>Ga0315274_10003450_pt1 | contig 23496 bp, 13 predicted proteins | sample YL17G02_20_MG_FD_203700 | JGI IMG/M metagenome (GOLD analysis project Ga0315274, IMG submission 203700) | Sediment microbial communities from Yellowstone Lake, YNP, Wyoming, USA - YL17G02_20 | ecosystem: Environmental > Aquatic > Freshwater > Lake > Sediment | place: USA: Wyoming | collected...
GTACGCGGACTTCCTGGTCACGATGCGGCGCACCGCGGAGTGGGAGATGGAGACGCGACGGACTCTGGAGCTGGACCCGCTCAGTTCGTTCAACCGGTGCTTCTACGGGTGGCACCTGGTGTACGAACGGCGCTACGACGAGGCGATCGCGCAGCTCACCAGGGTGGTGCAGGCGGAGCCCAACTTCTCCTCCGTTCATCTCGGTCTCTGGGGCGCATACTTCAAGAAAGGCGCGGATGCGGAGGCGCTGGCCGAGGCGAAAAGGTTCTTCGCCGCGCTCGGCGACCGCGAGGTCGCGGACGCTCTCGACGCGGGGTGGGCGCACGGCGGCTACCGCGGTGCCATGAAGCGGGCGGGTGACACTCTCGTGGCCCGTTTCCAGCGGACGTACTACCCGGCGATTCGTGTCGCGCGCGTGCTCGCGCACGCCGGGGACAACGAGCGCGCCCTCGAGTTCCTGGAGAAGGCGTACGAGCGGCACGAGACGCCCCTCTACCACATCGGCGTCGGGTGGGACTGGGATGAGTTGCGCCCCGACCCTCGATTCCAGGCCCTGCTCCGCCGCATGAGCCTTCCGTCGCCTTGACCTGCTACGAAAGGACGCGAAAGGCGGACCGTCCCTCCCGGCCGAAACGGACTACAATCGAGCCCAGAAAGGACCAAGACATTGCAGCCGGGTGCTCGCCTGGGTCCATACGAGATCGTGGCCCTGCTCGGTGCGGGCGGGATGGGTGAGGTCTATCGAGCGAAGGACGCCCGCCTCGGCCGCGACGTCGCGATCAAGGTGCTGCCGGCAGAGTTCGCCGCCGATCCCGACCGCCTGCGGCGCTTCGAGCAGGAGGCGAAGGCGGTCGCCGCGCTCAACCATCCCAACATCCTCGCGATCTTCGATGTGGGTGTAGGGGCGGGGCTTGCCCCCGCCCGGGAGGGCGCAAGGCCCTCCCCTACGAACGAAGAAGAGGCTTCTCTGCCGTATCTCGTCACCGAGTTGCTCGAGGGCGAGAGCCTGCGCGACCGGCTCAGGACCGGAGGCCTGACCGTCCGCAAGGCGGTGGAGACTGCAGTCCAGATCGCCCAGGGCCTGGCGGCAGCGCACGAGAAGGGCATCATCCATCGCGACCTCAAGCCGGAGAACCTCTTCGTCACCTCCGACGGCCACGTCAAGATCCTCGATTTCGGTTTGGCGAAGCTCCGGCCGGAAAGAAAGGTTACGGCCGGGGAGCCCGCGCCGACGGTGGTGGGGGGCACCGAGCCCGGGTTCGTGATGGGGACCGCGGCGTACATGTCTCCGGAGCAGGTGCGCGGGGCGCCAGTGGATCGCCGCTCGGACATCTTCTCGCTTGGCGTGGTGCTGTACGAGCTGGTGTCGGGTGCGAACGGGTTCCACCGTGACTCTGCGGTCGAGACGATGAACGCGATTCTGAAGGACGAGTTGCCGGACCTCGCGACGTTGGACCCGAAGGTCCCGCCGAGCCTGGCGCGGGTCGTCCAGCACTGCCTGGAGAAGCACCCGGGCGACAGGTTCCAGTCGGCGCGGGACCTGGGGTTCGACCTGGAGGCGTTGATCGGGAGCGGCCCGGATCGCTCTGCACGCACGAGTGCTGGGGGCCGCGCGACCAGCAGGCATGGTGGGGGTGCGATCGCGAGCATCGGGATCGCCGCGGCCATCCTTGCCGCCGGCTTCTTCCTCGCGGGTCGTCTGACGGAACCCCGGCCAGAGCCTCCGACTTTCACGCGTCTGACGTTCCAAAGGGGCAGCATCGGCAACGCTCGATTCACACCGGACGGCAAGGGCGTGCTCTACAGCGCCGCGTGGGACGGAGGCCCCCCCGAAGTGTTCGAGACCCGAACGGATCTTTCCACGACCCGAGCGCTCGGCCTGCCTGGCGTTTCCCTGCAATCCGTTTCCCGCACCGGGCAATTCGCCCTGAGGAGGCTGGCGGAAGCGTGGGCCTGGGGGTATGGGCCGCTGGCGGTCGTCCCTGGCTCCGGGAGCGCGCCGCGTGACCTGTTGGAGGATGTCTCCTGCGCCGATTGGTCGCCCGACGGAAGCACCCTGGCCGTCGTGAGGCGCATCGGTGGCGAGGACCGCCTCGAAATGCCGCCGGGGCACGTTCTCGTCAAGACGTCGGGCTGGTTTGCCGACGTCCGTGTCTCACCGGATGGCCGCCACATCGCCTTCACAGAGCACGCTGTCACGTTCGACTCTAGAGGCAGCGTGGCAGTCGTGGAAGCGGCGGGCCGGAAGACAACGCTTACGAGCGAGTTTGCCAACGTTGTCGGGCTTGCGTGGTCGCCGAACGGGCGTGGGATCTGGTTCTCGGCCGTGGCGACTGGCAATCGGCAGAGTCTCTTCGCCGTGACTCTAGAAGGCAGGGTGCGCAGTGTCGCTCGATTCCCGTCGGGTATCGTCCTCTACGACGTGGCTCCGGATGGCCGCGTCCTGCTCGCCTCCGAACGGGAACAGACAGGCATCCGCGGCAGGCCTCCCGCGGCCGACAAGGAGAGAGAGCTCGGCTGGCTCGACTTCCCCTGGCCTCGGGCGCTCTCGGCCGGCGGCACGATGCTGCTCCTGGATGACATGGGTGAGACCGCCGCCGGAACCTACACCGTCTATCTCAGAGGCATGGACGGATCGCCCCCGGTGCGGCTCGGGGAAGGCGCCGGGTGCGCGCTCTCGCCCGATGGCCGGTGGGCGCTCGCGATTCGCTACGGCCCGCCCCATCGGCTGGTTCTGATGCCGACCGGTTCCGGGGAAACGGTCGCCCTGCCACCAGGCCCGGTGGAGACCTACCAGTCCGCGGGATGGCTCTCGGACGGCCGCCGGATCGTGTTCGTCGGCGCCGAGCGCGGGCGTCCACAACGGACCTGGGTGCAGGAGCTTCCCGGCGGACCGCCGAGCGCAGTGACTCCCGAGGGCGCCGTCGGTGTCACGACGTCCCCCGACGGAGGGTGGCTAGCCGCGGTCACACAGGATTTCACGCTCATGCTCTTCCCGTTACAGGGCGGGGAGCCCAAGCCCCTGGCGACGCTCGCCTTCAGAGAAAAGGTCAGCCAGTGGAGCGCTGACGGCGGGACGCTGTTCGTCAGCCACGGGGGAAACCACCTCGATGTGTTCTGCATTGACGTCCAGTCCAGAGAGAGAAAGTTGTGGAAGACGTTCGAGGTGCCCGATCCTGCCGGCGTGCGTGTGTTCGACTTCGTCGTCACGCGGGATGCACGCGGCTACGCGTACGGCTACATGCGAATTCTCGACGAGCTATATCTTGTCGAAGGTCTGAAGTAGGGAGGCACTGATTCGCATGCTGAAGGCAAGCACTTCGCTCGGTCCGTACAAGCTCCTCGCTCCACTCGCGGCGGGCGGGATGGGGAGGTTCTTCGTACCTGACGTCGTGCACAGAGGCCCGGAGCGCGGGGCCCTTTCGCTGTCACCGCAACCCGCAACTCGGAGGTACATGGCCATGTCTCAGCTCAAACTCGTTCTGACGTCGTTTCTCGTCGCGCTGATCGCTCCGCTCGTTCCGGCGCAGACCGCACCCGCTCTCGTGCTCGAGCACGCGAACGTCATCGACGGAATTGCGCCGGAACCGGCTCGGGACGTCACCGTGGTGGTGGAGGACGGGAGGATCGTGAGCGTATCGCCCACGCCACCGTCCCTTCCCCCCGGTGCGCAGCGATTCGATCTTGCCGGTCGCTGGTTGCTCCCTGGCTTGATCGACGCCCACGTTCACACGGATAGCATGGAAGGCGCCCACAGCATGCTCGCCGCCGGCGTGACGACGGGGCGCAGCATGTTCACCAACCACTACGCCGACGTCGGCTTGCGCGAGCTCCACCGCCGCGGCGACGTCGATGTCCCCGAGCTGCTGGCAGCGGGCTACCCTCTCGTGCCGAACCTCGTGCGCTTCCAGCCGGATCTCTCTCCATTGTTCTTCGACATGCCCCAACTGGACGACCTGCGCAAGGACGCCGACATCGGGCCGGGAGGGGTACGTCGAATCGTACGCGCGAATCTCGAACACCATGTGGACGTCATCAAGGTCTTTGCGACCGATCGTGCCGGAGTCGCCACCTCCGATCCGCGGCGCCGCCTGCTCTCCGACGAAGAGCTCGCCGCTGCGGTGGCGGAAGCCCGTAAGGCGGGCGTCCCGGTCGCGGCCCATGCTCACGGCGATGAAGGGGCGGCCGCGGCAGTCCGTGCCGGCGTGAGCACGATCGAGCATGGAACCTACCTGAGCGACGCCACGCTCATCTTGATGAGGCAGCAAAACGTTTGTTTCGTGCCGACGCTCTCCGCGGCGGCTATGGGCACGAGTCCCGGCCCGAGCGCGAGTGCGGAGGCAGTCGCACTTGCGATACGCGAGCGGGCGATGCTGCCGCGAGCTCGCGACGCGGTGAGGCGGGCGTTACAGATGGGAGTCAAGGTCATTGCAGGTGCGGACAGCGGCTACACACCCGACGACCCGCATCGTGTCACCGACGAAATGGCGGAGCTGGCGGCCTCGGGAATGACGCCGCTCGAAGCGATCCAGGCAGCAACTAGCAGGTCCGCAGAGTGCCTGGGAATCTCGAAGCGCACCGGAGCGATCCGTGCGGGACTGGAAGCGGACATGGTTGTCCTCGACCGCAACCCCCTCGACGACATCAATGCCGTCCGCGAGGTACTCCTCGTCATCAACGACGGCCGAATAGCCGTCAACCACTTGCGGCCTTGAGAACGTTGCGTGCCCACTTCCGACGAAGACGGGGAGCTCGAACCCCGAAACGTGCTTCATACTCAGCGAGAGTGTGTCAGGGCGTGCCCTTCGAACCTCCGCCGCCAAGTTCTCTCGGCCGGGCTTCCCGCCCGGCAGATGTGATGAGAGAATCGGCTTGGAGGCCGCACGAACATCAGGAGGGCCCGCCAGGGCGTTTAGTCCTGCTCCGCTCGCGCTTGTGCCCACGCTGTGGCGCGATCAGTTGGGAGTGGTAATGAGGACTTTGATCCGCTCTTCGCCGTCGGTGCCCTGAGATGAGCGTCGCGACCGGCGCCCGCCTCGGCCCATACGACATCGTCGCCCTGCTGGGAGCGGGCGGGATGGGCGAGGTTGAGCCGCCTTGCGGGCGTGAGCGTAACGGGAGCCCGCAGGCGAAATCACGAGCCCGTCGACTGCGCTCAGGGCAGGGTCCGCGAGGGATCTCATGCTGACCACTGGCACGCACCTCGGTCCCTACGAGATCCTCGGGCTGATCGGCGCAGGAGGTATGGGTGAGGTTGAGCCGCTTTGCGGGCGTGAGCGTAGCGGGAACCCGCAGACGAAATCCCGAGGGAAGCGAGGGATCCCGTGTTGAGGCCCGGCACACACGTTGGCCCGTATGAAGTCCTCTCGCTCATCGGCGCCGGTGGGATGGGTGAGGTGTACCGCGCGCGCGACACCCGCCTCGGGCGGGACGTCGCGATCAAGGTGCTGCCGGCAGAGTTCGCCGCCGACCCCGATCGGCTGCACCGTTTCGAGCAGGAAGCCCGCGCCGTTGCCGCGCTCAACCACCCCAACATCCTCTCGATCTTCGATGTGGGTGTAGGGGCGGGGCTTGCCCCCGCCCGGGAGGGCGCAAGGCCCTCCCCTACGAACGAAGAAGAGGCCTCTGTCCCGTTCATCGTCACCGAGCTGCTCGAGGGTGAGACGCTGCGCGAACGCCTCACTGCTGGTGCCTTGCCCCTGCGCAAGGCCGTCGAAGTGGCGGTGCAGATCGCCCAGGGTCTTTCCGCCGCCCATGCGCAGGGCATAGTCCACCGCGACCTCAAGCCGGCCAACGTCTTCGTCACCAAAGACGGCCACGTCAAGATCCTGGACTTCGGGCTCGCCAAGCTGGTCGAACGCTCGCCCCATCCCGAGCAACCGCTGGAGGGGACGACGCTGGTGGAGGCCACCCAGCCCGGGGTCGTGATGGGGACCTTCTCGTACATGTCGCCGGAGCAGGCGCGGGGGCAGTCGGTGGACCACCGCTCTGACATCTTCTCCTTTGGCACCGTGCTTTTCGAACTGCTCGCGGGCGTGCGTCCGTTTGTCGGAGAAACAGCGACGGACACCGTTGCGGCGATCCTGACGCAGGAGCCCCCCGCGCTCCCCGCGGCTGTTCCCCCAGCTCTGGACCACCTGGTGCGCCGATGCCTGGAGAAACGCCCCGAGGATCGTTTCGACTCGACTCGCAGCCTGGCGTTGACTCTGGAAGCCTTCTCCACGCCGGCCCAGGCCCAGACTGCGCAGGAGCCGCAAGCGTCTCCGGTTCCCAAGAGGTTGAACAAGAAGGCTTTGACGGGCGCCGCGGTTACGGCAGCCGTGCTGCTTGCCCTCGGCGCTGCCTGGCTGTGGCGGCAGCGAACGGCTGAGTCCAGGCCAACAGGTTTCCTGCTCCTGTCGACCTTTCCCGGTTCGCACCGCTCGCCGAGCTTTTCCCCGGATGCAAGCATGATCACCTTCATCGACGACTCCGAGGGGGTCCCCCAGGTCTGGGTAAAGAACCTCACTCAGGGCGACCCGATCCGCATCACATCGGGTGGACTCGGCGCCGGGCACCCCCAGTGGTCACCCAAGGGGGACAGGATCGTGTTCCACCGAGGGGACTGGAAGATGTTGGGAGGGATCTGGTCGGTTCCACCACTTGGCGGGGAGTCTCGTCGGATCATCGAGACGGGCTGGAGCCCAAGCTTCTCGGGGGACGGTGAACGCATCGTGTTCGAGCGCCAGGACGGGATCTTCACAGCTGCCGCGGACGGCAGCGACGAGCGCCGGGTGGAGGGTGCCCCGTCGAACTTCTTCCAGGGCCTCGACCTCAGCCCAGCGTTCTCGCCGGACGGGGCGTGGATCGTCTACTTCCTGCCGGAGGAAGGTCCACACGGCGACTTCTGGGTGATCCAGGCCAGCGGGGGCAAGCCACGGCGGCTGACCTTCGACCTCTCCATCGGCGGAACGCCGGCGTGGACTCCCGACAGCCAGTTCGTGATCTTCTCGTCGGCGCGGAGCGGTGGCCGCACGCTCTGGCGCATTGCAGGAGATGGCGGCGATCCCGTGCCGGTGACCACAGGCGCCGGTGAGGACCGCGAGCCCGCCGTCTCCCGGGACGGACGCAGCCTCATCTACACCAACGAGCGGGTGAGCTATGCGCTGATGCTCGTCGACACGGCAACCGGCGGGCAGCGGCAGCTCCTCGAGCAACGCAACACGGTCTCTCTGCCGGCGTTCTCGCCGACAGGTGACCGGATCGTGTTCATGATTGAAGAGGCCGGCAGCAATCAGCTCTTCACGATCGGCACCGATGGCCGCGGACTTCACCAGGTCACCACCAAGACCGACGAGATGCACGTTCAGCCGCAGTGGTCGCACGACGGGGCCTACCTGTTCTACTACCAGTCGTACCCCACCCACTCATTCCGCAAGGTGCCGGTTGCCGGAGGCAGCAGCACCGAGCTGCTTCCGGACTGGAGCTGGGCGACGCGGTACGCGGGACAGGTCGACCCGCAGGACAGCCGCATCGCGTATACGGCGCGCGAGGGGAACCAGGGCAAGGCGCTGGTCGTACGTGACCTGAGGAGCGGGCGCGAGACGCGGCTGAGCGGAACGATCTGGGAGCCAAGGTGGTCCGATGATGGTAAGTACCTTCTCGGAACCTCGCTTGCGGAGACAGATGTCGTGCTCTGCCCCGTCGCGGGCGGGACCTGCCAGCAGCTCGCGAAGGGGTTCTGGCCGTTGTGGTCGGGCGACGGGACACGGATTCTCTTCCACCGCCCGGGGAGCGCATCTGACGTCACCGAGGTCTGGGTCATGAAACACGACGGGAGCGAGCAGCGGCGCGTCGCCGAGCTGCGTTCCCGTTTTAGCCTGTCTTTCTCGGCGCTCTCGCGGAACGACCAACTCGCCTGGGTTCAGGTCCGTCGGGGCCGCCAGGAGCTATGGCTGGCGGAGCTGCCGAGGTAGCTGAGGTGCGATGGGTCTTGTAGGAGGCGCTCGCCTTGGTCCGTACGAGATCGTGGCGCTGCTCGGCGCGGGCGGGATGGGCGAGGTTGAGCCGCTTTGCGGGCGTGAGCGCAGCGGGAGCCCGCAGGCGAAATCCCGAGGGAAGCGAGGGATCTGATGGTGACGCCCGGCACAAAACTGGGTCCGTACGAGATCGTGGCGCTGCTCGGCGCGGGCGGGATGGGCGAGGTTGAGCCGCTTTGCGGGCGTGAGCGCAGCGGGAGCCCGCAGGCGAAATCCCGAGGGAAGCGAGGGATCCCGTGCTGAGCCCTGGCGCGCGTCTCGGCCCCTACGAGCTGGTGGCCCTGCTCGGCGCGGGCGGGATGGGCGAGGTGTACCGCGCCCGCGACACGCGCCTCGGCCGGGACGTGGCGATCAAGGTGTTGCCGGCGGAGTTCGCCGCCGACCCGGACCGGCTCCGCCGCTTCGAGCAGGAGGCGCAGGCGATCGCAACGCTCAACCATCCCAACATCCTCGCGATTCACGACATCGGCACGCACGAGGGCGCCCCCTACATTGTCACCGAATTGCTCGAAGGCGAGAGCCTGCGCGAGAAGCTGACCGGCTCTCCCCTACCCCCGCGCAAGGTGCTCGGCGTGGCGATCCAGGTCGCCTCCGGGCTTGCTGCCGCCCATGAGAAAGGCATCATCCACCGCGATCTCAAACCGGAGAACCTCTTCGTCACCAAGGACGGGCAGGCGAAGATCCTCGACTTCGGGGTCGCCAAGCTCGCTCCGAAACGCGAGGCGACCGAACGGGCAGTGGCACCCACCGTGGTCGGCGGCACCGACCCCGGGATTGTGATGGGCACAGCAGGGTACATGTCTCCGGAGCAGGTGCGCGGCTTGCCCGTGGACCACCGTTCGGACATCTTCTCCCTGGGGTGCGTGCTCTACGAGATGGCAACGGGACGGCGGGCGTTCGCCCGTGCCACCCCCGCCGACACCATGACGGCGATCCTCACCGAGGAGGTTCCTGACCCGTCCGCCACCGGGGCTGCCGTTCCCCCGGCCCTCGGCCGCGTCATCACCCACTGCCTGGAGAAGAGCCCGGAGGAGCGCTTCGAGTCGGCGCGCGACGTTGCTTTCGACCTGCGAGCGGTGCTGGCGGAACTCGGCGCGCCCACGAGCGGCCCTGCGGCGACGCAGCCGGGCCGTCGCCGGCGGCTGACCTTGGCCATCGCTGGCGGTGTTGTGATCGCTCTCGTTTCGGCCGGGGTCTTCCTCGCCCTGCGCGGGATGACCCGCGCACCCCAGGCGACCCTCGACCCCAAGCGCATCGTGGTGGCGGTTTTCGAGAACCAGACCGGTGACCGCTCGCTCGACCAACTCGGCCGCATGGCCTCCGACTGGATCACGCAAGGTCTCTCGCGCGTTGAGGGGCTCGAGGTGGTGCCCAGCACCTCGGTGCTGCTCGCCCAGCCGCCCGGGCCGTCAGCACCCGCGCACCGCGACCCTTTGAGGGCGCTGGCCGAGGAAACCGGGGCCGGCATCGTGGTGTCGGGCAGCTACTACATGCAGGGCCAGACGCTGTACTTCCAGGCCAGGATCAGCGATGCGGTCCACCGGAAGCTGCTCTATGCCCTTGGTCCCGCCAGTGGGGCCGTGGCCGCTCCGCTGGCGGCGATCGACGATCTGCGACGCGGCCTGATGGGAGCACTCGCTACCAGCGCCGGGCCGTCAGTGGGGAGAACGCTCCAGCAGCGGCCGCCGAGCTACGACGCGTACCGCGAGTTCATCAACGGCTTCGAGCTATTTCTCACCGACGACTCAGAATCCTTGCGGCATATGGAGCGGGCGGCGGAGATCGATGCTGACTTCGCCACCCCCCTGCTGTGGGCCGCATACCTGCATCGTGTCCGCGGTGACTGGGCCGAAGTTGAGACGATTCTCAAGCGACTCAACGAGAAGCGGGACCAGCTCACGCCGGCCGGGCGCTACTGGCTTGATGGCACCACCGGCTGGATCTTCCACCGTTACGGCGAAGGGCTACAGGCCTTTCGGAGCGTCCAAAAGCTAGCGCCGCGAGATCCCCTGATCAACCTCCGGGTTGGGGTTCTTGCCGTCTTTTCGAATCGCCCGGAAGAGGCCGCCACCACCTTCGGCTCCTTCCCCAAGCAGCCCTGGGGCAACCATCCGCTCGGGGCGGCGTGGATAGTGCGCTACTGCGACTCGCTGCACATGCTGGGCCGCTACGAGGACGAGCTCGAGGAGGCGCGGCGCGGACGCGAGCAGTTCGCTGAGGATGCCGGTGTCCGCTACTCCGAGGTCAGCGCGCTGGCGGCGCTGGACCGGCTCGACGAGATGGGTCGTGTCCTCCAGGAGATCGAGGCGGCGCAGATACGGGATGCCACACCCGCAGACGCGATGCTCTTCGCCGCGCGTGAGCTGCGCGCCCACGGCCACCGCGAGGAGTCGCTGAGACTCGCCGAGCGTGCCGTTGCCTGGTACCGCGGCCGACCGCCGCAGGAGAGTACGCCAGAGAGTCGGCAGCGCGGCCTTGCTGACGCTCTCTTCTGGGCCGAGCAGTGGAACGACTCTCGTGTCCTCTTCGAGAGGTTGGCAAGCGGCGGTTCGCCGCAGGTCGATGACACTGGGATGCTTGGCGTCACAGCCGCCCGCGCCGGTGACCGTGCCACGGCGCTGAGAGTGGCCGGTGAGCTGGAGCGCCTCGACCGCAAGTGGCTCTTCGGCGTTCACACCTATTACCGCGCCGGCATCGCGGCCAACCTCGGCGAGAAGGAGAAGGCCGTCGAGCTGCTCCGCGAAGCGTTTGCCCAGGGGCAGGCTTACGGAACTGACCTTCACAGCTCGCTGACCCTCGAGCCGCTCTGGGACTACCCGCCGTTCCAGGAGCTGCTCCGGCCGAAGGGGTGATGCGATGAAACCGGGCGACCGGCTCGGCCCATATGAGATCGTGGCCCTACTCGGCGTGGGAGGCATGGGTGAGGTCTATCGAGCCAAGGACAACCGGCTCGGCCGGGACGTGGCGATCAAGGTGTTGCCGGCGGAGTTCGCCGCCGACCCGGACCGGCTCCGCCGCTTCGAGCAGGAGGCGCAGGCGATCGCAACGCTCAACCATCCCAACATCCTCGCGATTCACGACATCGGCACCCACGAGGGTCGCCCGTACATCGTCACCGAGCTGCTCGAAGGTGAGAGCCTGCGCGAGCGGCTGGCCGGTTCTCCCCTGCCCTCGCGCAAGGCGATGGAGCTTGCGGTGCAGATCGCCCAGGGTCTCGCCGCGGCGCACGAGAAAGGCATCGTCCACCGCGACCTCAAACCGGAGAACCTCTTCATCACCAGGGACGGCCAGGCAAAGATCCTCGACTTCGGGGTCGCGAAGCTCCTCCCAAAGCGCGAGCAGGGAGAACGATCGGTTGCGCCAACGGTGCTGGAGGGTACCGACCCCGGGATCGTGATGGGAACAGCGGGGTACATGTCCCCCGAGCAGGTGCGCGGGCTGCCGGTGGATCACCGCTCGGACATCTTCTCGTTCGGGTGTGTGCTCTACGAGATGGTCACGGGACGCCGGGCCTTCGCCCGTGCCACCGCTGCCGATACCATGGCCGCCATCCTCACGGAGGAGCCGCCCGACCCGTCGGGCATCCACCAAGCCGTGCCGCCGCCGCTCTCCCGGGTCATCGCTCACTGCCTCGAAAAACAGCCGGAGGAGCGTTTCCAGTCGGCCCGAGATCTGGCCTACGACCTCGGCACTAAACTGCCCGACACAGGCCCAGCGAAGCCGGCTGCGATTACTGTGTCCAAAGGAAAGCGACGCGTTGTCGGGCTGGCGCTTGCCTGTGTTGCCTTACTGGTGGCGGCGGGCGTGCTCGTCCTCAGGCTCAAGCCGGCAGGTCCGAGCGCCCGAGCGACCGGGCCGCCGAAGATCGTCGTCCTGCCGTTTGAGAACCTCGGCTCGCCTGAGGACGCCTACTTCGCCGCGGGCATGACCGAGGAGATCACCAGCCGACTCGCGAATGTGCAGGGATTGGGCGTGATCTCCCGCACCTCGGCAGTGGAGTACAACCGCCGGGGTAAGACGGTCAAGCAGATCGGGAGCGACTTGGGCGTTGACTACGTGCTCGAGGGGAGCGTCCGGTGGGACCACACGGTGGGCCGAGAGAACCGCGTGCGCATCACCCCGCAGCTCATCCGGGTCGCGGACGACACCCACGTCTGGGCTGACCGTTACGAGCGTGTGATCGCGGACGTCTTCGCGATCCAGTCGGAGGTCGCGGAGAACGCCGTCAAGGCAATGGGCGTCACGCTCCTCCCCCGCGAGCGAACCGCGCTAAAAGAGGTGTCGACGAACGACCTTGAGGCCTATGACCTGGCCCTCCGTGGGCAGGAACTGGCCAGGGGTGGCGAGGACAGACGATATGTCGAGGGCGCCTTGCAAATGTTTCAGGCGGCGGTGGATCGCGACCCCCGCTTCGCGCAGGCCCTCGCGGGGCTCGCCGGGAGCCGCCTGTTGATGTACTGGCTCTATTTCGACCGGAGTCAGGAGCAACTTGCCAAAGGGAAGGAAGCGGCGGAACGGGCCGTCGAATTAAGACCTGATCTCGCGGAGACCCACACAGCACTCGGTTTCTACTTCTATTGGGCCCTGCTCGATTACCCGCGAGCCCTGAGCGAGTTCTCTGCGGCCCTCGCGATCCAGCCCAACAACAGCGACGCACTCTTTGGGATCGGCTGTGTCCTTCGCCGCCAGGGCCACTGGGCGGACTCGGCACAACAGCTCAGCAAGGCGCTCGAGTTGGACCCGAAGAATGCTGCCTTTCTTACTAACTTCGCCGAAAGCTGCATGCTCGCTCGCCGCTACGCCGACGCGGACCGTTCCTTGGGTCTGGCGATCGCCCTGAGCCCACAGTCGGCCCAGCCCTACGAATTGAAAGCGTGGCTCCAGGTTCAGTGGCGTGGCGATTTGGACAAGGCTCAGGCGGTCCTGGACGAAGCCAAACGGGTTGCCGGACTCAGGGACGACGACGGGTTCCTCGCTTGGTCGGCCCTGGAAACCGCCTTGGCTCGTCGGGACTACCCCGCGGCGTCGCGGCAGCTCGAGTCGGAGACGCGCCACGCCTTCGACAACCTAAACAGCTATCTGCCCATCCCGTTGGTTCGTGGCCAGGCACAGGCGCTGGCGGGCCAGCAGGATCTGGCGCGTCGCTCGTTCGACGCTGCGCGGCTCGAACTGGAATACAAGGTCAAGCAAGAGCCCGACGATTCCCGGCTTCACAGTGCGCTCGGGCTCGCCTATGCGGGGCTCGGTCGGCGCGTGGAAGCCGTGCGGGAAGCAAAGCTGGGCCATGCGCTCATGCCGGTGTCGAAGGATGCTTATCGTGCTCTCTATCGCCTCGGAGATCTGGCCCTCGTCTACACGATGGTTGGGCAGACCAGCGAGGCGATCGCCCAACTGGACGATCTGCTGGCGCGGAGCGGCGGTTTCACGGCCAACGTGCTCCGCCTGGACCCCAGGTGGGACCCGCTGCGGTTGGACCCGCGATTCCAGGCCCTGCTCACCAAGTACGAGTTCAAACCGTGATCCGGTCTAGCGTGGGGCCTTGCCAGACCGTGGCCCTGCTCGGTGCGGGCGCATGGGTGCGCTCTACCGCGCCCACGACACGCGTCTCCGCCGTGACGTCGCTGTCAAGGTGTCCAGTCACTCCCTTGTGAATCTGTTCACATACACCCTTGTCTCACGAGTTCTCGGTTCACCAGCCACCGCCTGACTCCCCCGCTCTGCTAGATTTCCCGCAGCCGCAACCCTTGAGGAGGGACGATGGCCAACAAGGAGGGTCTTCCCCGGTTGCGCGAGGCGATCGCCGAGGTGGACCGGGCGTTGCTCGAGCTGCTGCGCCGGCGCATGGAGCTTGCCGCCGACGTGGGCAGGATCAAGGCCAGCACCGGGGCGCCGGTGGTGGCGCGCGGGGCCGAGGACCGCGTGCTCACCCGCGCGCGCCAGCACGCGGAGACGTGCGGGGTCTCCGAGGACGTGATGGAGGAGATCTTCCACGCGATCATGCGCGGCTCGGTGGAGCGCCAGCACCGGGTCGGCGTGGCGGCCCGCGCGCAGCGTGGCGGGCGTGTACTGGTCCTGGGGGGCGCGGGCGCGATGGGGAGTTGGCTCGAGCAGTTTCTTCCGCTCGTCGGCCACCGAGTCGACGCGATCGATCCCGCCTGGGGTCCTCTTTCGCGTGCCGAGGGGCGCTACGCAACGCTTAGCGACGTCCCCGATCTCGACGCCTACGACTACATCGTCGTCTCCGTGCCGCTTGCGCGGACCCCGGAGGTTCTCTCGTCCGTGGTCGACCGGCGCCCGAAAGGCGTCGTCGTCGAAATCGCATCCATCAAGGCACACCTCGTTCCCACGCTGGAGAAGGCCCGCCGGCAGGGCGTGCGCGTCTCCGCCCTGCACCCGATGTTCGGACCGGGGAAGTCCCCGTACGAGCCGCTGACATTCGTGCTGGCGTGCCAGGACGAGCCCGACGCCGAGCGTGAGCGGCTTGAGGCTCTGCTGCGGCACCCGTACACGCACCTGATCACGATCCCGTTCGCGCACCACGACCGCCTGATGGGGTGGCTGCTGGGCCTCGCGCACCTCACCGGGATGCTGTTCGGCTCGGCGCTCACCCGCTCCGGCCTCGACCCCGGCGAGCTGCAGAGTTGCGCCTCGACGACGTTTGCTCGACAGGCGGCCACTTCACAATCGGTGCTCTCCGAGGACCCTGCGCTCTACCTGGACATTCAGCGCCTGAACCCGCACCGCGAGGAGGTTTACCGGGCGACGCGCGAGGCCCTCGACCAGCTCGTTGGGCTGGTCGGCGCCGAGGACCTCGAGGGGTTCCGCAGCACGCTGACCGCGGCGCGGGGCGCGGTCACCGGGGAGCCATGAAAGCTCGCTACCACCTCGAGTACGGGAGCGTGGTGGCGCTCGCCGCGCTGCTGCGCGCGCTCCCGCGCGCTGTGGCCCTCGAATTCGGCGCCGCGCTCGGGCAACTCGGCTGGTGGCTGCGCATCCGCCGGCGGCTCGTGCTGTACAACCTGGCGCAGGCGTTCCCCGGTTCCACCGCACGCGAGCGCCGCCGGATTGCGTCGCGTGCGGCCCGCAATTTCGGCCGCACGGTAGCGGAGTTCGTACGCTTTGCCGGGTCCGACCGCGACCGGGTCGGCGAGCTGGTGCGGCTCGAGGGCGTCGACGCCTTACGGGATGCGCTGGCTGGCGGCGGGGCGATCGTCGTGACGGCCCACGTGGGTGCCTGGGCGCTGTACGTGACGGCGCTCGCGGCTGCGGGCGTCCCGAGCGCGCTGCTGGTCGGCCGCCAGCACAACCCGAAGGTTCAGCGGTTCATCCTGGGCATTCCCGGAGATGCGGTTCACTTCGTGCCCAAGAGCAAAGGGGCCCCGCGCGACATCATGCGCTGCCTGCGCGATGGCCGGGCCGTGGTGATGGTGGCCGACCACAACGCCGGCCGCCGCGGGGATTTTGCCCCGTTCCTCGGCAAAGTCGCCTCGACGCTCCCGCTGCCTGGCGCCATCGCGGCGCGGCACCGGACGCCGATCTTCCTGATGTCCGGGCGCCGCGTGAGCCCGGGGGGACATCGGGTCGAGATCACTCGGCTGGCACTGCCGCACGGTGACGACGATGAGCGGCTGCGGCACGCGATCACGGTGGCGTGCAACGAGGCGCTCGGGAAGGTCATCCTCGCCTGCCCCGAGCAGTACTTCTGGTACCACCGGCGCTGGCGCGACTACCCGCAGACCGCGGCGGCATCGCGTGCGTAAGGTCTAGCGCGAAGTCGTCTCGCCCCTGGGTGGACCCGCGGCGAGGCGGCAAGACCATCCGATCCGCCACACGATCATCCCCAGCACGAGCAGTGCCGCAACACACATGCCCGCGCCCAGGCGGAACGAAAGCGGCTCGTAGCTGATCTCCACGGTGTGCCTGCCGCCCGGCACTCGAACCTCGATCGGCGTGCCGGTTCGGGATGCTATCGGCGCGCGCTTCCCGTCCACGCGCGCCCGCCACCCCGGGAACATCGGGTTGGCCAGCACGAGCACCGTGCTCTCCCTGGCATCCACGTCGAGACGCCAGCGAGTGGCACGGCGTTCAGTTACGTGGACCGTGCCCTCGCCTCTCAGACGGGCCCTCGGCAGCACGCGCCGGTTGCGCAGCAGCCTGCCGTCGGAGCCGAGGTAGATCTCCTCGAGGTCGAGCCCGAACTCGCTGTTCAGGCGCTCCGCGGTGTACGGCAGCTGCGGGTGGAGCAGCAGGTACTTCACGTTCCACAGGTCGAGCGCTCGCCCTCCCGGAGCCAGGTTCCTTGGCTCCAGCACATCGGTCACGATGTTCGTGCTCGTGAAGCGGCCCATCGCCTCGCGCTCCCGCAACCAGGCGCGCGGCGTGATCGCGTCGTACCCGCGCACGTCGTCGAGGCCGAGCGCCGTTGCCGAGTCGGGCGGGAGGAACGTGTGTAGCGGGAGGATGCGGAACGGCTCGCTCTCGGTCGTCAATCGTCGCAGGAGGGGCGTCGTGAGGTCCACGTCCTCGGGAGGCGTCACCGCGTGCACCCCCCGCGCGGCCGCGAGCAGCTCCGCACCCGCCATGACGACGAGCGCAGAGGCCGCCAGCATGGCGCTCCTCTCGCCCAGCCGGCGCTTCGCCAGCGAGCGCAGAGAATCGAGCCCGGTCGCGGCGAGGAACCCGAGGGCCAGCGGCAGCAGGATCAGAGACCGTGTCCAGTACACGGGTGTGTGAAGAGCGAGCAGGCGGGACACCGGGTTGTCGTAGCTCACCACGACGATCAGGAACGCCACGCCCGCCCAGTACCTGACCTGACGAGACCGCCGGATGTGCCCCAGGCCGAAGAGCGCCAGGCACAGACCGACGATCGAGACGGTGCTCGCCTCGGTGATGGGGTTGCCGGTAGTCGCGTGCGGGACGATGAAGCGAACCAGCGCACTCACCGACAGCGTGAACACCGCCCTATCCTCGCCCTGTGCGGCTGCGCTCAGCGACAGGTACTCGGCGAACGGCACCAGCAGCGGCGCGGCGAGCAGAACACCCACGCACGCGGCGAGCGCAGTCCGGACACGCGGCCGCCACCCGTGCGCTTCGAGCGCCGTCGCCCCCGCCACGACCGCCACCGCCATTGCGGCCGTCTCCGGGTGTCCGCCCGCGAGAACCAGGTAGGTCGCCACGGCAACGCCGGCGAAGCCTGCCCCCGAATGCTCCCGCGCCAGCCTTCGAGCGAGGAGCAGCAGGATCGGGATCGACGCGATCACCATCGAGATCGGGTGTTCGAGCCATGCGATGGACGGGCCGGAGATTGAGAACATCAACGCACCCAACGTGGCGGCCGCCCGCGAGCGCTCCACGTCCCGCAGCCAGAGGTACATCCCGACGGCGGCTACCAGAATCCGGAGCAGGAGCGAGAGGTTCCATCCCCGCTCCACGCCGAGAAGGAGCGCGGGAGCAAACAGGGGTGATGCGATTGCAGACTGGGCGTTGCCCAGGAAAGGCACGCCGCCGTTTTGGTGCGGGTTCCAGAGCGGCAGCCGCCCGGCGTTCAGCTCGCGGCGCGCGAACTCGAGCCACGGAACGAACTGCCACACCGGGTCGGTGAGTACCGGTGCCTGCACCTCCGAACGGGGGTACGAGGACGCCCACGGCCAGCAGCGTGACTTGACGTCGCTGGACAGGAGGAGGCCGCGGTTCATCCCGAGGCCGAACCAGCACACGACGGCGAGACCCGCGACCGCAGCGGCTCCCCACAGGCGCGCCGAGGAGCGAGGGTGCACCGGTGAGGTCACGAGCCCATCTTAGCCGCACCGGGCGTCAGGCGAGGCGAGTGACGCAGGCGGGCGAGTCGTTGGCCGGGTTGTTCACCAGCAAGCTCACGGGGTAGGCGTGAAGCGGCCCAGCCGGATACGGCTTCAGCAAACCGGCGAGGCGCCCGGTATCGCGCTCGCCCGGGTCGATCCAGTGAGCGAAGTCGTCCGGGTCGAGGATCACCGGCATGCGGTCGTGGATCGGCGACAGCAGCTCGTTGGCCTCGGTCGTGACTATCGTGCAGGACTCGACTTGCTCGCTCCCCTCGCCTCGCCAGCTCTCCCAGAGGCCCGCGAATGCGAACGGGCGTCCGTCCCTGAAGGCGATGAAGTGCGGCTGCTTGCGGGTACCGAGCTTCTGCCACTCGTAGAAGCCGTCGGCCACGACCAGGCAGCGGCGCGCGCGAAACGCCGAGCGGAACGCCGGCTTCTCGGCGAGCGTCTCAGCCCGGGCGTTGATCATCCGGGCGCCCATGGCGCGTTCCTTGGCCCACGAGGGGATCAAACCCCAGTGCAGCTGCACGAGCTCGCGGCCACCGCTTTCGGCCAGACGTACCGCGGCCACGTCCTGGGTGGGTGCGATGTTGTAACGCGGCGAAAGCTCAGGGGCCTCGGGGAGGTCGAACACCCGCGCGATGATCTCGCCGTCCGCGGCCTGTGTGAACCGCCCGCACATGGGAGCATCATAGTCCAGAGCCACGACGCGCAGATGTGGGGCGCGACCGCCAACCCAAAGTCGTCATGCCCGCGAACGCGGGCATCCAGTCGTCGATCCGAGGTTAGCCAGGGACCTAGATCCGCGCCTTCGCGAAGATGACGAGGGAAAGACTGGGTCCCCGCTGCCGCGGGGACGACGGCAAGGCTGGATTCCCGCTGGAGCCTGCCCCGGACCCCCGATCCGGGGCGGGAATGACGACCGTGGGCCCTGCAACACTGGTCAGCTGGGCCGAGGCTTGATCGCGACCGGCGATGGCGGGAAGTGCTCCCGAAGGAAGGCGAGGATCGCCTCGGCGGTGGGGATCGGCCTCTCGACGCTGGGGGTGTGGCCGGCCAGCGGAATCACGGCGAGCCGGCCGCGCCGGAGCGCGGCGGCCATCTGGTGCGCCACCTCGGGTGGTGCAAGTGTGTCCTCCTGGCCGGTGATCACCAGGGCCGGCAGGTCGAGCGTGGAAAGGACCTGGACGCTGTCCGGGCGGTCCCGCATCCCCGCGAGGCATCCGGCGAGGACGTGGTCGGGGACCTCGGCTGCGAACGCCCGCAGCTCGGTTGCGAGCCTCGGCGCACGCCCGCGGGTGGACTTACCGAGCAGGTTCGGGATGAACTCGTCGAGGAAGGCGGCCGCCTCCCCGCGCCGGATCCTCTCGATGCCGACCGTCCGTCGCACCTTCCCGTCCGGAGTGTCCGCGGAAGCCCTGGTGTCGATCAGGATGAGCCCCGCGAGCCTCTCGGCGTGCGAGGCCGCCAGACGCAGCGCCACGTAGCCGCCCATCGAGTGCCCGCCCAGGACGAAACGCTCCACCCCGAGGCGGTCCGCCAGCCGCAGGACGTCGCCGGCCAGCGTATCCATGCCGTAATCGCCCTGAGGCTTGTCGGAACCCCCGAAACCGCGCAGGTCGGGTGTGATCAGGCGTGCCACCTGCTCGACCGCGGTGCGGATCGGGGTCCACATCTCGGCGGAAAGGGGGAAGCCGTGCAGCAGCACGACCGGCACGCCGTCGCCGTGGTCCTCCACCTCCAGCGCTATGCCTTCGAGTTCGACGCGCATCGCTCCCTCCCCCTCGTCCACGGGTCAGTCTACTTGGTGCGCGTTCTTGCAGGCACCTGGTTCGCTTGTGTGGCCGGCGCTTTGCGCCAGTGTGTCATTGCGAGCCCCGGAGGGGCGAAGCAATCCCGGCAACTTCGAGTGGATCCCACCACGCGGCCCCCTTGACGTTTGCCGCGGACGGCGCCACATTGTCGTCGGCAGCACTGCTCTTTGAGCTCAGCTTTCAGTTTTCCCTAGGGGTGCCCCGCCTCCGGCGGGGCTGAGATCACACCCTTGGAACCTGATCCGGGTCATGCCGGCGGAGGGAACGGGCCAGAAGGCGTCAGAGCGACCGCGCAACCTCTCAGGATCCAAGCCGGCACCTGGAGGGAGGTCAGGCAATGCGCAGGTCGATTCTGGCGCTTCTCGCTTTTCTCGCGGCTGCGGTGCCTGTGGAGGCCGCGACGCTGCGCGGCACCGTCCGCGATTCGGCGACCGGCAAGCCGGTCGCGCAGGCGCGCGTCGAGCTTCTCGAGGCGGCCGGCACCCGCGTCGTAACCACGGACGACGGTGGGTCGTTTGCGATCGAGGTCCTGGCCGACGGTCCGGTGACGCTCGCGGTCTCGCACCCCGGCTACCAGGTGACGCGCCTGGCGCTGTCCACATTGGCGAAGGAGCCCCTCGCGGTCATTCTCGATCCGATCATCTCGGTCGCCGACCGAATCGAGGTCACCGCCACCAGAGCCAGAGAGGGCACCGACCCGATCACGGTCACGAACATCCCACAGGACCAGATACGGTCGGCCTACTGGGCCCAGGACCCCGCGATCCTGCTGTCGAGCCTGGCGCCGTCGTTCTTCTCCTACAACGACAGCGGCAACGACATCGGCTACTCCTATTTCTGGGTGCGCGGTTTCTCCCAGAGCCTCACCCGGGTCACCCTCAACGGAGCGCCCCTGAACGACGCCGAGTCCGGCGAGCTGTTCTTCATCGACCTCGCCGACTTTCTCTCCACCACAGGGGATATCCAGGTCCAGCGCGGGGTGTTCGGGCTCTCCGGCATCGGCGGCGCGGTGGACATCACTACCGCCCCCCCGGCCATGCAGAGCGCGTTCACGCTGCAGACGGGGTTCGGCTCGTACGGCACGAGCAGGTTCACCGCGCGCTACGACTCCGGCCTGATCAACGGCACCTGGGCGCTCACCGCGCGCTACTCAAAGGTCAGGACCGACGGCTACCGCGACCAGTCGTGGGTGGACATGTGGAACTACTTCCTCTCCCTCACCCGTTTTGGAGAGGACTCCCGCCTGCGCCTGGTGATGTTTGGCGGGCCCGAGCAGACGCACCTGGCCTACGACGGCATCCCGAAGTACGTCCTGGACGGCGGCCTCACCGGCAACGCCGACAAGGACCGCCGCTTCAATCCCCTCACCTACCCCAACGAGTTGGACAACTTCTACCAGCCCCACTTCCAACTGATTCATGACCTGGCCATCAGCCCCTCGACCCAGCTCTCGCAGACGTTCTTCTACTTCTCCGGGAAGGGCTACTACGACCAGTACAAGAGAGACCGCAAGCTCTACGAGTACTATCTGCCCGACGTGGTGCTCCCCGACGGCACCGTGATCACCAGGACCGACCTGGTCCGACGGCGCACCGTGGACGAGGGGGATGCCGGCTGGGTGCCGACCCTCACCCACACAGAGGGCGACTGGACGTTCACGCTCAAGGGCGAGGTGAGCCTGCACGACGCCCACCACTACGGGCAGGTGACCTGGGCGCAGTACTACCCCCGGGACGTGCCGCCGGACCACAGTTACTACGACTATAGGGTGAGCAAGCAGGTCGCGACGCTCGCGTTCGGCGTCGCGTGGAGCGTCAACCCGGCGCTGACGGTATCGGGAGGGCTCCAGTACGCCTACAGGCGCTACAGGCTCTACGACGACCAGCTCACGGGCCTGAACTTCACCCAGCCCTATGACTTCCTGCTGCCGCGGCTGGGCGCTATCGTGCACGTCGCGCCCGACACCGACCTTTATGCCAACGTTGCGCGCGGGATGCGTGAGCCAAACCTCAGGGACATCTACGACCCACAGGACTACTACAGCACCTACGCGAACCTCGCCCCCGAGGACGTCTGGGACTGGGAGGCCGGGATCTCGGTGCGGCGCGCCCGATGGCGGGCGCGCGCGAACGCCTTCTGGATGAACTTCTCCAACGAGATCGTCTACGCGGGCGCGCTCGACGAGAACGGCGTGCCGATCTACGGCAACGGGGCGCAGTCGGTCCACCGGGGCGTCGAGCTGGATGCGAGCTGGGATCCCTCGCCCGTCTTCGGCCTGGACGCGATGCTGACCTACTCGCGCAACACGTTCACGCACTACCAGCAATACAACTGGGACGGTACGGTGAGCGTCTTCGACGGCAACTATCTCGCCGGCTACCCCAACGTGCTGGGGGTGCTCACGGCCCGCACGAACCTGGGTCCGGTGCAGCTGGCGCTCACCGGCAAGCGGGTCGGCCAGTTCTACCTCGACAACACGCAGGACAACAAGGGCAACCCGGGGGCACGGCAGCAGCCGGGCTACGTGCCGCTGGTCAACCCCGCGTTCACCCTGGTGAACCTGACCGCACAGGCATCCCTGCCAGCCTCCCTTCCCAGAGCGATCGGGCTGAGCCTGATCGGGCTCGAGCTGCGCGTGAACAACCTGCTAAACGCGAGGTACACCGCGTTCGGGTACGTCGACGTCGTGCCGCTCTTCATGCCTGCCGCCACGCGCAACGTCTACGTCGGGCTGACCCTCGGGCTGTAGCCGCCGCCCATTGTTTGTCATCCCCGCGAAAGCGGGGATCCAAACCTCAACGGGAGCTCCGCCCGCCGCGCCCGGCGGGTTCAGCGCATCGGGTATTCTCTGCCGATGGGCACCGCTCTCGCCGCACGGCTGGCGGCCGCAGCGTTCGCCGCGGTGATGATCGCGATCGGCGTGCTGTCGTGGCGTACCGAGAGGCGGCTCGGCCGCGACGCGGAGGGGTTCTGGACCGCCCACCGCTCGATTACCGGGTGGAGCCTGGGGATGTCGCTCTCGGCCTCGATGCTCTCGGTGTCGTGGTCGCTTGTGTACGGTGTCGAGTTGCTCTACCGCTGGGGGCCGGGCGGGGCGTGGCTGCTGGCGATCCCATGGCTCGCGGTGCTCGGGCTGTTCGCGCTGCTCGCCCCTCGCCTCCGGCGCTTCGCGGCGTTCTCGCAGGGCGAGCTGTTCGGGAAGCTCTACGGCGACGGCTTGCGCTGGCTGACGGTCGTCGTGCTCGTGGCTGTCTTCCTCGTCTGGTGCGGGGCGGAGATCGCCGCAGCGGGCGACCTCCTGGCGCCGCTCCTCGCGGTCTCGCCGCGGTTCGCGATGGCGGCGATCGCGGTGCTGGTCGCCTCGTACGCCTGGACCGGCGGGTTCCGCTCGGTGGTCGCCACCGACGTGGCGCAGTTTGCCCTGATCGTCTGCTTCCTGCTGATCGTGGGCGGGCGCGCCGGGACCGGGATGGGCTCCGGCTGGGGCGGCTGGTTCGGGATGACCGGCCCGACGCCTGCGGTCGTCGGGATCACGCTGCTCGCCTACGTCACCGGCTGGCTGGCCGAGGCCGACATCTGGCTGCGCCTTACCGCCGCCCCAAGCGACGGGCATGCGCGCCTGGCGCTTGCGGTGACCGCGGCCGCTTCGCTGATCTTCGTGCTGGGGCTTCCGGCGGTGCTGGCCGCGCGCGCCAGGGTCATCTTCCCCGACCCCGCGGCCGTGCAGGGCATGGTGCTGGGTCCCCTCCTGCATCAACTGCTACCACCGGGCATGGAAGTGCTGCTTCTCACCGGGCTTGCCGCCGTGGCGCTCTCGACCGTCTCGACCACCGCCAACGTGGTGGCGATCACGGTGGCTCGCGA
>Ga0315274_10003451_pt1 | contig 23493 bp, 9 predicted proteins | sample YL17G02_20_MG_FD_203700 | JGI IMG/M metagenome (GOLD analysis project Ga0315274, IMG submission 203700) | Sediment microbial communities from Yellowstone Lake, YNP, Wyoming, USA - YL17G02_20 | ecosystem: Environmental > Aquatic > Freshwater > Lake > Sediment | place: USA: Wyoming | collected...
TGGGAGAGAGAGAATGGAGAGGAAGGAGGGGTGTTTTTTATTTTTTCGTTTCCTTCTTTTTCCCGAATACTTTCTATTTCTTTTTTCCTGTTGCTTTATGCTTTCTCTCCCCCGTCAACAACGAGAGTGAGAGTACTTGCTTTTTTTTCCTCTTCCTGTGCAAAAAAAGAGACTGCCGATTTTTTTTAGAGGTCGAGGTCGATTTTTTTTCCCTTACTCTTCGCGCCCGGCAAGAGGCGAAAGACGAGAGAGGAAGCAAAAGAAAAGTCAACACCCGCATCTCTCTTTTTTGGAAACACTACGCCTTTTCTCGCCTTTCTTCTGCTGCCGCGCCGTCATGGACGTCCCCACGAGCACGCTGGAGGCACTTCAGTATGAAACGGTGCGTAGAAGAGACTAGAGAGAGAGAGAGAGAGAGAGAAACGAATGGCCATTGAACGTCGATTGGCGGCTTGATTTTCTTTTTTTCTTTTTTTTCATCTCAACCTCAACCTTCTCAAAAATCACCCTCTCTCCCCACTCTCAGTCCCGCATCCGCAACCTCTGCGTGCTCGCGCACGTCGACCACGGCAAGACCACGCTCACCGACCAACTCATTGCCTCCAACGGGATCGTGCATCCCAGGCTCGCGGGCGAGCTCCGCTTCCTCGACTCGCGCGACGACGAGCAGGCGAGGGGGATCACCATGAAGGCGTCGGCGATCTCGCTGGCCGGCGCGGCGCCCGAGGGGATGGAGCTCGAGGAGAGGAGGAAGACTGGGAGTTTGAACTCTTCTTCGACGGCGGCAGGAGAAGGAGGAGCGGCAGAAGCCGCCGTTGCCGCTCCTGCTCCGAGCAGCAGACCGCCGTCGCTCCGCCCGACAGCCGCGGCCGCCTCCCCTCCTTCCTCTGCTCCTGCTCCCCCTGCCGCCCCCGACCAGTCCCGCCTCCTCCTCTACAATCTCGTCGACTCCCCGGGACACGTCGACTTCTGCTCCGAGGTCGGCGCCGCCGCCAGGCTCTGCGACGGCTGCCTCGTGGTGGTCGACGCCGTCGAGGGCGTCTGCGTGCAGACGCGGGCCGTCCTGCGCCAGGCGCACGAGGAGCGGCTGGGGATGTGCCTGGTCGTCAACAAGGTCGACAGGCTGGTCGGCGAGCTCGGGATGGACGCCGCAGCGGCGGCGCGGAGGCTCGAGGCCGTCGTCGCGCACGCCAACCTCGTCGTCTCGGGCTTCCGGTCCGAGGACGCGATGAGCGAGGCGGACGCCGTGCTCGCCGACGCCGAGGCGGCCGAGGCCGCGGAGGCCAAGGCCGCGGCAGCCGCCGCGAACGGCGGCGAGGAAGAAGAAGACGGCGGCGGGAAAGGAGGAGGAGAAGACGGAGAAGACGAAAACGACAGGGACGCGTTCGACCCGGCGAGGGGCAACGTCGCGTTCGCGTCGGCGCAGGACGGCTGGGCCTTCACGACGGCCGAGCTCGCCGCGACCTGCGCCCGCAGGCTCGGCGGCATTCCGCTGGATTCCCCGGCGTTCAAGGCCCTGCAGAGGGCTTCGTGGGGTCCCTGGTGCCTTGACGCCAGGGCGAAGAGGGTCGTGAAAGCCGCCTCCAAAGGAGGGAAGAAGGCGTCGGCGGCGGCGGCGGCGCAAAAGACCTTGTTCGTGCAGCTGGGGCTGGAGCCGGTCTGGCGGGCCTATGGCGCGGCCTCCGACGCCGCCTCCGCGGTGCGGTACGGCGACAAAGCTTCGTCGGCAGCGGCGCTGGAGGAGGCGCGAGAGAAGCTCGGGGCGATGGCGACGGCGCTCGCCCTGCCGCCGCGCGCCGCGGCGGCGGTCGCGGCAGCGGCGACCGCAGGAAGCAGCGGCAGCGGCGGCGGCGGAAGCTCGGGGAGCGCCAGCGCCGACGCCGTCAGGAGCGCGGCGAGGGCCCTGCTCCGCGGCTGGGCCCCGATGGCGCCCGCCCTGCTGCACATGGCCGCGAGGCACCTGCCGAGCCCCAGGGCCGCGGCGCCGCTCCGGGTGCCGAGGCTGCTCGCGGGGCCGTCGTCGGGGCCGGGGCCGCCTCCCGGCTCGCCGTTGCTGGGGGGGGGCGGCGGCGAAGACGGCGAGGCGACCGAAACGGAACGAGGCGACCGCAGAACGCCTCTCCCTTCCCTCCCCGTCTCCGAGGAAGAGGCCGCCGTCGAGCGCGCAGCCCTCACCTGCGACGCCTCTCGCGGAGCTCCCCTGGTCGCGTACGTCGGGAAGATGATAGCGGTCCCCGCGCGGGCGATCCCGAGGAAGGCTGCAGCAGGAGGGAGCGGAGGAGGCGACGCCAACAGCAACGGCGGCGACGAAGACGTCTTCCTCGCCTTTACTCGCATCTTCTCCGGGGAGCTCCGCGACGGCGACCCGATCTTTGTCCTGAGCAGCGGCTACGACCCGGCGGAGGGAGCAGCAGCAGGGGAGGCGGAGGAGAAGAAGGGGGGCGAAGAAGAGCAGAGAGAGGGAGGCGAAGCAGCAGCAGCAGCAGCCGCAGCAAGGGCGTTCTCTTCCCTCACTCTTTCCTCTCCTTCCGGCGTCGGCGGCAGCAGAGGGGAAAACTCCCCTTCCCCTGCCGTCGTCGACGGCATCTTCATCATGATGGGCTCCGCCCTCTCCCGCGTCTCCGCCGCCCCCGCCGGCGCCCTGGTCGCCCTGGGAGGCCTCTCGGACCGCGTCTCCAAGACCGCGACGCTGGTGAGCTCGCTCAAGGGCGCGCGCCCGCTGGCGCGGGTGGCGCTGCAGGCGGCGTCGATCGTGCGCGTCGCCGTCGAGGCGCGCGACCCGGCGCGGCAGGGCGACGTCGCGCGCGGCCTGCGCGCGCTCGATCGCGCCGACCCGGCCGTGACCGTCTCGGTGCTTCCCTCGGGGGAGCACGTGCTGGGCGCCGCGGGCGAGGTGCATTTGGAGATGGCAGTGAAGGACCTACGGGAGCGGTACGCGCGCTGCGAGCTGGTGGTCTCCGCGCCGATCGCCGCATTCCGCGAGTCGGCGGCCGACGCGGCGGCGGAGCGCGCAGCCGCCGTGGCCTCGGCCGCGTCGGCCGCCGACGCCGCCGCGGTGCCTCCGCTGCCGAGGCACGCGAAAGTGGTCGAGGTGAGCACCCCCGGCGGGGCCGTGACGCTGCGGGCGAGGGCGGTGCCGCTGCCGGGCGCGCTGGCGGCGGCGCTCGACGCCCTGGACCCGAGCTCGCTCGCCGGAATGATGACGAAAGGCGGAGGAGAAAGCAGCCCCTGTCCATCGTCGTCTCCTTCTTCTGAGCTTCTCCGACTCCGCTCGAGGCTCTCCTCTGCCGTGGCCAAGTACGCCCCCGTGCTCGGGGCCCGATGCTGGGCTTTGGGGCCTGGAGGCGCCGGACCCTGCATGCTGCTCTCCGACGATTTCGACGGCGGCGGCGGCGACGAGGAGGAAGAAGAAGCAGCGGGAGGAGAAAAGAGCAAAAGCGGCAGCACCAAAGACCGCCGTGCCGCTGCTTTTGCCTCCGCGAGCTCGGCGGCTTCCCTCTGGTCGGTTCCCAAGGAATGCGTCGTCACCGTCACTCGGGACGGGGGCACGTTTGGCGGGGGGATGCAAGCGCACGAGGAGGCTGCTGCTGCGGCGGCGCAGAGAGGCGGCGGCGGCGGCGGCGAAGACGGCGACGTCGGCAGCGGCGAGGCCGCGACTTCCTCCGACGGAGCTGCTGCTGCTGCTTCCGCTGCCGCTGCCGCCGCGGAGGAAGCCGCGGCCGGCAAGAGGGCCTATGTCCGCCTGGGAGAGCCCGCCGTGGCGCGGGCCCTCGGGTGGCGGAGCAAGAAGGAGGAGGAGGAAGAAGCGTCGGTTTCGTCGCCTGCAAGGGCTTCTTCGACCTCCTCTGCTGCTCCTCGTCCTTCGCCGCCCCCCCTCCTCCTCGGCCCCGCCGCGGCCCGCGCCGCGGAAGACGCCGCCGCGGGAGTCGCCGCGGGATTCCAGATGGCTTCCGCCGCCGGACCGCTCTGCGACGAGCCCGTCTGGGGCGTCGCGTTCGAGGTCTCTGCGAGGCTCGAAGGGCTGGCACCGTCGTCGGCGGAGCCCCCGGCGATGCCAAACCTCCCCCGCCCCCGCCTCCTCGACCTCCCCGCCTCCGCCGCGGCCTCCGACGTCTACGGCCCGCTCGTCGGCCAGGTGGCCGCCGCCACGCGCTCCCTGCTTCGCGCGAGCCTGCGCTGCTGCCCGGGAGGGGCGCGGCTCGTCGAGCCGGTGCTGCTATGCGAGGTCTCGGCCGCGACGGCCGAGGCGCTCTCCGGCGTGTACGCGGCCCTGGGGAGGCGGCGCGCGCGCGTGCTGAGGGAGACGGCGAGGGAGGGCGGGGGCGTGTTCTCCGTGCACGCCCACCTGCCGGCGCAGGGGGCCCTGGGCCTGGCCGACGACCTGCGGGCGCGGTCCTCGGGGGCCGCGTCGGCGTCGCTGCTGCTGTCGCACTGGGAGCGGCTGCCCGTCGACCCCTTTTTCGTGCCGAAAACGGAGGTCGAGCGCGAGGAGCTCGGGGAGGAAGGGCAGGGCGGAGGCGGCGGGCCCAACCTGGCTCGGAGGCTCGTGGACGCGGTGAGGGAGCGGAAAGGGCTTCCCGTGGCCGCGAGGGTGGTGGAGAGCGCGACGAAGCAGAGGACGAGGGCGAGGAAGGTTTGATTTTGATGTAGATGAAGAAGGAAAACGAAGGAACGAAGCAAAAAATTCATGTCGTCGGATTTCATTTTTTGGTTCTCTCTCTCTCTCTTTCTCTCCATTGAGTTCCCCGTACTCCCCTTTCCACTCTCTCTCCCTCTCTAAGCCCGCGGAAGATAAAACAAAGCCAGGCCCCCCCAAAAAAAACACCAAAGCGTAAAAAAAAAACACTCGGAAAAAAAACAAAAAAACTCAAAATTCTTCTACCCTTCCTGCAGCAGCCAGCTCGCGGCCTCGTCGAGCAGCTCGAACCCGTGGAACCTCGCCACCCTCCGCAGCGTCCGCAGCGCCGTCGTGACGCTCGAGGGCGGCTTCGTCAGCTCGAGACCGCCGCCGCACTGGTCGCACGCGCGCGTGAGGTGGCCGCACGCCACGCCGCGGCAGCGCACGCACCTGAGGTCCTGCGTCGCGTAGGCCGCCGCGGCGGCGCCGACGGCGTCGAGCAGCCTCGCCTCGACTGCGGCCGCGTCGGCCCTGGCCCCGCAGGCCCCGCAGCGCCAGCAGCCCGACGACCCGCGCGTTAGCGCCGGGTCGCGGCACAGGTCGAGGTCGGCCGCGGCGCCGCATCCGCCGCAGACGACGCCGCGGAGCACGAACGTCGCGCACGGGTCGCGGAACGCCGCAGCTCCGGAGAACTCGCGCGTGCGCGCGAGCCGGAGCATGTTTCGGCGGAGCGCGGAGACCTCGCCGGAGAGCCTGCGGTCGAGCGACATCGCCTCGCAGACGGCCCTCGTGAGGGCCAGGGCAGGGGAGCCCAGCTCTTCCGACGTCAGGTGGGATCCGACCAGCTCCGGGAAGGCGTGGGCCGCGTCGCCGTCGTGCGCTCCCAGCGCCGCGTCGGCGTCGGCGACGACGCGGAGCAGGCGGCGGCCGAGCGCGCCGTCGAGGTTGGCCTTCAGCCACGCCACCTGCGCCGCCTCGCCCCCCGCGGCGCAGGCCGCGGCCAGGGCCTGCGAGGAGAGGGACGAAGAGGCCTTGGACCCCTCCGCCGTGGCCTTCCAGGGCAGCCAGAGGTACTCTGCAACGGCCGAGGCGAACGCCTGCTGGACCGCCGGGGGCAGGTAGTCCCGGATGGTCCAGAGGCAGTCGACGTCCGGGGCGGCGAGCGCCGAGGCCTCGGCCGCCGCCGCCGCCGAAGCCACGGCCTCCGCCGCCGCCATCGACGAAGGGGGGCCGCCGTCGCCTCCGTCGTTCACGGGATCCCCTCCCTGCGTGAGGGCGCCCGGGGTGGCAAGCGTGGCCTCGACGGCCTCCGGGAGCGTCGCCCTCAGCCCGAGGTAGTTGTAGCGGTCGCGGAACAGCAGCGCGTGCCACCAGCGCGCGGGCGTCAGCTGCAGCAGGCCGAAGAGCGCCGCGCCGTCGCTGCGGCGGCGCAGGGCGGCGAGCGCGTAGTCGACGGCGGCGAGCGCGGAGCCCAGGCCGCGGCGGCCGCCGCCCGTCGCGGAGGAGGAGCCCCCGCCGGCCGCGGCCAGGATCAGCGAGCCCTCGTCGGCGGCGACGGCGACGGCGCCGAGCCGCGCCAGCGCGTCGAGCAGCGCCGCCAGCAGCCTGCCCGCGAGCTTCAGGGACCCCTCGCCCAGCGGCACGGCGTACATCCCGCCGCGCCGGTCGTCGCGCAGCCAGCGGCCCAGCGACAGCAGCAGGGCGTCGGCCGGCTTGGAGCCGCGGGCCGTCGCGTCGACGACCCAGGCGCGGACGAGCCTGCGAAGGCAGCGCATCGCGGCGCCGCCGCCGCTGCCGCCGTCGAGCGCGCCGCCGTCGAGGTCGGCCAGGGCGGGCGCGGCGTCGACGGCGGCGACGAGCAGGTGGTGGAGCCTGAGCTGGACGCAGGCGCAGCGGTAGGCCCCGGGGCGGAGGATGTCGATGGAGGGCGGGCCCGCGGAGAAGGAGGAGGCGTTGGCGGCGGAGGCGGACGACGAGGCGTTGAGCCACGAGGCGTCGCCGCCGAGGCTGCTTCCGCCGCCGCCGCCGCCGCCGCCGCCGCCGCCGCCTTCCTCCCCGCTGCCCCCTCCTCCTCCGATGACGCCGCCGACGCCCACGCCGCCAGAGCCGTCCCTGGAGCCGGCGAGCAGGGCCTGCCCGCTTCCGCCGCAGCCCTGCGAGAGCGGAGAGCCCCAGAGCAGGACGCCGGCGTCCCTCGCCGTCCGCGCCAGCAGCGCGTCGGCCGCGGCCGAGCGCCAGTCGCCGCCGCCGCCGAGCGCCGAGAGCGGCAGGTGCGCGTAGCGCGCCGCGGCCGAGGCGCCGCGGAGCCACGCGCGCGCGCCGCAGAGGGCGGCGACGGCCTCTCGGGCGGCGGGGACCTGCCAGACCAGCGCGCCGGCGAGCGCGGCCTCGCCCGGGTCGTCGCCGGCGGCGGCCGCAGCGGCGACGGCGACGGCGGCGTCGCCGTTGTCGCCGGCGCTGCCGGCGGCGGCGGTCGAGGGGTCGGCTGCCGCGAAAGCCGCCGTCGAGGCCGAGGAGAGCGCGGCGTCCACACGAGGCATCGAGCGCAGGGCCGGGAGCCTGCGGGCGAGCTCGTCCCCGCCGCCGACGAAGGAGGCCACGGAAGGAGAGGGAGAGTCGCCCGCGCCGCGGCAGGAGACGAGGGCGACAGCCGGGCCGCGGTGCGAGGCCCTCCAATCGGAGAGGGCCCGCTGCAGCGCCCGGAGGCCCCCCTTGGCGTCCGGGGCGAACGCGACCTCGAAGGCGGGAGGGGCAGAAGAGGAGGAGGAGGAGGAGGAGGCCTGCTGCTGCTGCTCCTGCTGCAGCTGGTCGGGGGCCGGGGACGCGGAGCGGGAGCGGGGAGCGTCGCCGTCGGGAGCGGCCGACGGCGGCGGCGAAGCAGCAGACACCTCGCGCCACGCGCGCTCGGCGACAGACGCCGTCACCTCCCTCGGCGCGCTCCCCCTCCCGCTCGCGGCGGCGGCGCCCGTGACGACGACGATGATCGCCTTGTCCGCGGCGGGGCAGTGCGCGGCGAGCACGGCGCGACCCCTCGAGGCGTCGAAGCGGGCGTAGACGGGGATCGGGCGGAGGCCCCCGAAAGAGACGGAAGAGGAAGCCGTCGCGGCGACGGAAGCGGCAGCGTCAGCGGCCGACTCCAGAAAGTCGCACTCGGCCGTCGTCCTCATCACCAGGTCCCCGAGCTCGAGCCCCTCGGCCAGCGACCTCTTGGCGGCCCTGACCCGCGGGGACAGCGAGGCGCAGCAGCCCAGGGACAGCGCGGCCGAGGCCGCGGGCGAGAGCGAGCGCTCCCAGACGCCAACGACGTGCGGGGCGGCGAGCGCGGCGTCGAGCGCCTCTTCCTCGTCGTCGTCGTCGTCGTCGTCAGAGTTGGTTTCCTCTCCTTCCCCTTCCTCCTCGCTGCTGCATTCCATGCCCCCTTCTCCTCTTCTTCCCCGCTTCTGGTTCTCGGAAGAATTCCTCTTCTTCTTGTTCGAGGAAGAAAAAGGCAGCGTGACCGAGTACAGGGAGGCCCCCGGGGGCAGCTTCCCAAATGGGACCTCCCTCCTGGCCGACGCGACGACGGCGCCGCCACCGGCGACGGCCGAAAACGCAGCGAGCTCGGCCGAGCCGGCCTGCGCCGTCGAGGCGAAGAAGAAGGTCCGCGGGACGCGCAGCGAGAACGAGTGCAGCGCTGCCGAAGAGGTGGAGTTGCCGTTGTCGTAGACCAGGGCCCAGGCGCGGAGCTCCCCGGGGGGGGCCCCGACGACGCCCTCGAGCGACAGGAGCTGGAGGTGGGCCCCCGCGGCGAGCGCGTCCCAGCCACCGCCGGCGCGGGCGAGGAGCGCGCCGACGCCCCCCGCCGAGCGGGCGCCATTCCCGGCAGCTCCTCCCTCCGCCATCGCGTCGCCATCCCCGGCGGCGGCGGCGGCGGCGTCGAGCCGCGCAAGCCTCTCGACGGCGTGCGCATCCCCTCCCGAGGCGCGCGCCGCGGCGGCTAGCCTCGCGGACGCGTCGGCGCGGCGCCGCTTCCGCGCCGCGACGGCCGCGCGCCAGCGCCGCTTCTGCGAGACGACCCACGCCGCCGGGTCGGCGGCGCGCTCCAGCACCGGCTGCGGCGGCGACGGCGGCGCTTCAGGCGCGGCAGGAGGAGGAGGCGCGGGGAGAGCGGCGCGCGGAGAGGGAGCCGGGAGGCCCCCATCCCCCTTGCGGGCGGAGGAGGGCCAGGCCCCCCCGGCGGAACCGCCGCGGGCGCTCCCAAAGTCCTCGATGTCGCCGCCGCCTTTTCTTCCGCCAACCACCAGAAACCCGTCCAGCCTCCGCTGCTGCAGCCGGTCCTCCTTCTCGCGCACGCGCCGGTGCAGCCACTCCGGGTGCCTCACGCGGGGGACCGGGTTGGGGACGCGCTGCATCGCGGCGGGGATTGTCACGATCTTCTGCACTGTCGACGCGAGCCGCTCCTTGTAGTAGGCCCAGTCGACGACGGCGCGCACGTCGGGCCGCTCGGAGGGCCCGCGCCCGTCGTCGAGGTCGCCGCCGCCGCACCACTTGCGCAGGAAGGCCCTCGAGACGGCGGGCTCCGCCGCGAAGATCGCAACGGGGATGGCCCGCTCCGACGTGGGAGCCCCCAGCGGCCTGCTGGAGACGACGTAGGTCGCGTTGAGCCCCTTGTCCTTGATGCGCGCGTCGCCCAGGAACTCGGCGAGCCGGCGCGCGGTCGTCGCGGGCAGCGACTTGCGGCCGTCGTACTCGTCGAGCGCCTTGCTCATCGTGCACGACTCGCTGATGTAGCTCATCAGCTCGTCGTCGTCGACGCCCGCCCCGCGCGAGTCGAGCAGGTCGAGCCAGCGGTCGGCGACGGCGGCGACGCTCGCGTAGCACCCCGCGAGCGAGTCCCCCTCAAGGAACTTGGAGAAGACCTCGGCCTGGAACACCTTGATCAGCTTGAGCTCGCCGCGCCGCTTGAGCTCGAACCCCTTCAGCTCGGCGAGCGACCCGTCGAAGTTGAACACGGCGTACCGCTTCTTGATGAGGCGCCCCTCCTCCTTGGAGGCCGGGAGGATCATGGCGCGGTAGGGGCCGTCGACCTCGAACTCGATCGACATCTGCGACGACGTCGCGTAGCGGCGGCGGCGCGGCGCGGCGGGCGCGCCGCCGCCGCCGCCACCGTCCCCCTTCGCGGCGCCCTCGCCTCCCTCCCCGCCCTCTCCTCCGGCCACGGTCGCCTCGACGTCGTCGACCAGGTCCTGGTACTGCTCGTTGGTGTTGTTCCTCGCGACCATGACGTTGAGGACCGCGCAGGGGTAGGAGACCTTGACCTTCTTCCCGCCCTTGCCGCCTCCGTCGCCCTTGCGCGAGAAGGTCAGGTCCTCGGGGAACGACGCGGGGAGGCAGCACCAGATGCCGTCGGTGTCGAGTTCGAGCGGGGCGCCGATCCCGCGGACGAGCTTGGCGGCGCGGTCGATGATGGCGGCGCCCGTGGCGGTGACGACTCCGGCCATCTCCATAGAGTACCATCGGGCCCCCTTGCGCTGTTGTTGGTTTGGTTTTTTTTTTGAAAGAGGGAGGGAAGAGAGAAAAAGGTGGGTGAGTTTTCTTCTTTCTTTCGGACGAAAGAAAACCTCTCGACTCTCTCTCACTCTCTCTCTCTTCTCTCTTTGAAACAATTCCATAAATGAAGAAAGAAAGAGAAATTTCTTACCATCACGTAGCCGTAGAACGAGTTGAGGATGCATTTGTGGGCCAGCTGGAGCGAGTCGTAGAGCACGACCATGTCCTGTTTTTGAGTTTTTGAGTTTTTTTTTTTGGAGAGGGAGGAAAGTGAGTTTTTCTTCTCCTTCGCCGTCTCCTCTCTCTCTCTCCCTCTCTCTTCTCAAAGTCAAAAAAAACTCTTCCCCTCTTACCGCCGCCTCCTGCGCCGCCAGCGCGTCCCCGGCGTCCCTCGCCGCGTCCAGCTTCCCCTTCCACTTTTTGTTCAGCGCCTTGTACTCGTACCGCCGGTCGCGGAAGGCCCTCACGGTGCCGACGTAGAAGTCGTTCTCGCGCTGGCAGACGCCCGCGACGCGCGTCTCGGCGACCGGCTTGTCGAGCACGCGCTTGTAGACGCGCGAGCAGTAGGCCTTGAGGCGGTCCTTGAGCAGCCTGGCGCGCTCCTCGGGGGCCAGCTGGTAGAAGGCTCGCGCCGGGCCGTTGGTGGCGGCGGAGGCGCGGGACGAGTTGGCGCCGAAGCCGCGGTTTCCCCCGCTCGTTCCCCCGGAGACGATCTGCCCGTTGGCGGCCGAGACCGAAAACGTCTCTGCTTCCAGCTGTGCTTTCAGCGCGCGGTACTCCGCCGTCGTCGCCGCGTACGTCTCTCCGCGCCACACCCACTCCATCGGGCGCAGGCACGTCTTCCCCGGTCGGTTGAAGTCGCACGCGGCGCAGTCCTCGTCGGTCACGATCGCGGAGGGCTGCAGCCTGTTGGTGAGGATGATGTTGGGGTACATCGCGGCGACGTCGAGGTGGTAGATCAGCGGGCGCTCCTCGCGGGCCGGCTTGTCGCGCAGCGCCGCCAGCGCGTCGACCACGGCGTCCCTGACGCTGTCGTAGTCCTCGAGGTCCTCGGGCGTCGTGCCGTCGAACTCCGTGCGCAGGGCGTAGCCCAGGTCCTCGTCGACGGAGTCGATCAGGGCCTGGTAGGCCGCCGGGTCGCACGAGAAGCGCGTCGGCAGGTCGGAGCGGAACACGCCCGACTCGAGCGCCTCGACCTTGCCCCCGATGTACGTCTCGGACTCGAGCGGCTTCCCCCGGAACGTTTTCTCCTGCCGCGCCACGTGCTTGTTCGGGGCGAGGACGCCGGCCAGGTAGGCCTCGACCATCAAGAGGGCCTCGCACAGCGTCCCCGACCCCTTTCGCAGGACGTCGTCCGGGTTGAGCGGGATGATCGTCGCCAGCGAGAAGATGAACGGGTGCACGTAGGTCAGGTAGAGGTAGAAGGTCGAGACCGCGTCGGAGACGGAGTAGGCGGCCATGGCCGTGGGGTCGCTGCGAGCGAGCTGGACCATGTTCTCCGGGTCGACCTCGACAGGGTCGTAGCCGAGCTTGTCCTTGGTGACGGCCTTGAGGCCGCGGGAGCCCTGCGGGAGGTAGGAGTCGCGGTTGACCCTGGTGTTTTGTTTAAGGTGGTGGCGGTTTGGTTTGGTTTGGTTTGGTTTGGTTTGGTTTGGTTTGGTTTGGTTTGGTTTGGTTTGGTTTGGTTTGGTTTGGTTTGGTTTGGTTTGGTTTGGTTTGGTTTGGTTTGGTTCCGTGGTGGAGGGAAGGAGAGATGGAGAGAGAAGAAGTTGAGGTGAGTTTTTTTTTGTTTTTTTCGCTCCCTTTTTTTCGCGCTCTTTCTTTTCTCCCCCTCTCTTTTCGCGAAACCAAAGACAGAAACAAAGCTCCCCTCTCTCACCAGTGCAGGCAGTCAAGGTGCACCGCCGTGCGAGACAGCCACTCCCCGGGGCCGTAGAGCGGCGACGAGGGGTCCATCGAAGCGACGGCGGCGGGCTCGGCATCATTCCCGCCAAAGCCGCCGCCAAAGTCGACTTTCGCCGCGGGCGGCTTGAACCCGATCTCCTCCTCGATCGACAGGCAGTGGAACCGCGCCCTGTTGGCGATGAACGGGAAGTCGAACCAGTCCCCGTTGTAGGTCACGAACACCGCCGGTTTCAGCTCGCGCACGTGGCTGAAAAACTTGCGCAGCAGCGCCGCCTCGTCGCGCTCGTTGAAGACGGTGAAGGGCCCCTGGAACTCGGGCTTGGGGCTGTACTCGAAGTCGGCGCAGTCGGCGCTTACCACCTCGCGGTTGGTTATCAGGTACCCCTGCCCGTCGACCATGTAGGAGATCATGAAGATCTGGTCGAACTCGGCGTTGGGGAACTGCAGCGGCAGCTTCGTGGTCTCGATGTCAAAGGCGCACACGCGGACGTCTGCCCTCGCGATGAGGTCGGCCCTCCGCTCCATCGTCGTGACCCCCCCGCGCGCCCTGACGCGGAACCAGTGGCCGCAGCGCGCGCCCGTGTCGATGAGGAAGCGCGTCGCGTACGGGACGTCGTGCTCCCTGACGTCCAGGACGGAGGAGAGCGCGTCAGCGACGCGGGCGCGGGCGTCGGGGCGGCCGCTGCCCGCTCCTCCTCGGCCCCCTCCTCTGCTGTAGCCGCCGAAGCCGCGGGCGGAGGTCGAAGGACCTCCGTCGTCGTCGTCGTCATCTTCGATGTCGGCGCAGTCGTCGTCCTGGGCCCCGCCGGCGTTGCCCCCGGCGGCAGAAGAGCCGCCGCCAAACAGGCTCGGCCCGCCGACGCCGACGCCGCCAGAGTCCACTCCCTCCCTCGCGTCCCTGGCTTTGGCCTTCCTCGCGGCCGGCAGCAGGTCCCTGCGCACCTCCCCGAGCCCCTGCGTCGTCCAGAAGGTCACCTTGAGCAGCCTGCGCCTGATCCCGGCCAGGTGGTTCTTGAGGTCGAGGTCCTCCATCGACACCGCCGCGACGTCGCGGACGGCCGCGCCGTGCTTCCTGCGCAGGTACCCCTCGACGTTGCCCTCCGCGCCGGGCCTCGTGACCACGTAGAAGTAGGGGGCGAAGGGCACCTGGGCCTTGAAGCCGGAGCCGTCCTGGCACTGGAAGTAGCAGTTGACCGCCGCGACGGCGCGCCCGGCGTCGCGGTCGTCGACGAGCGTCGCGTTGACGTTGAGCAGCCAGCCCAGCTTGCCCTCGGGCGGGCCGTCGTTGAAGAGGGGGAAGCCCATCGCGGCCTCGAGCTCCGGGTTGTCCTCGGCCTTGTCCTGGAGAGTTGGTTTTGGTTTTCGTTGCATGGTGAGGCGAGGGGAAGGGGGTGAGAGAGTGAGAGAGTGAGAGAGAGAAAGAGCGAAAGAAGGGGCGAAGAAGAAAAGAACGGAGGTCGAATAGAAAAAAAGAAATGATGGAATCAAGATGCTGTTTCGAACTCTCTCTCTCTCTCATTCTCGATGGGTCCGGCCGCTTTCTCAAAACTACGTCGCCGAGGCAGCAGATGACGACGATAGCGAGCACCCGCGAGTGAGCGCAAAGGCAACATAGGGAAGCAGCGAGCTCAAAAAAAGCGGGGCTCAAATTCAAAAGGACTCACCGCCGCTTGCTCGCCCTCGTCGCGGTTTCCGAAAAAGTTGCCGTTGTTGCGGCCGCTCCCGTCGCCGCGGCCTCCGCCGCCGCCGCCGTGACCTCCGCGCCCGCGGCCACGGCCCCTTTCGTGAGAGAAGGAGTGGGTGATTGAGTGAGAGTAGTACATCGTGAGTGAGAGGGAGAGAGAGAGCAGACTCGAAAGAAGGGAGACGAACGATGATGCAAATTGAAAAACTCTCGGCGACGCACCGGCCTCCTCCAGCTGCATCGGGAGCGCCGCTCGCCCTGAGCGAGTGGAAGCCTCCGCCGCCTCCGCCGCGCCCGCTGAACGCGGGCTGGCCTCCGCCGCCTCCTCTTCCGCCTCCTCCTCCGCCCATCGGGAGGGGAAGGGAGGAAGAAGGGGGAGAGAAGAGAAAGAGAAAAAGAAGGACGAGAACGAGGACGAAAAAAGAACTCGGTAAGATTGATTTGTGTTCACTTCTCTCTTGCTTTTTTTTCTTTTTCAGAGGAGGAGGAGAAGAAGGAGGCATTTCGCTCCGCGCTTTCAGATAGCAGGTGCTCGCTCCCTCCCGCTCGAGGCCGGCGAGGTGCTTTTCGTCTCTCCGCCGCAGCTCGAGAAAAGCACCAGCAAGCAAGAGAGAGAGAGAGAGAGAGAGAAGGCGTTCGATTGGCTGCACGACGCCGACACCGACGAAGATTCGCCGACGACGAGAGACGAAGAAAGAAAGGGGCTGAGAAAAAGAAGTCGACTCTCTCTCTTTGTCGTCTGAATGTGGAGCGACAGCAGGACCTTCTCCGCCGAGGAGGTGCGTCTCAAAAAAGAGCTGCCTGCTGCTGGAGGCTGTTCGTATTGAACAGAGGAGATTCGGCTGAAAGGGAGAAAGAGAAACTCGATTTCGACGAGAGAGCGACAGATGCGCGCAGCTTTTTTTTCTTTCCGCTCACTAAACCTCAACCTCGACCCCCCCCCCTCTCTTTTTTCTCCCTCCGCTTCCAACAAAACACAGATGGCCTTCATGGCCGAGGACACCACAGTCACGATCGTGCCCAACTTCTCGCTCCCTGCTGCGACGGGCGGCTTCATCCGGTGCATCGCGGTGAGAAGAGAAAAGGAAGAGGGGGAATTGGAAAAAGAGTTTTGTCAGACTTTTCTTGTCAATTTTTTCACCTCGTTTCTTCTCACATCTTTCTCTCTCTTTTCTCTCCTCTCCACCCCACCTTCTCCTTCACAAAACACCCCAGGGCTCCTTCGGACCCTTCTCTCCCAACCTCCCCGTCGACGTCCCGCTCTGGCTCGCCTTGGCCCTCCACGGCATGAAGCGGTGCCGGCTCCTCCCCCCCGAGTGGCTCAGCCCTGCGGCGCTTGCGGCCGTCGACGAGGCCGAGCGCGCCTCGGGCTCGAGGTTCGAGCCATTGCCCGAGGGTTTTTTGGAGGTCGGGAGGCTGCTGCTGACGAGGTGTCGCGGGGAGTTTGAGACGAGGGAGTATGACGAGGTGCGGGTTTGTTTTTTTTTTGCGTGGTTTTTTGCGTGTTTGGATAGGGAGGGAGAACAGGAAAGCAGAAAGAGAAGAAAGAAGAAAGGAAAACTCACGTCGCTTCTTCTTCTTCTTCCCTCGGCCCTCCGAAAACAAAAACCCCAAAAAAACAAAACTCAGATCTCTGGCCTTCTCGAGTCCGTGCGCTCGGCCCGGTACGGAAAGCTCCGCGACGGCATCGGCCAGCTGACGGGCCCCATGGCCGTGAAGCTCACCAACATCACCGCCTCGGAGCTCAACGTGGTGCGGCCCTTCTTCCTCGGGGCGCTGACGGCCTTCGCGGCGGTGACGGCGCCGCCCGGGAGGGGGGGCAACAACGGCGCTGCTCCTGCGGTGGAAGCGGCGGCGGAGACAGCGGAGGCAGCGCCAGCGGCTGCCGCGACCGCGCCGCCTCCTCCCGCGTCTTGGTCTCAGCAGCCTCAGCAGCAGTCGCAGTCTCAGCGCTTCCGCACCCGCAATCGAGATTGAAAAAAGAACTACTTTTTCTTCAAACTCTGTCCTGCTTGTTTTCTCGTTCCCTTCCTTTTCCTTTTTCTCCTTCAGCGAAACAGGAAACCCCTACTCGGGCGCTCTCAAGTGCGTGGTGCTCGCTCGCACATGCCAAAAGTAAACAAAAATTACTGCAATCATTCCAAGTTCTTACAAGAGAAAAAAATGTTTCTCTCTCTCTATTTCTCTCTCTTTTTTTCATTTCCCGTCGCCGCCGCCGCTCTGGCCTTCTTTGACCCCCCTCTCCTCGTCGCCCTCGTCTTCTTCGACCAGCAAGGGCTTCGGGGCCAGCCTCGACCGCAGCGCGTCGTAGACCCGGACGTCCCTCTTGGAGACGGAGGGGCCGACGGACCTTAGGGCGGCGCGGAAGTGGGCGTCGCGGACGACGAGGCGCTGCGGCGGTGGAGCGGCGGCGGCGGCGGCGACGGCGGGGGGAGGAAGCCGACCCGCCGCCGACGCGGCCGCGCCCCCGCCCTCCCTGTCCGCCCTCTCCACCGCCTCCCGGATCGCGCACACCCCGGCCTCTCGCACGAGCGACGCCAGGTCGGCCCCGGAGAACCCCTCGCAGGCCGCCGACGCCGCCACGGCGCACGGGTCGCTCCCGGGCGCGAGCGGCGTCCTGCGCGTCAGCCGCCGCATGATGTCCTCGCGCCCCTTCGAGTCCGGGAGCGGCACGTACAGCGCCTTGTCGAGCCTGCCGGGCCGGAGGAGGGCGGGGTCGATGATGTCGGGCCTGTTGGTGGCGCCGACGAGGAACACGGCGCCGCGGGAGGCGAGGCCGTCCATCTCCGTGAGGAGCTGGTTCACGACGCGCTCGGCCGCCGCGCCGCCCGAGTCCCCGCCTCCGCCGCCTCCTTCGCCTCCGCCGCCGCGCCCTCGCCGGGGGGCCAGCGCGTCCAGCTCGTCGAAGAACAGCACGCAGGGAGCCGCGCTGGCCGCGCGCGCAAACATCCTCCGCACCGCGGCCTCGGACTCGCCGACGTACTTGGACAAAAGCTCGGGCCCCTTGACGGAGATGAAGTTGGCGCGCGCCTCGGCGGCGACGGCACGGGCCAGCAGCGTCTTGCCGCACCCGGGCGGGCCGTACAGCAGGACGCCCGTCGGCGCCGACAGCCCCAGCGCCGCGAACGCGGACGGGTCTGCGATCGGCCGCGTGATCGCGTACTCGAGCTCGGAGCGGAGCGCCTGGAGGGCCCCCACGTCGTCCCACGAGACGGCTGGCGGGCTCGAGAAGCCCTCGCGGCGGACGGCGGGCTGGACGCGCGAGAGCGCGGCCTCGAAGTCGCGCGGCTCGATGGAGAGCGTGGCGAGCTCGAGGTGGGAGAGGGGCCCGGCGCCGAGGCGCGAGGAAGGGACGGGGGTGGGAGGGGCGGGGGCGGGGGCGGGGGCGGGAGCTTCTGCTGCCCCTCCTCGCCCTCCTCCTTTCTCTTCGACGCCCTCCATCGGCAGAGGAGCCGCCGCCGCCGCCGCCGCCGCCGCGGCGGCGCTCCCCTCCCCTGCGCCGCCGCCTCCTCCCCCTCCGTCGCCGCCGCCGCCGCCGTCGCTGCTCCCGTCGAGCCTCGCAAAGATCCTCGTCGCCGCGGACGCCGCCGCCTCCTTGGCCAGCGCCTCCAGGTCCGCGCCCACGTACCCCGGCGTCCTCGCCGCGAGGCCCTCGACGTCGCAGCGCCCCGACAGCCGCAGCCCGCGCGTCAGCACCCGCAGGATGGCGGCGCGCCCGGCCTCGGTCGGGATCGGCAGCGCGATCTCCCGGTCGAACCTCCCCGCGCGGCGCAGGGCCGGGTCGAGCGCGTCGGGCCTGTTGGTGGCTCCGATTACGACGACGTGGCGGCGGAGGGCGTCGGAGACGGCCGCGAGCGTCGAGGGGGAGGTCGAGGGAGGAGGCTTGGAAGAAGGGTCGCCGTCGGCGGCGGCCGCCGCTTCCTCGCCTCCTCCTCCTCCCTCTTCCCCCGCTTTCTTCGCCGCCTCCCTCGCCAGCTGCGCCTGGCTCGCCAGGTCGTCCATGCATGTCAGCAGCTGCGCCACGATCCTCCGCTCCATCTCGCGCTGCGCCGACTCGCGGCGCGGCGCTATAGCGTCGATCTCGTCGATGAAGACGACACACGGCGCGAGCGCGGCCGCCGACGCGAACAGGCCCCTGATGATGGCCTCGGACTCGCCCGACACGCCCGCGACGACCTCCGGGGCCGCCACCCGCAGAAAGGGCACGCCGGCCCTGCGCGCGACGGCGTGCGCCAGCGCCGTCTTGCCGCACCCCGGCGGGCCGTGCAGCAGGAGCCCCCGGGGCGGGTCGACGCCCAGCCAGGCGTAGACTTCGGGGTGCGAGAGCGGGTACTCGACGAGCTCCCTCAGGGACGCGAGGACCGGGTCCAGCCCGCCGAGGTCGTCGAACGAGATGGCCCGGGGCTCGCAGAGGAACTGGTGATGGGCGGAGGGGGCGAGGAGGGAGGCGCCCGTCGGCGTCGCCGCCGCTCCTGCCCCGCCTCTTGCTCGGCCGCTGCTGCTGAGCCTCGCTCGCTTCTTGGCGCTTCCCCCGCCGCTCACGCCCCTGCTCTGCAATTGCTGCTGCTTTCTCAGCTGCGTCGCCGGGCCGAGGGCGGAAGCGGCTGCGCCAGCGTTGGCGCTAGAGACAGCGGCGGCGGCGGCGGTGGCCTGCTTCGAAGCAGGAGCAGCGGCAGCAGCGGCCTCGGCGGCGAGCGCGCGGGCCGCGGCGGCGGCGACCGCCGCACGTGGCGCGAAGGCCGAGCCCCCCGCGATCGCGGGAGCTGCCGCTGCCGCCGGATTCGATGGTGGTCCTGCTGCTTCCTTTGGAGCCGCGGCGTAGGCCGAGAGCAAGGCCGCGTTGAGCGGGTTGCTCGAAGGAGCGGGAGCGGGAGCGGAAACGCGAGCAGAGAAGGCGGCGTTGCCGTTGTCGGCGTCGGCGGCCTCTGCCGCAGCGAGCGCTGCCTCTTCTTCCTCGTCGTCGTCGTCGTCGTCTTCTCCAGAGCCGCTGCTGCTTTCGTCGTCGTCATCTTCAGAGTCGTCAGAGTCTTTGTCAAAGTCGTCACAATCAGAATCGGAGTCAGCGTTCATCGCGGCGTCGTTGGCCGTGGCGACCGCTGCAGCAGCTGCGGCAGCGGCGGCAGCGCCGTTGCTCACGACGGCGGCATCGGAGCGTCGGACGGGATCGCTTCCCGCCGCCGCTCCCCCTCCTCCAGTCACCACCGCGGCTCCCAGGGCCCTCGCCACGAGCTTTCGGAACGCGCCCGTCTGCCTGCGGCGGTACTCCGGGAAGGCCTCGCGCAGCGCCGCGGCCACGGCGTCGGCGCCGCCAGCGAGGACCGAAGGCGTCGACTGAAGATTAGAATGCATTGTTTTTTTTAAGAGAAAAGTTGGACGTGAGCGGATTGGGAGGCGTTTACGAACTTTGATCTTCAGTTTGATTGCTCTTCAGTGTTAAAGACACGACGATTAAGCCATCGGGAGGTAGAAGCTGAGGATAAGTTGAGGGGAGCAGTGTTGAGACGGCGACGAACGGCGGCGGCGACATTTCTAAAACTAGCCGCATGCGGCTTTGCCTTTTTTGGCGGCTGTCAAAGAAACGCCCAGTGCCGGCCCTTTTTGTCCTTGTTTTGCTGCGCTCTGGTTTGAGCATGCGCGCGTACCTGTGCCAACAGCCGTATCCGCGGGACGAGGGAGCGGTCGAGGATGTACGCCCCTCCGCCGCCGCCACCGGAGGAGACGTTTTGGTTTCGAGTCATTGGTTTGAACAAAGAAGAGAAGGAAGAAAAAGTGACTGCCGACAGTGGAAAAAAAAGGTAAGCACACACTCCGCTCTCTCGATTCAACTCGCTTCGAGAATCTCTTTCTCGCTCTCGAGGAAGTGGGGCTCTCGTTCTCTATCCAAAAAAAAGACATGAAGCGCCTCGAGCAGCATCTGCGCTCGCTGTTGGTCTCGTCGAGAGGCGGTCGCGGCGCGCCTGCTGCTGCTGCGGGAGCAGAGGGCGCAGCAGGCGACTTGACGACGACGGTGCACCCCGAGGAAGCGAGCCAGGGCATGTCCGATGCGGCTGCTGCTCGGCCTCTCGCGGAGACCAGGTTCGTCGTTTTCATCTTTGCGCGCCCTCTCTGGAGAGAGCTTACGTCTCTCTCCCTTCGCTCCACTCGCATTTTTCGCAAAGGAGCTGCGCGTTGCCGCGCGAGAGAGGGAAAACGATTGCGACAGATGCCTTTGCTTTTCGAGACGACGCAAGCGCTTTTTTGCTCTCTTCATCGTCATCATCATCGCGTCCTCTCTCGTTCGAAGCTCTCTGTCTCTCTCTACCCCTCTTTCGCTGCTGGGGAATCCGTCGAGAATGCATCGCCTCTCGCGTGGAGCATGAATGAGCGACCGAAAGCGACTGTGTGAGCTCCGCTGGGCGAACGTTCGAGGCGTCAAATGTCTCCTATTTTTCTATCTCCGACCTCGTTCCCTCGCTCCTCACTCTCTCTTTTTCCCTCCTAAAAAAAACAAAAAAGCAGGAACGCCTCCGCCGCCCAGACCGAAGGGACCGCGTTCGACAACGCCAGCTCCTCGGGCGACAAGAACAGCGACGACGGCGAGGGCAGCGCCGCGTCTCGTGGAGGAGCGACTGGAGGAACGGCGACGACGAAAAAGCCGGCGGCGGTGACAAAGGCGGCGGCGGGGGCAGCGACGCCTGCGGCGGCAGCTGCGGCGGCGACGGCCGCCGACGCCGCCACCGCCGCCGCTCCCCCTCCCTCCTCCTCCTCCCTCCCGCGGGCCCCGGCCTCCTTCTACTGCCCGATCTCGATGGAGCTCATGGCCGATCCCGTCGTCGTCGCCACGGGCCACACCTACGACCGCCGCTGCATCGAGCGCTGGCTCGGGGCGGGCCGAGGGACCTGCCCGGCGACGGGCGCGCGCCTCAGGCACCTCGAGCTGACGCCCAACTTCGCGCTGCGGGACGCCGTGACGGAGTGGGCGCTGCGGGAGGGGGTTCCGGTTCCCGTGCCGGAGGACGGGTCCGGGAGGACGGCGGCGGCGCTGCTGTACAAGGGCGGAGCCGGCGGCGTTGGCGGCGACGGGGAGCAAGAAGGAGGGCGCAGCGGAGACGGAGGAGGAGAGGGCAGCAGCATCAGCAGCAGTCGGAGGAGAGCTGCGGCCGCTGCTGCTGCTGCCGCCGCCGCTGTTTTGCGCTTCGCCGAGGACGAGGCGACGCCAGCGGCGACCGAGGGAGAAGAAGAAGGAGAACAGGAGGAGGCTCCAAGACGGCGACAGCAGCAGCAGCACGGGACGACACCTACGGCAGCGCCAGGATCTGCATCGGCAACGAACACCGATGCTCCTCCCCTGCTCCAGCCGCCTCCGACGATCCTCCGCGGCCACGATGAGATCGTCTGGGCCGTTGAGGCGCAGGCGCAGGCCGGCGGCGGCGGCAGGCTCTTCTCGGCGTCGGCCGACCGCTCCGTCCGCGTCTGGGACGTGAGCTCGAGGAGGTGCGAGGCCGTTTTGGAGGACCACGCGCGGCCCGTGCTTTGCCTGGCGCTGGCTCCTGCGGCGGACGCCGTCGGGGAAGAGGAGGGAGGAGTGGTAAAAGCTTCGGGGAGCAACGGCGGCGGTGAGGAGCCGTCGGGGCCCCGCGACGGCGAGGAGGGCGAAGGCGCGAGCGGATTCGAGGGCGACGACCTGCTGTTCTCGGGGTCGTACGACTTCACGATCAAGGCCTGGTCCCTACGCACGCTGTCGCGGGTCGCGACGCTCACGGGGCACGGGGACGCCGTGCGGTCGCTGCTGTACGTTCCTCCCCCGAAGAAGGGAGGATCGGGAGGAAGCGAGAGGAAAAGAAACTCTCTCGGCCGGAGGGGGCGGCTGTTCTCCGCCAGCTACGACGGCACCGTTCGCGTCTGGGACGTCGCGACCTTGAGCGCCCTTGCGGCCTTGCCGGGCCACTCGGGCCCCGTGAGGACGCTGGCGAGCGTGGACGGGCTGGTGTTCTCGGGGTCGTACGACAAGACGGTGCGATGGAAGGCTTGAGGGGTTTTTTTCCTTTTTCTTTTTCAAATTTGGGATGTCGGCCTCGACCTCGATCTGCGTTCTTTTCCTCTTCTCACCTTGCCCTTTTTCTTCGAAACCATAAAAAACATTTCCGAAACAGATCCGGGCCTGGCACGCCGACTCGCTCAACCCGGCCGCCTGCCTTACGGGCCACACGGCGGCGGTCAGGGCGCTGGTGGCCGTCGACCGATCGAAAATCGTCAACGTTGCCCCCTCCGCGACGGCGGCGACAGCAGCAGACGGAACGACGACGACCCCTCTTTCTCCTCCTCCTCCTCCCCTGGGACCCCTGCTCTTCTCCGGATCCGACGACGGGACCGTCCGCGCCTGGTGCCCGCGCACCCTCACCTGCATCGCCACGCTCCGCGGGCACGAGGACAACGTCCGCGTGCTCGCGGCCACGGCCGACGGGGGGAATCCCCCGCTTCTGTTCTCGGGCTCGTGGGACCGCACGGTGCGCGCCTGGTGCCTCCGCTCCCTCAGATGCGTCCGCGTCTTGCGCGGCCACGGCGAAGCCGTCTTGGCGCTGGCCGTGGGGAGGGCGTGCGTGGCGAGCGGGAGCTACGACGCGAGCGTGCGGCTGTGGGACCTGTCCGGGATCGCCGCCGAGGGAGGCGGCGGAGAAGGCGGCGACGGTGAGGGCGAGGCGGCAGCCGCGACCGCCGGCGGCGGCGGCGGAGAAGAGCCGGGAGAAGACCCGGCGCCCTTGCCCTCCGTCTCTCCTCGCCCGCCCCCGGCCTCTCTGGCCTGCACGGGCCACGAAGACGCCGTGCGCGTGCTCACGGCGGACGGCCAGGGCCACGTCTTCAGCGGGTCGTACGACGGCAGCGTCGGCATCTGGAGCGAGGAAGGGTTTTGAAAAAAACCTTTTGACTTTTTTGTCTTTTCAAAAGAAAATTGCTTTCATGCCTTGTTTTTAATATCTAGCCTTTTCGTTCAACAGAAAAACTCCGTCCCTTCTTTCATCGAGGGTAACGCGCACGCTTTTTTTCTTTCTTCTTTTTGTAGAATTACACCTCTTGATGATATAGAAATTCCCTCTGCCGCTTCGCAAGGAAGGGGGAAAAAACTCTTGTCTAGTCGAGGACGAGCCTCTCGACCGCCGTCGCGACACCTTCCTCGTCTGCGTTTCCATCGAAATCAGACCGGCCTTCGTCGTCGTCAAAGGCGTCGAAATCGTCGCCAGAAGACCCGTCGTCGTCCCAAAAGTCCTCCCTGCCGCTTCGCCTGGCCCCCTGGCCGCTGCCGGCGCTCATGAGCGAGCGCAGAGAAGAGACTCGCGGAACGCCGACGACGCCGCCGCCGCCGCCGCGCTCGCCCGCGGAGAGGGCACTGGCGGCGGAGGACGCGAGGAGGCTTCCCTGCGCTCGCGCGCCGACGACGGAAGCTGCTTCGTTGCTGTTGCTGCTGTTGGGATCGGGCGTGGCAGCATCGGAGCTCCGAGCAGCAGCAGCAGCAGCAGCAGCAGACGGAGGAAGAGGCGGAGGAGAGGGAGCGAGCGGCGGAAGCTGGGGAGGCGGCGGGGGCGGCGGAGTCGGAGTCGGCGACGGCGCCTTGCATCCCTCTTCCTTCTCTCTCTCCTCCTCCCTCCTCTCCCCCTCCTTCGCCGCGGCCAGCTCCTCCAGCACCGCGGCCTCGAACGGGCCGTACGCCTGGTAGAAGTCCGCCGCTGCGGCGCCACCGGCGCGCGTGACGTCGACGACGAGCGTGCCCGGCAGGAGAGGG
>Ga0315274_10003452_pt1 | contig 23491 bp, 26 predicted proteins | sample YL17G02_20_MG_FD_203700 | JGI IMG/M metagenome (GOLD analysis project Ga0315274, IMG submission 203700) | Sediment microbial communities from Yellowstone Lake, YNP, Wyoming, USA - YL17G02_20 | ecosystem: Environmental > Aquatic > Freshwater > Lake > Sediment | place: USA: Wyoming | collected...
AGTTACACTTATTTTTCCAGAGCAATTACAATAAACGAAATAATTTTCCTTATAATCAACTATCGTTATGTTATTATTCCTTGAAGAATTTATTTTTTCCTTTACAATTTTTAAAGTAGCTTCTGTGTTTACCACAACATCCGGATTTTTCCATGTAATTGTCCAATAATAACCGATTTTAGAAGAGTCATGTTCCACTTCAATATTATCAGAACTTCCATTTGAAATCAATAAGATAAATACTGCAATACAAGTTATAATCAGCCCTATCTTTGCCCCCAAGACAATCCCCTGTTTATGACTTTGGTAAAACTGCCTTAATAATGAGGTTTTAGATATCATTTTGAACACCCCGCTTCAGAAATAGACTTTTTGACGACTTTTTTATGCACACAAGACTTAACAGCCCACAGGTTCACAAACTTTATAAGCCCCCTCCGCAAATAATACAAATAAACTAATCAGGTATTTTCTATGGCTGAGAAGAAAAAACCCGTAAAGGCGGACGCGAAGAAGCCTGCAAAGGCTGCTGTGAAGACTGCTCTGGCAGAAGAAAAGAAAGAGAGCGTAAAGCAGGCCGCGAAGCCGAAAAAGCCAAAGAGCGGCATCAAATGCTGCGGGATTCCGCTTCTTATCGGGGTTGCAATAATCATTGTCATTGCGGTGATCGCCGCAGTCATCCTGTTCATGCCTGGAACGACCGGCGCAGTGGTGAAGAGCGGTGACACGGTCTCGATCCTTTATTCCGTCCATAGTAGCGACGGCGAGTTCAACCAGGACGGGAACTACACATTCGTTTCCGGCGCAGGCCAGACCATTGACGGCGTTGAGGAAGCTATAGTCGGCATGGCTGCCGGGCAGGAGAAGACATTCACCGTGACGCCTGAGAAAGGCTATGGAGAATACGACCCGAACCAGATTGCCGTGTGGCCGCTGAGCGAGGACATAAACAGGGTGGTGAACCTCACCACTGAGATATTCAACATGAGCTTCAACGAGATGCCTGAGCTTAACATGGAGTATGATACGGTAGTTTACCCGTGGAAGGCAAAGGTTACCAAGATAGAGAACGGCCTCGTCTTCATGGAGCAGATACCGGAAAGCGGCCAGGCAATAGAGCTGCCGTATGGAAACACCACCGTAACGGTGGTCGGCGACAAGATAAGGCTCACGCTCAAGCCAATCGTAGGCGAGAGGTTCACTGCGGTTTACGGGCCTTACGGCTTCCCCGTGATAAAGGATGCGAATGCCACGCACATGATGCTCGACCTCAATCACCAGCTCTCGGGCAAGATCCTGCAGTTCACGGTAAAGGTCGTGAGCATAACCCCAGGAGTTCCCGGAGCCCAGGCTGCAGTCCAGCCATCCGCATAAAAACAATTTTCTATTTATTCCAGAACCAAATTTTATAAATGGCAGAATTTTACCAGGAAGCAGGCTGGCGTTTACTTGGACTTCCTCTTCCTCTTGCCGCCTGCGTCCTCTTCTTTCTTCTCGACTTTCTCGTTCGCGGGGGCGAGCTTGTTGAACCTTCCGACCCTCTCCACGATGTCCAGGTGGGAAATGAACAGGCCCCTGCAGCAGTACCTCTCCAGCCCCAGGGAATCGAGCAAGGCCTTCGGGTCAGCCCCCTTGTCCACCTGGGCCTTGTACTTCTCCCACAGGTGGCCCAAGGGCTTCCCGCACGTCATGCAGCGAATAGGAATCATCATATTTTACCACTTTGCCTTATTGGATTATATTGGGGAGGGCCTTTAAATAAATATGTATTACCTTGGCTTTGCTAATAAAAGACTGATTTCTGGGAAATTTAATAGCAAATCACCATAATCTCTTTATGAAATCTATTATTCTGTTTAACATTGAACGGCGATATTTAGAAATTCCATATTTATTTTCACAGTAAATCCACAATTTTTTCCGTGTATTCTGCCTAATTTCGTGTCCTCTTAATCCATGTCTCTTGTATACCCGATGGGAAAGATTGACTATTGCCCAATTCAATTTATGATTGAATGTTTTCTCATCAAATTTTTCACGGTTGTATTTGATGTATTTGTCCAGCCACATCTTTGCATATACCAATTTCATAATCAATCGTCTATGTTTATTCAGCCAGCAAGTGCTCCTGCTTCTGCGTGAACAGGCTTCTCACGAACCAGTACATGGCATACAGCTCCCATGCGAACGGGAAATAGCCGAGATATCCAAGTATGGGCATCTCGAACACCTTGAAGAACCCCACGAAGGGCACGTCATACGTCCACTTCGGGACCGCCCAGAAGTTCCAGAACTCCCAGAGGAAGCCGAGGATGATCCCGGCGAGCAGCAGTGAGAGTGGTATAGTCAGCTTCCTGTCCTTCAGGTGGCCGGTTATGCTGGGCTGCCTGTGGAGATAATTGATCGGGTCGAGTATGAAGAACAGGCTCAGCCAGACCAGCGGGAAGGCGTACTTCGGGAACAGGACCGGCAGGAAGAAACAGGCTACTCCGATCAGTATCATCCCGCGGAGCAGGCCTCTGCTTATGTTGTGGCTCTCGTGCAGTCTTGTCCTGTCGAACAGGTGGACCGACCTGATCAGCTCAACCGTCTCGAAGAGCGCGGGCAGCACGGTGGAGAAGGAGATTGAGCCGAACAGGTTCTTCAGCGTGCCCAGGCCTTCCAGGCCCGCGTAATCCCAGTTCCTCACCCCCAGGTTCATAAACTCGAATATCCACCAGAACAGGACGGACATGAAGACCATCCCGAGGAACTGGTAGGGCCTCGCGCTTATCAGCGAGTCCCTGCGAAGTTTGTATATCATCGCGTCCACGGTCAGGATGTACCCGAACCACACGATCGGGAAGTACCAGCTGGCGAAGGGCTCCGCCCTGAGGAGGAAGTTGGCCTCGACCAGGATGATAAGGAGAATCCCTAGGAAGCCGTACCACCTGAAGTGGCCGTGACCAAACCACCTTCTTCTTTGCTGGAGACGAAAAGCCATGAGCACGACCCGGCCTGTTTATACCAATAGATATTTTGTCCGGGGCCGGATATAAGATTTCGATCCTGACCGGTCCGCGCGCAAGAACAGAAACCTATTTAAATCTTATTTGCTATTAATTCACTATTATTGACATGTGAGTGGTGAAAATGAAGGCAATGTTTAACGCAAGAACCTTTATGGGATGGAAGGGCTATGTTGAGCCCAAAGAACCAACTCAATTCCTTTTAGGAGACAGGGTTGCGCTCATAAACTATCTGAGGTCAGATTTACCAGTCTCGGTCACGATGCACCCTCTGGGGTTGAGTTCGGAAATGACTCCGGATCATCTTAGGCTCGGAGGAAAAGCGTCTGATCCCGTGAAAACATACATCTTCGGGGAATCGATGGCCGGACCCTCAGATTTCAATGAAGAAGCATACTTAGGAGAACGGGTGATACCCGCCAGCCGTTTCGGGGATGGCATGATTCTGAGAAGGCATCTGGGTACAGAAATTACAGGAGAGGCCAGGAAATTCCTCATATCCGAACTCGGAGTCCCGGAGGATGCCAGAGAGTTGGCAAGCGACACGCCAGGCTCATTGTACTGGGCTCATGTACGGCACGGGAATGAACTTGTTGTAGATGGATATGAATTTGATTCAATGAGAACCGATTTTGGTGGCGTGACCATCCGTAATGTAAAAGCAGGAACATTCCGAATACCTACGAGTGAAATAGAATCGGGTAATGACGGGAAAATCGAAATCGAGAAGAAAAATGAGATTGGCAGATTGTTTTTCCCGATTTACGTTCTGGACAACGACTTAGTTTTCATGAAAAGAAATGAGTGATTCACTTCTTCAGTCTTGAAGCCTGGACTCCACCACAGCCCCAGTTGTCTTTGGACACATCCGACAGGATTACCGTGACATCTTCCTTCGGGCAACCCAACGAGTCGGACACGGCCTTCGTGACGTTCTGAATGAGCTTCTCCTTCTTTTTCCTCGGCCTGCCTTCCCACATATCAATTTTCACGACTGGCATAATTATATTTGCATCTCCGTGCTTTTATTTCTCCGCCCGAAATCCTGAATATGGATGCTGAATTCGGCTTCTCCGCGTTTTCCACGGAGCTCGAGGACTTCGTGATGAGGAAGACGAGGGATTTCGACAGGCAGTGGAGGGTTGGCAGAGGCGGATCGGTATGCTTTTCGGAAATTAAGGACGGGACCGCTTACTTCGGTGACTGCGATGGATATATCTATGCCGTCGACCTGAATACAGGAAAGGCCCTCTGGGCATTCAGGTCAAACGGGACAATACTGGGCGCGCCCTTTATCCAAAACGGGCACTTATATTTCGGATCATATGACAGGAACCTCTACTGCCTCGACAAGAAGACCGGTAAGGAGCTTTGGAGATTCGAATCAGGCGGCGGCATATGCAGGCCGGTGCACTGCTCTGGCGGAAGGGTATATTTCGGCTCCAAGGACTGCTGCCTCTACTGCATTGACTCGGAGACCGGAAAGGAGGTATGGAGATTCAGAACAGGAGGGGACATAGGCACGGGAGCCATCGTGCACGGTGGCAGAATCTACTTCGGCTCGTTCGACAACAACTTCTACTGCCTGAACCTCGAAGGGAAGGAGATATGGAGGGTGAAAACAGGGGACCACGTGCAGATGTTCGGACCACCGCTTATTCATGAAAACACAGTCTATTTCGGCTCTTTCGACAACTGTTTTTATGCCGCGGACGCGGAAACCGGGAAGGTAAAATGGAAATTCAGGTTTGGCATTTATGGGAGCGGCGGCAATTACATTGCCCATAAAGGCATGCTTTACTTCCCCGCGCGTGACGGCATACTTTATGCGCTGACTGCCGGGGGAAAGGAGCTCTGGCGGTTCAGGGCCGAAGGGCTGATAGCAGGGGTTTCAGCCCATGACGAAAGAATCTACTTTGGTTCCGAGGACGGAAACGTTTACTGCCTGAGCCTCGAGGGCAGGGAGCTCTGGAGGTTCAGGACGGGCATGGAAATCTTTGACAACCCGAAGATATATGAAGGGAAGCTCTGTTTCGGCTGCTGGGACTGCCGCTATTACTGCATTGACGTGAACACTCGCAAGGTCATGTGGAGGTTCGACTGCTCCTCGCTCTCTCCGGCTTATCTGCCGCCATCCTACGACACTTTTGAGATGGAGATAAGCAGGGGCTCTTCATCGGAAGAGGACGGGAAAGAGAAGTATTCGGTCAACCTCACGGGAAGGGAATCGTTCGACAGCGAATACTCGGTGAAGTCGCAGTATGTAACCAAGTCGGAGTACGGATGATAGTCATAGCCCCTTTCCTCCACGTTCCGGGTATCAGCCAAGAAGATTTTTGACAGCTTTTTCATGATTTTGCCGTCGCCTGAAATCGGAGTAGCCTTTTATGGCCCTGGCAGACGTTCCTTTACTGCGCATGTATGAAGAGAGATTATCACCCAGTTCATAATAGACGGTGTTCTTCGAGCAACCAGAAATGTTTGCCTCCCTGACCACCCCTCTCTTCATAAGTTCCCTGACGACAACGGAGATCCTCTTCTCCGGTATTTGTATGGATTGCGAGAGCTCACGGATCCTTGCAGACCCCTCTTCATAAAGGCTTAGCAGGATACCCATCTTTATTTTCTCGTTGTTCACTCCCGTGGAAAAGGGGCAGACCGCCAGATAACTTTCTGTATCCCAGCTGAACAAATCCTGGCCGGTTCCATCTGTCAGCCTTTCCAGATGCCCTTTCATCGCGGCTCTGGCGCTTTCATCCCCATCACAGTAAAACCTGTCCGGGATGACAACCGCCTCATTGATCTTGTCCCCATTTTCTGTCATCCGTATATTGCCTCTTCTAAGCGTTCCTTCATATCCCGCTATTAAAGAAGGGAATCCGGATCTGTCTTCAGAAAGAAAACTGATATGATCATCGACAATGTTCAGTTTTTTATCAGTGTCTTCCAATACACGTCTTTTAACCAATTCCTTTATGATGTCCCTCGGACTTATGCCATCGTTTTTACTCACGATATCCATTATTTCCGCATTCACGAATGGAGGACATCGTCCCACATCAGCTCCGGAGGAGTTATTGCCGGTTTCATAGCTCACATATCCATATGTCCTGTAATATGTGAAGCCCATTTTTTCGGATGACACTATATGGCTTGCCGCCAGCGGCCTTATTGATTCCCCGAGCTGCGTCATGGCGAACTCCGATTCGATCCCCTCGCCGCGCCTAAGAAGGAATCCATCCCTTGTAAGGTCGCATCCAAGCACCTTTTCGAAAGTCGATAATGATGGGACATGGGTCAGAATCCCGACATTTTCCACAATCTCGTCCCTTATTTCCATGACAGGTACGAATCTCTCGAGCTCTTCGGTCGGCCACAGAACCAGAGGCAGGCATTTCGTAGCCGTGTTAGTGGCTTTAAGCGCCATCTTCCTGTAGATGTCACCCATAATATCCTAGGTGAAGCAAATTTTTTAAACAGAACGTTATCCTGATAGGCTGACGGCAGGATTATGAATGGGGCCGCGGAGATTTGAACTCCGGTCGCCAGCATTCCGTGAGCCCTGCTCTCTTGCTTGAGAGCAAAGAACGACCTTTGCCGTTCTACTCTCCCCAAGCTGGAATGATAGACCATTGCAGGAACCTCAGAACCGTGCCCTCCCGGGCACAACCACCATCTGAAGGCTCTGGCTACACTACGGCCCCGTTATGGATTATAATCTTATTGTCGGGCGTTTTTATATGTTCGGGCGGGCTGGAAGCATAATTCCCTGTCCGCACCCCTCTATTTATCCATGCCGCGACAAATTATTATCATGACCGGGCCAGACTTTCGCTCAAGACAGAGGAAGCTGGTTGCATCCATGGGGAAGAAGGGGCTTGATGCCAGTCTGCTCTCTGACCCCACTGACGTGATGTATTATTCCGGCTATGCCGGACTGAGCGATGACCACTTCTTTCTCCTCGTGACCGGGAAGGATAAGCCGCTCCTGATAGCCTCTCCGCTCTCGAATGAGGCGCCGCACAGGTATGAGCATACCGCGCTCCTGAAGAAGATGAAGGACCTGATTGAGATCCTGAAGCCTTACAGGAAGATAGGCTTCGACGAAGAAGCCATGTCTTCAGCGAGGTTCATGTTCCTCAAGAGAAGCAGGATAAGGCTGGAGCCATTCGGTGACCAGATGAAGGAGCCGCGCATAGTGAAGGAGCCGTGGGAGATAGAGCAGATAAAGAGGGCTGTGTCAGTCACGAAGAAGGTCATGGATGCGGCGAAACACGGCATATTTGGCCTGACGGAGCTGGAAGCCTCCAATATGATAAAGTCCGAGATGTGGAAGCTCGGTGCTGAGCCGGCATTCGACCCGATAATCGCCTCAGGGAGCCAGACGGGCTTCATCCACCACAGGCCCAACGGGCGCGTCATCCGCCCGGGAGACCTCGTGCTGATAGACATCGGCTGCAGGCTGAACGGCTATTGCTCGGACGTAACGCGGATGGTATGCAAAAAGCCGGACAAAGACCTGCTGAAACTGGCCGGTGACATGAAGATAATAGACGATGCGATAACCAGGAAGCTCAGGCCAGGGACAAAGGCCAAAGAGATAGACAGTCTGCAGAAATCCCTGTTCAGGAAGTTGGGATACAAGGAATACCACAGGTTCGGCCACGGGCTTGGCCTTTCAGTCCACGAGGATATGGGTGATGTCCTGAAGCCAGGCGCGGTCGTGACCGTGGAGCCCGGGCTGTACATTGAGAACAGGATCGGGTTTAGGAAGGAAGAAGTGGTATTAATAAACAAAAAGTCGTGCGAGATACTTACGAAGAACATTTAATATTTGATAAAATACAAATAGCGGGCGCATTCCACCCGGTTCCGCCCATTAATTCTGAAAATTTAAAGCCTTGCGACGTCGACCTTGTCAGGCTGCTCTCCGCCCTTCCCTGAAGCTGCTTCGCCTCCGGAAGGCATCGAGATGTGCTTGATTATTATTATGTCTCCTATGGACTCGACCATCGGGAACGGAATGATTATACCTTTCTTGTCCCCCAGAAGGTTCGATATGTAGGATTCCTTCGCAGCCCTCACCACGAGAGCCCTCAGCTTGAACCTCTTTATGTCGCACTCGACGTCTTCGACTTTTCCACAGAACATGCCTTTGTTCGTAAACACATCCTTTCCGAACGTCTCGGAAACGCTTGCCACCTTAATAGCCATCAAACCACCCCTAAAGGTAATATCAATTATCAATTGATATAAATATGGGTTTTAACTTTATAAATGTTTTCAATTTCGGCGCCGGAGGGCGATATATAAAGCATTTCCCTTTGCGCATTTTTATCCAAAGGTTTTTTAAAGAAACAAACTCACAACATAATACAACGCCCGGTAAAGCATGCTGAGTTGGCCGAGTGGTTAAGGCGTAGGGTTGCTAACCCTATGTGGGTTTCCACGCGCAGGTTCGAATCCTGCACTCAGCGTATGAGCCTTTTTCATCAAAGGCTCAAGGGAAAAAGTAGCCAATGTCATTCGCTTCGCTCATTCCTGGCTTACAATTTTCTCCTTGTTTTAGCTATGGTTTTCGTAATTCTGGCAAGCGGCTGCACCCAGAGCGGCCAGCCGGGGAACCAGAACAATACAACGAACCTCAGCGCTGGCTCGGTCATGCCATCAGGCGGCTCCACAGAAGCCAAATGCGCAAGCCTCAATATACCTAAGACTCCCAGCTATGCCACCGGAAGGGCTGTTCCCGAATATGGTATTGATAGTTTTGAATATTGTAATGACAGAATAGCCACAGAAGGCGAGAGTGATGAAGAAAGAAGGATATTCTTTACATGTGCCATAGATTATGCCCTTTCATCTGGTGAATTATCCGTCTGCAGCTATATATCAGATTTTGACGACGACGACATTGTAAGATCTTACTACACGGAGTGCCAGATAGAATACATAAAAAAGTACATAACCGATGAAAAATATACTTACAGGAATAGTCCCTCAATGGCCTGCAGCCTGGAAGTTGGCATTTATGCTGCCGAAGATGGCAGCACATCCAGGCTCACATACAGCTACACCGATGACAAGACAGGAGCTTTCATTCCAGACGCCGTCTGCAAATGCATAAGGGACGTGTGTGAAACAGTTCCCAGTAATGTAGATTGCATGATGGAAGGTTTCTGAGTGCGTTTGCCAGTGGCGCACTTTTTTATTATAAACCATTATAATACTAACAAAAGCGCCGGTAGTCTAGCCTGGAAGGGTCCGCTTCGCATGAAGGGCCTGGACAATAGGACATGGGCTTCCCAAGCCTATAACCCGGGTTCAAATGACATACGTGACCCATTTGCGTTGTCTGAAGCTCCCGGCCGGCGCATCCTATTCTTTTTCCCGCCTCAGAAGGAAGAAGCCAAGCGCCACGACCGAAACCGCCGCGGCAAACGCGAAAGCATAGCTTGGGTTTATCACCCACAGGAGCCCGGCTATTACCGAGGCGGGCAGGTAGACGATCCCGGTCACGAAATTATAGAGCCCTATCGCAGTGGCCCTCTTGTTTTCTTCGAGGTCGGATATGTAGGCCTTGCTCTGGCTCTCGTCTATCGCGTAAAACACGCCGAAGAGAATGAAAAGCGCTATGACATGGAGCTGGCTCGCGGCGAAGATGAAGCCGGCCGACATTATGAAATAAGTTATATACTCTGCTGCTATGATTTTCCTCCTGCCTATGCGGTCCCCGAGCCTCCCTATCGGCACGGCAAAGATGACGAAAGAGACGTTGAACAGCGCATACAGGAGGATCACGTCCTTTATCTGGAATCCGACCATGTACGCCTTCAGCAGAAGGAAGCTGAAGCTGAAATATGCAATGGAAAAAATCCCGGCAGTGTATAGATAATGGCGGAAACCATTACCCAGCTTTTTGTAGGCCTTGAACATGTTCTCCCTCTCCCTCTGCGGCTTCTCCGGTTTGTCCTTTATGAAGATCAGTAGAAGCACCGCGAGAACCGCTGGAACCACCGCTACCGTGAAAAGCAGGGTGAATGCGGGAAGGTTCTCGCCGTAATATGAAAGTATGGCATAGCCTATCAGCGGGCCGATTACCGCTCCTGTCTTGTCCATGGCTTTATGCAGCCCGAAGGAATACCCCCTGTTTGATGCGCTGGTCAGGGAAGATATCCACGCATCCCTCGGCGGACCGCGGAAGGATTTCCCGAACCTTTCCATGACCCTGAAGAAGGAGGCTGCGTTGACCGTGCTGGCAAAAACCAGAAGGAACTTGGACGCGGTTGAAAAGCCATATCCCAATGCGGCAAGCTGCTTCCTTTTCCCGGTCCTGTCGGATAGAGCCCCTGATACATAATCGAGCGATGATGCCGACATGTCCGCAAAGCCCTCGACGAGGCCGAGCAGCGCAGCCGTGGCCCCGAGTATGACTGTAAAGAAAACCGAGAAGACGGCGAATATCATCTCCGAGCTCACGTCAGTGAGCAGGCTTACTAATCCAAGCAGGAACACGTTTTTGCTGACACCGAGTATTGGCTTTTCCTTTGCCATACCCAATTATTTTTCAGCGGGATTAAAAAGCCGCTCTCCCGGGAATTTACCAAAAAGACTTTTTTAATCCGGGCTTTCCATTATATGTATGGTTAAAAATGCAGAAGGCAAGGTCGTCGTTTCAAAGGACGGCCCTTATCTGGTGTCCGGAAGCCTGCCTCTCGCCAAGGATATTGTCGTGACAGGCGGGGATGGCGACCCGGAGAAATGGAAGAGCGGCGGAAGTTTCCCCTCCCGGAAGAATTACGCGCTCTGCCGCTGCGGCCAGTCGAAAGACAAGCCTTACTGCGACGGCGCGCATGCCAGGATCGGCTTCGACGGGACAGAGACCGCCAGCAGGAGGAAATACGGCGAACAGGCCGGAACGGTCAAGGGGCCGAACCTGCTTCTTACCGACGCGCAGAGCCTATGCTCCGGCGCGGGATTCTGCCACAGAGCCGGAGGCGCGTGGAACCTCACCAGAAAATCCGAGGACCAGAAGTGTAAAAAGACCGCGATCCAGGAGGCCTGCGACTGCCCTTCTGGAAGGCTTGTTGCCTGGGACAGAAAAACCAACAAACAGATCGAGCCCAGGTTCAGGAAATCCCTCGGCATCATCCAGGACCCCGACGCGGGGGTGAGCGGCCCGATATGGGTGAAGGGCGGCGTGCAGATCGAGTCTGCCGGCAGCAGAAAGTACGAGGTCAGGAACCGGTGCACGCTATGCCGCTGCGGCGAGTCGAACAACAAGCCGTTCTGCGACGGCACGCACATCCATACGGGATTCAACGACGGGGACAAGCCGGTGAAGAAGAAGTAAGCTTTTTATCCCACAATCCTGCATGACACGCCACCGCCCGCCATATGATCTAAACAGAGAATAACCTTCAATCGGCTGAAACCAATATATACTATCCCGTGCAAATATAATATTGAATGAGGCTGAAGAACAGGCCAGAACAATTGCTTCTCTTATCCGTTCTAGCGGCAGTCATACTTGTATCGGGCTGCATAGGCCTTGATCCGGAAGCACTCGCGAAAAGTAATTCCATGATACAGCAGTTCCTGAGCGAGCATCCCAACGCGGAGATAAAAGTCACGCACTTCACAGCTGACCAGGCGAAGAACATAATGGACCAGATCCGGAAGGACTGCGACAATCCCTATCTGGACGAGAAAGAATTCTACAGGGTGAACATAAAAGACCCCGACACGGATTTTTATGCAATTGTCTGGATAGACTGGGGGACCAAAACCATAGAATGCGTATTCAAGATAGGCACCGAAGGAAAGACGGTGGAGAAACCAAAGCCGAAGCTTGAGAATTGCACGGAGCATGCATATTCCAAATGCTATAATGGTCACATATACTGGTTCAGTTCCTGCGGAACCGTTCAGGAGAAAAAGGAGTACTGCAATACGGGCTGTTCCGGGGAGAAATGCCTGGGCGAGTGCAAGTCCAGTGCGGAATCCAGGTGCTATGGGGATCATGTTTACTGGTTCGATTCCTGCGGAAACAAGCAGGAGAAGAAGGAATACTGCCAGTACGGGTGCGAGAACGGCTTCTGCAAGACCAGGCCTCCGGATTTGAAGACATGCGTGGAGATGGGAGGCTACTGCATAAGGCCTTCCGGATACTGCGGGGACGGCGCGTGCAGCGGGAGCGAGAGCGGGCAGACGTGCCCGCAGGACTGCGGAATCATCACCCCGTCTTCAGGCGGAGGAGGCAGCGAAAGCGAGGGGCAGGCGATATGCGAGAAGAAGTGCGGATCGTCAGGCATAAGATTTGCAGACCTGTGGCTGGACAAAGAAACCTATGTGATAGGCGATGTGGTAAGGTTTTCTGCCAAGCTTGTTGACGCCGGCGGCGGGCCGGCCACCCCTGAAGAGGGGAACAGGGTCTATCTCTTTGCCGTTTCGCCGAAAACAGGGTTTTCGGCCTCACCCATAACATTAGTCTATAACCTCACCACTCTGTATTATGAATACGTCACAACACCAGTGCCGAGCAACGTGGATCCGGGCACGTGGGCTTTCTCTGCAGCCGCCGAGAACAACGAATCCTTCGTAATAAGCGAAAACGTATACGTCACGATAAATCCGTCAGCCTCTTCTGGGTTATCGCCCCCGGTCATCCCGCCGGAATACGAAAGCTGCATCGGGAAGTGCCTGCTGAGATTCAGGGTGGCGAACTTTGCGTCAGCAGCGCCACAAATGGCATCCGGCGGGGGTGTAGCAGTACACGCCATAACTGAACCGACGCCGGTGTCGGCCCCGACAGGGATGGTCGTTTCCACGCAGGCAACACCGACAAGCACGATAGTCGCTTACCAGTGCAGGGAGGGCTACGAGGTTGGGAATTACTTCTGCAATGAAGGCGGAATATGCTGCATTCCCAGGACAGATCTTTGCACGGAATCTGACGGAGGGAAAAACTATTACCAGCAGGGGACCGCTGCAGCGAACGGCCAGAGCCTTACGGACCATTGCAACAGCGATGGAACCCTCACGGAAAAATACTGCGAAGGGAACCAGATAAATGCAGAGGTTTACAAGTGCCCTTATGGCTGCAGGGACGGCGCATGCATCTCATCCGGCCAATGCATATCAGCTGCGGCAACGGGTTTCCCTGGCTTTCAGGTACCCAATGACGGATGGCAGTTCACGGGAGGAAAACTGACCCTCCCACTCAAGAACACGGCAGGAGCAAACATAAAAATAAAAAGCGTGCAGGCGACCTATGCAGGCTCCACCGCGACAAATAGCGAATATGTCGGCATAATAGCGCCGAATGATGCGTACACATATTTGATTGACGGTTTGCCGGCCCCTGCAAATTCGTATTTGCTTAGTGTGATGATTTCATACGACAATCTTGACAAAGGGGTGTCACTTACGAGTACCGGTACCCTGGCGTGCGAAAATGCGCGGCCTGCATGCGCCAAGGAGGGCGGGCAGTTCTCCGCTGTCTACAAGGACCAGTACCCTGAACATTGCTGTGAAGGCCTCACGGAATGGGAATCGGGAATGGACACGAGAATAGTAAAGGATGGCCAGTGCGTTGAGACCGGAAAGCTTGCGGGCTCTCCCGTAGGCACGTGCATAAAATGCGGGGATTATGTGTGCAGGAGCCCGGAGAATATATGCAACTGCCCGCAGGACTGCAAATCCGTACCAGCATGCACAGGAGATGCGAAGGTCTGTCCCGATGGCTCAAAGGTCGGCCGTGTCCTGCCAAACTGCGATTTTGCTCCATGCCCTGCTGTTAATGTAATATGCACAGATTCGGACGGAGGTCTGGATTATTACACAAAGGGCAGCACTCTTTTAAAGGAGAACGGTGTCCCCGGCGCAAGCGGTTCTGATTACTGCACGGGCGTAGGAAGTGACATGATAGAATATATATGCCAGGGAAGCACCTACACGACAGTAAAGTATAGCTGCCCCAATGGCTGCTCCAGCGGGGCGTGCATAGAGCATTCCCAGAACTGCACAGATTCCGATGGCGGCTATAATTTCTACAAATACGGCGAGGTTAAGGATTTTACAGGAGCTGTTTACAGTGACATCTGCATAGCGGATTTAAGCGGCCTGTCGGAATTTGCCTGCGGAAGCGACAGTCTGTATACGTCTCAGTTCCATTCATGCGTTAACGAGAACAAGATCTGCAGCCAGGGAGCCTGCGTGCAGTCGGCTGGAGATTCATGGTGCCATGATACGGACGGGGGATACAAGTTTGACGAGTACGGCATCGTTTCCTATTCCGTGGAAGGCAATAATTATACCTATGCGGACACGTGTGCCGGCGATTACGGGGTATCAGAAGGGGCATGCGACAACAAGCAATGGACAAACCAGTTCCATTCCTGCGTGAACGAAGGCAATATCTGCAGCCAGGGAGCCTGCGTGACATCTGCCGGCAATTCCTCATGCAATGATTCGGATGGAGGATATGACTTCAATACACATGGCACAGTTTCGTATTCCGTTGAAGGCAAGAACTACACTTATGCGGATGCATGCGTCAATGAATATGCGCTGATAGAAGCCGCGTGCAATGACAGGCAATGGACGACGCAATACCATTCCTGCAAGGCCGACGGCAAGACCTGCCAAAACGGCGCCTGCATGTGAATTACCTCACACGCTTTTTATCTTCCCTCTCTGAACTTCGAACAGTATGAACACGGCCGCCCTGTGCGTGTCGGGCACGCCTCCCTTCCTGAGCAGGTTCTTCTTTTTCGCGATTTCGTCTATTGTATCGCGGGTTTCCTCGTTCTGGCTGACGCCATAATGCCTCTCCACCGCTCCGGCATATTCCTTTATCACCTTCTCGGCCACGGTGACCGGGTCTTTGAGCTTGTCCGGGTTCTTCGCGCTTATGATGGTGTGCTTCACGTCATCCCTTTCGCCGTGCGGTATCACTCCGGGAGAATCTATTATCAGCATGTTTCCCGAGCGGATGAATTTCACGCTGCGCGTGAAGCCGGCGCTTTTCGAAACGCCCGCGGAACGCCTGCCCTTCAGCGCATTTATCACAGAGCTCTTGCCGACGTTCGGGTATCCGAAAATCCCAACGACAGGCCGGTCTTTACCACATTTCCTGCCGGCGAACATTATCATCCCGCGGAGCCTCCCGATACCATCGTGGTCACGTGCGGAAACGAACGCCTTGGGATGCAGGCCATGCGCGGCCTCCTCCATCCGCTTCCTGTCGGCGAGGTCCGCCTTGTTGATAACATAAATCAGAGCCCTCTTCCTTTTGGCAACCTCCTCTTCGAAGAGCGGTATCCGCGTCTCCTCTATGTGCGAGGCGTCCAGTATCTCCAGCATCACGTCTGCGGAATTAAGAATTGTCCTCACGGACTTCCAGAACTCGGGCCTCTTCTTCTTGTTCATGCGGTCAGATCCCCCTCTTTATCTTCCCGCGGACCTTGACTATCTTTATCCTCCTGACCTTGGCCGGGTTGTCCCTGTAAACATTCATCACTATGAGTTTGAAGTTCTTCATACTTATGGTACTGCCCCTCTTCGGCCTGCCGTCAAAGCGCGCGGAGATAAGTTCCGAAAGCGTTATCTTTTCGCTCCTGAACGGTATGTCAATCTCTTCCTGGAGATCTTTAACCAGCAGGTCCCCGTTCACTATCGCGGTCTTGCCGTCTATGAACCTCACGCGGAACCTCTTCTGGTCGGGCTCGTCATATATCTCCCCGACTATTTCCTCCAGCACGTCCTCCATCGTGACGACGCCCTTTACCCTTCCGGAGCCCGTCCTCACGATCGCCATATGGTTCCCGGATTCCCTGAAGTATTCCATCATGTCGTCTATCTTTCTCTCCGGCTCCACGAAGGAGGCGTATGTCACCATGTCCTCGAGCTTCATGTGGAATTCCCTTTTCTTTATGTGCTTCAGGATCTGCCTGAGATTGAGTATCCCGATCACGTTGTCGAAATAGTTCCTGTAAACAGGTATCCTCGAGTATTTGGATTCGAGTATCTTCCCCATTGCATCTCCAAGTGTCATGTTAGAAGGCAGAGCGACTACCTTGTTCCTCGGGGTCATCACCTCGCTCACGGTCGTATCCCCGAACTCGAATATGTTCTGCATCATCTCTTCTTCTCCCCTATCGAGCACGCCCGCCTCCTCTCCAAGTGAGAGCGTCACCTTTATGTCTTCCTCAGTTATGGAGTCCTTCCTCCTTTTCGGGTTGAACAGGAACACTATCCCGCCGCTTATGTTCTCTATGAGGAACACCACGGGATACAATATCTTGCTCATTATGTATATGGGGTGCGCGACGACAGGCGCGACTTTCTCGGCGTTGTTGTAGAAAAGCGATTTCGGAGTTATTTCGCCGAATATGAGCAGGATGAACGTCATCACCCCTGTCGCTATGCCGATCCCGGTGTCCCCGAACATCTCCGTGAACACCACGGTGGCTATGACCGCAGCGAACGTGTTCACCAGATTGTTCCCGGTTAGTATGGTCGTGAGCAGCCTGTGCGGATTAGATTTGAGCTTCGCCACCATCTTCGCGCCGTGCTTCTTCGCCCTGATCATCCTCCTGACCTTTATGTCGCTGAGCGAGAAGAGCGCTATCTCCGAGCCCGAGAAGAAGGCCGACAGGCCTATCAGCACGACCAATACGACTATGAGACCTATTGTGACCGCCATTCACGACACCTTTAATGAGAATTATGGTAGCGCCCGTATTTATAGCGCTAAAAGCGCTTGGAATTGCATACAATTAAAATTATCAGGCAGTCGAGCCCTCATTCTAAACTTTCAAGTTCTTTGTATTTTTCAAGCGGAATCCTCTTCATCCACATATTCCCTTTCCTATAATCAGTTCTCCTGGGAAAAGGCACCCTGGAACCAATGGCATTTATGCTTTTTTTTGCCAACAGTTCTATATATTTTTTATAAAGAGCATCACAATCATCAGCGACAAAATTTCCACCGCCAGCAAGCCTGATTACCAAACCGGGTTCAATGACAAACCTGGTTTCAGAAAGTTTGTATTCTTCGCCATCATGAAGTCGATACTCTTCCACATAAGCGAATGCTTTCGGCTTGAACAGTTTGAACATGATAAGACTTAACAGAAGTAAAATTTATAAAACAAATCTGCGCCTTACTTCTTCCCTTTCTCCAGAAGCTTCCTGATTTTCACGAGCTCCGCAAAAACCGGGTCTGAAGGAGCGGACTCATAAGTTGCAGCTGTGGCCACTGGCTTCCCGCCGCGCACGAATGACATGATTACCTCGCGGATCTCCACGAAGTTCTCCATGCCGTTTATCATTATCTCGGAGGTCCTGCCGGAAGGTGCCGAATAACCGGCCGTTTGTATCTTCAGCGAGGCGATTCTGAAACCCCTGGACACAGGTCCCTGGATTATGTCTATGTTCGTTATCCTGTTGTACGGCACGATCCCGGTCATCCTGAACCAAACCCCGCGCTGCCAGACCATCTCCTGCGGGTTGAGCTTGTATTTCACGGTCTTCCAGTATTTAGGTATCCACCAGGCGACCAGTATCGCGGGGACCAACACGAAAGGCGCTGCAATCAATGTCGCCGGGACGAAGTATTCCAGAAGCTCGACCGATGTCAGTATCCACAGCCAGAAGAGGCCAAGGACCAAAACCCCGCCAATTAAATACATGTAGTACAATTTCTTCAGCTGTGTGGACGGGCCGAATTCCTGCCCGATCCTGAGTGAGGCTTTCTCCATGATATTATATTGTCGAACTATCTTATAAAATCCAGAGCAGGGCGCACGGAGCGGTTAAAAAACTTTCTAATAATATCTGGCTATGTATGAAGGGATGGATAAGAGATATGGTACCGTGAAGCCAAAAAGGGAAGACAGGATATATCATCAAGGCAATTGGTTTGTCAAGCCGGATTTCGGAGGAAAAACAGTCTTAGTGGATGACTGTCCTGGATGGATTTCACAGTGGGAAAGAATCCCATTCATGCAGGGTTATGAACACAGGGCAATGGAAAAGGAAAATCTCGAATTTGGCACTTTCTACGATAAACGGATGAATAAAGGCTCGGTGGTCTGGGCGGGATTGTATGAATTTGAAAACACCCGTGGTACTAAAAGAAGGTTTGCCGCGGTTACAGGGTTCGGAAAGTATTTTGATGATGCATACTGCCTGGCGAATGTGAATAAGGGAGAGGTGCCCAATCGCTCATTATTCAATGTTTCTGGAATGTTCGAAAGAGGCATTCTGGAGGAGTTCGACTGGTTCTGGTTTGCGGGCTCTGAACCCAAGTCTTCCGTAACTTTTAATTTTCTTAAGGAACTCCGCGAGGAAACGCGGAATGAAAATCCTGATAACCGTTTTGTCATGCTTGAAGACACCGATTTCGGGCACCGTTTTGTAACCGCATTCGAAAACGGGAATGCAAACGAGAATTTCATCAGACTGGACGTCATTCCCAACCTCAAAGTGAAGATTAGGGAAATGATGCTTAGATGAATGAGCTCCCTGCATGACACAAATATATTCCCCTCCCGCCAATTCTTTACAATGAACGGAAAGATCATCACAATTCTTTTTGGAATTCTTGCAGTCATTCTTGCCTCCGGTTGCATATACAATCCCGGAGGAAGTGGAAATCACACTGCCCCATCCGGGAACAACAGCAACCTGACCGGAAACTGGACGAACACGGCCGACCTAGTGATGCTCCAAGAGGACGGCATGGTCCCACAGGCCGACTGTGAGGCAAGAGGGATTAGTGACAAAGTGGTTGTAATTCACTCCAGGTACTGCGGCGCCTGCAGGGTAGCTCTCCCGAGATTGGCGGAGACTGAAACCACTCTCGGCAGGAGCTTCGTCTATATGGACATCTCACAGCAGGAGGACATAGACCGTATGAAGTCATTCGGGATCACGGTCGCGTACACGCCCACCGTGACCGTTGGATGCCGCATTCTTATTGGCGCGAAGAGCACGGAGGAATACAAACAGATAATCGGGGATTTCTACTCGGGCGCGGGCGGATGAGATCAGACACTTTCCGCAAATCGGCGGTCGCACCTATCAATGAATTTCTGGGTCAGACCGTACAAGTCCCTGTCCCCAAATCCATATTCCTGAAGATATCCGAGTTTAATGAGTATGCCTGACGCCATTTCCCTTATTCTCTGTCCGGAAAAAGCCCTGGAAATGGCGGAATCCAATTGACTCCTCGTAAATCTTACAGAAAGAGGATCACCTGTTCCGAAGTCTTCCATTATCTCGTTCTCGAGTTGGAAATAAACCCTTTCCAGAGGTGCCATTGCTGTCAGATTTGCCATACTATTTTCATGAGCGCAAATTTTATAAGCTCTTTCGTACATTTTTCCTGCATATTTATCCCGCCCGCGCCAATTATAATCATGGTCCTCAACAAGAGCCGCTTCGGATGCGGGCTGGTGCCTCCCGGAAGGGTGATCAGGCGGCTTTCTCAGCACATACTCGTGGACGGGTTCCACATCGTGGCCGACCTTGAGAGGAGCAGGGGTTGCCACATGGTCTCCGCGGAGAACGGGAAGAGATACCTGGACATGTATTCATACTTCTCAACCCTGCCCATAGGCCACAACCACCCGAAAATGAGGGGCAGGGAGTTCCTTCGCGAACTGAAAGCCGCTTCGCTCGAGAACCCGGCCAATGCTGATGTTTACACCGAGGAATATGCCCGCTTCGTGGAGACCTTCGAGAAGCTTTCCAAGCCGGATTACATGAGATACCTATTTTTTATAGCGGGCGGCACGCTCGCCGTAGAGAACGCGATAAAGACGGCCTTCGACTGGAAGGTCAGGAAGAACTTCGCCCAGGGTTTGGAGAAAGAGCTGGGCTCGAAGGTGATACACTTCGAGGAGGCATTCCATGGAAGAAGTGGTTATTGTCTCTCCATGACCAACACGAGCGACGTCAAGGTCGAGTATTTCCCGAAGTTCAGGTGGCCGAGGATAGTGAATCCGAAGCTCACTTTCCCTGTGACCCCTGACGTGGAGGAGGAAGTCGAGGAAAAGGAACAGCAGGCGTATGGCCAGATAGGGGATGCGATAAGGAAGAACCCCAACGACATCGCATGCCTGCTGATAGAGCCCATACAGGGCGAGGGCGGGGACAACCATTTCAGGCCGGAGTTCCTCCAGGACCTGCAGAATATATGCAGGGAGAACGACATCATGTTCGCGCTGGACGAGGTCCAGACAGGCTTCGGCACGACAGGGAAGATGTGGGCCTACCAGCATTTCGGAATCAAACCTGACATAATCGCCTTCGGGAAGAAGGCACAAGTCTGTGGAATAATGTGCTCGAAGCGCGTTGACGAGGTCAGGGACAACGTTTTCCACCTTTCCGGCAGGATAAACTCCACCTGGGGCGGAAATCTCGCTGATATGGTCCGATGCAGGCGCTATCTCGAGATAATGAAGGAGGATAAGCTCGTTGAGAACGCCGCGAAGATGGGTAAGCTGTTTCTGAAACGCCTGCTCGAGCTTTCCGGGAAGCATGAGCAGATAAGCAACGTGCGCGGACGCGGTTTGTTCGTCGCCTTCAACATGCCCGACCCGAAGAGCAGAGACAGGCTGAGACTCCACTGCTGGAAGAACGGGCTTGCGGTGCTCTCCTCCTGGCCGGAATCGATAAGGTTCAGGCCGCCCCTGATACTCGGCCCCCATGAGATAGACGAGGCGATTGATAAGCTTGATAAATCCTTCAAAAGCATATAGCCAAATTTGTAGTCACTTCTCAGTAGAAACATATTTAAATACAAACACCCATTCCTATGCATGACTTCAGACAGCTATGAAAACCCGTTCATCAGGGACATGCTGAAAAAGCATTATGGCACGACGGCGACAGATATGGGAATAGCCGTGACGCTGGGTAATTTCATAGACAGTTGCCCTCCGAGAGACGGGGAGTGCACCGGTTACTGGTCCAGCATAATGAAGGCTGCCGTAAAAAGCGGTGCTATTGAAAACCCGTATGCAATAGAGTTTCTTCTTTCAAAGATCAGGCAGTATTCTGCCTGAGACCAGAAATGATATAAAATTAATCTCCCATAAAAACCATATTATGAGCAGAAGACTGGAATCTTACTCGTTCTGGCTGATCAATAACGGGATGGGCGTTTGCCTGAAGCAGATGGAATACGGGATAAGGCTGAAATATCTGGAATCGGCAGGCAGACTGATGGGAGAGCTTGTAACCCCCACAGTGAGGTTCGCGCTGCTCCAGGAAACCAAAAAATACGATTTCTGATGCCAGACATAGTGAGATTCTTGGCTCTGGCCAGTGACAAAATTAAAAAATAAGAAAATCTTCTGCCGAAGCGCTTCCGTTCCGGCACTACTTTGCCCACTGCTCTGCCAGGTCGCCTATGAACGGCAGCTTGTATTTCTGTCCGCCGTATGCTCTCACGATCAGCATTATCCAGATCACCAACACGGCAAGCGCGTATATCACCGAGATAATCGATGTGACGATCCAGAACGGGTTCATCATGAAGCCGCCGAGGAACATTACCGGCATGAAGAGCAGGCCGAGGACCCACCCGACGATCGCAGCCGCGACGCAGAACAGTATCGACTGTATCGCGTGGAACTTCACGTACTTGTCCTTGTTCTCGATGATCAGTACGAGAATCCCTGTGATCAGGCCGAGCACGTAGGCAAAAGCAGCCAGGCTGTTTTTGTTGTTTCCCATGAGTATAATTGGGGCGGGGGAATAAAAAGGCCGCCCGCGGGGAGAGATTTTAATTAACGAACTTCCAAATATGGTAATGAAGATAAGGAAAGCCGGAAAGAGGGACATAGAAAGGTGCCTGGACATCGAATGGCCGAAGGCGGGAAAGGAGAGAAAGGTGCTGAAAAGCAATTTCATCAGGAAGCTGAAGAGCGGCCTTTGCACCGTGCTCGTCGCGGAGGTTAACCGTGAAATAGTCGGCTTCGCCGATGCCCGCAAAGAGCCATGGAGCAATCTGCTTTACATCGAGCAGTTTTACATAGACGAAAGACGAAGAGACAGGGGGTATGGTTCAAAGCTTTTGTCGGAAGTCATAAGGAAGGCCAGGCGCATGGGAATCAGGATAATCTTCGTGGATCTCCCGCCCCAGCACAAAAGGGCGATGGATTTTTACCTTGGCAACGGCTTTAGGCGTGCAGGCCGCATAAAGGGGTTCTACAATGACCGGAAGAAGCCGGATGCGGTCGTCTTGTCATACAGGCTGTGAACGGTTGCTTTGTCCCGTGTGGCACACAAAATAAATATAAGCAGTGCGCGCCAATTAATTAAACAATGAATATCATTTTGGGGTGGTTTAATGGCTGATTCAGAGGGGTTTGAATCCCAGATGGCAAAGATCATGGTCTTTGGTTGCGGCGGAGGCGGCTGCAACACCATATCGAGGCTGACCGGGATGGGGATACAGGGCGCGACTACGATTGCGACAAACACGGATGCGAAGCATCTCGTTTCTACGAATGCGCACAGGAAGCTGCTCATAGGCAAGGCGCTGACAAGAGGGCTCGGCGCCGGCGGCTATCCGGAGATAGGGCGCAAGGCAGCGGAGGAATCCCAGACCGAGATCAGGGACATGCTCAAGGGCTGCGACCTGCTTTTCATCTCCTGCGGGCTGGGCGGAGGGACAGGCACAGGCGCCGCTCCAGTGATAGCCAAACTTGGCAAGGAGATGGGCGCGATAGTCATAGCGGCGGTCACGCTGCCGTTCAAGCTCGAGGGCGCACGCATAAAGAAGGCTGAAGACGGCCTTCTTCACCTCAGGGAGTCTACGGACACGGTTATCGTCATAGAGAACGAGAAGCTTCTCCAGATAGCCGGGCAGAAGCCGATAAACGAAGCTTTCGCTGTCGCTGACGACCTCATAGCTACAATGATAAAGGGGATCACTGAGACCATATCCACACCGTCGCTCGTAAACCTGGACTTCGCCGACGTGAAGGCGATAATGAACTCGGGCGGCGTAGCTACCGTAGGCGTGGGGACCGCGAACACGAAGAACAAGGCAAAGGATGCGATCGATCAGGCGCTCTCACACCCGCTTCTGGACGTTGACTACGAAGGCGCGACAGGCGCGCTCATCCAGATAGTTGGCGGAGACGACATGACGCTGGAGGAGATAAACCTCGTAGGTGAGACGGTCTCGAAGCACATGGACACCGATGCGACGGTCATGTGGGGCGCAAGAGTCGATCCAGCATATGCGGGCAAGATGCACGTGATAACCATAATAACAGGGGTCAAATCACCCTACATACTGGGCAAGACCGTGCCCCACAACCCGAACACGAAGGGCAGGTTCGACAGCGGATTCGGCATCAGGATGGTTGATTAAGCCCGGGAAGAAATCAGCAGCGGGGAAACCCGCTAAATCCTTTCTTTTATTCAGACAGAGGGCTGTTCGCCACCATCATTCCCGGGAT
>Ga0315274_10003453_pt1 | contig 23480 bp, 14 predicted proteins | sample YL17G02_20_MG_FD_203700 | JGI IMG/M metagenome (GOLD analysis project Ga0315274, IMG submission 203700) | Sediment microbial communities from Yellowstone Lake, YNP, Wyoming, USA - YL17G02_20 | ecosystem: Environmental > Aquatic > Freshwater > Lake > Sediment | place: USA: Wyoming | collected...
CCCGAATCACCAGACTGCACTTCTTGTCGTTGCGCAGCCCTTCCTGCCTGGCCCTCGCTGTTAGTGCGGCAGGGGCTCTCCGGGCCTCCTCGGTTTCGTGCGTCTCCTTCCGCCGAGCAACCCTCGGTCTTGGGCTGTTGGTTAGACTTTTCCATCCATCACTTTCGTTCTGAACTCCGGCGGCTCCGCCGCCGAACTGGGGGGACTTTCACCCCCGAATTCGCACAACTTCTCCGAGCGCACCAAGGTTCAACCTCCAACCCGTCGAGCGTTGGACGTTGGTCATTTGATGTTGGACGTTCGCGGTTACCCCGAAAGTAGTAGCAGGTCGTTGAACCGCAATGGGTGACTTTCATGCGAGGTGGTATCCCTCAAAGGGATGGGGGATTCATGGGTAGCCGCCTTGGTTCTTCCACCATGCATTGGGACCATGAACCTGCTGCCGCAACCTTTTGTTGCACCTGCAACAAAAGGTTGCATACCCAATCACCAACGGTTCATGGAGAGCCCCCAGTTCCTTTTTGAACTGCTCACGGCCCATGCACCGTTTTTGACTCTTGGCAGGGCGAGACTCCGTCGAGCCCTGGAATCACGTGCGGCCAAGGAAGTCAGGGCTCGACGGAGTCTCGCCCTACCAGTGGAGGGAGGTTCAGGGGAAGGGTTGTGTTTCAATCAGCTTGGCGCTATGAGTGGGGTGGCGTTGATGTTATGGAGCCCTTGCATGGCCACAAGCATGCGCCGCGTCGTCCGCGGCGCCGGATTCCGCGGTCGTTCAGGGAGTTGACGCCCACGCAGTCGTTCAACCCGCGCACCTTTTTCCACCAGATGGTGTGGAAGGCGCTGATCGCCCGGCGCACCGGGATGCATCGCCGGCCGTCTTTCCCGAAACTGAGTCGCGGGCAGGTAGCAGTAACCTGGATTGGCCATGCCTCGTTCCTGATCCAGTTCAGCGACTTGAACGTGTTGATCGACCCGAACTTCGCGAACTGGCTTTTTCTGCTCAAGCGAATCAAACGGGCGGGCATGAAGTTGCGCGACCTCCCACCCATTGACCTGGTCCTGCTCACCCACGCCCACTTCGATCATTTCCACAAACCGACGCTCCGCCGGCTGCCCGCGCCGAAGATCGGTGTGATGCCCTGGGGCATGGCCGACCTGGCGCGCGGGCTGGGGTTTGCTCGCATTATCGAGCTTCAGTGGTGGGACAGCTTTTCGCATGCTGCCTGGCAGGTGACGCTCACGCCCAGCAAGCATTGGGGGGCGCGCACCCTGCATGATCAACACCGCGGTTACGGTGGATTTGTCCTCGAACACCAGGGGCGTCGAATCTATCACGCCGGGGATAGCGCGTATTTCGAGGGCTTTCGGGAGATCGGGCGGCGGTTTGCGCCGGAAATCGCCTTATTGCCAATCGGCGCGTACTACCCGGATTCCTTTCGCAATGTCCACATGGGACCGGATGAGGCGATCAGGGTCTTCCGTGACTTGCGGGCCCGCTGGCTGGTCCCAATGCACTTCGGCACCTTCCGGCTCTCGTTTGAGGACATGGACGAACCGCCGCGTTGGCTGCAGCAGAGCGCCCACCGCGCCGGCCTGTCGCACCACCTCAAAGTCCTTGAAGAAGGCGTGCCGCAGTTGTTCTGAGCCGCGACGGCATTGTGGTGATCCCCAAAGGCGGGATCATCCACACCGTACCCTAATCCAAAAGGTTCTGCAGGATGACCAGGGCCGTTCGGCGAACTTGTTCGGACTGGGCTTCGAGGGCCTGATACCGTTCGGTCCATCCGGTCCTGGGGTGGTTCCGCTCACGCCAGAGCGTTTTGAGGACACGCTCGGTACGTTCCACCTGTTGGATGGCGGAGGCGAGGGATTCACGTCCTTCGGGCAGGTCTGAGACCTCGCCGACATAAAACCGGCTGATCCGCTTGTTGCTGAAGACCGCCTTCAACAGCATGACCACCGTCTGTTCGTAGGCATACCAACGCTGCCGGAGCATCTCATGCAGAAAGCTGTGGCGGATGGCGAAGAACTCGGAGCGGGGCCGTTCGGTAATCTGGCGGATCTCCTGCGCCTCTGCCGGAAACCAGTTGTAGAGCAAGGCAAAGGTCCCATAATTGTCGATGAGTTGCTTGGGATTGTTGTGATCGGTGGCGATCTCGCCGATACAGAGGTCCTGCTGCAATTCCAGCACAATCTCCGGGAGGTCGTGCAGCCGGCCCAAAACCCCCTTGCCGACCGCGGTGCCGTAGTTAAAGTCGCCTGGAATCAGCCAATACACATCCTCAGGCCCGCCTGTTTCGTAAGCCATCCCCAAGCCGGAGTACCACATCTGGCAGGTGTCCACCCCCCACACATCCAAAATATCCGAGTGCCGGGCCACGGTGTTTTTCCTGAAATCAAGGAAGGCCTTGTTCCCTTCCATGGCGTAGTGGGTCTTGCGATCCAGGACTGTGATCGGCCGCGCGTATCGGTCTTTATCCGCGTCCAGGCGGGCGATCAACTGGTAAAGCTCCCCCAAGTCCGCGTAATCGGCCGGTTGCCTGAACGGATAGATCACCACGGGATGGATCCGGCCGTTCGGCGCGGAGCCGGCTTGTTTCCTGGCTGTCGCCAGTTGGGTCCTTTGGGTGCCTGCCGTTGCTTTTTTCATAGGCGGATGAGGAGTGAGGCAGATCAAAGGCCCGGCGTTTCGCCCGGAGCGCGGGGGGCCGGCCCAACCACTGACACCTCGGTTGCCATCGCCGCACTCCCGCGCCGGCTTCGACCAGAAGGCCGGTCCTTTGTCCATGCCCGTATCTTCAGGCACTCCGGGATCGTTTTTCAAGCTCATCGTTGATCGGAGAGCCCTTGGACAAATGTAAGTCGCTGGGCGCTTATCCCGCCGGAATGGCGCGTGACGCGTGGCTGAAGGCAAACCGTTCAACGACCCGCAACTGGTGCGGGCCTACGCCAACTACTGCCGCCGGACAGTGGAGTTCTTCCAGCCGGACTTTCTGGTGACCGGGATCGAGTCCAACGAACTGCTCTACAACAAGCCCAAGGAATGGAACGCTTACCTGGAGCTGTCGCGGCACGTGCAGCGCGAGTTGCGTGAGAGGTTCCCGCGTCTGCCACTCTCGGAGTCGGTCACGCTGCACAAACTGCTGGACCGGCAGAACCGCGGGTTGGCGGAGTACCGGGTGAAGATCCAGGAATTTGTCGGGAGCCACGATTTCTTCGCGGTGAGCTTCTATCCGTTCTTCCTGGGACTGCACACCGAGAAGGAGTTTGCCCAGGCCCTGGATTACCTCCCGACGTTCAGCAGCAAACCGATCGCCATCACGGAAACGGGGCACCCGGCCGAACCGATCAAGGTCCGCACGTGAAAACTCGATTTCCCCACGGACGCGCGGGAGCAGGCTGCCTTTGTCAAGGTGCTGCTCTCCCGGGCGCAGACGCATCATTACCTGTTCGTCACCTGTTGGGCAGCGCGGGATTTTGATGAGCTGTGGCAGACGTTCCCGGAGGCGGTCAAAGACCTGGGCGCCCTCTGGCGCGACACGGGCCTGATCGACGAGGCTGGCAAATCCCGACCGGCGTACGCGACGTGGAAAGGTTGGCTCAGCCGGCCCAGGGAATAAAGAGCCTGTGCCTCAGAGACGAGTCTGGTTGCGGAAGACATAGACTTGGCGGTCTGTCGAGGCGACGTAGAGGTTGCCGAGGCGATCAAAGGAGGGACGCGCCTGGATGGCGCGCGGGGCTTCGAACACCGGATTGCCCAAGCCGTCAGCGCTGAGGCAATGCACCATGCCCAGCGGATCGCCGATATAGGCAGTTCCGGTCTGGTCACAAACACTACCGGACAGCAAGTACTCACACCCGGATGCATACCGATATCGCGGCGTTCCATCTGGCGCCAAGGCGTGCACATAACCGGCCAGATCCGCCACCAGCACGCCCCCATCAGGCAGGATCGTCGGTGTGGCCCGCACCGCTGAGGAAAATCGCTGGCTCCAAAGCATCGCCTCCGTTTCCGACGACCAGGCGTGGAGCAGGCTTTCCCGACCGCTGTTCAAGATGAAGCAGACGCGGGCACGCGCTTCATTCAGGACCGGGGCAGCCGCGACCATCGCGCGGCCCGCCTCTTTCTCGCTCCCGGCCTGCCGATAGAGAATTGTCTCCTTGCCGTCGGTCGTCACACGCACGAACTGCACCCCTTCATCCCTCACGGCGCGCAGACAGTAAACACGATCGCCTGTGTCCGCCGCCGCGCCCGCATACGGGGAGAGGCCCGCATCCCAGGAATACCGCGGCTCACCGGAAGCTGCGTCCAAGGCGTAGAACCGCCCGCCCCAACTACTCATCACCACGACCTTCTGCTTCGGCAGATACAGCAGGTCTGACAGGATGCGCGGGTCGCTCTTCGACGGAATCGCCTTGCGCCAGAGCGCGCCGCCGTTGGGTGTCCTCAGGCTGTAAACCCAGCCGGCGGTAGTTCCGGCAAACAGCCGGGCGCCTGCCCCATCCACCGCAAGCGTGGCCAGGATGCTTCCCTCGAGTTGCGTGCGCCAAAGGGGCCGGCCGCGCAGGGCAAACGCCTGCACCCCGCCAGCCATGTCAGCGACAAAGGCCCGGTCCGCCGTATCGAATACGACCGACGCCTGCACCGCGCCCCGCGCCTCCAGTCGTCGGAGTGATTGCAGGTCAAGGCGCACCGCTCCGGCAAACAAACCCTGTCGGGCATTGTCGCCGCCGCCGGTTTGCCAAAGCCTGCACCCGCTTGGACGAGGATCTGCCACAGCCGTCAGGAATGGATGCGTTGATAGGTGGGTTGGTACTCAAAGCGCGCGCGCTGGAGGCCCACGCCGGCAATCTCAAGCTGGCTGATGCGGTTCTCGCCCAAACCGCGGCGCCGCGCCAAGGCCAGGTAGTTGGTCCCATTGATGAAGGGCAGCGTGCGATCCGGCGCGTCAGGGTTGAAGCCCATGACCGCCGCGGCCACCGCGTCGGTGCACACCGGGTTGCGCCCGGCAATCAACAGGCCGGGGCGCGTGACCGAAACCATTGACCCGAGCCACCACCCCTCTGCCGTCTGAATGGTGCTGATGCCGTCGATCACCACCAGGTCAATCGGGAACGCGGCAGCCAGATCGACGATGAACCGCGGCACGTTGTGGCCGTGATCGCCCTGGACGGACTTGCCGCTGAACGAGCCCACGGAAGTCAGCGGCTCCCGGGTGCAGGTGTGCATCGTATCGGTCCGATAGCCGATCGCCGCCTCGTCCGGCTCGGCTTTGAGATCGTCGCCGTACAGACTGCTGGGCGGCACCCCGAACAGGTTCTTCATCCCGCCCGTAACGCCTCCGGACACGTGGCTCTTCAACTTGCCCAACGACACGAGCACATCGGTCTTCACGTAAGTCTGGCTCACTTCCCAGGCAGAGGCCAGTTCGCCCCCGCCCGGCACTTTCACCAGCGCGTAATCGCCGTGCCGGCCGCGGTTGCGCGTATTCTCAAAGCGCGCCCGACCGTCCATCGCCTGGTTGAAATCCTTCAACCTGAATCCATATCCCGAGAAGGCCTCCTCATCCGGAGAACGGAACGGCAGTTGATCGCAAAAGGTCACCGTCCGGGCGCCGAAATCGGTCAGCAAGCTGCCCAGTGCCATCGCCACCACAGGATGGACCGTTACCGTAAGCCAAAGCGGGACGCCGGCCACGTCGGCCTCCGAAGTATTGACCAGGTTGACCTTCACCGTGACGTGCTTGCCTTTAACCAGCGCCCGCACGTCGCCCAACTCCTCCAGCATCACCGCCAGCGTCCGGCGGACCTCGGCGAAGTCATACCGCTTGCACAGCCCGATACCCGTCAAGGCGCGCCGCGCGGGCCGGTCGGTTGCGGCCGCAGCCCCCGGCAAGGGGAGCGCCGCCGCGACCGGCACGAGCGCCGCGGCGGCTGCCGTGTATTTCAGAAAATCCCGCCGTGACAGCACGCCACCGGGGCACTGGGGAACGTGATCAGCATCATCTCGGCACCGCTTCATGGGCGTCCTGTTTTTGAACCACGGGCCTAAGATAAAGCACAATAAGACGGCGGTCCATCAAGGAGTGGCTTGGAGCCGCTCCGTGTAATCCCGCCACAGCTCGCGGCGCACGAACAACTGAAGGAACGTGCCTGGCCGCAGGCCGAAGAGTCCTACCGTTTGGTGGGTCTGGCCGAGCTTCGCGTTGAGCGCCGCCCTGAACCTGGGCGAGGCGATAAACACGTCGGCGTCCGGCGCCGCCTCCAGGTCGCTGTACCATCCCACTTTCGCGAATCCGCGGAGATACCACGGCAACGGCCAGTAGTCGCTGCCGGGCGCGGCGACCGTGATCGCCACTTCCGGACCTTGCGCAGCGACTCGGGCCAGGGCCGCGACCCGGTCCGCGAGCTCGCGCACATCCGAGACCGCCTGCGCATAGACATAAGGATTGCGGCGGTCTTCGTAGAAAACGAAGCTGGCGCGCCAGGACTGCACGCCCAGTTGAGCCGTCGCCAACACGATACCAGTGCCCACGGCAAACCTCAGCCCGGGCGACCGGGCCAGCCGGACCAAGGCCACCGCGCCCACGCCCGCCAACAAAATCATGCCATGTAGAAAGCCCAAGGCGCACCACGGGGTTTTATAGGCGATGGCAGAGTAGGCCGCTGTCAGCGCAACGGTGTAAAAGCCCGCGAACCGCAGCCAGGTGGTTTGTGACCCTGGCGTCACGGCCGGACGGAGTGAAACCATCAGTCCGACGAGGGCCAGTCCAAGAATCAGCGCCTCGCTCCAGACCGGTCCGAAACCATGATGGAACCAAAACAGCCGCTCGAGGTAGAAGTCCCAAGGATGAAGGTGGGGCGAGGGAGAGTTGGAATCAGCCAGCAATCGCTTCCTTTCAGCAGAAAATCTGCTCCCCAGGAACCGGGAGGGCGGATCCGAACCGCGCCGGAGCTTATCGACCAACGAGCGCGGGTCCTTGAGCTCACCCGCCGAGAGCGAAGGGGAGGCGCCGACCCCGGCTCGATTCAGCCAGGGCAGATAGGTGCGCACCGAATCCACAGGTCCCTGCATATTGGCAAAGAACGAGGAGAAGAGAGTCACCGAAATCATCACCGCGACCCCCAGCGCGGCCAGGCCGTGCGCCGGTTTAAACTCCAGGCGGAATGGGCGGCGCGGGGAGTCCAGCCATCGGCCGTAGAGCGTGGCCGCAGCCAGGGCCGGCGCCATGGCCGCCAAGGCGATGACGCAGGTCTCCTTGGTAGCGTGCATCAAACCCAGGCTCGCGCCGGCCAACAGGGCCCAACCGAGGCGCGGGGAGCGGGCGTAACGCCAGGCGCTGCCCAAAAAGAGCAACGTGCAGAAGACCAGCAGCATTTCATGAATGTAATACCGACTGTAGAAAACCATCGCCGGCGAGATTGCGGTGAGGGCCGCCGCGCACAGCGTTTCCTCCCGCCCCAAGGCGTCGTGCAGGAGACCCAGCAAAAGCACCAGCCCCACACCGAAAATGACGGGCACCAGCCGGAGGGTGCTTTCTTTCAGATCCGCGAAGTCCTTGGCGGAACTCAGCCACACCACCGGGAGCGTGACGTAATAGAGCGTCGGGCCGTGGTACTCGTTGAGGTCGTACTTATATACCCCGCTTTGCCACAGCCCGCGAAACTTGTCGGCATGCACCGCTTCGTCGCCGTGCATGGGGCGCCGGTCCAGTTGGGGCAATCGCAACGCCAACGCCACCAGGGCGATCACCAACAGCGCCGGCCAAAAGCCTCGGCTCATTTGGCCGGCAGACCCCAGACTTCGACCTCGGTATAGCGATTCAAGCCGCTGAAGGTGCTGCCTTGGCTGTAGAGGCGAACGTAGCGCGCTTTGGCCCCCTTGGCATCGATCAGCTTGCCCTCATAGTTCTCGAAGTATTCCTTGTCCTTGCCGACACCCAAACCCGAGGTGTTGTCGTAGTCGTTGTTGAACAACGTGCGCACGTTGTCGTCTTTGGTGAAGTCCGGACCGTCGGCCGCCTGAACCACGACATCGTGATAGACCTGGGGCGTGTTGTGGGCATGCCAGACCACGATCGCGTAGAGCTGGCAAGGGGCTTCCAGGTCGATCTGAACCCACTGGGTCTTGCGGTGCAACTCCAGGAAACTCTCGTCGCGCGATTCCTTGTCCCCGTCGGTTATCAGCTCCAGGCTGCCGGTCACCGGCGACTTGTCGCTGCTGGTGACTTTCTTCTTCAGCGCCACATTCTGCACTCCCTGCGGAGCCATAAAGGCCGGCCGAGGCTCATCAGACGGTTTCTCCAGGTGCTCGTTTTCCGGAATGTCCGAGGGCGTGCCGACATAGGCGGGCATTGGCAATTTCAAGGGGAGCGGGGCCAGATCCGCCGCACCCGCCACCCCGGCATAGCACAGGCCGTAAACGGCGAAGGCCACCCCGAGCAAGGCACGCAGCCTGCCGCGCTGCACTTTGGCAGGACACCGATGAGTCATTTCAATCAAACGCATTTTCATTTTGTGGTTGGCAACCATGCACTGGCTCAGGCCAGGATGCAATCATGGAGTGACGCCCTTTCCCTGCCTCCGCCCACTTGGGCCGGCTCCACAAGGTACCTGAGCAAGACTGATTTGCCCCTCTGCTTATTCAGCCGGGCGGCCAGCTAATCCAGTCTGGACTCAGTGCCTGAGGGGCTGTCCCGTCCTGTCCGTGGCCGATCCCGATAGAGGGGGCCTGGCGGCGTGAACAGTCTGCGCTCCTTTTACGTGGCGCTCGCCGGGGCGATGGCAGCGACCGCGCCCTACCGGCTGCGGGCGCCCTCGTATTCCTTGAGGGTTGCCTGAAGCTGCAACCGGGTTCGTTCGTCTTTGCACACGGCGATGGCTTCTTTCTGGAGCTTGATCGCCTCCGCTTTCCTGCCGTTGTCAAACATGGCGCGGGCATAGGTGTCCACGATTGCCGAGTCGTTTCCGGCCGTGTCATCATAGGCCAATTTCGCCGCGCGCAGCGCCAGACCAAGATCCCGGGACTTGACTCTCTGGTCGGTCAGAATCATCCAGGCGAACTCATTGAGGAAGGCAGGGTTCCTGGCCGCCCCGGTCACGATCTGATCCCCCAGCTCTTTGTTCCTGGGCTCCGGCCTGTCCGCACTGGCCCCCGCGAAGTACTGTGGCACCAGGTCCTCGGCATGGAGCGAGCGCTTGGCCGCCTCCAGGTCGAACTTGCCCGCCAGGATCTCCTCGAGGGTACGGTCCAGGCCAACCATCGAATGCCCGTGCCAGGCGATGTTGCCGTTTTTGTCCACCACGAAGGCATGAGGGATGCCGCGCGCTCCGAAGGCATCGAGGTAAGCTTCGTGCGTGGCACGGGTGGTATCGACCGCCACCCGATAGCCCATCTTGTCGCCCATTTGCTCCACAAATGGCTTCACCTTGTCCGCGGGCTCATCGCTGATGCCGATAAAGACCACGCCCTGGGCGGCAAATCTCTTCTGAAGCTCGGTCAAATGCGGAATGGCCGCGCGGCAGGGGCCGTGCCACGTGGCCCAGAACTCCACCACATAAACCGTCTTCCCCTTGCCTTCGGCGAGATCGATCGCCTTCCCCTTGACCCACGTTTCAGGCTTGAGCGGCGAAGCCGGCTGGCCCAGCTCAGCCGCAAACTGCGCGCCGGCCGCCGCCAGAACCAGGCCCAAAGTCAGCAACGCGCGCGTCCGGCTCGTCGTCATAATCAGCTTCCTCACTGACGGACCCGCGAGATACGGAACTCGCCGAACCTGGCCCAGCGTTCGACACTTGCCGGGCCTTGGTAAACCTGAAAGCTGATCCTGGCCGGCCCTTTGACCGGCAGGTCGCAGGTTCCGGCGTCCTGCCAGTTCGCGGAGTCGCCCGGACGGAATTGGCCGCGAATCTGATTGCCTGAAACCACCAGGCGCAGGCGCACCGAGAAGGACCGCAGCGGGATGATCCCCACGGTCCGGGCGCGGTCACCTTCCTCGCGCCCCATGACAATGGAGAGTTTGCCGTCCACCAGTTCCTGGCCCAGTTTCACCATGTGGCCATCGTCATAATACCAGACGAGGTCCGCCTGTTCGTATTGCTCGGCGGGCTGGTTCTCGACCGTTACCGCGACCTCGATCGCCTCCTTCGACGTGTCGGGTGCCGGGCGCACCAGTACGTTCTTCGCGTTGTTGGCGGGGCCCCACATGTTGCCAGGCTGCACGCGGATCTCCAGGCCTCGCTCCGTGACGCGCCAGCCTTTGGAATCCTCGCGCACCCACGACCAGCCATCCGCCAGCTTGCCCTTGAAATCGTCCTGGAAGACGACCTCGTCGGCCAAAGCCATCGTTCCCGCTCCCAAACCGAAGGCGGCCAGGATCCACAAATAGCGTTTCATAGACGGTATGACCTCATTACTACCCACGGAACCGGGAGAAGCCAAGCCGATTATCCGGAGACCATCTTTCGGCCCGCCTGAGTTGGCAGCCTTTTGGAAGAGGGTCCAGCGGCGGGCAGAGCCGGACGCTGCCGGCCGTTCCTGAAGAACGCGGCCAGGAAGGCTGTTCGGTCGAGCTCCGTCGGGGCCAGTCTTCAGCGCCGTCGTCGGCGCATGGGCCCGCAGAAGTAGCCGGTGGACAGTCGCACGCCGCGGATGCTGCGCTGACGCTCAGCCAGGTCGTCCCGCTTTCTTTCGTCGAAGAGGATGGTGTGTTGGTAGTTGAACCCGTCGAGTCTGGTCCGGGCGATCTTCTGGCCGATGAAACGCTCGATGGCCTGGACGTATTTCGCGTCCTCCAGGACCATGAGCGTGAAGGCATCGCCGGTGGCCTCGGCGCGGCCCGTGCGGCCGATCCGATGGATGTAGTCCTCGGGGTGTTGCGGCACGTCGTAGTTGATTACGTGGCTCACGTTGGCGATGTCCAGGCCGCGCGCGGCGATGTCGGTGGCCACCAGCACCTCGAATCGGCCATCGCGGAAACCGCGCAGGGCCTGTTCCCGCTCGTGCTGGGTCCGATTGGAATGGAGCACGGCCACCGCATGATTGTCCCGGCGCAGCAAATGATTGACGCGGTCGGCGCGGTGTTTCGTCCGACAGAAGACGATCACGGAGTCGAACTGCACCTGGTTCAACAGCGCGAGCAGCAGGTCGCTCTTCTGCGAGTCGGCGACCGGATAGATGACGTGCTTGACCGTGGCGGCCGGAGTGCGTCGCGCGCCGATCTCGGCGGTCTGCGGCGACCTCATTGCCCATTTGGCCAGCGTCTCGATCTCGGGCGGGATCGTGGCGCCAAAGAGCGACGTGTGACGTTGGCGCGGGCATTTCTCAATTATCCGCCGCACGTCGGGGAGGAAGCCCATGTCCAGCATGCGATCCGCTTCATCCAGCACCAGAAACTGGATCTGGTCGAGCTTGCAGGTGCCCTGACCGAGGTGGTCGAGCAACCGGCCCGGCGTGGCAACCAGGACATCCACGCCGGTCCGCAAGGCCTCGCGTTGTCGGCCATAGCCGACGCCGCCGTACACGACCGCCACACGCAGATTGGTGAAGCGCGCCAGATCGCGGAAGGCCGTTTCAACCTGGGCCGCCAGCTCGCGCGTCGGCTCCAGGACCAGCACGCGCGGCGCCGGCCGATGCTGGCCCAGCCGCGCGATGATGGGCAGCGCAAACGCGGCGGTCTTGCCGGTGCCGGTTTGCGCGCCGCCTATGACGTCCTGCCCGGCCAGGATGAGCGGGATGGCGCGCAGTTGGATGGGCGTGGGTTCCACGTAGCCCATCGCTTTGATGCCCTGCACCACCGGGTGCGGCAGGCCGAGTTTGCTGAATGGCATGAGGCACTCTACCACACCCGCCCCGCCCGGCCAAAGGGTTTCGCACCGGAGCGGTTGCCGGAGCGGAAGGAATTCTACCTGGCCAAGGCCGCGAACGAGTTCCGGCTCTGCCCCCCGTCCCCCGCAGAGATCACGCTCGGTTAAGCCGGCGGACGGGGTCGGCCTCAGAACAGACTCAGCTCGCCGCCCGTCATCGGCTTCATGCGGAGCTTCTTGAAACTCAGTTCCGTTGCCACTCGTCCCTGGGCCGTGCGGTTCACGTAACCTTCCATGATCAAATACGGCTCGTAAACCTCCTCGATCGTGTCGGGTTCTTCGCCCACCGCCACCGCCAGCGAGCCAATCCCCACCGGCCCGCCGCCGAACTTCACGATAATGGTTTCGAGGATCCGCTTGTCCATCTCGTCGAGCCCGTTCTGGTCGATCTCCAGCATGGCGAGCGCTTGGTCTGCGACGGCGGCGGTAATGCGGCCATCGACCTTTACCTGCGCGTAATCGCGCACGCGGCGGAGGAGATTGTTCGCGATGCGCGGCGTGCCGCGACTGCGCCGGGCTATCTCCATCGCGCCGGCTTCGTCGATCTCCACGTTCAGCAACCGGGCGGAACGAACGACAATCTTCTGCAGATCCCCGGCATGGTAGTAGTCGAGTCGCTCGCGCACCGGGAACCGGCTGAGCAGCGGCGCCGTCAGCAAGCCGCTGCGCGTCGTGGCCCCGATGAGCGTGAAGCGCGGCAGGTTCAGACGCACACTGCGGGCGTTCGGGCCCTGGTCGATGATGATGTCCAGCTTGAAGTCCTCCATCGCCGGGTAGAGATACTCCTCGATCGTCTTCTGGAGACGATGAATCTCGTCGATGAACAGCACGTCGCCGGCTTCGAGGTTAGTCAGCAGGCCGGCCAGGTCCCCCGCCTTTTCGATGGTCGGCCCGCTGGTGTTCTTGAGGTTCGCGCCCATCGACTTGGCGATGATGTGGGCGAGCGTGGTTTTGCCCAACCCCGGGGGACCATTGAGAAGCACGTGATCGAGCGCCTCGCCCCGCTGCCTGGCGGCCTGGACCGCGATCTCGAGCCGTTCCTTTACCTTAGGCTGGCCGGTAAACTCGGAAAACAGCGACGGCCGCAGCGTCATCTCCAACACCACGTCGGGCTTGTTCAAACCAGAAAGAGGGCGCTCGGCCATGTGGCCGGAAGGATGCGGATTGCGCCCCTGGGCGGCAAGGGGAAAGAGGCGATGGGCTGTCGCTCTCCAGAAAAAGAAAAGGGCTGAAAAGGCTTATCAGCCATAGCTTGGTTCGATATTCATGTCCTCTCATCATATGCCGACGTCGCCCGACGATAGAGGGGTCAGCTATAACTTTTCCGTGTCGAGGGGCAAAGGGGCTCGTGATGCGGCGCGGGGATCGCCAGCCGGACATCTCTCTGGATGACGTGGACCGGCAGGATTCTCTCAAGACCCTGCCGAAGACGTGTGAGAAGTCCGGGTTCCAGGTGCAGGCGTATTGTCTGATGTGAACCATTTTCACCTGATGGTGGAAATACCCCACGCCGACCTGGTGGCAGGGATGCGGTGGGCGTCTCCAGCACCTGGGGAGTTGGCAGAGTCTCAACCACCAGCTCTACCTGCGCAACAAAGGAAAGAGGGCTGGTAAACAGTGAAAAGTCATAGTCTGACCCCATCCCCTGCAGGAAGTTCTCCAAGCGCTTGACTGTGGAGAAGTCTTCTACACGGTCGGACCGCAATCCGGCAAAGTCGCCCTGGTCCAAAAGGTGGCTTGCCCCCATTGCTACCGGCCGATCATCCGGTCCGCCCCTGACGCCGTCCGGGACAACAACTTGGATTCCCTGCGCTACTGCCGCTGGAACTAGCTACCGCCTCCCGCTTTCACTCGATCAAATCCGCCTCCCGGAGCGGTTCCATTACGCCGTTTTGGAGTTTGCTCTTGTCAAAGCCCGTTTCGGATTGGGCTTTGACGGTGACGGTGACTTGGCCGGCCATCTCCGCCAGGTTGGCCATCGCATTCCATGCGCCGTAAAGCTTGTCCCTGTCCGCAGTAAAAGTGAGTTCAACTGATCTTTGCGGTGTGCCTGGCGGAGGCGTTGGACCCGGTGGGATTGGGCCGGGTGGTGTCGGTCCTGGGGGCGTGGGGCCTGGGGGCGTGGGGCCTGGGGGCGTGGGGCCTGGGGGCGTGGGGCCTGGCTGCGGGCCACCGCCGCCACCGCCAGGGCCGCGGACCTGGGCGGGTTGCGGGATCGCCTGCGGGAGCATGATGAAGCCGGATTCGAGGTCAATTTCGTCCTCGGCTACCTGGGTGTCGAAACGGACTTTACCGGGCGTGACCTGGTACTTGCCGTCATCGCCAAGAGCAGGTGCGCCGCCGCCGATGTAGCCACAGAGGCGCTTCTCGACGCCGGTGGCGACAGCTTTGGCTACAACCTTCTCGGATGTGAGGCGCGTGAAGCCAAGGAAGGAGTAGAAGCCGGTGACAACGTCGCCGGTGGTAATGCCCAGCTTGGGGGGGGTGCCGTCGCCAAGTTTGAAGAACTCAATGACCTTGCCGGGGGTCACGGTGTCGAAGACGCGCTTCTGCACCTGGGTCAGGAGTTCCAGGACGCGCTCATGGATGCGGGCCTCCTTCTTCTCGTTCAGGGTGGTTTGGAGGGGCCTACCGCCAACGGCGACGGGCTCGATGCCGATGCCGGAGCCCTCGACCTTGGGGAGCCAGACTTCGGTGTAGAGTTTGAGGAAGGCGGATTCGGCCGCGGCTTTCTCCGTGGATTCGCGCTCGCGCAACTGGCCCTTTTGCTCGTCGGTCAGGTTGTGCTGTTTGGCCTTGGACTTCACGCGCTCGATGGCGACCAGGTAGCGGACAGCGCGGCGCAAAACTTCAATCTGGTCGGCGGCGGGGACTGCCAAGCCGAGGCCGTTGCGGAACTGGCGCGGCTTGTCGCCGTATTTCTCGAGGATATCTTTGGCGAGCTTCTGCTGCTCGCTCTTGGTTTCCCCGCCGAAGTCGAGCGGCAGGTAGGCGACGATGAAGGACGGCTCCCGGTCGGGTGCTTCGCCAGACTTGGTAGGCCAGATGTAGACGTTGTGACCAGCGAGGCGGGCTTCCAGCATCTCCTTAATTCTGTCGCGCACGAGGTCTTCGTCGCGGGAGACCACGTCGGCTTCCTGCTCCACCAGCAGGGTGACGTTGGGATCCTTCTTGAAGCAGTAGCGGACGCCATCGAAATGGAGGTAAAGGCACTGCTCCTTCAACTCCTTCAGGCAGGCGAGGACAGTGGTGCTGTCGAGGTCGGGGCAAACGCAGATGGCCAGGAGATCGGCTTCGCTGATGCCGGGCGGCAGCATTCCCGTCTCCTTGCCTCCGTCACGCCGCAACCCACCGAACGAATACATGAGAATGGCGGTGGCGATGCGCATGGCCGGGCGTTTGATAGCTTCCGCAGGGAATTCCTTGGCCCGGCGTTCGTCAATGCGGCGCGCGCGGGCGTTGGCTCCGACAAAATCATGCTCCAGGCACGCCTGAAAGTCAGCTTGCTGGCCCAATTCCTTGAAAAAGGCGAGCCGGACATTGGAATCCTGGATGGGAACATCGCAGGGGCCCAAGACGGCCCGACTAGTACCTGCGGCGTGCGCGGCGCGCAGACAGGCGGCCAGAAAACGAAGGGCGCCACGGGTGCGCTGGAAATCGGGGATGGCCGCCCAGCGTTCGCGCATGAGATCAATCAACGCGGGGTGGAACGGGTAGGCGGCACGGATGCGGTCGCGCAACTGGATGCCTTCCTCCTCGGCCTGTTGCTGCTCCGCTGGGGTCTTGGCGTAGGCGCGGCGCATGGCTGTGACGACTTCCTGGTAGCCAGTGGCGGCGGGGGTGGAGTCGGCCTCGGACGGCATTTTACCGAGCAAGCGGCGCTGGATGACGCGGAGAACTTCGTTGCCTTCGACCGGCTCGCGGCGCTGGTCTTTGCGGGCGGCGAGGTGGTCTATGGTTTGGAGCAGGTTGATGTAGTCGAGTGACTCGCGCTTGCTCGACTGGAGCGAAAACACCAGCACGCTCTTGGGGGTGTTGCCAACGGCGACGGTGAGGCGCTTGATGAAGTTGAGCGTTTCGTCGCGCAGGGTGGTGTCGAGGACTTTGATACCGCCGGCACTGATAAGGTATTCGAGGACTTCATCGAGCAGGATGAGGTTGGCGTCGTCCCCGAGGAGTTTGACGATGTCATCGGCGCCGGGCGAGACGCGCTCTTCGTCGGCTTTGCGAAAAAGCTCATAGCCGGCCGCGCCGGCGATAGACCAGGCCACCCAGCCCCAGAGGGTGTTGGCCTTGCCCTTGCCGCCGGGGAAGTCCTTTCCATTGGAGGGGCTGAAAAACTGACCATCGAATACGGCCGTGCGGACCTTGCCGATGTTTGGGAGGGCCTTGCCCTCGGGAATAGAATCGAGGGCTTTGCGGTTGTTGGCGGCGTGGAAGAGCGACGCCAAGGTGTGGGACTTGCCGCCGCCAAACGGTGTTATTAGCTTGAGGACCCGGTTGCCGGTGCTGCCGGAGAGGCGGGAGAGGACATCCTGTAGCAGGGACTGCAGGCCGGTGGTCAGGTAGGACGCTCGGAAGAATTGCTCCGGATCACGATAGACGGCGGGGACGTTTTTGTTGCCGTCGGCCAGCGGTCCGAGATCGAGGGCGAAGATGTCTTCGGAAAAGTTTGGCGATACGACATCCGGGTGGAGGGTGACCGATTCGACCCATGGTTTGATGATGGTGGTGCTCATTTCAGATTAGTTGTTTTTGGCCGGCTTTCTTTTCTTCACGCTGGCCGGTGGTGAGCGCGGCGTCTTCGACTACGCTTTGCCAGTTGGCGGTGAGTTTGCCGAGGGCGGAAAGTTCCGCAGTTGGGGAAACATCGCCGAGTTCGCCGCCTTTCAGGGCGGGGCCGGCGAGGGCCTGAGCGACGAGGCGTAACTGCTCGCGGTTTACCTGGGAGTCACGCAGGAAAGTTGGAAGCTCGGTTGGGCGTTTCTCCATGAGCCAGAGGGTGCGGTGAAGCACGTCCACCAGGGATGCCGGCTGGCCAGCGTCGGAGGGCAGGCCAAGGTGTTCATCTTTGCCGCGCTCGGCGAAGTCGCTGAGCGCGTATTTGCCTTTCCTCTTCGAGACTAGGGCGTGGGTGCCGCTAGTGAGGCTGTGCTGGCCGTCGAGTTCGACGTGGGTGCCGTTGGCGAAAATGATGGCCTCGCCGGCGTCCAGCTCGGCGGTGCTGTAGGTATAGCGCCAGAGGATGTAGAAGCGGGTGGCGGCATCGAGGCCGGCCAGGCTGGTGCCCTTTCCTCCGACCTCTTTTGAAAGGCGGGCGAGAACTGTTTCCAGCACCACCGTCTCGACCTCGGTCAGGAAGCGCTCGGCGGGGACCTCGTCACCGTTGGCGTATTCGACGCGGCCAAACCGGGTGAAGGCGCGCAGGCCGGCGCCGACACACGCAATCACCAGGTCGGCGCCGGAAATGCCCATGTCCCAGAGCGTGGTCACGCGCTCGCGGACAATTTGCTCCAACTCCGGGCGAACCTGCTCTTCGTGGCCTGTGGCTGTTCCATCGCGCTTGCGGGCGACGAGAAAAATACTGGACGCGAGGGCGGCTGTGCCCATCGCGATCATTCGCGCACCGCGTTCTGTGTCGAGTGGCCAGGCCTCGACGACTTCACATCCGGAGCGGCGGAGGGCGTCCACGAGGGTAGACCAGCCTAGCGTTGTCTTGTGCGCGTAAACGATGGTGAGGATGCCACCTGGCTTTAGGACGCGAACAGCCTCGGCAAGTGCGCCGGACATCATGTTTTCGTATGCGGTCTTTGCGCGGGCCTGGTCGCCGCTGTGGCGCGTGGCATCCGAGACGGCCTCGCTCTTTTTCGGCGTTCCCTGCCCAGAGAAGTGTTCCGGATAGAGGTGGCCGACGGTTCGCTTTAGCCAAACGAAAAAGAAATCTGAGAGGTCTGCGTAAGAGACGTTGTCGTAATAGGGCGGGTCTGTGATCACCGCATCAAAGTATCCGTCTGGGTGGACCAGGGTCGTTGCTGAGCCTCGGACAACGTCTCCATGCAGGTCCACGGTAGCGAGTATATCAATCGCTGTCGGTATGTCTTCAAGGATGGCAACCCAGCTTGCGCCTGCCGGGTTGAAGGGATGCGTTTCTGCGAAGTCCCATGCCATTGGCAGGGCTTGCCTCGTGAAGGAGTGGCCGACGCCGCGGCCGCCTGTATAATTCCAGGTACATTGGGTTGAATCGAAGTCGGCCAGCTTGTCCACCATTAAGGCCAAGCAGGTTGTTGTTGCCTTTGCGTGTTCTGGAGAGATCTGCGGGGACTCCTTGAGAGCGCTTCGGACTGCCGCAGCGAAGGCAAGGAGGGTTAGGAGCTGACGTGGCGTGAAGAGTTGTCCGTAGGTCGTGATGCCGTACAGCCTGATCCAGAAGCTGTTCTTTGCGTCATCGATGATGGGTTCGTTTGGGATTGTGATACCCGTGCGCTTGCAAAGTGCCTCCACGCTCTTCATGACCGAGCTGTCGTCGGGCGTGGCGGTGGGCACTTGGTCAACAGAGAGATAAACTTTGCCCTGTTTGCCTGGGCGCGTGCATGCAACTGCCATCGGCTGGGTGCTCATACGGCCGTCGAGGCCCTGAAGCTTGACGTAGTCGCTGTCGGCTACCGTTCCGCAAAACGGGCAATTCGCGTTGCCGCCTTTGGAGAAAGCTTCGGGGTCGAAGTCCAGACCGGTGGCAGTCGGTGCTTCGACGACGTCGAAGCGGACGCGCTTTGCGCCCTTGGGCGCGACCATCTTGATGGCGACATAGCGGCGTTCCTTCTTGCAGAGCCATGTCTGCTTTACCAGCGGCACCGTGGCACCGCAGCCGGGGTTCTTGCATTTGACCGTGCGCGTCCAGAGGTAGGCAACCGGAGTCAGGAAGCCCGCGCGCGGCTTCAGGCTTTGCTGCGGGTCTTCGGCAAAGCCCATGACGTGTTGCGGCTCGGCAAAGGCATCCTCATCTTTGCCGCCTTTAGGCTTCTTTGGTGGCGTGAACTCGGGGTCGGGAATGGGTGGGTAGAAGTCGCCAATTTCGGCACGCACGTTCTCCAGTACGCGGTTACCCCAGTAGCGGACCTCGTCGGCCAGTCCGCCCCAGGTAGTTTCGCCGTTGGCGTTCTTCGGTCCGGTCATGCCGCGTGCGTTTGGGTCGGGCCTGCCGTATTTCTGGGGATAAACTAGCGTGCAAAGCTGAATGATGTGGGCAACCGGGTTTAGGTCGTTGGCGTGGGCGTCGCAGCCGAGCCGGAGGGCTTCGAGAGGGATTGCTCCGCCACCCGCGAACATGTCGAGGACTCGGGGCCTTGGAGCGCGACCCGCGAGGATGTCGTCTAGGGTGACTTTCTTTCCTGTATCTTGGGTGAGGCGGGCTGCGTGCGCCTCCAAGATGTGACCTTCGGCCTCTTTGGTTGCTCGCTCGATGTCGGCCTTCTGCTCCGGCTTGGCGTCGCTGGGATACTGGCAGAGGCGCTTGATGAATTTGGCGGCGTTGGCGCGTGCGAGCGAAGTCTTTTTCTCATCGGTCGCGCTGTCGGGCACAAATTGTGAGGCCGGCACCAGCGCGGCATACACCGCTGCACGGCAAGCCACCAATGGCCGGCGGGCCCACCACAGGTGCAGGGTGGAGATGTGGCCCTGGCGGACGGATTTCTCGCGTGACGCCTCAGCGCTGATCGCGACGATGGGGAGGTAGTCTTCGATGAGGCGTTTGTCGTCGGTCACAAGTTCAGGGCTTTCTGTTTACCGGCGGCATCAATGATGGCGGCGGCGGGGATGTCGAAAAAGCGGGCGGCGACGATCTCTTTTTTGGCGTGGTCGAGGTGCTTGGCGGGGTTTTGGATCATGACCGGGATGGCGTCGGGTTTGCCCAGCGGATCCCAAACCACATACAGCCAGTAGGAGTCGCCGAGTTGGATGGCCTTATACCATTCGTTGGTGGTGAGGCGGATGGTCTGACCGCGCTTACGTCCCTTGACTTCGATGCGGCGGAGGCTGGTGACGGGATCGCGGTAGCCGGTCTGGGGGTCGGCCGGGCCGAGGCTCCGGATGTCGAAGCCGATTTTGAGGTGGCCGACGCGCTCGGTTTCCCAGCCGCGTTTGGTCTCGTGGGCGATGACGACATTTTCGGCGGCCAACTCGCTCTGCCGGTTGACTTCGGGGTCGAGGTCATCGAGGAGGTCGCTGATGGCGTCCCTGGGCGCGTCGGTGGCCGGGAGGACAAGGGCGGTGGCGACGTGGCGGACAGGCCCGTGGCGAGCGATGGAAAGGCGGTCCAGGCCGGCGGTGCGCTCCTTGTGAGTACGCTGCAGGTCAGTGAGGTCGTTTTCAGCCCGCTGCCGGGCGAGGGCAACCGAGGTGTCTGACTTCTCGCGGGCGCGGAGAGACATGACGCGGTCCTGGGCGGCGCGCTGGCGAGCGGTATAGGACTTTTGGAGATATTCGCGGCAGACTTCGACGAAATGCTTGCGTTCGTCCTGGCACGCCTGGCGGCGGTCGCTCTGGTAGGTGCTTTTGAGGAAGTCAGCGGCCGGGGCGGGGTCAATGCGGCCGACGGCCTCTGGCGGATTGGGAAAGGCGGGCAGGTCGAGGAGGCAGTCGGCGGGAACGACTTCGTAGCGGCCCTCGGCATTGCCCACTTCGCCGAGAGCCATCGGGATACTCAGATTCTCGCGGATCGCGACCAGCTCGGCGAAAAGGGTTTGGGGTTCGCCCTTGGTGTTCTGGCCGCGGACTGAAATCTCAAAGAAATGGAGCCGGTAGGGCTTTTGAGTGGCGGCGTCGAGGTAGAGGGCCATGCCGCCGACGAGTGGGGCCAATTTTTCGTTAAGGCGTTCGTCCACGGCGGCGTAGAGCGGGTGGCCCGGGCCGAAGAGGACGGCGTCCAGGTGTTGGTCGTCTTCGAGGTCGTCCTTGTGAAAGGTGAGTTTGCGATAGGCCGGCTCGGACTTGCCGAGGCGGCGGACAGATTCGAGGCGATCGGAGCGGAGGTCGGCCAGAACGTGCTCGACGCGCCAGAGGCCATCGGCGCGCGGTTCCACCTTGAGACCCACTTCGGCGCACGATTTTACGAACTGGTCCTCGACGTAGCGTGGCATGAGGCGGCGCTCATCGGCTTCGAGATTGGCACGCTGGAAGCCGGAGAAGTCCACGTTGGCGCGGGCGAGAGCGATGCCAGTGGCCTTCTCATAATGAAGGAGGAGCTGTGGGTCCACCTTTTCGATGCGGTCGAGGTATTCCTGAAGGCGGCGGGGGTCGTGGGCAGCTTCGCGGAGGATGTCGGGCAGGTTGACGTCGTTGAGCGAGAGCACTTCGCCGATGACATCGAAGACGCGGTCGGCCAGGACCTCGCGCATTTGGTCGAGCTTCTCCAGGAGCCGGGCGAGGATGCGGCCCTCGACGATGTCCTGGCCCTCCTCGGATTGGGCGGCGACGAAGTTGAAGGCGTGACAGTCGCGCTCCTGCCCGATGCGGTGGATGCGGCCGAGGCGCTGCTCAAGGCGGGTGGGATTCCAGGGCAGGTCGTAGTTGATCATCAACCGGCAGAATTGGAGGTTGATGCCCTCGCCGGCGGCTTCGGTGGCGACGCAAATCTGGCGCGTGGTGCGAAAGTCCTCCTGGGCGCGCTTCCGCTCGTGGGGGTTCATGCCGCCGTGAATCTCGGTGACGGTGTAGCCCCATTTTTCGAGATGGTCGCGCAGGTGTTTGAGCGTGTCGCGGTGTTCGGTGAAGATGAGGAGCTTGCCGCGGCCGTCGGTGAGTTCGTGGAACTCGGCCCGCTTGAGACATTCCTGGAGGGCGGTGAGCTTGGAGTCGCCCGCCTGGTCGCGCACACGGCGGGCGCGGGCCAGCAACTCCTGCAACGCGGCGATTTCGGCGCGGAGCTGGTCGAGCTCAATCGCGTCGGTGAACTCGTCGGCGAGCTGGTCGCGCTCAGACTCGTCGAGGTCGTCCTCGTCCTGTTCGGCGTCGCTGATGCGGCCCTGGAGCTGGGCGAGTCGGCGGGCGCGCTGGGGCGGGGTCAGGTTTTGCAGTTCCTCGAGCAGCGCTTGCTGCTTTTCGAGGCGGCGGCGGATGGACTCGAAAATGGCCATGGTGGAGCTGGCCAAGCGGCGCTGAAGGACGGTGCGGACCAAGGCTACGCTGGCTTTCCTGCGACCGCTGGCCTGGGGCAGGAACTCGTTGATGTAGGCAGTGACCGTCTTGTAGAGGTCGTATTCCTCCCGACTTAGTTTGAAGGTGATGGTATGGGCGTGGCGGTCGGGAAAGAGGCGATTCCCCTGTAAATCCTTCAGGTCTTCCTTAAGCCGGCGGAGCGCCCAGGGGCAATCCGGGCCGAGGCTGAGAATTTCGCGGCGGAGTTCGCCAGCCTTGCCGGGGTTGCGGTGGGGTTCGGGGAAAAGGTCCGGGTCAAGCAGGCGGATGAAATGGGCGAAACGGTCGTCGTCGCCGTGGTGGGGTGTGGCGGTGAGCAGGAGGACATGGCCGGCGGGCTGGGCGGTCAGGTGCTCGGCCAGTTGGTAGCGTTTGGTTTTCTCGACCTCGTCGCCGCGCGAGGATGATTTCTTGGTGTAGGCGCTGCACTTGTGGGCCTCGTCAATGATGATGAGGTCCCAACGCTGCTGCCAGACGCGCTCGCGGACATCGTCCTGCTTGGCATAGTCGATGGAGGCGATGACCTGATTGGACCGCTGCCAGGGATTGGTGAGCTGCTGCTGGTCCACGGCGGAGAAAATGATGTCGAACGACTCGCCGAACCAGCGGAGCATTTCGTCCTGCCACTGGATGGTGAGCGGTGACGGGCAGAGGATGAGGACACGTTCGATGGCCTCGCGGAGCTTCATTTCCTTGAACAGGAGGCCGGCCATGATGGTTTTGCCGGCGCCGGGGTCGTCGGCGAGGAGGAAGCGCAGGCGGGGCTGGGGCAGCATCCTGATATAGACGGCCTCAATCTGGTGCGGCAGGGTGCGGATGCCCGACAGGCTGACGGCGAACTGACGATCGTGCGCGTAAGCGAGTCGGATGCGGGCGGACTCGACCAGCAGGCGCAGGTGGTCGGCGTTGGCCAGGGGAGTCTTGCTGTCGGTGTCCGGGGTGCTGCCGACGAGGGCGGCGGCTTCCTGCTCGGAGATGACGGCTTCGTCGAGGGTGCCGTCGTGCAGGCGGACGCGGCATTCGAAGCCTTTGCCGAGGGGCCGGGCCGCTTCCAGGACAACAGGCACATCAAAGTGACCTGGCAGGGACACCTGCTGGCCGATGGGGAGCGTTGTTGGTGCGTCAGCCATGATGAAGATTCACGCAATGATGAGGTGTTGGGCGGAGAATTGCACCAACAAAGGGGGAAACAAAGGGACGAATCAGGGCCGGATTGGTCGTTGTCAGTCGGCACCGCCCCTGATATACACGACCTCAGAAGTCGCGCCGCGTGAGGGCACGCGGCCTACATGACTGTGTAGGCCGGGTCCCCCTGACCCGGCGCAACCACTTATGTCGCTGTGTATATGAGATTGCTCGTGCAGACGAACCGGACCTCGTGACCCGTGATTTCTTATGAAACTGACCCGTCGGCAAATGCTATCGCG
>Ga0315274_10003454_pt1 | contig 23480 bp, 34 predicted proteins | sample YL17G02_20_MG_FD_203700 | JGI IMG/M metagenome (GOLD analysis project Ga0315274, IMG submission 203700) | Sediment microbial communities from Yellowstone Lake, YNP, Wyoming, USA - YL17G02_20 | ecosystem: Environmental > Aquatic > Freshwater > Lake > Sediment | place: USA: Wyoming | collected...
CCTTTATGTGGACGAGCCCATTAAAGAATGGGAACTTCAAGAATGCGCTGAAAAAATCCCGCTTATGAAAGCTTTGGGTTTAAGATATGTTGTCATTAAACCCCACATGACTTTATTTGAAGCATTGGAACAATTGGAGACTTAAAAAATGTCAATGCCGTGGACAACCGCCAAAGTTGAATTAAGGGAATTGTTGAATGACAATAACAATGACAAGCTTCGTTTCAGAAAGCGGGTCATTGGAACTTGCAACGGTTCAAACGTTATTTTCAAGACTTTGGAATTCAGAAGGTTGACAAACTTCATTACACCAACCGCGCCCTTTGGCGTGTTTATTAGTGACGCGGCAACCGCGGCAACGGTGACGGCTGACTTTCCAGAAATAGGTTCGTTTCAACTTGCAACGGCCCCGGCAAATGGGGACTTTGTCGAAGCGACTTATTACGTTCAATTTTTCTTAGACGCCGAGTTGGACACTTACTTGACTTCGGCTTGCCGTTGGATTCAATCAAGTGATGACTTCACAAAAATTCCCCCGGGACTTCAGCCCGCGGCGCTGAAATATGGGGCGGCTGACGCTTATGAAAAGCTTGCTTCAAAGTTTCAAGAACACTTATCTGACACTTACAGGACTGAAGACACGCCCGACGAAAAGAAGACAAGCCTTGTCAGTGAATACCGAACGCTTGCTTTGAAATACCGGGAAGAATCGGCCAAGCTTCGCGCCCAATTTTACACACGTCAAGACCAAGCCCTTCAGCCGCTTTTTGCAAACAATCTGGGGGCCGTTCCTGATGTCCCACCAAGGCGGTGAAATGGCTTACGGCGCGGCTTCACTTCACAAGACAAAAGACGGCATTGGAAAAAGGCTTGACGAAATGGTTAGTCAAGCCGGGAACGTTCGGGCTTATTTAAACACCGTTGTTTACAGGCAATACATGGAAGCCCAAAAAACCCGTTGGATTACTGAAAACGCTTCGGAAGGATCCAAGTGGGAAAGTTTAAACCCCGCTTACGCTGAAAGAAAGAAGCGTGTTTACGGTGGGGGGCCAAAATATAAAATGGTTTCAACGCTTGGGACCAAGGGCTTCAGCGGCAAAGAAGTTGTGGGTCAATATAAGGCTTACCCGGGGTCTGGGACAAAAATGCTTGTTGCAACGTCCCGGCTTTATGGGTCTGTTTTGGGTCCAAAGGCTGACTTGTCCAATGTCTTGGGTTCGTCAGACCATAGGAAAATTGTGACTGACCGGGCAATAATAATTTCAACCGTTGTCCCTTACGGGGCTGACGTTGCCAAGGTTAGGCCCTTCATGCACTTTGGGAAAGCGACAATGGGAAAAATGAAGTCAGGTTTGAAAGACTTTTTGTTTCTTAGAAGGAAGGGGTTTTAAGTGGTTCAAACCCGTGACCTTTCAGAATTAACTCGAAATATGATTATTACTTACCTTCAAAACGGAATTGACGCCGCCCTTGCTTCCATTAGGGCCAACCGTCCCAATGCTATTGTGACAACTGAAAGCCCGCGGCAATATTTCACTTACCCCAAGGCTATGGGTTACACACCGCCCGCGGTGTTTGTCATAATTGAAGATTTTAATTTTAGGCCCGCCGAAAAGGGGGCTAACCACATAAGCGCCACGGTTCGGACTAATGTCGCAATTTTAGTGGAAGACCGGGACTTAATGCGGCTTACAATAAAGGCCGACCGTTACATGGACGCCCTTCATTTACTTTTAGCGCAAGCCGAGTTGTATGACTCAACCCACAATGTTAAGCTTATTGTGATTGTTCAAAGGGCAATGTTTTCCCCAGAATACACAAACGCCGGGGACGACCCACAAGGTTTATTTAGAAAAGAAGTTCGTTTGGAATGTGACATTGAATATTTTGCTAATTATTAATTTAAAAAGGGGGCCACAATGCCAGTCAGTTTTGCAAGTGTAACAACGTCAAGCATGGAATTAACACCCATGCGCGTTAAATTCAATAGTGTTGACCTTGGGGGAACCTTGGGCAACGTTGTTTTAAGTTTCAAATATTCAAAGGCTGATATTAAAGCCGATCAACTGGGAACAACGGTTCTTGACCGCCGTGTTTCAGGTTTGGAAATTACAGCCACAACCGAATTGGCTGAAGTGGAAAACAAAGACAACTGGAAAGTTGTATTTCCACACGGGACACTAATCCCCACCGGGACCGCGGCTTTTGATTTTTTAAGCGCCGTTGGTGACGGTGACCTTTCTAATTCACACGAATTAAAATTGCATCCATTAAGTCAACCTGACGCCACGGTTGCTTATGACTTCACATTCTTCAAAGCGTGTGCAAGTGCAGAATCAACCATTACTTACGGCCCAACCGAACAAGCGCGTTTGAAAATTGTGTGGAATATTTTACCGGACACAAGCGTCACACCGCCGAAGTTTTGCCGTTATGGTGACACAACTATTTAATTGAAGGGGGCTTGGAAGTGGGTTTGATTTCAAAGTTTATGCCCGCAAGGGCTGAAGCTGAAGACGGGGTTGAACTGATTGCCGATATTGACGCAATCATTGAAAAGACTTTGTCTTTTAAATTTATGGGACGAATCCACAAGCTTAAGAGTTTGGACCTTGAAAATTTTATGGTTTGGTCAAACGCTTGGGCTTCCATGTTTGAACTTAAAAACAAAGAAACAACTGAAGAAGAAACCCTTCAAAAATATCATGAAGTGATTGCGTCCATGTGTGACACAATTACAATTGATGATTTGAAGAAAGCCGAACAACCGCAAATTGCCGCTTTGTTCGGGCTTGTCATTGACCATGCGCTTGGCAAAGACCGGGCAAAGGAATTTGAAAAAAAAAAGACAATGACGGCAACTTTGACATAAAAGACTTTGTTAGTAAGTTAAACATAAAAGCCCCTGACCTTTTGGCCGAAGCTTGTTTAATGTTTGGTTGGTTACCGGGGGAATGTTTGAAGATGCGGGCAAGAACCTTTTTTAGTGTTGTTAATTCAGCGCGAAGAATTCAAGAAAAGCGTGATTGTTATGTTTTTTCCGAACTTGTGGACGTTGCCGCGGTTGGAAATGTCACTGACGTTAAATATATAAAAGACCTAAAAAAATATTATGCTGACAAATTTGTTCGGTTGAATGGTGGGAAAGAACCCGCCCGTCAACCCGTGGGTCCAGTGTTTCGCGCCGATGACCCGGAAGCGGGCCGAATTGTTTTGGACGTGGCAAGGCAAAAAATGCGTCTTGAAGGGTTGCACTAATGGCTGACGAAACTGACACAAGTTGGAAGTTAGACCTAGACAACAAGGAATTCATAAACAAGCTTCTTGAATCAAAAAGCCGTCTTTTAGATTTGGGTGACGCTAAAAACTTAACAGGTTTAACCCAAGGGTTGCTTTCGGCTGGGGTTGTTCTTGGCGCTTTGGGCGTTGCATTTTACGGCGTCAAAACAATCATGGAAGAAGTTTTTCAAGCTGAAGACGTAAAACAAATAAACGTGCAATTTGAAGCAATGTCAAAAAATGCTGGGCTTGTGGGGTCAGCCTTAAAAGAAGCATTGGTGGGCGCCGCGGGCGGTCTTGTTGATGACACTGACCTTTTAAAATCAGCCAACAAAGCCCTTGCCGAAATGGGTTCAAACGCGGCAAAGCTTCCCGAAATAATGACCTTGGCCCGTCAAGCAACCGCCGTCATGGGCGGGGACGTAATGTCACGCTTTGAACAAATCAACCAAGCCGTTTCAATGGGCAATGTCAAAATGCTTAAACACATGGGCATTTTGGTTGACCAAAAGAAAGCCTATGAAGACTACGCTAAAAGCATTGGAATCACGGTTGACGCCCTTTCCCAAGCTGAAAAACAACAAGCCTTATTGACCGCCGTTCTTGATAAGGGCGGCAAACAATTCAAGGGCGTTGACTTAAACGTTAAAGAAGCAACAAACGCATGGACCCAATTCAAAGTAACAATGGGGGAAATTGGGGAAATAACGGCTTACATTTTCAATACGGTCTTTGGGAAATTTGTTGTCAATGCTTTGAAGCTTGCGGGCCAAGCGGCAAAAGATTTTAAAAATGCAATTACAACTTTGTGGGGGGAAGAAGGGGACAAGGCCCGCTTAAGAATCAAGGGATTGCAAGACGAAATTGGCGAAAAACAAAGGGCCATAAAAGGCTTTGAAGAAAAGAAGCTTGCCGAATCACAATTGACCGAAGAACAAACCCAAAGGTTTTACAACACAACAAAAGAAAAACACATTGCAAGTCTGGACGCTTCAATAAATCATCAAAAGAAACGCGCCCAAGAACTTGGCGACGAACTCGACAAGTTAAAAACAAAATATCCGAAGGCTGAAGAAATTGTTGACCCAACGGCGGCGCCCAAAGACAAAGGTGACGAGGAGTTAAGAAAGGTCCAACGCGAAAAGGCATTGGCCGAAAAACACAAACTTGACGCTGAATTGTTGGCAATACATGAAAAAAACGCCGAAACACTTGAAGAAGTTGATGAATTACACCGTCAAAGAAAATTGCAAATTGAAGCTGAAACCGCTGACAAGATTGCCCAAATAAAAGAACAAGCCCGAAGCGCCCACATTACACCCGAACAAGAAACCCAAATGATTGTTGCCCAAGAAGAAATAAAAGCGGCGCGGGTAAAAGAAATTGACGACAAAATGTTTGCAGACAAGAACGCGGCTTTGGACCGTCACGTTACACGTTCAAAATCGGCGGCTGACGGGTTTGCAAATGCGTTTGCTGCTGGGTCTAAAAAAGCCCAAATGGAAATGAATAGTTTTGGATTACAGGGAACAAGGGCTTTTAATTCTGTTAAGACCAACGCCGTCAATGCTTTCAAGGCAATTGGAAACGGTTCAAAGAATGCGGCTGACGCAATGAAGGGATTTATTTTTAACGCCCTTGGGGACGAAGCCCAAGCCCGCGGTGAAATATTGTTGGCTTCAAGCATTTGGCCCCCCAACCCTTTGGGAATTGCGGGCGGCGGCGCTTTGATTGCATTGGGGGAAGCTTTAAAATCAGCCGGGGGCGGCGGTGGGTCTAGTGTCCCAAGCGGCGGGTCGGGCGGTGGGGGCGGCGGGGTTGGCGGTTTTGCAACCGAAGAAATAAAACCCGAAGCCGCGCAAATGGCTGAAAAGAAAACCGTGACCGTTGCAATTCAGGGAAATTACTTTGAAACCGAACAAACACAAACTAGGCTAATGGAAATGATTCGTCAAACTCAAGATGCGACTGACTTTAACCTAACGAAAATAGGGCCGTGACAATATGGCATTAAGACAAAAAAGTTTATTTTTATTTGGTTATGAAGTGACCCCCAACAATAGGTCTTTGGATTTTAAAGCGGCGGCGCTTGGCCCCACCATTTTGGCAACCTTGAACGTTGGTTTTTATTCTTTGACTGGACTTTTGATTGAAGTGGCAAGGGCCATGAACGCGGCTGACCCGGCCCACACATATTCGGCAACGGCCAATAGGACCTTGGTTGGCGGGACACAAAACAGAATCACGGTAATTTCAAGCGGGCCATTTTTAAGTTTACTTTTTTCAAGCGGTCCAAGAACGGCGTCAAATTGCGCAAGTCTTTTAGGCTTCACGGTTACCGATAAAACGGGGGCCACGTCTTACACCGGGACATTGACAACGGGCCGGTCATTAGTTTCCGAATATCCCGCTTACACTTATTTAAGCGTGGAAGAATTTCAAGACGTGTTTGGGGCGGTTAACATTTCAACCAACGGGACCAAAGAAGCCATAATTTTTCAAATTCAACAATTCTTTCAGGCCCAATTCAAATATGAACCTGAAGCAAAGGTTAAAATTCAATGGCTGGACTTTTGGACGTGGGCAATTCAACAAAGATTGTTTGAGTTTACGCCCGAAATAACAAGCCCAACAATAATTTATGAATGCACTTTGGAAAAAACGTCAAGCAATGGAAAGGGAATGGGTTTCAAAATGACTGAAATGTTGCCTAATTTTCCTTTCAATTATGACAGTGGAATGATGACTTTTAGAAAGAATATTAGATAAGGTGAATAAACTGCGCGCGCAAAAAAGTGAGGAATATCAATGGCTTACGGCGTAATTGACGGGCAAGGGGTAACGGCGGCAATCACAAACCCCGCGTTCATTGTGAAAAATGATGACGATATTACAACCCACAAAGTTGGGTTGCAATCAACTGACGTGGCTGACGGGCCGATTCTTTACACTTCAGCGCAAAGGGCATTGAACACTTTGGACACAACAACCGGGGCAACCGAAACGGTTCCCGCCACAACTTACGGGGCGGCGGCGGGAACAATTTCTGACGGTCAAAATCATTTGCAATCCCTTATTGTTTTGGCTAACAAATTTGGAACCGTTGCGGGTCATAGGCATCGGGCGTCAACGGCGGGTGACGGGCAACCCATTGTTGCTTCGGATTTAACAAGCGTCCCCCTAAAAGGTTATATTGAACAAGGCGCCGATATTTTGGCGGTGACCGGGATCTCGAGCGACATTTCAACACAATTTGCTTCTAAAACGGCTTCAGCGGGGTCTTCTTCGGTGGGCGTGGTAGTTTCCCCACCTTTTAACAAGGCCCTTTTGCGTCATGCAACGGGAACAAATGCGGGTGACGTTTTTGTTGACGGGTCTGGTAATGAAGTTTATGGGCGCATAACGGAAGCCTTGGCCGTTTGGACTTTGACTTTTTATGTGGATTTGGCCGGGGTTGAAACGTCTTACAACTTCACGGTTTCAAGTGACGTAAGGTTTTATTACCAAGAATTATTTAACCCAATGGTCAACCCGCCCGTTTATTCTGAATTTGCGGTTATTCCTTCGGACAACGTGACGGCTGACGCGGTTGACGCAACAACAACCCAAAGGGGGCTTGTTTCAACCGGAAGTCAAAGTTTTGGTGGGGAAAAAACATTAGTTAACGGGTTGATTGTTCAAACGTCTTCGGCAATACCTAAGACCGATGACACGTTGACGGCTTCGGGAACCGTGGCTTATGTCCCATTTAAAAAAATCTTGGGGGCGGCGGGGTTTAACATTCAAGGAATTTCCGGGGGCGCTGACGGGAAAACCATTGTCATTTACAACGCGTCAGCTTTTGACCAAACAATAAAAAACGAAGATGCGGGGGCAACGGCTTCTAATCGGTTCACACTTCCGGGGGCGCTTGATATTCCATTAAAAGCAAATAGTTCAATTGAATTTATTTATGATTTTGGCGCAACCCGTTGGGTTATTAAATCGGCTTCCGGGGGCGGTTCCCCAGGCGGTATAGACAAACAAATTCAATTTAATGACGGGGGGGCATTTGGTGGGGACGCCGGGTTAACTTATGACAAAACTTTAAAATCACTTTCCCAAGGCGATTCTTGTGTTGCAAGTGGAACAAATTCCCACGCCGAAGGGAAAAGCACTAGGGCCACGGGGTTTTATGCTCATAGTGAAGGTCAAAGTGATAGTCCTGGAACAAACGGCATTGCTTCAGGACAGGCGGCCCATAGTGAAGGAAGAAATGGCATTGCTTCGGGAAGCTATTCCCATTCTGAAGGTTATCTTGGAACGGCAAGCGGGACGGCGGCCCATGCTGAAGGGGGAACAACCATTTCTTCGGGGCTTGGTTCCCATTCTGAAGGTTTATTTACATTGGCAAGTCATGACGGGGGCCATGCGGCTGGGCTTGGAACAAAAACCGGAAGGGCATCCCAAACCGTTGTTGGGGAATACAATACCGGGGGCGCTGACACATTTTTTGAAGTTGGAAAGGGAACCGGCGTGGGAACCGAGTCCGATGCTTTTGCGGTTTCAACTGGGGGGGCGGCAAGAATTAATTTTGCGGTTTTAAAACCAGATTCAACACAAACAATCGGGGCAACGTTTACAATCGCGGTAAGTAAAACATATTCACCATTAACTTGCACCGCCGACCGAACAAGTTCGGCGGTCACAGCCATTGCCGCCGGTTTGGAAGCCGGTCAACTATTGATTCTTGATAATAGAGGGGGCTTTAATATAACAATAAAATCGGGGGCCGGGGTTAACACTCCGGGCGCGATTGATTACACAATTAACCCAAATAGCACAATGACGCTAATTTGGACCGGGTCGGCATGGACTACAACCGCAACAAGTTCTAACTAAGGGGTCTTGAAATGAAGAAAATATTGTTTTTAATGATTATTCTTTTTGGGTTGGATTTGTTCGGGGTTAAACAAATAACAAGTTTTCCTTCAATGACAACAACTGAAAGAAACGCGCTGACAAGTGTCCCAACTGGAACCATAGTTTTGAACACCACAACAAGTCAGTTTGAACGTTACAACGGGGCAACGTGGGACGCAATGATTGGAACCGCAACCGGCGCAAACACCACACTTTCAAACCTTGGTACAACTGACATAAATTCAACATTTACTTTTCAAGCTTCATTAAATGGAATTATTAAATCAAAAAATGACACAACAACGTCAGACATGACCGCCACAACTGGAACGGCTTCAGCGGGGTCTTCGGGGGTTGGAAGTTTACGGTCAGGCAATGGGACAACGGCAAGCGGGGCCGTCATTGTTCAAACCGGAAGTGCATCGGGAACCGGGGGAACTTCGGGCCTAGTTTCTTTAAAATCTGGAAACGGGGGGGGGACAAATTCAAACACCGGCAACATAACATTGACTTCTGGGGACGGGACCGGGTCGGGGACTTCGGGGACGATTACAGTTTCAAGCGGTAATAGTGGGACGGCGGGAACAACTGGGGACGTAAATATTTTAACGGGAACCCCCACAACGGGAACAAGGGGGACCGTTCATGTTAAACCAGAATTAAGATTTGACGGTTCAACTTCTGGTTATGTGGGAATAAAAGCAACCGCAACGCCCACTTCACACACTTTGACTTTGCCAAGCGCCCAAGGCGGCGCTTCAACTGTTTTGACAAATGACGGGTCAGGGGTTTTAAGCTGGGCGGCGGCTGGGGCTCGTTATGCAAAAATCACTGGAGTAAATGGGGGGAATTGTACCATTTCAAGCCAAGGCTTGGGAACTTGGATTACTTCGGCCACATACACGGCCCCCACCGCGATGCAATGCGCTTTAGTAATAACGGGATTTGCTTCAACGCCGTATTGTACTTGTACGCCCATAGGTGTTAATTCTGAATCTTATCAACCCTCATGTTGGCTAGATTCTACAATGTCAAGCACATCAATAAATGTAATGTCTAGCGATATCGGCGGAAATCATGGTTGGGATTTTGTTTTAAGTTGTCACGTTCCATAAAAATAAAGAAAGGGGAATTTATGAAAGTGTTTCAAGACTTGGGATTGGTGGGGTCAATTGTGGCGGTCAGTGTTTCGCTTCAGGCGATTTTAAGTGCCATTAGAATTTTAATTCAACAATTTGAACCGGACCCAGAAAAACAAGCGGCTGACGCAAAGCTGAAATTGATTGACAATATTTTGGCATTTTTTGGAAAGGTCATTGATATTTTCCAAGGCAACGTAAAACATTAACCAATGGCAACAACAACCGTTTATCCCGAAAACTATTTATTAGTAAATCAAGAAACTTCCAAAAGTTTGACGGTTGTTGTTGAAATTGACGGCGTCCCCGACTTAATTACTTCGGGGAACCTTTACACAAAAGTTCGTTATGGTGACCCGGGGGTTGATTACGGTGACCCCGGGTTAATTTACGGCGGGCTTCGGCGCGTCTTAAACGTCAAGCCTTACTTGAATTTGAACGGGTCTTTGACAATCGGACAAAAAATTGAACCCGAACAAGGGCGCGGCGCAATCACAATGCTGACTTTGCCTTTCTTGGACAAAGACGGTTATATGTCCAACCTTATCAGCCCGGGTCAAGTTGTTGACGAATTGTTGGGAAATAAATTTATTAGAATTTTCTTAGGTTACCAAAACACAAGCTTCCCTGAAGATTATTTTGTGATTCTTAGGGGCTATGTCACTTCAACAACTTATCAGCCGTCAAAGGTTATGATTCAAATGTCAGACCCGAACGCCAAGCGTAAGGGAACCATTTGTTCAATTGACCGCACAAAGCTGACCGTGGGAATTAATGCGTCAACGCTGACAATTCCCGTTATTACTTGCCAAGCTTTTTATGAACAAATTCTTGGGCCTGACGGGACCTATGACCCAGCCGTTAAGACTTACATAAAAATTGAAGACGAATATATGGAATATGGGCCGGGGGCTTTCAACCCGGGCTTTACACAAATCACGGTCTTAAGCCGTGGGGCGCGGGGAACCGTTGCCGTGGGCCATGCCGTTGACACCGAAGTTTCAAACGCAATTCAGCTTCAAGACAACCTTGTAAACCTTGCCTTAAAAATGTGTTTAAGCGGGTGGAACGGTCCATTCAAGACCGGCGTCCCGGTTGTGTCGATTGTTGACACGGGTGACCCTTTTCTTTTAAACGTTCCCAATTCAATTGAACTTTCACAAACAACCAACGCCGTTCAAGACCTTGGGCTTCAGCCCGGTGATTGGGTCACAATTTCCGGGTCTGGGGCTGGGAACAATGGGAATTTTCAAATCACTGAAATTCAAGACGCCCTTGACCGGCCCAACATTTTGCTTGTTGTCAATGGCCCGTTGAATTTGGAAAGTCCCGCAACGGGGGTCACGCTTGCTTTACGTTCCCAATTTGACACGCTCCCAATTGAAGCCGCTTCAAAGCTTGTTCCCGCTGAAGTGGACGTTAACACACACATCACATTAAGAAATTTTTACTTAAATCAAACTGAATACACAATGCGCTTTTTAATAACAGAAGCCCAAAGTGCGAAAACCTTTATTGAATCAGAGTTATTTTTGCCGGTGGGGGCTTATTCAATAACACGTTATGGACAAATTTCAATGGCCCTGACCAAGCCCCCCATTGCAGACCAAAAAATGGTTGTGTTAAGTGCTGACAATATTTTGACCCCGCAAAACATGACAATCACAAGGGCTTTAAATAATCGGCGTTATTTTAACGAAATTGATTATTATTATGACGCCAATGACGCCGGGGACTTCAGAAACCAATTAAATTTGTTGGACACGGAAAGCTTAACCAAAGTGACAATATCAACCCCGCTTCCAATAAAATCAAAGGGTTTAAAAACAGACTTGGGCGCCAATGTTTTAATTCCAAGACAAGGGAAGTTTTTGCTTAGAAGATACGCCAAGGTTGCCTTTGAATTGGAACTTCAAGTTAATTGGGAAACCATTTCAACCCTTGAAGCTGGGGACGTTGTAAATGTCAAAGATGACGGGACGCTTCACTTAGTCAATTTCAATGACGGGACGCGGGACTTAACGCAACAACTTTTTGAAGTCATTGAACGTTCCCTTGATATTAAATCGGGCAACGGAAAGGTAAGACTTCTTTCAAGCATTGGCGTCAACGTCACTGACCGATTTGCAACAATCAGCCCTTCAAGCTTTACTTCAGCGGTGGGGTCATCAACAACAAGTATTAAAATCAAAGAAAGTTATGGGGCAATTTTTCCAGGTAAAGAACAAAATAAATGGGCGCCCTACGTTGGGCTTCCAATTGTTGTCCATAGTTATGATTGGACGGTTGTCAGCCCTGAAGTTATTTTTACAGGCATTGACCCCGGGAATAATCATAATTTACTTGTGTCCCCGGCGCTTCCATTCACGCCCCTTGATGATTACATTGTTGACATTCCAAATTACCCGACTTCTTCAGACCCAAACGAAGATGCGCTCTATAAGCAAGTTCATTGCCACATTGACCCAACGTTAACGGTGACAAGCGGGGTTGACGCTTTGAATTTTTACGTTAGTCTAGGGGACGCGGCAAACGTTGTTTTGGGGCAAGTGGTATTGATTCACAACACAAATTATTCAATAATGTCCCCGGAAATTAAAGTGACGGCTTGCAATGTGGGGACTGGACTTGTTACCGTTGAATCAAGTTTAGGCTTTACGCCCGCGGCGGGACAAAAAGTAGAATGCGTTGGATTTTTGGACGGTGTTAATTCAACTTCTTACGGCGGGCCGTATAGATTAATTTAGGGGGGAAAATGGAAAACAACGTTTTAAGTTTAACAAATAATAATTGGGCCGGGTCTTGTTCGACAAATTCGGGCGTGACCGGGGGAATTCAAGACATTTCCGGTTGCACAACAAACACCACTGGAAGTTATTATTACCAGACTTATCCTTACCAGACTTATCCTTACCCCTTCCCACAACCAACTTATATTTCTTACACAAATGTTGCGCCTTATTATGAAATTCAAATAAGAAAAGTAAACAATGGCTTCATTTGTTTAAAAGGTGGGGTTGAATATGTTTTTGAAACCGTGGAAAAAATGAACAAATTCATTGCAAAGGAAATGGAAAAATAAAATGGCAAACGTACCCAGCGCAATTAATTACATTCAAATTGAGGGGACCACATTACGGGCGCCCGTGAGTGAATCTCTTATTCAAACTATGTCTGGCAGTATTAATGCCTTGCTTGACGCCAACGCTTCAAGCTTTGTGCAATTTCTTATTGGTGGGGTTTACACGGTCCCGCTTGGAAAATCTAGGCTTTACGTTTTGGCTTGCGCTGGGGGCGGTGGGGGTCAAGGGGGTTGGAACGCGGCCCCTGGAAACGGTTTTGTTGCCCAAGGCGGGGGCGGCGGCGGGGGGTCTGGGATTTTTGAAGGCTTCGTTGTTGTGCAACCGACCGAAATATTAACAATAACCATTGGGGCCGGGGGGCTTGGAACGGCAAACACGGGGCCGGGAATTCCCGCCGCGGGCGGTAATGGCACAACAACTTCAATTACAGGGTCCTTAAGCGGCGCAATTTTAGACATTCAGGCCGGGACGGGCGGCGGCTTTTTTGGAATGGGTTACGGTGGGCCGTCAAGCGGCGGCAAACACGGGGGCGGCGGGACTTTTGCGGTCCCCGGTAACACTTATTTAGTAGGAAATGTTGGAACTTATTATGACCCCGCCACAACAACCTTTTATCTTGCGGGCTATGGGGGCAACCGAACCGGGGCAACGTCAGGCATGGGCGGTGGGTCTATAGGGACCGGCGGCAACAAACCCGGGGGTGCGGGAACAACCGCCAACGGTGGTTATGGGGCCGGGGGAACCGGGCTTGACGGCGGCTTTAACAATGTTGGGGGTGACGGTGGGCCGGGACTTTTAAGAATCTATGCGATATGAAATACATTTTGAACGCTGAAGCGTTGGACCTTATCAATAAAATTTCTTCAAACTTTCTTGTCAGCCCTGACTTGGTTTGTGGGATTGTTGGAATTGAAAGCGGTTGGAATACTTACAAGACGCGCTTTGAACCGGGCTGGAAATATTTTGATTACCCAATTAACCATTCAACAAAGCTGGGAATTACTTTTGACACCGAAAGAAATTGTCAAATGACATCTTGGGGTTATATGCAAGTCATGGGCGGGGTTGCCCGTGAACTTGGCTTTGATGATTATTTAGTCAGACTTTGCGAACCGCAATATGGGATTTATTATGGAATTAAGAAATTGGCCAAACTTCACTTAATTTATAAGTCAATTTCAGATATTATTTCAGCTTACAATCAGGGAAGCCCAAGAAAGAACCCCGAAGGGGCTTATGAAAACCAAAACTATGTGAACAAGGTTTTGATTGAAATGACCAAATTCAGGCAAGGCCCATGAGACAAGACGCGGTTATTTTATTAACATTAATTGCTTGTGTGGCTGGGGTTTATTGGACAATATTTTTTTATGCTTGGAAAGCCAACAAAGAAAAAGCCAAGCGCGTGGACGCTGAAATAAAGTTAGGTGAAAATGAAACTGACGAAGAAATTGACAAGCTTAGTCTTAGTGACCTTATTGTTCGGGCAAATAAGCGGGACCGTCAAGGCAAGTGAAGAAGCGTGGCAAGATGCAACGGTCTTGTTGCAAAATCAGCGGGCGCCGTTTGACGGGGTTTTGTTGCCGCAGTCAACTTATTATGAATATCAAAAAGACATTGAAAAGTTTTACAAGCTTAAAGGCTATGACCACAACGGTTATGTGTCATGTGATGACACGCCCACACTTTTCAAAAGTGACATTTTAAACTTTGTGTTTGGGGTTGTGGCCGGTGGGTCTCTAGTTTTCGTCTTGTCTCGCCATTGAATTTCTAAGCTTGGCGTGAACCGCGTCAAGGTCTTTTTCAACCTTGTAAACCCGTTCCATTTGTCGCATTACAATTTCAAGTTGTGCGTTAAGCTTTACAACGGCCAAAGTGTTTTCTTGCAAGACCTTGGTTGATTTTTCAAGCTTGTCTTCAAAGTCATTAATTAGTTTTTTAATTAAAAAGCCAATGATTGCAAAAACAATTGTAAAGCCTAAAATCACAAGTTCTTTGAGTGGGATTTCCATGATTCTTCCGTGTTGTGTTTAAGAATAAAAATTTCAAGTCTTGGTTTGTCACTGACAAGGCGGCGGCTTAGGTCATGGGAATGAATCAAAGAATCGTTTTTGATGACCCCGGCTTTTTGTAAACAATCTTCAGGCAATTGGTAAAGGTTTGAAAGGTCTGGAAGGGTTAGCGAAATTTGACCCTTTTTTGTGAAGTAATCGGTGGGGGAAAAATAAAACAAAAAAACAACCCACAAAGGGCAATCAATGGGGGCCGTGATTTTTTGGGCTTCGGCTTGCCGGGTTAGTTCAATGAAGTATTGATTTTCGGCGCCCTTTAACCTTTCAGACTTTCCAAGAAAAGTTTTTCCTTTGCCGCGGTTGCTTCTAAAAATTGGCCTATGGTTTTTTTTGGTAATGTGGGATTCAGTTTCAATAACGAAGTGGGCAAGAAGGCGGTCAATTGAAAAGGCTTCTTTGATTTGTTTTTCAATGGCTGAAAGCGCCGGGGTTTTCAATGGGCATTCCCGGTGAAACTTTGCAATAACTTCAGCCTTTCTTTGTTCAAAAATTCTTCCCTTGTTTTGACGTAAAGGCGCCAAGCTTTTTCCCTTTCACAAATATGGGCGTGACGAATGGCTGGGTCATGCGTTGCGCAAGCGCAAGAACGCGGGTCCGTTGCCGCCCAAATTTTCAAGGCTTTTCTAACTTCGTCAAAGTCCATGACAAAAGCATAGTTAAGGGCTTATTAGGTTGTCACTTGTTTTTTGTTCATAAATGCGCCCGCCGAATGGAATTGGGTTATTTCTGTCATAAGCGGCGCGGGCTTGTTGAAAGCCAACCGAATCATAAAGACGGTCAACCCACAAGAAGTCTTGTTGGCTTTCTTGGGGAACAAATTTCCGGGCAAGGTCTTGAATATTTTTGTAAGACCGGGCTTCAAATGCCGCATGAATTATGCCATTTTCTGTTATAATGCCAACAATAAAAGACCCGACACTTCTTTCCATAATCCAGCCATAATAGTGCATTACACCGCCCCCTGACTTACCGCATAATCAAGAAATTCCAAATAACCCGGGTCAATCTTCTTGTTCCCTTCGGCTTGTTGCAATGCCCACTTTGCAAGCTTCCATCCATTGGGCTGGACAATTAATTCGTCAAAAGTGTGTCCCGACAATGCCCCCACCTTCAAAACCGTGGCCCCCCATTTTTCAGGCCCTATTTGACCCGTGGCTTCGTCAAATTCGTCAAACGGGACAACGTCAGTCTTTTCCAACTGACGCGCCGCTAATTCAGGGCTATTGATTTTTTGGGGGTCTTTTTGGGCTTGGCTTGAAGCTTTTTGGGCAATTTGACCGTCATCATCTTCTTCCCCCGCAATTCCAAACATTGCACAAAGCGAATAACGCTTTGCATAACTTATTTGTGAACCCATGTCTTGAGGCTTTTCCAAAAGTGGAAGCGGGTAAAAACTTGAAATGAATTGACCCGATTCATGGACAACCGTTGTGATAAGAATAAAATCTTTTTCTGTCAGCTGGGTTGTTTGCAAAAATGACAACCCGTGTTTATTTAGGGGGGGCCTGACGCTTTCAATGACTTGTGGAAGGTCAGCATATTTGTAAGACATTTCTTTCCACACGTTTGTTTTTTTGTCTTGATATTGTTTTTTGACCGTTTTGTTTAAGTTTGGGTTTTTAAACTCGGCTTGGGCTTTGCTTAAAGCCGTGGCAAGCAAGTCAACCTTTTCGCTCATTTTCATAATTTCACCTTTTCCCTTTTCGTTAGGGATTGTTTAAATTAAGGTGGGGAATAAATCAACATAAAAAAACCCCCATTGAAGGGGGCTAACGAAATGCAGAAAAAAGGCAAATATTAACAAGGTGAAACGATATTACTTAAATTTTAAAATTATTCAAGGTCTTTGTTTGAATAATCTTCAAACACTTCACGGGGGGCGGCGGCGGCTTTTAAAATCTTGTTCACCATTAGAAGCCCCGACCCATTCAGATATTTCATGACTTCGTCAGCGGTGGGTTCACGGCCCAATTCTTTGGTCAAAAGTTCTTTGGCTTTTTCAAGTAAGGCTTTCATTCGTCCCCCATTTCTTCTTGGACAACCCGCTGACCATGACACTCATAACATTCAACGTCATAGTTCCCGGCAAAATAAGCTTCTTCAAAGTCTGGGTCATTTTCAAAATCTTCATAAGTCAAGCCGTTGCCGTCAATGCTTGGGTTCACATGGCTTCCCTTACCTTCGCACTTTGGGCAAACTTTAAACCTTAAACCCATGACCCAGCCTTGGCAAAAGGCAAACGAATAAAATCAATGCCATAAAATGATTTTCCGAAAAGCTTAAAAACTTGGACTTCCCCGCGGGTTGTTTTGGTGGGCAACACAATGCGGGCGCGAAGGAAAAAATTGTCGGCAATCCAATAAACCATAAAACCTTTCTAAAAATTCCCCCGCGGCGGTGGGTTGCCGCTTTGGGGGCATCGTTGCCCCGGGACCGTCATCCCAACTAGTAAACCCAAGCAAGTTTGCAATCTAACGCAATGGGTCAATAAAGTCAAGGGCAAGTTCCCTCATAAAGAACTTTTATGATTTGGTCATTCTGAAGGCTGACATAAGCAACCTTTTTTGAAAGGGTCATATTTTGGTAAAACAAAAGCCCAATAAGTGCAAGCAAAACCCAATAAATTACGTCATTGGTTAGTTTCAAGTTCTTCTTCCCCCATTGCTTCAATTTTCCAAAACTTCGGGTCTTGGGCGGCGACAATCAGCATTGCGCGGGACTTGGCCCTTTCATAGCCCGCAAGCCAAATCTTGCAAGCATAAACGTCAAGAGTTAGAGTGTCGGGGCAACCCAAGGCTTTTAAGCTTTGCAAACAATCAGCTTCTTTTTGTTTCACTTAATTCCCCGTAATCATAAAAATAATTTTCGCAAACATGGCCCAAAGTAAAGCTGAAAAAAGCAAAGCCCACTTCATTTGCGGTTCACTTTGCGGGAACGCTTTGCAATCTTACGGCGCTTCTTTGCCAATAATTTAGGTTGATGATATTTGTTGTGTGTCAGCTTGCCGCCCGGGTTGATTCTTCTTTTATGCGTAATGCGTTCAATTCGGTGACCCATGCCTAAGCTTCCCCCAAGTCATCAAAATTCTTTTCAGCCGAAAAGTTAACCCCGAACCAAAGCCCGTGTTTATTTTGAATTAACCAACCCACTTGAATTAAAACCCCGCGAACAACTTCTTCTTGCGCCCTTAAGTTTTCAAGACCATTGTCACCCAAATCAACGGCGGTGTAAACTTGGGGCCTATATGGTGACCCTTTTAGAAGAATCCAAAAATCACGGGGTTTTTTAAAAGTTTCTTCCATGGCCCTTTCCATTTTCCATTCTTCCCAAGCTTGGGCAACCGCGGCGCAATCAATCATTGGCTTAGGGTTTTAAGTTGTTTCTTAATTTGGGGAATGTAAGACCTTGAACTTTTAAAAGGTCCTAGCGGCGGGGGGCTGGGGCTTGTGGGAACTTGTTTCACAAGAACTTTCAGTGGTTGCCGCATAACCAAGTTTACAGTCTGGGGCTTTCTGACTTCCACAATATCAACTTCGACTTTGTCAATTCGGTGGGTGACGTCATCAAGGTCATGGTCAGCGGCTTCTTGAAACCCTTGAACCTTTGACAAATCATTTTGAACGCTTGTAATTTCCCCGCGCAAGGTTTTAATTTGTTCAAGCGTCTTGTCATAAGCCGTATCTTCTTTTTTCAAATAAAGCCAACCCGACAAAACACACAAAATTATTGATGAAATAAACAAGATTAAAAATTCCATATTGACCCCTTTGCCCTTAATCATTTGCATTAACGCCCCTTGAACCCGCGTTCTTCACGGTCATTATATTTTTCAGCTAATTCTTCCCCATGGGCCAACTCATAGTCAAGCAAAGCTTTGTCATCTTATTCCATGTGTATTCAATAACAATGTTGTACTTGCTGCGTTCAATTCGTTCATTTCCCGTCCTTTATCTTTTGGAGTGCTTCCTTAGCCTTGTCATAACAATCTTCTGGTTTAGGGCATCCACAATTGTTTTCAATGTGTTCCAAAGCTTCCGTGGCAATTTGTAGCTTGGCTTCGAGTTCGAGATTGTGTTCTATTTGAATATTTCTATCGGCTATTAAATCTTTACCCCAAGGTTGGTTTTGGTCAGCCCACTCACAACCTCTAGAAAAAGTGTGGCCATGGCTACTTACTTGGCTTGGCGTACTATTAAACTTGTTGGCATCTTTTGTGGCCGCCGCTTCTATTTCTTGATGTCTTTTCATTTTCCAAGTCCTAAATATTTTTCTATTTTCATTTCAATTTTTCTCGCAATTTTAGTATCCTTTGGAAAATTAAAAATTCCATGTTAGTCTTGCCCCCCTTAATCATTTGCATTAACGCCCCTTGAACCCGCGTTCTTCGCGGTCATTATATTTTTCAGCTAATTCTTCCCCGTGGGCCAACTCATAGTCAAGCAAAGCTTTGTAATCATAAAAAACCCCGTCCCGTTCGGTGAAAATCTTTGGCTTATAAGTCAGGGGCTTTGCGTCTTGTTCTTTCTTCTTTTCTTCTTCCATGTGTCCCCCTAACTTACAATTCCAATTGAGCGCCGTTTTTTCTTCGGCGCCCTCTTACAATTTCTTTTAAATCAATCAGTGGGGAAGAATTCACAACCGACCTAATGTAATCATGAATCTTTCGTCCAGAAAGCTTTTCAACCCGCGCAATTACTTTCTTGGGCAACAAAAAAATAACTTCCACGGGAATCATTTTTTCACTTGTCTTGATTGCTTGGTTCACGGGAACGCCCGCATGAATTAAACGGCCCACGTTTGCCATTTTTCTTTGTCCTGAATTTTTTGCGTATTCAAAAAGGGCTTCAGAATCTTGTTTTACAAGACCCGCTGATTTGGAAAGGGCGGCAACCTTAAGCGCCGTTGAAACGGCAATTTTTCCCGACTGACGGGCTTGCTTCCCGCTGATTTTAAAAAACACTTTGTCGCGAAACTTTTCTGGAACTTCCCTGTAAACGTCACACGCCGCCTTAACCCTTGCCGGGGACACTGAAAGACGTTGGGCAATTTCATTAATGGTCATTCCTTCTTTCAAAAAAGAACCATAACCGCGCCCTTCTTCAGCCGCGGTTATATTTTTTCGTTGTAAATTTTCAGCCATGTTTGCAAATAGCGCGTCAGCATTTTCAAGCTTGTCATAAATCACGCATGGAATTTCATGCCAACCAAGCTTTGTGACCGCAAGCAATCGGCGGTTGCCGTAAACGCATTCAAAGCCTTTTCCGGTGGGCCTGACACCAATGGGCTGAAGAAGCCCTTGTTTTCCAATGGACCCCATTAATTCTTGAATTTCATGGTCTTGAATTGAAACGCGTGTGTTTGCTTGTTGCAAGATTTTCGCAACGGGAATATTTGTCACTTTCATAACAACCTTCTTTCTGTCATTCGTTTTTAAATTAAATCCCTTGTTGGCCCATGTGTTAAAATACTTTGGACACGTTGTCAAACCTTTTTACAGGTCAAACATTGTTGGGGTTGTGTCAGATATTTTAAGACGTTTTTCGGCAAGCTTCACATAATCGGGGTTTAATTCAATACCAATAAATTCACGGGCGTTTTGCAAAGCCACAAGCCCCGTTGTGCCGCTTCCAAAGAACGGGTCAAGAACAACGCCGCCGCGGGGACACCCAGCCAAAACACAAGGTTCAATCAGCTTTGGGGGAAACGTTGCAAAATGCGCGTCAGGGAATTGCGCCGGGGACACTTCCCACACTGACCGCTTGTTTCTTAGTTCGGGCGTGGCTGAAAATTTCCTAGTTGTTGACCCAGACCCCTTGTAAGATTGTCCTGAAAATAAACCGTTTTCCCCATTGTCATAAACCGCTTCGTCAGCATGACTTGAAACTTCTTTAATTGCCTCAAAGTCGTAATAATATTTGTCAGACTTACTTAATAAAAAAATGTATTCATGCGCTTTGGTGGGGCGGTCTTCCACACTTTCAGGCATCGGATTGGGCTTTGACCAAATTATGTCAGACCTTAAAAACCAACCATCACGCTGCAACGCAAACGCCACGCGCCAAGGAATTCCAATTAAGTCTTTTGGCTTAATTCCATTGGGCGGTTTTTGTGGACGAAAGGCTGATTCATTTTTCCCAATTCCAGTTATTTTCAAAGAATGCCCGCCACGCCCTGACGCCGCATAACGGTCACCAAGATTTAACCAAATGGTCCCGCGGTCTTTCAAAACCCTTCGGACTTGACGAAACACTGAAACAAGACGGTCAACGTAATCTTCGGGCTTTTCTTCTAATCCAATTTGACCGTCAACCCCGTAGTCTCGAAGGCCCCACTAATAAGGCGGGCTTGTGACACAACAATCCACAACGCCCGCCGAAAGTCCTTTCAATACTTCTAAAGAATCTCCCTGAAATATCATTTACCAACCTTATTAAATTGATTCGATTTTTGTTTTAATTCTTCCATTTGCCGTGAATGTTTTTGCAATCTAAAACTTGCCCCAACGTGACCGCGCCCTTTTCTTGATCTATATTTATTACTTTTTGTTTTTACTTTTCTTAATTCAAGGCAATTAATGGCTTGTTTTCTTTTTATTTTTAAAAAAGGCAATATTGCTTTTAACAAAACTGAAGCTTTTAAGTCGCTAACTTGCCATGAATAAAGCGGCTTCCCATTTTTGCAAGAAGGTTTTGCAAGATATTTGCAACCGCCAAATAAAGAAAAAAGAAGTTCAATTGCTTGTGGCTCAACTTGTTTTACGCAAATTCGTTCACTATAAGTTGGTTGAGTTGAATCTTTTGTAACGCGCATTGAATAGGTCTTTTTTTGTATTCCAATAGAACCGTCAGAATCAATTACCCCGGCGCAATAAGCCAAGTCTATTTTTTTCATTTTAATATTCAACCCCATTAAGGTCATTGTCCGAAACCCAATTTCTTGTCACCTTGAAGAATCATTGCCAATAACTTTCAGGTTCAATGCCGCGGCTTCTTAGGGCTTCGGCGACCATGTTTGCGCATTCCAAGGCTTGCATTCTTGTTAATTCACCGCTTGCCGCTTTCCTTAACATTTCAAACAATTCTTTAATTTCTTCGTCAGAAAAAACAGACTTATTTTTCAATTTTTTTCACCATGCCCTTAGCTATTTGCAAAAACTGATTTGTTTCTTGTGAATCTAAACTTGGTGGGGAATTTGCCAACCCCAAGGCTTCGCGCCCAATTGAAGCTTTTGCCACGTCCCGGGCTTGGGCAAAAAAAGTGCTTGCGTTTAAATTAACCCCCAAGTTTTCGCAAATATATTTCCAGCCCCCGAAGCGTTCAACAACGCGCCAACCAAGTGACCCAATAAAATTCTTTGCACCTTCCGGGTCAATGTAACCAAACTTGCTTGTGGCTTGCAGTATTCTTGCCGCGGCTTCTTGCGCTTCAGCGTTTGGGTCAGTTTGTGGAAATAATATTTTAACAACGTCAGCGGGCATTGGCATTTTGTTTCGGCCCGCTTCTTTTCTTAAAACAGAAAACGCCGCGCCCACTTCCCCAGCCGGGAAGCTTGCAAGTTCTTGGGCAAACATTTTTACTTTTAACTCGTTTATTGGGGCATCAAAAAAAGTTAGGTTTTCAATAATTATTTTTTGAATTTGTTTTAAGTTGTCTTGCGTCACAATTCACCGTTGTCAATCTTCTTCCACATTTCTACCGCGACTTGCGCGTTCTTTTCGGAAGTTGTTAAATGCTTTGTTGGCAAGCCCTTGCGGTATTGTTCAAACCCCCTATTTAACCAACCCGACATAAACCGACCAAAGTTCTTAGGGGCTTTTTGTGGATTTGACGCAATCCAAACTTGGGCGCGTTTAATTTCTGTAACAACCCATTCGGCTGAAGGGTAAGCTTCCAACCAAGCTTTTTGGACCTCATGCGTTACAGTGTTTAATAAACCATTGCATTGCGTAAATTCAATGATTGCGCCACGGGAACCGAAGGTTTTTTTTCGGTTCCGTGGAAAAGTAGTTTCTAATCTAATCTTATCTAATCTAATCTTATCTAATCTATTCTTATCTAGCGTCCCGTCCACGTTACGCGACACAACCCTAACCATTTGTAATTGTTCAAATTTGGAAATTGATAGTTCAAGCCTATCTTTTCTTGTGTGGTTGTTAACCGATGCTTGACGCACACATAACAAGATCTTAGACGACCCTTCCAGCGAGCATAACGACAGTATGTAGACCCATAAGCGAAACTGTAAATCAGTCAAAGAAAAAATCTTGGGGTCATGAATCATTTTATTGTTTATTTTGAACCAAGATGCGTGTTTAACGTCTTTGCGGTTTGGTTGGTGTTTGTCCCAATTAATTATTTCAAGTTCAATTGTGTCCATGTGGCCCCCGGCAAAATACAAAAAAATAATTGATATTGTCAAAGGGGTTTGTTAAGACCTTAGGCAATATCAATTTTTATGCAAAATCAGATATAACCCCGTTGAAAGGGCCAAATCAACAAATTTCAATGGGGTTTCTTTTTTAAAGTTTCTTTCTGGACTTCCCGAAAATCAGTCAACCCAATAACCTGACATTGTCTTACTTAGGACCCATTATGTAAGACCTTGATTCATACCTACGGGGGTTTTCGGTTGACTCCTAGCCGAAAGCCCCCCCTTCTTATTTAGGCAAAAACCCCAACTCTTTTGTGAAGAATTTGCCGAAAAGAAAATATGACGCCGAACAACTTGGGCATTGCATGGGGGCGCCGTTTGAAATTGTTTGGTTGATTGAAACGAATTGGTGGGCTTCAATTTTGTCACCTTTGAAAATATCTTTTGCAACGCGGGCAATATCAAGACCGCAAGCGGGGCATGAAATGGTTGTGTTTTTAGGAATTGCCATTATTCTTGACATAAGTTATTCAATTGAAAACTTTTCAAAAACTAAAGTAAAGTGGGAATTGTATGCCAATTACTGAAAATGAATCTAATTCCCCGCCCTACATGGACCGAAGACTTCCATTAG
>Ga0315274_10003458_pt1 | contig 23469 bp, 20 predicted proteins | sample YL17G02_20_MG_FD_203700 | JGI IMG/M metagenome (GOLD analysis project Ga0315274, IMG submission 203700) | Sediment microbial communities from Yellowstone Lake, YNP, Wyoming, USA - YL17G02_20 | ecosystem: Environmental > Aquatic > Freshwater > Lake > Sediment | place: USA: Wyoming | collected...
CAGACCGCCTTTCCCGGCGTGTGGAGTTCAACACCTCGGCAACGCTGCTGGTGAGCTGTGCCAGGTTGACTGGCTTCTCCAGATAGTCGTAGGCCCCCAACTTCATCGCTCGTACCGCGGTTTCGACGGCTGCGTGTCCTGTCAACACTATCACCGGCAGCTCGACGTCGACTTGTCTGATCTCGCTCAGTACGTCGAGACCCTCTCCGTCCGGCAGCTTGAGGTCCAACAACACCAGGTCTACGCCATGAGTGGCCAGTTGCTCGAGACCATCGCCGGCGGTATGCGCGGCCCACGCCTGGTACCCCTTTTCTTCCAGCGACTCCTTCAGGAAGTAGCAGAGAGTCTCTTCGTCGTCTATGATGAGGATTCGCCCGCTCATCGCCCTGCCCCTTCAGGCAGGAGAAGCCGCACCGTCACCTTCGTCCCTTCCCCCTCCCTACTCTCCACCGTGAGCTCACCCTTATGCTCCTCGATGATCCGCTGGGCGATAGGCAACCCCAACCCGGTCCCCCGCGCCTTCGTGGTGTAGAAGGGCTGGAATATCTTTGGCAGTTCCTCCTCCTTGATGCCCAAGCCGTTGTCCTCGAGCACCACCTCGAGGTACCGCACCTGGCCTTCACCAGGGACAGGCCCTCTCGCCGCTATCCTCAGCTGCCGTCCGCTGGGCATCGCCTCCAGGGCGTTCGCCACCAGGTTGGAGAATGCCTGCACCAACCTCATCTGGTCTACCCTCACCTCGGGTAGGTTGGGCGCAAAGTCGGTCAAGATCTCCACGCCCTGGGCCGTGGCTTTGTGCTTTCGCTGCCCAACAAGCTCCTCCAAGATGCCAACGATGTCGCAGGGGGCCAGATTGAGGCGCGGTGGCCGTGAGATGAGCAGGATGTCCCCAATCAGACTGTTGACTCTCTCCCCTTCCCTTTGTATCCTTTCCAGAGCCTCGTGTCTCTCGTCATCCTTGTCGAACTTGGATAGAAGATGTTGGATGCCAGCGGCCATCCCGGCGAGCGGGTTCCGTATCTCGTGAGCCATCACCGCCGACACCTCCCCCAGCACCGCAAGCCGCTCCAGTCTGATCCTCTCTTCCTCCAGTTCCTTCTCTCCTCTCAGGTCGCGCAGCATAACCACGGCGCCATTGACGGTGCCGCCCTCTCCTCGCAGGGGGGAAACGCTCATGCCGAGGGGCAAGCTTTCTCCTCCGTCCCTCCTCACGTGGATCTCCACTCCGGGATAGGCCAACTGCCTCTCCATGCTGTCCCGCACGATACTGGCCCCACGACCCAGCAACTCTTCGACTGAGCTGTCCAGGACCTCCGGCTCCTTACAGCCGAGAAGGCTCTCCCCGGCCCGATTGACGAGACGTACCTTTCCGTCCCTGTCCACCACGACCAATCCATTGGTCATGTCCTGAAGCACGCTCTCGCTGAAGCGACGCATGGCCCCCACCTCGCTGACGCTGCGCTGCAGGCGATGGATCAACTGAGCGTTCTCTATGGCGACTCCTATCTGGTTTCCCACTGTGACCAGCAATGCGATGTCCTCGTCCGTAAACCTGCGAGGCTCGCGACCATATATGTTCACCACGCCGTGAACGTGATCTTTGGACGCCAACGGTATGCCCGCGCGAGTGCCGGCTTCCAGTCCTTCCGCCCCGGGCCCCGCCTCCACCAGGGGACCCTGGTCGGAGGCGACAATGACTCTCCCAGCTTGAGCTACTTCCACGGCCAATTTGCGGGGTCCGTCAGGCCAGCCAAGTCTTCTCATCGATTCCGCAGTGAATCCTTGCTTCACCACGGGAGTCATGGACATCTCTCCGTCGCCACTCCCGGTCAAATAGATCACACCCGCATCCATGCGTGTCAGACCCAGGAGCTTGCTCAGTACCTCGGCCAGCATGTCCTCTGTGTCTACGGAGCGGCTGACCGTATTGGCGATAGCATTGACTGCGGAGAGATACTCGGTTCTCAGCTGCACCTGGCCCCGCCACCTCTCGCGCTCTCGCACGTCCCTGGCCATACACTGCACGATTCTCCGGCCTTCCTGGGACACCGTGTGAGCGCTGAGGCGCACTGGCACCTCGTCACCGAGCCTGTCAATGAGAGACACCCCCTCTAAGGTCGCCACACCTTCCCTGAAAGTGCTCTCCAGGCAATCCTCGACTGCCTTCCTGTGGGCCGGGGAGACGAGGTCGGTGAGACTCATTCTCAGCAGGCTGTCCCTCGCGTACCCCGTCAAAGACTCTGCCCTGTTGTTGACCTCCAAGAGACCCAGGTCACCGCCAAGCGTGAAGACCGCCTCGTCTGTTCCCTCCACGAGCTTGTTGTACTTCTCTCTCGATTCCTCCAGGCCTACACCGCCCTCGCTCGGGCGCCGACGCCTCTTCAGCAGGAAATAGGCCGCGTTGCCAAGGAACAGTCCCACCACGAGAACCGTGAGCAGGGCGGTGACCGTGCTCCCGCCTGTGCCTGCAGCACCCGCCCCCAGCGAAACGCCGAACCACGTCCGATCAACCTGCTGTTTAAGCCCCAACGCCTCGACGGAGGCCAGTCCATAGTTGAGGACTGCTACTTCGGTGTCCGCATCCCTTGGCAGCGCAAAAGCGTAGCTCACGGTCTGTTGAGCTAGACCGACGATCTTGATTTCGTCCTCCAGATTGGCTTCCTGCACAGCGCGCAAAGCGGCGATCTCATCCGCCACGAAGGCCACAACCTCTCCCTCATGGACAGAGCGCACTCCCTCTTCCGCTGTTTGCACCAAGACAGGCGAGATTTCGGCCTCGCCTGCCAGCACGCTCTGACCAGCGGTGCCGGCTTGAACGGCTACGCGTTGTGTACTGAGATCCTCAAGTCGAGCTACATCGAACCTGTCCGACCGCACGAAGATCGCCAGCGAGCTGCTGACGTATGGCTCGGTGAAGTCAAACTCGTCTCCGTTCTCTGGCGTCTGCACCATGCCCATCACGGCGTCCACTTCCCCGTTCGCCAGCGCGACCAAGGCCTCTTCCCGGGTCATGGGCTGGACCTCTATGCCTACCCCCAGGACCGGCCCCAAGGCCTCCGCCAGGTCCACCTCGTACCCCTGATACGGGCCGTCCCCCTCGGAGAAGCCGAAAGGCGGCTCCGCCCGTCGACCGGCGAACCGCAACTGGCCTTTCTCGGCCAGCCAGCCCCGCTCAGCCTCGCCAAGTGGTGCCACTCCAGCAGGCGTCCGGGCACCCTGGAACAGATATGTGACGACAGCGGCCAGCAAGAGCACGCCCAGCAGGCACGCAGCCAGAACGACATGCCTTTTTCGAACCTTCAGCAACCCGATGAGGGACATTTCACCTCAGTTCCGACGGCAGAATCCCCAGCGCCTGCCGGTACTTCTGCACGGTGCGCCTGGCCACGGAGATGCCAGCCGCGGCAAGCAAGTCCACCAACTTGCCATCGGTGAGCGGATATGCCTCTTGTGACACCGCTTCCTTGATCAATGACTTTGCCCTCAGCGAACCATCGAAGAAATCTGCCAGAGCTACGATGCGCCCCCCGGGTAGGAGAGCATACTTGGAGGCCACGGCTCTGCTCATGGTTGATTCGTGCATACCCAGCGTCTCCGCCAGTTGAGCTCGCGTCAGAGGCCGAAGAGACATCTCGTCGCCCAGCAGAAACTCCCTCTGATGCTCCATCAGCCCTTCCACCACTCGGCGGAGCGTCCGCCACCTCTCATTCCAGCCGGAGATGAAGAGCCTCCCCCTCTCCAGGCAACGCCGAACGTGCTCGTACCCCTCCGCATTCTCCTCCGTTTCACTCCCCGCCAGCATCTCGGAGGCCGTCGCGTAGTCGTGGTCCAGGCCAAGGCGAAAACGTCTCTCTTCGGGGAACTGAATCTCGAACTCCTCTTCGCCGCACGCACCGTGTACGGTGATGCTCACGTCGGGCCGAAGGTAAGCCTCCTGAACCGGACGCTCGGCGGACGTGGGTGACTGGACCCAAGAGTGGATGGGATAGGGATGGAGATTGGCGCTGATGAAGTCCCTGGCCCGCCCGATATCCTCCTCCGCCAGCCGCAAGCTTCTGGCGATCTTCTCCAGCTTGCCCTTGCACAGCGCGGCCCAGTGGTCGCGGATCAGGAGGCGACAGAGCTCCAACAGTTCCCCGTCACCGTCGAGGCTTTCCAATTGAATCAGGAGACTCTCTTCCACGGTGCTCGCAGCGACGCCCACAGGCTCCTGCCTCTGGACCACCGATAGGACTTCTTCGACCCGGCTGATGGGCACGCGCGCCGCTGAGGCAATGGTGCCCAGCTCGCAGTCGAGGAGACCATGGGCATCCAGGTTCTCCAGCAGGAGAGAGGCGACTTCCAGCTCGACGTCAGACAGTTGGGGTGAGAGCTGCCAGAGAAGATGATCGCGGAATGACCACGGCGCCGCCACAGTGGAGAAGGGATCCCAGTCGTCGTCCGTGAGATCGGCCATTGCCTCAAAGCCCCCCTCACCGTCGAGGGCAAGGCCGCGCGTCTGGTCCGCGCTGCCCTGGCAGAGAGGACAAGAGGCACCAGAAAGAATCGCGCCACAGCTCTCGCAGTAGCCAGCCTCGGTGGCCTGGAGCGCAGGGTTCTCGGCCAGCTCGCTGTGGATAGCCTGCTCCAGTTCGGCTGAGGCCAGTTCAAGCAATCCGCTGAGGACCACCAGTTTGGGGGTGGTTTTAGGCTTGAGTACCGGTGCGCTCCTTAACCGGATGTCCACTTGCATCCTCGACCAGCAAACCCGGCCTGGCAACTCCGCAAGATCACACCCAGGACGCCACTTCGCTGCGACTGCGGAGTCTTGCACGCTCTTCACCCATCAGGGCAGATGGGACTCACCGATCTCTGACTGAAAAGTGCGCAACCAACCCGCCAATCGGGCCTGGGTCACTTATAGCACAGATCATAAGGAGTTGTCAAGTGCGGAGAAATCAGCGTTCGGGACCGCCAGGACGCCTCCGGCAGGTGGATCGCGTGGCGCTGCGCCAGCAAGCCTGGCAGGAGCGGGCATGCTGCCCTCACTTGGCACCTTGGGGCGCCGTTGTGCCTGGTGTACATAGCCTTCGAGCAATCCGCTGCCTACGCAATGCCATGAAGACTTGGCGCGGTTCCCAGGATTGTGCTATCATCTGTGGTCCAAATACACAGCCATTGCCATGGGAGGAGAGATGACCAGCGAACACCCTACGTACATCTGGATGAATGGGGAGTTCATCCCCTGGGAGGAGGCGAAGCTCCACGTGACCACTGCCGCTGTGCAGACCGGCAGCAGGGTATTCGAGGGCATGAGGGCCTACTGGAACGACTCGCAGGAGCAGCTGTACATCTTCAAGATGGAGGAGCATCTCCGGAGACTGGCCCAATCGATGAAGATGATGCGCATGAACCTCGACTTCTCGCTCGAGGAGATCAGACAGGCCCTGGTGGACGTGCTGGTCAAGAACGACCTGCGCGAGGACGTACACCTCAGCCCATCGGTGTACTTCGGTGTGGGCCAGGGGTTCTTCTCCTACAAGCCGGGCACGGTGGACGTCGGGGCCTACGTGATCGCAGGGGCGCGCAAGTCCATCCTGGGCACGGGCGAGGGCATCCACGTCTGTGTCAGCTCCTGGACGCGCATCTCCGATCGCGACGTGCCTCCACGGATCAAGGCGTCCGCCAACTACCAGAACGGGAGACTGGCTGCGGTCCAGGCGGCTGAGGACGGCTACGACGACGCCATACTGCTCAACGAGCTGGGCAAGGTCGCCGAGGCCCCCGCCGCCTGCGTCTTCCTCGTGCGCGATGGCACCGCCCTCACCCCACCTGTGACTGGAGGTATCCTGGAGAGCATCACCAGAACAACTCTCATCCAGCTCCTGGAAGAGCAGATGTCGGTACCGGTGGTTGAACGAGAGGTGGACCGGACCGAGCTATACATCGCCGACGAGGTCTTCATGTGCGGGAGCGCCCTGGAGGCGACACCCATTTTCTCGGTGGACAGATTCCCGGTGGGCGCCGGCCAGATCGGCCCCGTGACCACGCAGTTGCAGAAGGAATACGAGAACGTGGTCAGAGGGAAGAATCCCAATTACTCGGACTGGTTGCTACCTGTGTACGGCTCCTGAGCCAAACGCCCCTTGCATCCCACTGTTCACGGTAGCATCAGTAGTCCAACAAAGGAACCCTCGCCCGAAGCGGTGTGGGCGACCTGGCAGCTGTCGGGCCTGGCCTCCCCACCGACCCTCGCGAGGGTTCCTCTCGTTTCTATGACCCGCCCAGGACTCGAACCTGGAACCAACTGAATAAGAGTCCTCTGTTTTCCGGGCAGAGGCGGCCAGGTCCGGGCAGTCGGTGTCAATATCTGGGGAATCCGTAGCACACCCCAGGAATTAGTGCAAGGTCGTTTTGAGCGTCAACGCCTGGGAGAATTGTTAAATCTTTCGTGTTTCGCTGAGATTTAACATTTGAGGGGCCTCCCAGACTTGACACCGTGGGGGGGCTGTGATTAAGTAGGGCCAAGCTGGAGAAATGCCCGAGGCAACGTCCAACGGATCGCCAGGTCCGCTGGGCGTTTTTGTTTGCCAGAAAAAGCAGACCCGCCGGGGTGCGGCGGGCCAGGTGAGGAGGAAAATGTGGACTCGCAGAGACAGGATAGCACAAACGAGCCGGGTTGTCAATTCGAGGGCTTCGAGGAGCCAGTCAGCAACTGGCACCGGATGCCGAATGGCTGGACTGACATCGCCGCCGGGATCACCAGCCTGGCGGAGCTGAAAGTCGTCCAGTACATCCTGCGCCACACGTGGGGATGGGGCGAGTTTGCCAAGGGCAAGGTCATCAGCATCGATGAGTTCTGCCGCGGGCGCAAGTACGCCAACGGCGAGCGGATGGACAAGGGGACTGGCCTGAGCAACCGGGCTGTCATCAACGGCCTGCGCAGGGCCGTGAAGGACGGGCTGCTGGTCGTGGAGGTGGCCGGGAACGACAAGGCCAGGATGCGCAAGTCGTACGCGCTGCGAATGAGACCCCAGGAAGATGATGCATCCCAGGGGTGCAGCAAGTTCACCCCACCTATGAACAATGTTCACACCTGCTATGAACAATGTTCATGCCGTACAGAGAAAGAAACCTTGGAAAGACACGAGAAGAAAGAAAGTCTGTCAGGCGACGCGCCTTCTTCTCAAAAGGAAGAAAACAGCAACGGCCTTGGAGACACCTTGGCCCGCCGGGACGCCTTGGCTACTCGCCTTGGCATCGAGGACCCGGCCCTGGGCGAGTTGGCCCTCCGGGAGGACATTACGGACTCCGTGATTGATGCCCATGTCCGCTACCGCCGGGACAACCCGCAATATGGGGCGGGCTTCACGATCTCGCTCCTGCGCCGGGGCGGCAGCGCAATCTGGCCGCCAGCCAGGAGCGGCCAGCGCCGGGCCATGCCGGGGGACCATCCGATGTCACCCGAGGACTACAAAAGCGGACCCGTCCACACCCGCTCCAACGACGCCTTCGCGAATAGGGTGGCCCGCCAGAAGGCCAGGGCCGCACAAGCGGCGGAGGTGGCGCCATGACTCTTTGCTGCAAGTGTCTCTGGAATTGTGGGGACGATCCCGAACCGTCCGGGCCTTCCCTGCCCGAACCCGGCACCTGGGAATGGCTCGTGCTCGATGAGATTGCGAAGGAAGTTGACTACCTGGCCGACGCCGGGGATGTGGACCCCAGCGTGATCGAGGTCGATGTCCCGATGTACGCCACCGTTCGCATACCGGATTCGCAGGCCCTTTTGGAGCGCCTGCAAGAGCGCGGCTTGATACGCATCACGGACACGATCACGCCGTATCGCAAGGGAGGGTGAAGCATGTTTCCAGCACAGTTTCCGATCAACTTTGCCCGGCCCGCCGTCCGGGTCCAAGTGACAGTCAGTCAAGCCACACTGAGCTTTCTGGCCGGACGCGGCGCGCCGGTCCTTTTCGCGCCGGGCTTCCCGGTCCTGTCTCGCGTCCTGGGCGAAATCAAGGACCGCCGGGTGCTGACGGTGGTGATCGATGCCACTCCTCAGGAGCGGTTGGCATTGGACTATTGTGAGTGGTGGACATCGAGGCAGCATCGGCAAAAGCATCTCACAGTCACTAACAGGGGGGCGATATGGCGCGCGCAGGCATTCTTGCGACGGTGTTGCTGGCGCTGGCAATGGTGGCGGCTCTGGCGGCATCTGAGCTTCGAGGAGGTCTGAGCATGACAGCCAACACGTGCGCAGTGCAATACGAACTGCGTTTGGCGGACGGCCAGGTCTTCGATTTTTGGGGCCATGGCCGGGCACCCGGTTCGGCATCTGGCTTGGAGATGCTGGACGACGGCGGGCTTCCGCCATTGGAGCATCGTTCCCAGTCCGTCTATGGCGTGCCGGGCGACATGCTTCTGAGTCTCGATGTGCAGGCCCGTGTCGTGACGTTGACCACGACCCTATACGGCTCGGACCGGGCCAGCCTTCGCCGGTCCCGTGGGGCGCTCCTGTCTGCGCTCCGTTGGGATAGGGGCCTCAAGGACACGGACCCGATGATCTTGCGCGCCACATTGGGAGCCGATTCCTGGGACCTGAATCTGACATACTCCGGTCTGGTGACGGCGCAGCGGGGCCGCCACGGGACCGGCGAGGTCGTGGCCGTCCGGCTGATTGCGCATGACGGGTTTTGGTATGACCCGGACACGGAAGAGGCGGTGCTGGACTGGAGCGACCAATTCACGACAAACGCATATCTGGAACGGACCACCGACGGGTGGGGCAAGCTGATCACCCAGCCCGTCGCCATCACGCCGGATGCCGGGGCGGTTCGCGTATGGGCCATTGCCAAGGACTCTACTACGGGGGACGTATATTTTGGTGGCCGATTCCTCGATTGGGACAATAACGTTTTGAGCGACTACCTCGTGCGCTGGCATCGGGCTACCGACACCTGGCAGAACGTGGGCGACGACGGGGCTGGCGGCCCGGCGCTCAACGGCGGCGTTGTGGACATGTGCTTCGACCCTACCGGGACGTACCTGTATGTTGCCGGATATTTCACTAGCGCGGGCGGGATTGGGGCGACGGGCGATTGGCTGGCGCAGGTGGACGTGCGCACGGACACATGGTCCGCTGTGGGCGGTGGGCACGGGGCCGCCGTGGTGACGCAATGCAGCGCCGTCGCTTTCGCGCACGACGGCACCTTTCTCCTGGGGGGGATCTTCACGAACTGGGCTGGCAGCGGCGCGGACTACTTCGTGACCTGGGACGGCGCTGCGTGGGCGGCGCTGGGAGGGGTCGACCCCGACAATCACGTGAGGAAGATTCTGGTTGCGCCCAATGGGGACATATACATCTGTGGCGACTTTCTCACAATTGGCGTGCCAACCTACAACCGCATCGCGTACTGGGACGGGGCTTGGCAAGACCTTGATTCTGGGGTGAGTGACGCTGCATATGACATGGCGTTTGGCCTTGACGGGACTCTGTATGCTGTCGGTGCTTTCGCCAATGCTGGCTCGGCTCCGACAACCGTGAACTTCATCGCCCGGTGGAACGGCTCCCAATGGTCCGACTTGGACGGGGGCGCGAATGGCAGCACGAATGATTGCGCGATCGCTAGCGATGGTTCCCTCTGGGTGAGCGGCAACGCGGCGGACCAATTCGGGAGCGTGCCGCTGCACACGCGGTTGGCCAGGTGGAACGGCTACTCATGGACGCACGCGGACATGGGGTTTGACAACACAGTCTTTGGGATGCTCATAGACGGCGACGAAATCTACCTCGGGCATGGGCAGAACCCGGTGACGATAGGGATAGCCGGGGTCAACCGGGTGGTCGTGGACGGGAGCGCGTTCTCATACCCCGTCATCGAAATCAAGAACGCCGGGTACGTCAAGACCATCATCAACGAAACCACCGACCAGGAGATCCCGTTCGCCATGGAACTGATCGACGGCCAGATCGTAACCATCGACCTAACGACCGGATACAAAACCGTGACTGATACCTGGCTTGGCAATCTCTTGGGCCGCGTCCTTCCCGCCTCCGACCTGGGCACGTTCAAGTTGGAAAGTTACCCGAGGGCCAACTATGGCGGCGCCAAGGGTACCAATCTACTAGCGATTTTCATTGACGACGCCGCTGCGCGTGAGCACAACGACGGCGGGAACCAGCTCAGCGGCTGGGACAACATCACCGGGATAAGCCAGGACAACACGGACCTAGGGCGGCTCTACGCCAGCATCGTCGCAGACGGCGGCGGCTTCTACCACGTGGACCTCTACTCCGACGCGGCCCGGACCGACCTAGTGGGCCACACCGGGACGTACAACGGGGCGGGTGCGCAGGCGGTCATCGAGGACGCCGCTTCTGGCATGGCGGGTTCGCTCACCGTGGACGCGGTGGTCGGTGCGGACGTGGACATTCACGTCTACTTTACCATCGCGACCCTGTCGTGGCGTTCGCGATGGTGGAGCTTGGACGAAGCAATCGGAGGGCCATAGCATGTCTGAGCAGATTCAAGACGGCGGCGACAGGGTGCTGGTTCTGGCCCTGAATGTGAAAAGGCTGGCGAACCTGCGGCGGGTCCCGCAGGCCGTCAGAGAATCGCTGCCAGACGGCTACACGATCGCCAGCATCGAGGTCAAGGCGTTCCTGGAAAGAACCCAGGAAAGGGGGCGGCCATGACTTTACAGAACCTCTTGCAGAACGTAGCCTCTGGACTCCGGGGCGAGGCCCCTGAGCCTGGATATGAGTTCTGCTATCAGGGCGACATGGGGATGTGCGCGCGGTGCCCGGTGGAGAAAAACCGGAAGCGATGCCCGTTGACCGACGACGAATACTTGGAGCGGTGGGTCGCCTGGCACGTCAGGCGCATCGTGGCCGATCCTACGCACTGGGCCGACGAAGCATACGAGCAAGTCAGAGAATGGAGCAATCCAGGCATGATGATCTTCCTGGAGCTGGCCTATGACTTGCCCTTGGAGAGTGATGCCATGGGCTACTGGCGCGAGAAAACGCAGGCGGTACTCAAATACTGGGACGGCTGGCTGGCCCGCTTCGCCGTGGAGGCCCGTGAACGCGCGCAGCGCAACCCCGGCAACCTTGACTTCATAGACGTGGCCGACGCCGTGGAATCCGTGCTGGCCCTGACTGATAGCATAACCCACAAGGAACGTCAACACGATGACTGACACACCGGAAACCCAGGAAACCGACACGATGCCATATACAAGCGTTCCGCTTGACAATCCCACGCACCCCATCTGCGGGGCCAAAACCCGCAAGGGATCGCCTTGCCCGAACCCTGTGGTGACGGGCCGAAAAAGGTGCCGGATGCACGGGGGAACCAACCCAGGGCCGCCAATCCAAAGCGGGCGCTACAGCGCGGTCCTCAGACAATCCCTCCGGGACAAATACCAGCACTTCCTGGGCGATGCGAACCTGCGGGACCTGAGCTGCGAGATCGCCGTGGAGCGTGCCCTGTTCGCTGAGTACCTGAGCCGTTTCCAGGACGGGGTGAACCTGACGGCCAACGACATCTCACGGCTTATGGACTGGGCGTCTGGTATTGCCCGAACGGTTGAAAGGGTAGTTCGCATGGAGAACCAGAGCGCCTTGACCGGACGCGAAGTCCAGTTGCTAGAGGTGACGATCATCCGCTTGCTGGCGGAGTTCCTGGACGAACCAGAACGGGCGCTGTTCGCCTCGCGTCTGAGCGAAGCCCTGGGAAGCCAGGGGTTGTTACCAGCATCACAGAATGTTATTGAGGGACAATTCACTACAGAATAGGGAGGTTGACATGACAAGGCGAAGAGGGTGTGAACATCTGACCACCGAGCAGATCGAGCAGCTGACCAAGGTGGGCAAAGCGACGGGGAACCCGAACCTGGTAGACATGATCTGCGCCAGGGGCGCTCGTGACACGGAGGCGTTAGAGGCTGCCGGGATCAATTACAAGGCCCGCAAGAAGCCCCACGGCTACGGCCTCGGGGACTTCATTCGGCAATCCAGGGAGGCGGTGGCGAAGGCCACGGAGTCCACGAAGGTAGCGCCAGCCAAGCCCACATTGCCGAAGGTGCTGGACGCCGCACTCGCAGCGGCCAACGCCAACGCCATTGGCGACCCTGGCATCCTGGGGTCTACCATCAACCGGGCGACGAAGGCCAGCCCGAAGCCGTCGGAGCTGACTCCCCAGGGCGAGCGCCTGGCGCAACGGGTGGCCCGGCTTTTGGAGGAGCAGTACGTCAAGCCCATAAGGGACGCGGTCGCCGGCATCGAGGGGGGCCGCCCGGGACTGGCGGCGCGGCTGGAGGAGGCGAACTCGCGCCTTGACGTCGTTCAGGGCCTGAAGCAAGTGCCGCCGGGGTTCCTGGGCGGCGATGGGAACCGGAACAAGGGGAGCCGATTCGACTGGGCTGCCTTCGACGCGCGTTTTACAGGGAGGGCACAATGAAGGTCAGAGTGAACAAGCCAAAGCCTCAGATCAAGGGGTACCTGACGCCCTGCGAGGCCCTGGTCATGGACGCCTTGGAGCACATGGGCGGCGACGAAGTGGACGTGCCAGCCGGGTTCCTGGGGATGCCCGAGGGCCTTCTGAATCAGGTCGTTGGCAACCTCCTGGGCATCAAGTTCCTGCTATCCGCTGAGAGCGTCCAGCCCACGCCACAGCCCGCGTTTGAGTACTCCCAGGGCATTCAGGTTGCGGCCCAGGTCAGAGAGGCCCAGGAAGCCAAGGCCAGGGCCGACACACAAACCGTGGGGCCTGCCAGAACAGCTCTCACAGGACGAAGTACAGGCCCAGGGCCACGCGAGACGGATGCAAGGCAGAGAATAACCGCCGTTTAGTGGTTGGCCCAGCGGCGGCGTGCGCCCGGCGACGGCGCGTCGCCATTACACCAAGTCCATGCGTACACCCGGCGCGCCAGTCCGGGCCATAATTGAGAGTCCTCAGACCCTCCACTGGGGTGATGGGTTTGGGCCATGTCCCAGGCCCGTCAGGAAAGCCGCCAGGCAAGCCCTGGCGGTTTTCTTTGTCCCACCCCTTGTTCTTGGTACTCACTTGACCACAAAGGCCCGCCAGCGGCCACTACGTTGGCTCTGGCGCGATGTTTGCCCGCAAGACATAGCCCCGTTTTCGGGAAGGCCACAATTAGAGCTTGACAGACTGTCTGTGTTCCTGTATAATGACTCGTGATAATGCCTCTTATGAGAAGGGAGAACAGGGACATGACACGAGCGACACCTGAAACAGTGGAGTTGCTGAGGAAGGCGAACGAACGGGCGGATCGGATGAAGCGACCGATGAACGCTACCGACTATTGGGGCAAGGTGCAGAGCGCAGAGCAGCGAATCAAGAAGCTGATACTGGCCGCCAACCAGGTAGAGATATGGGACTCTCCTACGTGGCCCATGATACAGGGCTGTTTCGAGCGGATCGGCAACGCCATAGACGACCTGTTGGCTGAGCACGGCGACAACGAATGGAGGGAGACATGAGGGACTTGCAGACCATCGAGCAACCCACGCTAGCGCAACAGATCGGGACGCTGATTCAGTCCGACCCCCGACTCCGTAGTCGGCACACGAAGCGGGCTTATCGGCAAGACCTGGACGGGTTCAACGGCTGGCGGGGCGAACAGGGCATGACAAAGCTCACCGTGGAGGCGTACCTGGCGGACCTGTTGGCCCAGGGCAAGTCACCGGCCACGGTCAACCGGGCGCTGGCCTCGGTCCGGTGGTGGGCGCGCAAGACCGTCGACATGGCACGTGAGGACCCCACGCTCTCCGAAGGGGACCGGGCACGGTACTTGACCCTGGCAGGCGCGGTGGCGGACATTCAGAACGTCCGAGACCCAGGGCGTCCGCTGAGAGGCCGGGCCGTCGCCTCTGGCGAATTGGCAGCCTTGATGGCCGCCTGCAAAGGTGACAGGCCAGCGGACATACGGGACGCGGCGATCATAGCGTTGGCCTGGACGTGCGGGCCCAGGCGGTCCGAGATAGCAAGCCTGGACGTGTCCGACATAGAGGCAATGGACGGGGGCTGCCAGGTCACTATCAAGGGCAAGGGCGGCAAGGTGCGGCAAGTGCACATCGGGAACGGCGCGGCGGACGCCCTGGCGGATTGGCTGGCGGTGCGGGGCGATAGTCCGGGGCCTGTGTTCCTGGCGATCACAAAGGGCAACCAGATTCAGAGCGGGGGCCTGTCAGCGGAGGCCCTGGCGCAGATGCTGGACAAGCGGGCGCAGCAAGCCAAGGTCAAGTCACTCAGTTGGCACGACATGCGGAGGACCGTCGCTGGCGACTTGCTGGACGAAGGGACCGACATAGCGACGGTGGCCCGTGTTCTCGGACATGCCAGCGTCCAGACCACGGCCCGGTATGACCGTCGCGATAGCAGGGCCGTCAAGAAGGCGCTGGACAAGCGATGCGTACCATACAGGCGCAGGGCGCAGGGGACGTTGTGAAGGGTTCACCCCACGGGTGCAGGGATGCCAGAGTCCGAATCTCCACTTAGTGGAGCGTCTATAATGTTCACCCCACGGGTGCAGGGATGCCAGAGAAACCGTTGAGATATCTCAACAGTTTATTGAGTTCACCCCACGGGTGCAGGGATGCCAGGGAAAAGCATTTCTTGAGAAATGGTTTTCACTGAGTTCACCCCACGGGTGCAGGGATGCCAGGTTAGGTCCGAAAAGTTTTCGGAGGTAAAAGAGCGTTCACCCCACGGGTGCAGGGATGCCACGACAGACCTTTTATCAATTGATAAAAGGTTGAGTTCACCCCACGGGTGCAGGGATGCCACGTCGATAAACTGGTAAGTTGACTTACCAGTTTTGTTGACCCCACGCGCCCAGGCAAGCCGCTGGCGAAGGGACGCAAGCTCATAGAAATCCCGCGTCCCTGGCATCGCCCCTGGTTCGCTGTAGTGGCCGCTGAGCCGCCTTCCGTGGCAAACGAGTATTCCGATACCAGTCAGAACCTCAGCTTGTCGTACTCCCTCTCCAAGTCCTCAAAGGTGGTATGCAGATACCGCTCCGTGGTCGCAAGGGACGAATGGCCCAGGCCCTTCTGCAAGGCCGTGATGCTGCCACCTTCCCGGACGAACTTGCTGGCGAAGCTGTGTCTGAGGGTGTGGGGCGTCCCTGGGATCCCGGCGCGCCTGGCATACCGGGTGAAGCTCCGTCGCAGGGAGCTTGGCAGTAGCGGCCCGCCGGTGTAGGACACGAGCAAGCGGTCGGAGCCGTTGGCGTACCGTGGCCGCAAGTCTGCCAGATAGTCCCTCAGCAACCCTTCCAACCCGTTGCCGACTGGCAGGCGACGTTGTTTCTTGCCCTTGCCGTGGACAAGCAAACGACCCCGCTCCAAGTCCAGGTCCGACACGCGCAGGTCGCAGACCTCAGAGATCCGCAGCCCCAACCGCCACATCATCGAGAACGCCAGATGCAAGGTGGCCTTCTTGACCTCGGGCTTGTCCAGAAGGGCCAGGAACCGTCGGACCTCTTCGTCGCTGAGGACTGGCATCTCTTTGTGCTCGGGACGTGGGCGGGGTACGTTCTGCATGGGCCTGTGACCATTGAGCAAGCCTTCCCGTTCGCACCAACCGAAGAAGGCGCTCAGGACGCGGTGGTGGCCTCTCAGCGTCTCAGTTGCCAGCCCGCCGCTGGGGATCGTGACGTGGCGGTGTCCGGGGCGCTTGGGCCTTCTGGACAAGTCCAGCAGGAAGCCCCGGACGTGGGCGGACTCAATGTCCTGGACGGGCGGGTCGGAGGCCAGCCAGCCGTCGAAGTCTGCGAGCAAGCGGCCATAGAGGGTGACGGTCTGCGGGGAACGGTGCGACAATTCGAGGGCTTCCAAGAACGCGGTCTGCGCCTGGGTGAGTGTGGGCATCGACATGCTTCCCTCCGCATTTCGACACCGACTATCCAGGGGCCACGTCCCTAGGCGCTATCTCTCTGGCCTTACGGGTGAAGGCTACGGGTCGGTGACGGTATCTGCCTGGCCCTAACGGCCAGACATTCCAGTGACCCGCCGGGGAGTTGAACCCCGAACCAACTGATTAAGAGTCAGCTGCTCTGCCGGATTGAGCTAGCGGGCCTTGACTACTCAACATTATACGGGCGCAGTACCGTCATGTCAAGCAAGCACCCACAGGGGTTTTGAATTGCCACGCAGGTCGACCAGTCACTCCAGCGGGCGAGGTATCTGCCTCCCCCGCCCGCCCCTATTGGGGCGCCTTCCGCCGTCTCGCAAGTGCTGAAGGCGCAACTAAGAACCCCACGTCTGTAGTGCTGGGCGCCTTGGCGCGCCCCAAGGGCTAAGGCCCTCACTACTGGCCAGTGACTTATGTCAAGAACTTTCCCGAGGTTCAACATCCCCCCCGAGTGTCGTCCGACTCCCTAGGGAACCTCTGGTAGATAGTAGGTGAAGAGCGCCTGGTACTCGTAGTTGGCGTCCAAGAAGTCGCCGTTCCACCCCCCCAGAGCGTAGATGCCCGTGTCGCCCGCTACCACCGCCAGGTTCCTCCACTGTCCCGACACTGGCGTCTCCAGCGCAGACCACTGGTCTGACCTGGGGTCGTACCGCTCGTTGAAAGCCAGGTATCTGTTCCACCCCCCACCGATGGCATAAAGGCTGCCAGCGATGGTAGCCACTCCCAGGCCCCCCCGCCGCATGCTCATGGGAGTTCTCTGGCGCCAGGGGTCGCCGTGACCCTCTTTGGCAGCGTCGTACTCCTCGACCGTGGCAAACTCCCTCTGCCCGTCGTACCCCCCTACCACATAGATTCTTCCCCCGATCGCGCCGGCCGAGGCGAACCCTCGCGGCGACGACATCGGCGTTTTCTCAGACCATGTCTCGGTAAGCGGGTCGTACTCCAAGGTGGAGGCCACATACGCGGAGCCGTTCCAACCACCGAAGACATACAGCCTCCCCTCAACCGTGGAGATAGCATAGGCGCACAGGCGAACCGGCATGGGGGCCCCAGCCTCCCAGGAATCAGCCTCCAGATCGTAGATCTCCAACGCAGCAACGACCCCCTCATCGCTGGAGTAGCCCCCAGGCACATACACCTTCCCTCCCATGAGGGCAGCCCCCACATTGTTGACGGGCGTGGGCTTGCCGGCCCTCGCTCGCCAACTGTTGATGGAAGGGTCATACTCCTCTACGGCACCGGTGGTGCCAGCCGATGTGTCACCACCTATGACGAGAATCCTCCCGTGATAGTACACGGCAGCCAGTCGGCTGCGCGGCGCGGGCAGCGGAGCCAGTGATTCCCAGCGCTGCAACTGGACAGGAGTGCCGCCCTGAGCCGCGCTGGCTCCCACGTCCAAGAATTCGTTGCCCGGCGCTGGCACGGAGGACATCTCCAGGCGCGGCAGCACCACCAGCATCGCTGCGAAGATCACCGTCGACACCAGAATCACACGCTTACTCAGCGAGATTGGCTCGCGCGCGATGGGTGCGGACTCCGCCCCCAACTGGTCCTCTGCCGCTACCGATCGTTGCACCTCGACCAGGCCCTCTCTCACGGCGTAGAGGGCCACTTCCGTCCGAGACTGGATGTCCAGCTTGACGAAGATGTTCTTGAGATGGACCTTGACCGTATTGACGCTGATCACAAGATCCCGAGCGATCTGCTGGTTGGTGGCGCCGGTAGCCACGGCGCGCACTATCTCCAGCTCCCGCTCGGTCAGCGCTTCCTTCTCTTCAATCATCAGGTCCGTCTCCAAGAAAGGGCCACTTCCCGACACGGGACAAGTGGCCCCTCCTAGTGACTGGCAGAGTATCGCCGCCCCTTCACATCATCAACGGTATTCTCGCCCAGGTCAGGCTTTCTGGAACCCCTCACCTGGTGCCTGGACGAAGTAGTTCTTGCACGCCAGGTCCACGTACTCCTTGTTCAAGACTGGTTCCTGGTCATTGTAACGCGCCGTGTTCACCACCTGGTCTACGAGGTCGCGTGGGTGGCAGGCCCTGAGCGGTCTATTGGTTTTGCGATAGTACCTGTCAACCAGGTACGAGAACCCGTCCTTGTCGAAGGCGACCCCCTTGGCTGCACAGACTCGCTCGAACAGCAGGTAGTACTCGTACAGAGTGGGGTTGGGAATCATCACCTTGTGAGGGATTCGACGCAGGAAAGCCTCGTCCAGCGTTCCAGGGTCCAGGTTGGTCGAGAAAATCACTAGAGCGTCGAAAGGTATCTGAATCTGCTTCCCCGTGTGCAGCGCCAGGTAGTCCACCTGGGCCTCCAAGGGTACAATCCAGCGGTTCAACAACTCCTCTGGCAGCAGTAGCTGTCGCCCGAAGTCATCTATGAAGAAGATGCCGCCATTGGCCTTCATCTGGAGCGAGGCCTCGTGGCATTTGGAGATGGGATCGAACACCAAACCAAGCGATGTCAGGGTCAGTTCTCCTCCGACCATGACCACCGGACGCTTGCAGAGAGCCCAACGCGCGTCGCGATCAACGTCCCTGCCCTCAACACTTCCATCCACCAGCCGGTGACACTCTGGGTCGAGGACCTTGATCAGTTGCCCTTCCACTTCGCAGCCGTACGGAACGAATATGCTGCCGAGAACCAGATTGACTATGTTCTGCGCGATGTAGGTCTTCCCGTTGCCCGGCGCTCCATACAGCAGAATAGGCTGGCCGGAATTCAGTGCCGGCCCCAACTGGTCGATCACCGATGCGCTCACCACCACGTCATTCAGGGCGTGCTCCAGGTCCTCCCTCCGGATCACGGAGCACGCCATGGCCACACTCTGTCTCCTGACAATCTCCACGTAGGCATCCAGAGATACGGGTGCGGGTCCCAGGTACTCGTTGCGTGCCAGAGCCTCGCGCGCCCGGGCGGTCCCCGCCTCCGTGATGCCGTACCGGTATACGGGTATTACTCCTCTGTCGCTTCCCAGAACGGTGCAGAGCTTCTCTTTGCGCAGCACATCCAGGAGATCGACGACCACAGGCAGGGGAACCTTCATCCTGTCCGCAATCTCCGTGCCATCCATCTCGCCCTCGAAGTAGAGCGTCTTGACGACTAGGTCCGTCAGAAGGCCTCGTGACACCCCCAGATCCTCAACGGATAGAGGCTTGCTCAACGGACCGCCTGACGCCACCCTTGTACCTTCCCATTGGCCCATCATCTCAACTCCTCAACCCTGTCGAGTCTCAAGCAGCCACACCATCAAAACCTCGGATGCCCAGGCGCGATGCGCTGACTCTCTTAGGCCCGGCGCAACGCATTATACAGCACGTGGCGGTCCAACGCAAGCACGCCTTGCCAGCCTCCTTGTCTCCGAGAGTTGCGTCAGCTACAATCTAGTCGCTCGTCGCCATCCACGCGGATGAGAGGTCGATGCGACTAGGATTCCCCGTCAAGGTACTGGGGCAACCCGGACTGAAGTCCCACGACACCAGGCGCTGGCAGAATCACCCGCATCTCAGCGTCAGTCTCGCGTATCTACGCGACGTCTTCCTCTACCTGGACCGACAAGACATTCGCATGTACCGGATGGCGGCAGACCTGGCACCCTACGTGTCCCACCCAGACCTTCCCCGGTTCCATTACCAGATCGATGATTGCGCCACCGAGCTATCCGCTCTTGGAGCGATGGCCAAGAGCTACGACCTGCGTCTCTCTTTCCACCTACAGTTGAGTACCGTCCTCAACGCCCTCGACGAAGCCATCGCTCTCCAAGCCGCTCAGTTGATCACCGCTCAGGCTATGATCCTTGACGGTATGAAGCTGGGAGATGAGGCAGTGGTGGTGACCCACGTGGGAGGGGCGTATGGGGATAGGGATGCCGCGCTTGAGCGATTCGCGGCGCGCTGCGACCTACTCCCCGACCGGGCCCGCCGCCGACTGGCCCTGGAGAATGATGACAATCGCTTCTCCGTAGCCGACATCATGTGGGTTCACCGTCGCACGGGCGTGCCCCTGGTCTTCGACTACCTGCACTTCCAGAACCACAACCCAGAAGGTATGCTGCTGATGGAAGCCCTGGAAGTCTGCCTGGGCAGTTGGCCACAGAACGTGAGACCCAAGATCCACTTCAGCTCACCTCGCACCGCCATGCGGGTCATCGACCGCACGAGCTCGCAGGACGAGCGCAGAGAGCCAATAATGCGCGCGCCTCGGCCGCACCAGCATGCGGACTTCATTGACCCCTTCCAGTTCATGCACTTCGTCAGGAAGGTCAAGACCATCGATCTACCAGAATTCGATTTCATGCTTGAGGCCAAAGCCAAAGACCTGGCGGTCCTGCACCTCCGGGAGCATCTGGCTCGCTTGGCACCAGACGCCATGTATTGGGGGAGCAATGGCTGAAGCGCAGGAACCTGACACTGGGCAGCGATGGCGTGTTTTGGTTGTCGTGCTGAATAGCCACCGCGACTTCGAGGTGGCGCGTGAAGAGAGCTGGTATCGCATCCCGTTGAGCAGAGCCCCCACGCGGGTCGGCGCTGACTACCTGGCCTTCTACCAGACTAGTGTCTTCGGAGAGGAACGGTGGGCGGTGAACTACTATGCGCCCGTCAGGCGTTACCGCATCGTCTCCAGGCGGATTCTCCTCCCCGGCGAGCCAGATCATCCCAGGGCCGACGACCTGTATTACAGGATAGAGATCGGATCACTGCGCCGCCTCCCGCGTTCCATACCCAGTCATCGCTTGCGACGGATCACGTTCATTCCTACGACACTGGAACGCCTCTTCGGGGCGGAGGAGATCAACGACCTGTGGTGTGGCACCCGGGATGAAGAGCAGCTGTGGCGGGCTTTCAAGGAGAGCGGTCTCGCGGCCGAGCGACGCTATCCTCTCACGGAGGGGGACGAACAGCGCACAGCGGACTTCGCCTTGTTCTGCAAGAATGGCAGGCTCGCGGTCTGCATGGAGAGTGAGCTACCCATCCGCAACGTCAGAGTCATCCGCGAACATCCCCTGATCAGCGAATACGAAGCGCGGGCTCTGGGCTGGATGATGCTGCGGCTCGAAAGTCGAGACGTCGTCGAGCCCGCAGCGGCCTGCCTGCGGACGATCATGGAAGTGGCCGAGAGGCTGGGTGGCGTGGCCACACCACCCACCTGCTAAGTGCCGTAGGCTGCCCACGGGAGCGGAATCCCAGGACCATCGCTTTCTACTTGACAAGCATTGGACACGGGACTATAATTGGTTTTCAGATAGAGGCTGGAGATCATGAAGTGACGTTTGCTGGCACATCAGGCGGCATTCGAGTTCTTCACTGGCGTCGAACGTTGAGCCCAGTAGAACCAAGGCGTGTGTTGCAGTCGAGGCAGTGACCTGGGATGGTCACGGCCTCGATTTGTTTTCGTCGCGTGCCGATGCACGATCAGAGCCATAGAAGGAGAAGGAGGTAAGCAATGGCCACAGTACCCTCTGACCTGGAAATCGCCCAGAAGGCGAAGCTCAAGCCCATACTTGAGATCGCTGGAGTGTTGGGCCTAACCGAGGACGATCTGGATCTCTTTGGCAAGTACAAAGCCAAGATCCACCTCGATGTCCTTCAGAAGTTCAAGGGCCGGCCCAACGGTAAGTACGTTGACGTCACGGCCATAACCCCGACCCCGCTGGGTGAAGGAAAAACGGTAACCACGATCGGGGTAAGTCAGGGGCTGAACCACATCGGCAAGAAGGTCCTGACGGTTATCAGACAGCCCTCTCAGGGTCCGACTTTTGGGATCAAAGGTGGGGCAGCGGGTGGCGGCTACTCGCAGATCGTCCCTATGGAGGACTTCAACCTCCACTTGACAGGGGACATCCATGCTGTCGGAGCAGCTCACAATCTCCTGGCGGCGGCCATCGACGCCCGCATCATGCATGAGGACACGCTGAGCGACGACAGGTTGGCCAGCATAGGCCTCAAGAGACTGGACATCGACCCCTACAGCCTTACCTGGAATAGGGTGTTGGATGTCAACGATCGCGCACTTCGGAACGTGATCGTCGGCCTCGGCAGCAAAGACGACGGACGTCCCCGACGGTCCGGTTTCGACATCACAGTCGCCTCGGAAGTGATGGCCATCCTGGCCCTGACTACGGACCTGAAGGACCTGCGGGAGCGACTGGGCCGGATTGTGATAGGAACCGACAAGAAGCGGATTCCCGTCACTGCCGAGGACTTGGGCGTCGCGGGCGCGATGACGGTTCTGATGAAGGACGCCCTCAAACCCAACCTGATGCAGACCCTGGAAAACAGCCCTGCCATGGTGCATGCCGGGCCCTTTGCCAACATCGCCCATGGCAACTCCTCCATCATCGCTGACATCATGGGTCTCAAGATGGTCTCCGACGGATACCTGGTCACCGAGTCAGGCTTCGGAGCTGACTGCGGCATGGAGAAGTTCTTCGACATCAAGTGCCGATACAGCGGCCTAGTCCCCAACTGCGTGGTCATCGCGGCCACCGTCAGGGCGCTGAAGATGCACGGCGGTGGGCCAAAGGTGGTGGCTGGTAGGCCCCTCGACGCCGCGTACAAAGAGGAGAACCTCGAGTTGCTCGAGAAGGGGTTGGACAACCTCAGGGCCAACATCGGGATTGCCAGGCACTATGGTGTCCCCGTGGTTGTTGCCGTGAACAGGTTCACCGCGGACACCGATGCCGAGATCGACTTGGTCATCAAGGGGGCGCTGGACGGCGGCGCGGTCGATGCGGTGGAGAGCAACGTCTGGGCCGAGGGAGGCAAGGGTGGTGCCGCCCTTGCCGAGGCCGTGGTCAAGGCCTGCGAGCAACCCAGCGATTTCAAGTTTCTCTATCCCCTCGACATCCCCATCAAAGACAAGATAGAGACCCTCGCCACGAAAGTATACGGAGCTGATGGGGTCGAGTACTCATCGGAAGCCGAATCCAAAGTCAAGCTGTACACGAAACTCGGTTATGACAAGCTGCCCTTGAACATGGCCAAGACCCACCTCTCCTTGTCCCACGAACCGAGCTGGAAGGGCGTGCCCAAGGGGTATAACCTGGCCATCCGCGACATCAGGGCCTCCGTAGGCGCTGGCTTCTTGTATCCGATCTGTGGCGAGATGCGCACCATGCCCGGCCTGCCTTCACGCCCTGCCTTCATGGATGTGGATATCGACGAGACGGGCAAGACCCTCGGCCTGTTCTAGACAGATCCCGACATAGCGCAGCGGCCCGATGGCGTTGGGCCGTCATCAATTGACACCGAGCACTATCAGGGGCGGACCGCCTCAGGCCGGTTCGCCCCGATCGTGGTGTCTGGGGGTCGTGGCTCTGCTTGCGCAGCCGGGCAACCTTCGTTAGAATAGTAAATAGGAGCAAACTGGTCAACTTTATAGGAGGTGAAGGACCGTGGCAGTGTCAACCTTACCCATTCCCTCGATGTATGCCGACCACCATGTCACGGCGGTGCGGAAGGCTCTGAGTGCTGTGTCTGGCGTGCAGGACGTCCAAGCCAGTGCCGCCTTCAAGGAGGTCACTGTCAAGCACACGAAAGAGGTGACC
>Ga0315274_10003459_pt1 | contig 23466 bp, 15 predicted proteins | sample YL17G02_20_MG_FD_203700 | JGI IMG/M metagenome (GOLD analysis project Ga0315274, IMG submission 203700) | Sediment microbial communities from Yellowstone Lake, YNP, Wyoming, USA - YL17G02_20 | ecosystem: Environmental > Aquatic > Freshwater > Lake > Sediment | place: USA: Wyoming | collected...
GCCGGAAATCGTTAAAAAGTTTTTTGAGGCTCCCAAGGTGCGGTATGCGATGAACTAATATGATAAAATGTCAACTACATAAAGTTCTGGGTAATAACTGGTCTGAGCATGATGGCAATATATATTTTGTAGTCGGCTCAGAAATATGCTGTTACAATACTAAACTTCGAAAAATCCTAGATACGAACTATAAAGGAATATACTTCACTTCAGATGGAAAATATTATGCGTCGGTTCCTTATGAACCGCCTTCATTAATATATAGAACATCTGATAATAAAGAAATGAAAGAATGGGAACAAGATATTAGAATTAAGGCCGGTTATCCTGACAGAATAATTAGGTTTGTCTCCTGGAGCAAAGTATTGGACTCTGGAATATTTACGATCGCTAACTATAATAATGTCATTTTTAATATTGGTAAGGGCCACGTGGTGGGTGATTTTTGCGGCAATGTGATTGGAACGAACAAGATTGGAACGCTTGCGCTAATCAACCCTTGCAAGGCTAAAAACAATATGCAAATAGCCGACTATGAAAGAATTGAAATCGTTGATCTGATCAAGCTAGCATCAAAATATCCGATTCCCAAATAGAGGATTGGAATTTCTTGCGCAAATTGTTATCATGATTATATGCCAGCTGGGGCCATCAAGAGATATAAGGATCATTATGCTCGCGGCTCGGATGCGGTGACTTCAAATCTTGGTACCATCGGGTTCAGAGCTCTACAAAGAACAAAGCTGGATTTCTGGGCGTGCGAGTGCGGGCACTCGCAGCTCTTCAATCGAATCGCTCGCACTTGTCAGCGCTTAGCGCTGAATTTCAGATTTCAAATGTCCGAGAATCTTTGCGTTCTTCGCGGCTTTGCGGTGAGAATTGATTGGGCTCAATGCCGGACAGGCATTCGGCAGGCTCAGCCCAAGAGAGTGTCCGTCCCCCAAGAAGACGCAAAGAAGTCCGTCCCCCTATGCGCTGCGCGATTTCAAATTTCAGGTTTCAGGTCTCAAGGAATTCTCTGCGCTCTCTGCGTTTAACGATTAAAGTTCAACGTTCGCCGTGCACCGTTCACCGTTTTGCGTTTAGCGTTCCTCATTTCCACTCACAGATACCTTCCTGTTTTTTCTTGCTTGCGGGAGGTTGAGGAGAGGGTAAGGGTGAATCCGCAGATTATTCCGGCGGCGGCGTAGATTGCGGCGGTGAAGATTATGGACTTGTAAGATTTTCGGGTTTCTTTGGATTCGAATCGTGCGAGGGGGTCGGCGAGGAATTTGCAGAGCTTGATGGTTGAGGCTGCCGCTCCGGAATCCGGGGTTTGGCCGTGGTAGAAGGTTGAGCTTATGAACGACGGCGTCACCACCATTGCCCCGAAAACAACCAGACCGCAGACCGCGAAAAAAGCCGCTGCCTTGATCTTGCCGTACATTTGACCTGATTATACCACCAGGTTAAAAGAGTTGCAGGCCTGCCCGCCGGCTTGGCCAATTTTACCAGAGGCGCTCAGTGGACGATCTTTGATTCCGAGGGTTCCTTGACCACCAGCACCCTTGCGGGCGTAAGCACGCGTCCCTCGCGCATGAAGCCTGGACGCTCTTCCTTGACAATGGCGCCGGGTTCCATGTCCTGGGCTTCGATCACCGCGATTGCTTCGTGGATTTGGGGGTCGAACTTTTGGTTTTGGGTGGGGATTTTAGTTACCTTGAATTTTTCGAGGGTGAGGGACATTTCGCGTTTGACGAGTTCCAGTCCGTCGGTTACGGGCTGGGGGATTTGATGTTCCCGGGCATAGGTTATTGCCCGCTCGATCAACTCCAGCAGTCCGAACATCTGCATGAGCACGTTGTCCTCGCCCCGGGCCAAAAGCTCCAGCCGCTCCTTGTTGACGTTGCGCTTGTAGTTTTCAAAATCCGCGCGGAGGTAGAGGTACATCTTCTTCTGCTCTTCCAGCTCGGTCCTGAGCGAGGCCAACTCCAGCGGCTCTTTGTGCTCGGGCGTTTCCTGCTCCGCGCGCTCCAGTACCGGCTTCTCCGTTTTTTCCTTTTCCCGTTCCTCGATTTCCTTCTTCGCCAAATTCACACCTCTCTAAGAGATTCGGGGCGCAGACACTCTTGTCTGCGCTAAAACAACTTTTTTCTCGGGTTTTCCGGGTTGAGTTTGGATAGTTCCTCGATCAGTTTTTTCGATTTTTCATCCAGCTTCTCCGGGATGGTGATCTGGACGCGCACGTACTGGTCCGCCCTTCGTCCGGTTGCCGGGTCCGGCGCGCCCTTGCCTCTCATCCGGAATACTTGTCCGCTCTTGGTTCCGGGCGGGATTTTGAGATTGCTGATCCCGTCGATGGTGGGCACCTCCACACCGGCGCCGAGCGCGGCCTCCCAGACCGTTACCGGAAGGTCAACCTGGATGTCATTTCCCTCCCGGCGGAAATAGGGGTGGGGCGTCACCCGGATTCTGATCACCAGGTCTCCGGGCTTGAGCCCCGGGACCACTCTGCCCCTTCCGGGGATGCGGAGCTTGCCGCGGTCGCGCACTCCGGGCGGGATGCGCACGGTGAGGTTTTCCATCTTCATCTGCATGCCGGCGCCTCCGCAGGAAGAGCAGTAGCCGGCGCCGGTCCTGCCCGAGCCCCCGCAGGCCAGGCACTGGACGGGCAGGTTTATGGCAAAGGTTTTGGTCCCGCCCTGGACCGCATCGAGGAAAGGTATTTGCAGTTCGGCTTCAATGTCCTCGACCTGGGGGGCGTATTCGGCCTGCTCGGCAAATGGGGCGCCTCCGAACAGGTCTGAAAAAATATCGCCGATGCTTCCGAAGCCTCCCCGTTTCCTCCTGCCGCGGCCGCTGATCAGGTCGTTGATGTCAAAGTCAAAACTTTGCGCTGCTCCGGGCGCGGAGCTGGAATAATAATACCGCGGTCCTCCGGCAGGCCCCGGCCCGGGCGCTCCCGGCTCGGACCGGCCCACGAACCCGAACCGGTCATACTGCGCTTTCTTTTCCCGGTCGGACAGCACTTGATAGGCTTCGTTCAAGTCCTTGAATTTTTCCTCGGCAGACTTGTCCCCCGGGTTCTTGTCAGGATGATGCCTCTGGGCCAGCCGGCGGTAGGCCTTCTTGATCTCATCCCCGCCGGCGTTCCGTCCAACGCCCAGTATCCGGTAATAATCTTTGGCCGGCATTTATCTTTTCCCCGCGCCCGAGCGCCCGCTAATCAATTTAACCATTTTAGTCCTATTCAACAATCTCGGCATCAATGACCGAGGGGTCAGGCCTTTTCGCTGAAGCTTGACTGCGATGATAAGGCCAGACCCCGATCCCCCACACTCACCCTCTCCTAAATCCTCCCCCCTCCGAGGGGGAGGACTTTGAGAAGTTTGTTTTATAAAGGCCAGACCCCCGAGCCTGAATTCATAAATTCACCGGCCCTTCAGCAGCTTCCTGCGTTTGCGCATGTAAAGGTCGCGCCGGACCAGGTTCGCGTAATCGGTGAGCAGTTTGCCCTGGAGGTGGTCCATTTCATGCTGGATGACCCGGGCGAGGATTCCCTCGGCGCTTACTTCGATCTCCGCGCCCTTCGGGTCCTGAGCGCGCACCTTGATCGCGGTGGCCCGCTCCACGTTCTGCTTGAATTCCGGGAGCGAAAGGCATCCCTCTTCCATCTCCTCGGCGCCTTCGGACCAGACCAGCTCCGGGTTGACCAGCGCCAGCAGGTTTTTCGGCTCGTCCTTCCGGCTGGCGTCGATGGTTATGATCTGCTTGAGAACGCCGACCTGGTTGGCGGCCAGGCCCACGCCCGGGGCCGCGTACATGGTCTCGGCCATGTCCGAGGCCAGCTTTTGCAGCTCGTCGTCAAACACCGAAACCTTCTTTGCGCTCTTGCGCAAAGCCGGGTTCGGGACCTCAACTATTTGCAGGACGCTCACATATATTAAGATAATTGAATGTAACCAAAAAGCAACTTGCGGGATTATGACAACGGGTCCCGCGTTTCAATGGCCCGGCCATTCTGCGCGCTTGAAATTCGGTTTCCATGGCCCGGTGATTCAAGCTTTGCCCCGCGCGGCTAAGATTAGATTTCGAGAGCCCGGCCATTATGGGCATCAACTAATTAGATGGACAGGGCTGGTCAGAATTTCGATAGCCCGGCCATTCATGGCCGGGAACGGTGATGGAGCAACCTCTTTGCTTCGGCCTGCGTGGCGCGGGCCGAAGCAGGAGGGGGGTGGCCCCGGTTCCCCGGCGCTGAAGCGCCGGGCTATCGAAAAATCGAATATCTGTCAACTTATTCAGTTGATGACCATAAGCGCCGGGCTATCGAAAACTTTGCCTACCGGTCAAATTATTTGGCTGATGGCCATGAACCCGGGCCCGAGGTTTTTAAGGCCGGGCAAAAAGTGTAAATTATGGGGATGGCGGAAAAGGACAAGGGAAGAGTGGCCCGGATGTTCAATGAGCTGGCCCCGGTCTATGACCTGGGCAACCACCTCTTGAGCCTGGGGCTGGATTTCAGGTGGAGAAAGAGGCTGGCAAAGGAGCTGGGAAAATATCAGCCCGAGTCCGTGCTCGACCTTGCCTCGGGCACCGCGGACCTGGCGATCGCAATCAAAAAGCGGCTCCCGGAGGCTTTGACCGTTGGCATCGACCTGGCCGCGAAAATGCTCGCGCGCGCCGGCCGGAAAATCGCGCGGAGCGGGCCGGGAGGATCGATTGCGCTGGCGCTGGCCGACGTCGAGGACCTGCCTTTTGCGGACCAATCGTTCTCCGCGGCGAGCATCGGGTTCGGGGTCCGGAACCTCGAAGCCCGGCCGCGGGGGCTGTCCGAGATTTTCCGCGTGCTCAGGCCGGGCGGGGTTTTGGCGGTGCTGGAATTCTCCATGCCTGAAAAAGGCTGGTTCGCCGGGTTCTACCGGATTTACCTGGGCATGCTTTTGCCCTGGATTGGAAAAATCCTGAGCGGGAAAGCGTCGTATTTTTATTTGCGGGACACCATCGCCGAATTTCCCAGCCCCGCGGAATTCGCAGCCGAGCTTGAGGCCGCGGGGTTCCTGGTCAGGCAAGTCGTCAGCCTGAGCCGAGGAGCGGTGTGGCTCTATCTTGCGGAGAAGCAGGTTGGGGTCAGGCCCTAACTTCGGAGTTCGAACTGCGACGATAGGGCCTGACCCCGAAAATTCGTTGTCCGAAACTCCCGCGTGATTATTTCAGGACCTTCTGAATATTCGGTTTGAGGAAAAAGACGGAGCTGTCCGCAAGTTTTTGGCCCGCGATCCGCGACAGGGCCTGGGAATAAACTTCCATCTGGCGCGCGTATCTGGCGCTTTCCGCGTCAACCTGGTCGGGCGAAATGTTGTCGGTCTTGAAGTCGATGAGGTGGAGCCCGTCCTGGCCGCGGGTGATGAGGTCAACCTGTCCGCGATAGATTTTGCCTTGGTAGTCGATGAGGAACCGGGCTTCCTGGAACGCCTGTCCGGAATCGATTTTTTGCTTGAACTCGCTCTTCCAGAAGGTTTCGAGCAGCGGGATTATTTTTTCGAGCGAGTCCTCGGTCCCGCTTTCCCTGGCCAGCCTCTGCGCCAGTTTCTTGGCGAAAGCCAAATCCTTTCTGCCCGCCAGCTCGATCACGCGGTGGACAATGGTCCCGATGGCCAGGGCCTGCGCTCTCCCGGCTTCAGTTGAGCCCGGCCTTGCTTCAAAAACTGCTTGCTCACTGGGCGCGCCGAGCTCAACGTATTTACGCGCCTCCTGGATTTTTTCCGCGAGCTTCTTCTCAAATTCTTTCCGGCCTTTTTCGATTCCGGTCTCGCAAGGCTTGAGCGAAGCGAAGGCCTCCAGGGCGCTTTTCGCCTGCTCCTTCGGTTCAAGCTTGAAATCCGAGGCCCATTTGCTCTCCATGAATCGGGACGCGCCGTTGCCCCCGGTCCCGGGCAGGGCCGCGCAAAGCCTTTCCAGATATTGCCCGTTGAATTTGTCGATGGCGCGGTGGTCCGGGATCACGAGGTATTGCCTGGCCCGGGTTGCGGCGACGTAGAGGCTCCGGTTTTCCTGGCAATCGAGGTGGAGGTCTTCGCTTTCCTTCATTTCATCGAAGTTGAGGGTGCGGTATCCTGCGAGCTTCACCGCCATTTCTCCCTTGCGCCAGTTCTTGACCAGTTCATAGTCGCGGGGCGAGGCTTTCAGGGCATTGGAGAGGTTGGCGAGGATGACCACGGGGAACTCCAGTCCCTTGCTCTTGAAGTAGGTGAGGAAGCTGACCGCGTCATTGGCCTTTTTCGCCATGAGTTCGGGCCAGGTTGAGTCCTCATGGGTCTCGAGGTTATCGAGCCAGGCCACAAAATCGGCAATGCTTGCGCCGGGCTCGGCGTCAAAGGCCCGGGCCGCGGTCTTGACCCGCTCCAGGTTGAGTAGCGCGAGGTTGAGCCGGGGGTGGAGCGGCTTGAGCTGCCTGATCTTGGCGCCAAGCGTGAGCCGCTCGATCATGGCCGCCAGGGGCTTGCAGTCGCGCTGGTCGTGGAGTTCCCTGAGCAACTGATACGCGGCTGCGATTGCCGGATGTTTTTCCGGGGCGGGGCTGGAATTGAGCCAGTCCCAGGTCCCCTGGCCGCGGACGAATTCGAGCAGCTCGAGGTCGCTCACGGCCAGGAACAAGGACCGGAGCGAAGCGACCGCGGCCACCGGGTCGAGCGGGTTGGCGATTGCGGAGAAGATTGCGCGCAGCCCCGCGATTTCGTCTCTTTGCAGGAACTCCCGGGACTCGGTCTGGAACGGGATGTCCCTTGCGGCCAGTTCCTCGCGCAGGACCTGGATATGCTTGTGCCGGGAATAGAGCACGGCGAAATCGCGGTACTGCGCGGGACGATAATGCGATTTGTCCCCTTCCCACACCTGGAGCTTGTTATCCACCGACCACTGGATGAAATCCGCCACCGCCTTGGCTTCCACCGCGCGCACGTTGTCCACGCCGTATCTGGTTTTTTTGGCGGGCAGCGACGGGTCCTTTTCCAGCTCGAGCAGGATCACCGGCTTCTTAAACGGCGGCTGCAACTTTGCTCCGGGCTCGCCCGAGACCAGCTCCTGGTATTCGGGCTGGAACCCGGGACGTTTGCTGATCAGGTTTTCAAACGCCAGGTTGACCCACTCCAGTATGCCGGGATGGGACCGGTAATTCTTTTCAAGGATTTCCTTGCGCGCGGCCGCGCTGTTCCGGAGCAGCATGTCCTTGGCCAGGTCGTAAATTTCCAGGTCCGCGCGCCGGAAGCGGTAGATCGACTGCTTGGGGTCTCCGACCAGGAAAAGTTTTCCGGGCTCCAATTGCGCCTTGTCCCATTCCCGGGCGAATTCGCCGGTTTGTTCCGCAAGCAAAAACACCATTTCCACCTGCACGGGATCGGTGTCCTGGAACTCGTCGACCAGGAGGTATTTGAACCTGCGCTTGAAGTATTCGCGCGGCTCTTTTTTGCGGACCAGGTCCCGGCCGCGCAGCAGCAGGTCCTGGAAATCGAGCAGTTCCAGCCTTTGCTTTTCGCGGTCGAACCGCGCGATGAAATTGACGAGCTCTTTCAAGAGCCGGGCCAAAAACTGCGCCCTGATCTTTTGGAACCAGCGGTCAAGTTCGTCCCTCACCGCGCGCGCCGCTTCCGAGGAACTCCATTCCGAATCCCTGACTTTCGAGTAGTCGAGTTTGCACCAGACCGCTTCCGGCTGGTCCGGCTGGGAGGCGAGCAGCGCCTTCATGTTCTGCATGAAGCCGGCCAGGACTTTGATGTTGCCCGCCTGGTTGAGCGCCCGGTCGTGGAGTTGGAGGAACGCGTTGTTCGCCTCCTTGAGCAGGGCTTTGAATTCCTTTTCCGGGGCCGGCTCGGCCGGCTTGACCAGGTCGCGGTTGGCGTAAAGCGCCGCGGCCAGGGCTTTCAGTTTATCGATGGGTATTTCCATGAACCGGGCGGTGGCAAAAAACCCGGGGTTTTGGGACAGGGTTGTCTCCAGCCATTTTTCCCAGACCTTGTCAAAGAGGGCCGCGGCCTCGGCCTCGTCCGCGACCTTGAAAGCGGGGGACACCCCGGCTTCCACCGGCCGGAGCCGGAGCAGGTGGCTGCAGAAAGAGTGGATGGTGGACACCTGGGCCTGGTCGAACTCGGAAAGCAGCCGGGAAAGCCGTTCGCGTTCCGCGGCCGAACTTTGTCCGGCTTTGGTTTCGAGACGGCGCCTGAGCTTGTTGCGCAGCTCGGACGCGGCTTTTTCCGTGAAGGTGATCGCGGCCAGCCGGCCCATCTCGAAGGACTTGTCGCGCTCGATCAAGAATTCCACCCGGTCAAGGATGGACCGGGTCTTGCCCGTGCCCGCGGACGCCTCCACGATGAAATTCGCGGCCAACTCCTCAAGGTATGCTTTCTTGTTCTCAGCCGTCATCGTTATCCTCAAACCGGACCTCGTCCTCAAGACGGAGGATCTCGCTGATCAGCGGGTTGACGCTCTTTTTCTTGAAAGCCGTGGCCGTGGCGTAGCAGCCCCGGGCGTAGTCGCAGTAATCGCATCCCCGGGCCGCGGGAACGAAGGCCCCTTTTTCGATCCCGGACACCATTGCCCGCACCAGGGTTCTTAATCCCTCCAGGTGCCGCTCCATTTTCCGGCCGCTGATCTTTTTTTCCGCGGGCGCGGACAATTTTTCCGGGACCATGGACACGAATTTGGCCTCGGCGTTCTCCGGCTTGATCCCGAACATGTTGCAGACGCTCAAGAGATAAATGGGCAGCTGGACCTGGTTGAGCGGGCTTGATTCGATGCTCTTGCTGACCTTGTAGTCAATGACCGACGCGCGCTCGCCGCAGAAGTCGATGCGGTCGATCTTTCCGCTCAAAAACACTTTTTGTTCGGGGTTGATTTGGAGCGGGACCGCCTCGGGCTCCACCCATTTTTCGGTCTGCCATCGCTTGCAGCCCGGCTCGGGCAGGAAATGCTCATGCCACCTGAGCAGGTAGGCGAAAATTTCCTCGATCTCCATTTTCCTGATCGGCTCGGGCGAGGGATGCTCGGTCTTGAGGTATTGGTCTCCGTCGCGGTCAAGGATTTCGCGCAGCATCTTTGCGACCTGGTCCCGGTCTTGCAGCTGGGCCCGGCTGCTCATGGCGCAAAACAATTTTTCCAGGGCCAAATGCACCAGGCTGCCCTGGGCCAGCCGCTCAAAGCCCCAGGCCTTTTCCGGCTCCTCCAATGGCGCCACCGCCAGAATCCTTTTCATGAAATAGACAAAAGGGCAGCCCAAGTAGTCCTTGATGCCGGCCGCGGAAACCTTGCCGGAGAGGATGGAGAACTCTCCCGGCCGGTACCCGGGGTCCTGCCCGGGAAACCCGGTGAACACCCCGAGTCCCGATCCCAGCCAGCGCTCGGCCGCGAGCCGGACGATCCTGGAAACCAGGGGCGTTTTCAGGAGGTGGGCGTATAGCTCGGGCGAGGATGCGGTTTCGGTTTTCATGCTTTCCCAGTCTTCGGCGCCGAGCGCGAGTTCTTCACAGGGGGGAGAAAACTCGCTCAGTTCAACCCATCGCAGGCAGTTTCCCGGCCGGGCCAGTTTCGCGAGCTTGTCATGATCAGACTCGACCTCCACTCCCAGCGACTTGCTGACGGCGTTGAGCAAAAGATGACTCGCCGGCCTTTCGCGGCTGTTCTCCAGGTCCAGCCAAGGGCAGGTGAGCGTCAGATGTTCCCCGGCCTGGTCGCAGGCAAGGTAAAACAAAAGCCGCTCTTCCTGGGTCCTCCGCCACTTCTCGGCCAAATACCCGGACCCGGACAATTGACGGTTGATCTCCGCGCGGTCGTCGTCCGCGATCAGCGGACTTTCCGCGGGCTTGAGCGGAAAGCTCGATTCCGAAAGTCCGGGCACGATTACCGCCTTGAAACGCGCGCCCCTGGCGGCCATGAGTTCGCTCAGGCATACCCGGCCCTGCATGAACTTGCCGGTCTTGATGGCAGAGGCGGCAAGCGCCTTCTCCAGCAGTTCCCGGAAAGTCCTCAAGTCCGCGGCAACCCCTGCCCGGTCAAGCGCGGCTATTTCCCCTAAAACATCAGCAAGCTTTTCGCCCAGGTCCGCGGGGGCCGCGTCCAAGTCAAGGTATCTGCCCGCGAGTTCCCCGGTCTTTTCCGAAAGCGCGCTGAAGCCGGCGCATTTTTGCAGGCTTGCAAGCTCGTCGATCAAGGCGCCGGAAATTTCGATCAGCGTTTCCGCAGCCTTGATTTTCGCCCGGACCAGCTCGACCTTTCGGGCGCACTCCTCTTCATCCTCCCGGCCGGAAACCGCCCGGCTCTCCGCAAGAGCGAGCGAGCGCTTTAAGGCCTCCAGGTATTCCGCGGGCTTTTGCCTCCAGTCGTCCCGGCCTTTGATCACCCCGGCTTCCCGGCCGGCCAAATCCATCAGGGCCGCGGGCTCGCCGCCGGCCGGTCCAAAAATTTCTTTGCGCAAGAAGCGGCTATGGAGAAATTTGACCACGCTCTCGCGCGAATAATCCTCGTCCGGGTCGGCAATCCGCAGCAGCCGGACCAGGGCCTTCACCGGCCCGAATTCCGAGAGCGGCCGGCCGGAAACGACGTGGCAGGGAATCTGGAACTGCTCGAACGCGTCCAGGAGCGGCCGGCGATATCTTTCAAAGTCGCGCGCCAGGACCCCGATCTCGTCAAATTTGAGTCCGCGGCTTCGCACCAGGCGCATGACCTCCCGGCAGACCTCAACCGCCTCGCGCTCGACCCCCGGGGCAAAGACGATGGACAGCGAACCGTCGGCTTTGAGCTCCGACTTCCGGCCGGTGAGCAGGCTCTGCTTGAACCGGCCGAGGTCCGAATCCGGCGCGGCCGCGGCCAGGGTTTCAGGCGCGAGTCCGAGCTCCTTCTGATAGAAATCCTCATAAACCGGCCGCTGATATTCGCAGAAAAAATCGTCCTGGCCTTCCGGACGCAGCATGAACAGCCCGAGCGAGACCTGTCCGGCCAAGGAGCGGATCAGGCGCCGCTGGAGAGCGGTGTAATCGTAAAAGCCGTAAACCAGGAGCTGGTCCGTTGCAAAGGCCTGCTGGAACCGGTCCGCCTTTTGGCCGGCAATCTCAAACCTGTCCCACCTGCCTTCATACCCCGCCAGTCGCTGGTCCAGTTGTTCCAAAAGGCCGAAAAGCGCCCCGAGCTTGGGATAGACTTTTTCCCCGGCAAGTTTTTTAAGCCGGGTAAAATTATCCCCGCTGACCAGGCCGTCTTTCAAGTCCCGGTGCTCCTCCACCATGGCCTCGGCCAGGCCCGGACTGTCCTTGAGCGACCCGAAATAATTATCCCGGCCCAGCCTCCGGAGCTCATCCCTGACCAGGATAAACCTGAGCCAATGCCCGGCTTCCGGACGGTATTCCGGGACAGGGTCGGCGTAGTAAAGTTTGTCCACCAGCTCCGGGAACAGGATGAATTCAACGTTGATCCCGCAGCCGGCCTGATTGAGCGAGGGGTAAAGCCGGCGCTCGAGGTATTGGGCGAGCAGGCTGCTGCCCAAAAGCACCGGCACCGGCTTGAGCGGGTCCGGTGACTTGGCGGCAAGGATTTGCGCGAGCAGCTTTTGCTCCAGCGCCTCCCACGATTGCGAAACGAAAAGCCTTGAACCCGTGCCCGCCATCCGGCTCAAGATTATATCATGGTTTGATGACAGATGCGGTCAGAGCGCGGTGTGGGGGCAGACCTTTTAGGCCTGTTGCCCAAAACATTTTTCCCCGCCCTTGTCGCCGACGCGCCAAAGTCCCGCGCTTCGCGGGACGACGGCGCGAGGGGAGGGGATCAAGTCGGAGACACTCCGTAGCCTCGGCGAAGGAGTGGGGAGGGTGATTAGTCAACAACCTAATCAATCACCCTCTCCTAAATTCTCCCCCCTCCGAGGGGGAGGACTTTGAGGATTTTGATTTGGGCAACAGGCCCTTTTCGAAGAAGCTTGACTGCCTCGTGCTGCGTCTCGTGCTACGTAGCGTCCCCCCGCTTCAAGGCGGGGTTAAGGCGGGACTACGCAGTGTAGCAGATGATAAGGCCGGATCCCTGCGAATAAATTCGCTCGCGCGGAACAGGGGCGAGCAGGGGAAGTTCAGCTTTGAACGCTGGAGATCACCTGGGAGATGCGCTTGATTTTTTCGTCCGCGTCGCGCAGCCGCTTGGAGAAGGTCTGGATGAAGAACCGGTAGATCTTGGCGGAAATGGCGTCGCTGGCCTTGAGCAGGAGGTCGAAGTCGGGCTTGAAGATGGTGAGCGCCACAACCTCGCCCTTGGCCCGGCAGCCCGCGGAGCGAGGCACATTATCGATCAGGCTCATCTCCCCGAAGAACTCGCCGATCTTGAGCGTGGCCAGCACTTCCTCCTTGCCCTCCGAAATCTTCTTCGAGACCTCGACCTCGCCCTTCAAAATAATGTAAAACTTGTCCCCCGCCTCCCCTTCCTGGAAGATGGTGGCGCCGGCGTCAAATTTTTCCTTGAGCAGAATCTCCGCCACCTCGCCGAGCTCCATCTGGTCGAATTCGCGGAACAGCGGCACGCTGGTCAGAATCTCAAGGTCCTCCCGCTTTTTTTTCTGGATGACCAGGGGCTTGCGCTCGTCGCCGTAGAGCGCGCGCAGCAGGTCTCGCCGGACCTTCTCGCGCTCTTCCGAGGCCATGGGCCGGGAGACTTTTTTCACCCAGTTCAGGAATTGCAGGTATTCGCCGGTGCGGTCCTCGTCGGTCTGCGATTCGAAGAATTTGCCCAGGTCCTGACGGTCTTCGATCCGGACCGGCTCCAGGATCACGCCCATGCCCGGGTCCAGCCCGCCCGGCCGCGCCGGTCCCGCGTTGGTCCGCACCACCTCCCCGCGGAGCACGATCATGCGCTCCAGACCCGTGTCATCGAACGCGAACTTGAGGTGGGTGCCCACCGGAAGCAAATCCTCGGTCTTGATGTAAACCCTTTCCTTGTCCAACTCCAGAATGTAGCGCGGGTATAGGTTCGGAGTGTCGGCCTCCCCGGCAAAAACCTTGAGCGGAATCCCCACCTCTTCCCCGCGGATGCCGCCCTTTTTCACTTTGGATTTTTCCTCTTGCTCCGCCACTATCGCCTCAAATTTAAGTATATCATAACCACCTATTTACTCCAATTTTCCGTTGGACCCGGGCCCGCCCCCGGAATGGCCCCCAACCCCGCGGCCTCAAGACATTGCACTTTTGCCCCTGGATGTTAAGATATTTTGTTTAAAGAGAGGACGATGTACGAGAGCGCGCCAATAGCTGACCAAGGTCCGGATTCGGTGGGGGTTGTTCAACCGCAATCCCACACGTTTGCGGCGCCTCCCCACGAGCTGGTGCTGGAGAGCGGTGAGAAGCTGGGCCCGATCACCCTGGCCTATGAGACCTGCGGCAAGCTCAACTCCAAGAAGTCCAACGCGGTGCTCATCTTCCACGCGCTCTCCGGAGACGCCCACGTGGCCGGGTATCATTCCCCCCACGACAAGAATGCCGGCTGGTGGGAATTCATGGTCGGACCGGGCAAGCCCTTTGACACCAACAAGTATTTCGTCATCTGCTCCAATGTGCTGGGCGGGTGCAAAGGCACCACCGGGCCCATCTCCGTCAACCCCGTAACCGGCAAGCCCTATTCCCTGGAATTCCCGGTAATCACCATCGGCGACTGGGTGGAGGCCCAGAAGCGGCTGATCGATCACCTGGGCATCCAGCAGCTGCTCAACGTGGTCGGAGGCTCCATGGGCGGGATGCAGGCCCTGGAATGGACGCTCCGGTTCCCGAACCGGGTCAAGACCGCAACCCTGCTTGCAACCGCGGCAAGGCTTAGCGCCCAGGGCATTGCCTTCAACGAGGTCTCCCGACGGGCGATCATGACCGACCCCTTGTGGCACGGCGGCAACTACTACGAAAACGCCGAACACCCCGACGCCGGACTCTCGCTCGCGCGCATGATCGCGCACATCACCTATTTGAGCGAGGAAAGTCTTCACCGCAAATTTGGGAGGAAGCTGCAGGACCGGGAGAAATACGGCTATAACTTCACCACCGAATTCCAGGTCGAGTCTTACCTCCATTACCAGGGAGACGCCTTCATCAAGCGCTTTGACGCCAACTCCTACCTCTACATCACCAAGGCCATTGACTATTACGACATCACCAGAGGAGGACAGATCGCGCTTGACGCCGCGTTCAAAGCCGCTCAATCCAAATTCCTCGTACTCTCATTCTCCTCCGACTGGCTATACCCATCCCGAGACTCCAAAGAAATCGTCCGAGCGCTCAAACGCAACAACCTCGAAGTAACCTACTGCGAAATCAACACCGACTACGGACACGACTCATTCCTCGTCCGTAACCCCGTCATGGAAGAAATGATCGTCAACTTCCTCGCCAAGAATCTGGAAGACTGATCCTTACCACAGAGACACAGAGAACACAGAGCAATTTGGGAATCAGGGATGGTTTGAGAACACTCCTACCGTCAAAAATTCAGCAGCAACAAAAAACGGGAATTGGGAATTAAGAGTTGGGAATCGGGAATTCGCGGTTGATTGTTTCTGTGCGAGCGACCTTGGTCGCGAATCCTTTTCCGTTTTTCCCTTTCGCCTTCAACGCTTAGCGTTCCCGATTTCCGGGCGCACGAGTAGCGTTGAAAATTCAGTGCAGCGAAAAAATGCGTTGCGTAGTTAAGGTCCGGCGGAACCCAATCCAATTCCGCGTCGCGCAGATTAGGGGCGCGGACACTCTTGTCTGCGCACCTCACCGCGCATGTTCAGCAAAACACCCGCCAGCTCCGGCAACCCTTATCTAGATCAGGGCCGGAAATAAGGCGAGCCCGGCCTTGCGCGGACCCCGGGGTCTGGCCCGAGGGGTCTGACCCCATGATTGTCCGCGCATCGAACAATGAAAAAACGCACCCAAGCAGATCGGCCAGGCATCACGCCAACAACTCGCGTCAAGGGCGCTTCCTTTGTAGGGGCGGGGCTTGCCCCGCCCGGAGCCTGGTCGTTCATTGCTCCGATACGTCGTAACAATGCGCTGTCAAAGAACGGTCATGAATCGCTGTCATCCATGGGCCGGCCGCAAACAAATCCTGGGGTCAGGCCTCTTCGCTGAAGCCCGGGCGATGTTGCTGAGGCCAGACCCCTCATATGCGGCACAGATGCGGGACGAGACATGCGGCGGTCAAATGTCGTGGCAGAGGTGGCGCGGGTCGGCTCTGCGATAGAGCTCTGGTCAACTCGCCGTCCGGCGGGGGACGCCGAACGCCCGGGTGAGTCTTGACATCCCCGGACTCCTCCTCCCCGTTCCTTCATGCCTGATCAGTGCGGAGCTGTTCCATCCTGCGAAGCGGACCGGGGGGTCTGGCCGAAATCCCATGGGGTCAGGCCCTATCGTCGCAGTTCGGGCTTCGGTGTTAGGGCCTGACCCCGCGAATTCGGGATTTCGGCCTGACCCCAGAATTTTAGGTCCGCGTAGCAGGAGACCGCTTCCGGAAATTCGAAAGGCTTCAAAGTTCAAAGGTTGAGAGGCCGTTTTTCCCCGACCTTTTTACCTTTCTACCTTTCTACCTTTTGACCTTCCTTCAGCCGGCTCTCTGCACTGCCGTTCGTCCTGACTTTTGTAGGGGCGGGGCTCGCTCCGCCCGAATTACCGGGCATGGCAAGCCATGCCCCTACGGGAAACAGGACTTCTCCTCCCTCTATTAATAGCAAAAAATGTTCACTTGCCCTGAGCCTGCCGAAGGGCCTAACCCCTTGTTCCTAAATCCAAATCCCGAATTCCCAACCAATTGACCGAATTTCAATCTGGTTAAACGAATCTTTTCCGCCTTTGGAATCAGCAACTTGCGGGCAGGTTTGGAGAGGTCAAAATGGACAAAATGCAGGGGTCTGGAAAAATGCGGGTCAGAGCACAACTCGCAGGAGTATGAAGGCGAGCGCAGCAAGTCCCGCGGATTTCAACAAGGCGGGATTTCGATGGGAAGAAAATGCAAAAAACAGGGGACGGAATGTGGGGACCTGACCCCAGGATCATGACCCCAGAATCACAGAATCATGGAATCAGATGTTCTGCTCGGGACTCCAACAAATGATTTTTTCTGGCAATCTGCTCGGTAACTTGCAGAAGGCTACACCCGGAGGCAATTGAATGTCCGTGAACTCATTTGGTAAAACCTTTCGGCCATATACCCCTTGCAAAGCGCGCAAACCCGAAGAACTCTGAGAGCAAGCAAATGCAATGACAGTACCTAGCTGAGTTGTAAAATCATCAGCTTGTGCGTCAAAATCACTCGGATCTTGAGATAGTAGAATTATGGCGGCTCCTTTTGATCGACCCTGGCGAACCAAGTCTACAAGTGATTGGTATTTTTTTTGAGCTAAAATCTTTCTAGCTTCATCAATAACCAAGAGATGTCTCAATCCCCTAAATCCATTTACAACAGGGGCTTCATTTTGAGAAAGAAGAAATGTTTTAAGTGCATCTAAAACCAATAAAATAACCAACCTTTTCAATTCTTCAGTCTGCAAAGATTTTAGGCTTAGAATCCATGATCCCGCAAAAAATTCAGCTGGCTGAAGACGTGGTTCGAAACATTCAAGGCCCGTCAATTCATTCAACCTGCTCATGATGCTATCATGGCTTTTATTATTTAGTTCAAGCTCATATTTATATGCTTCTTTTACCGCTTCTAAATTCCTTATTCTCGACGAGCGTATAACTCTTTCAATTGCCGTCCTAAGCAAGTCTTGCTGAATGTTGCCAGCACCTTTACAACACAAAGCAATTGAATCTCTAAATTGCATCGCCGCGTTTTGGATGCTAACGCTGCCCACTTCAGGACTGGGCAAGAAATCAAGAGGTATAGGGCTATTACCAACTTCGATGGGATGAATGTCAAAGCCGATTGAGTCCATTCTTTCAGAAAGTTGGCCGCCAATGACAAATTCGCCTTTTGGATCAATGAAAAGCGCCGGAATTCTTGATTTGCTAACTATTTGGGCGGCAATTTGAAGCCCAGTGGTAGTTTTTCCGCTGCCTACTTTCCCCATGAGAGCGATATGAGGTGAGGTCCCCTGGCCGTTGAGCACAATATCAACGTCGCTGTTATCAAAAAACGTTTTGCTAATAGCACCAGCCTTGATTCTTATCTCACCTGTAGAGAAAATCGGTCTATTTTGGCCTTCCTCTCTTAGAGATTTTTCAGGGAGCAAGTCTGAAAGGCGACTTATGAATTTTGTTTCATCCTCTGCACATTGATCAAACTCATCCTTCAATATTTTCAATCCTCTTGCCCAATGAGCTTCAACTAATGCCCTGAAATCATCTATCTTGGCGGTACTGCCCAAGCCCCCGTGCAATATTAATCCGCATATCCACAGGTCAATTTGCTCTCCGAATAAATGTTCCCCCGCAATTGGCTTTCCAAATGCGGTATCGACAGATATTGCATTTAATGGAGCAACTTCGGCAAGGGATCGTCCGATGGCTAGTCGAGCTGAATCATATCTATTAGTTAATCCAAGTCTTGCTCTCAGCTTGCTATCGAATTCAAGCAATTCTTCTACCGGCTTAAAACCCGCCTTCCAAATGGCTTCGCGAAATTGACGATTCATTTTTGCTCTCCGAAAAACGAATTTTCAAAAACACTTGACGCATTACTTTCATCACTGTAAATAACTAGATATTTCTGAGAAACTTTTTGATCAATAGAGCTTAATAGTTCCCCGTTAACCTCTTGGTCATGGGTAAGTATTATGATCTGGTCAAGAGCCACATCTGTCAATGCTTGCAACAATCGGGGTCTATATTTAGAATCCGCATTTCCCAAAGGCGTATCTATAATCAGAGGTACTCTTTTTTGGGTTATTTCCGCCAAGGCCAAGGAAAAAGCAATTCCGAAAGATCTTCTTTCAAAGCCGCTCATTATATCTATTGCCTGAGATTTGCCGGTTTGAAATTCAAAAATTGGCGCCGCATCTTTGGGGAATTTGATTCTGCCTTTAAATCGTTTGTCTGCAATCAACAAGAAGTGATGGGTAACAAGTTCCTCCAGGTGGTTCAATGCAATTGGACGCAATTTATCAGATAATTCTGTTAGAACTCGATGAATTCTCTCAGCAACTGCTATCCTTTTCTGCTGTGGCTCCATACTTGCGATTTCTTCTTGGAGTTTCCCTATCTCTGAATTAAGATTATGCAAATCCCCTTTCAATTTCTTAATTTCGTTTTCAATTGAATTTAGACGCCGGATTGCCTCATCAATTTGAGAGTGGAATGAATCTAGTTGATTTGCCAATTCATTTACTTCATCCGGAAGATTAGTCAATCTCTCATTACGTATTATTGTTTCCTCATAAATCTCCCTAGCCTCTTTTAATTTTTTTGCTTTTTGGCGTATATCGGATGCATTTTGAGCTCTAACTTGGCAAAGCAAATCAAAAACAACATGCCTCTGCTCTCCCTTAACGTGCCCACACAAATATGAATCAGCACATCCATTAGGCGGCGGATTATAAATTTGTTGCAATGCCCTTTTGAAACGATCCTTAACTCTATCTCTTATTTCTTGTGATAAGTTGCCAAGCAACTCATCACTTGACGGGGGCTCGGGAACCGCAACTGCTATTACTTGTTCAGCCCTTTCCATTGTGCTTTCCCTAAGGCGCTCCCATTTTTCTCTGATTTCCTCTGATTTGAGCCTATTTTCAATAGGTGTCCCCAGGCGAGTCAACGATAGAGCCAAGCCTAGATGGCGGACGGTATCCGTAAGATTCTTTTCCGCTGTTGATTTATTTTGTTCCTGCATTAATAGTTCCTCACCAAGCTTTTTGACATCAAGGGCCTTTTGCCCACCCAACATTGTCAATCTCTCCATCGCCTCTTTCCTGCTATTTTCAATCTCCTCTTTTTCCTTTTCCTTTTCAATATGTTTTTTCTGCAATTCAGTCAGTTGGGCGTTAATTCTTTGCCGTTCAGATGTTTTGCTACTTAATTCCTGTTCTTTAAAGCTGGCCTGTTTTTTTCCTCCCAGTTTTTGATGGCATATGTTCAAGTACTGTTCGATTTGAGCATGTACATCATCAATAATTTTTGTTCCGAACATCACTTCAACTGCCTTTTTTATTCCCGGGGCTCCAGAATTATTTATGAGCATTTGAGCCTGCTCACCATCGAATAGAAACGCAGGCATTATGTGTGCAGGAAATAATAACTTTTCTATTTTGTCATGCGCATATTCTAAGTCCTGGACTTTTATGGGACGATCATCCCTATATATTTCCACCGTTTCAAATGCTTCCCCCAATTTGGGCCTATTCGAAGAATCGAAAAACCATCTTCTTACTATCCTAACTTCCTGGAAATCTGTATCCTGCAATGTTGGGCTAAAGACCATTTCAACTAAAGAAGGCTGATCTGCATTTGCCGAGTTTCTTCTGAATAGTTGAATCGCTTTGCGATAAAATGGGTTGTTTTCCGGGTCTTGAGTAAACCCCTCGCAATATCTCAATCCAAATTTGCCAAACAAGCCTAAATATAGGGCAATTAGGAAACTTGTCTTGCCGTGACCATTCATCGCACCGATGAGTATTAGCGGTTTTCGGCCATTAGGCTTTTTGAAATTGAATGTAGCATCTTCATAGCTTCTCCAATTCTCCAGATGGACTTTCGATAGGTACATTTTATTGCCCCTTATTTAGTTACTATGACCGTTTTATAAATCTGTCAATAATATCTTCTATGTCTTGGATAACCCCTTCCTTCCTGCCCATTCCTGAATACTCGTTTAGCAACTCACATAAATCTTTAAGCAAAAGAATGTCTATGTTATTTTCCCTGCAAAGCCTTTCAATTTCCTTCTTGGCTTCTGAATCTTGAAAGCATGGAGGATAATTCATCGGACTGCTCCTTTCATCTTGCGCAAAATTATTTGTGATTCATCAAGAGACCATTGCTCCTTTATAATCCTTATCTCGATGTCGGAAATGAGCTTAGCTTTCAACCTGTCTTGAATTTCTATAAGCTCGCCCAGCAGCATTTTTCGTGCCGCAAAAGTTAAGGGTCCGAGTCCATAACTCCCATTTCGCCTTGTCTTGGATCTCGAATCAGGGTCTTGTGAAACTTCCTTCAGCCTCTTTCTGAATTTCGCTAAAGGTATGAGTTCGCCATGTCCTGATTCTATAAGATATTCCATTGACTTATCTTTTTCTATTACTGTGCATGTCCAACATCCAAAACGAGCCAATGTGGCGTTAGAAGTTGGCGCATCATCCTTTCCCAAAATGAAAGGCCAATCTCCAGAGCTGGCATCGCTATATATACTAAGGAGTTCGGAATGTTTGCCTCCCCAGGGTGCATAGCTACGCCTAAGAACATCCCATACCATTTCGGTCGACAAATCCTTTAGCGGTGCAAATATAAGACAGCCGATGATATCGTTATGTTGGCTTAAATGAGATCCATTGCTCAGTTGAGAATACTTATTTAATCGTTTTGCCCGAGCCTTTGATTCTGCACTTCTCACGCCCAAAAGAAGTATTGCTTCGCCCGCCTCAACTACCTTGTCTTTGATGAATTTTGTTGTTGGCTTGATTTTCAATCGGTCCATACACCAACGAAAAGACGGGGTCGGCGCAGGATATCCTCTCCCGATCATGTTCACCCAAAAGGTTTCTTTCGCATTTGGCTGGGTCTTGATAACCTCAGCCGGTATCTGCAAAGCCTTTATATCCTCTCTCATCAAGCTAAGAGTTTTATCGACGAATCTTTGAAAAACGGGGGATTCCACTAGAGTGTCATTACAAACTATATAAACCTTCCTTTTCCTCTCATCAGGCGCGATTGACAAAATACATTCGATGACCAACTGGGTCAAAAGTGTTGAGTCTTTTCCACCCGAAAAACCAATAATCCAAGGTTTGTTATGTAGTTGCATGTATTCAAAACGAATAAGCTCTTGAACTTTCTTTAATGCATCTAACTTGGCCTTCTTCATACATCCGACCTCATTTCCTGTGCAAAAAATTAACATTAAACAGGGATTTTTTCAAATGGAAACTGAGCGCAGCTAATCGGCACCTAAAGTCTGGTTGCTTATGCATCGCCCCAATTTCCTCCCCACCATTTAAGCATCGATTAGCCAACCTTGTCAAGTTCTTTTTTTTAGCCTCAGTCGACCCGTCCTCCTTTGGCTATGATTATAGCCTGGTTCAATGACAGATCCGGTCAGAAACTTTTGCCAGTTCATCGTTTAGCGTTTCTCGTTTCTCGTTTGGCGTTTCTCTGCCCGGTATCGCGACTTCCCCCTTCGTCCCATGAGGGCGCAAGCAAGTAGAGACTACGGAGGACAAGAAAGTCGCTCGCACAAACGCTACGCGATCTCAGATTTCAGGACTCAGATCTCAGAGAAATTCTCTGTGTGCTCTGTGTCTCTGTGGTGCGAATCATTCGCGACTAAAGTCGCTCGCACATTGAAGAAGTTTTGAGGCCGGGTTAGAATGTCTGCGGAGGTGGAATATGGATCGGAGGGTATTTATCGAGGCTGGGGGGCTTGGTGCTTGCGGGTTTTTTCTTCCGAGCGTGGGTCGGGCCGAGAGTTGCTGCGGTTTTGGCGGGCTGGAGGAGCAGGAGATTTTGGGCCGGGTTGAGGGCGTGGTTTCCTCCGGTCCTTTTTCTTCGGACTGGGACTCGCTCAAGTGTTACCGTGTTCCGGCCTGGTATGAGGACTCCAAGTTTGGCATTTTCATTCACTGGGGGGTTTACTCGGTCCCGGCGTTTATGAGCGAATGGTATCCTCGGGAGATGTATTTCCGGAGCAACCCCTGCTTCTGGCGTCACGCGCTCAAATACGGCCCGCAGAGCAAGTTCGGGTACAAGGATTTCATCCCGATGTTCAAGGCCGAGAAATTCGATCCCGACTCCTGGGCGGACTTGTTCAAGCGCGCCGGGGCCAGATACGTTGTGCCGGTGGCCGAACACCATGACGGTTTCCAGATGTACGACTCCAAACTCTCGGAATGGAACGCGGCCAAGATGGGCCCCAGGCGCGACCTCATCGGCGAACTGGCCTCCTCGGTGCGCAAGGCCGGAATGGTCTTCGGGCTGTCCTCCCACCGCGCCGAGCACTGGTGGTTTTTTGAGGGCGGCCGCAGGTTCCGCTCCGACGTCCGCGAGGGGAAATGGGACTCGCTCTACGGCCCGGCTCAGCCCGAGAAAAAGTCTCGTCCGGACAAGGCCTTCATGGACAACTGGCTGGCGCGCTGCGTGGAGCTTTGCGATAAATATCAGCCGCAACTGTTCTGGTTTGACTGGTGGATTGAGCAGCCCGAGTTCGAGCCCTACCGCCAGAAATTCGCGGCCTATTATTACAACCGCGGCGCGGAATGGAACAAAGGCGTGGCGCTCAACTACAAGAACCAGGCCTTCCCCGACGGCGCCGCTGTCCTCGACCTCGAACGGTCCGGACTCGCCGAAATCCGCCCGCTGCTTTGGCAGACCGATACCTCCGTCTCATACCTATCCTGGGGATACATCCAAAACGACAAGTTCAAAAAGCCCGCCAAGCTGATCAAGGAGCTGGTGGACATCGTGAGCAAGAACGGAGTGCTGCTCCTGAACGTCGGTCCTCAACCCGACGGCCAAATCCCGGAACAGGCGCAAAGCACTTTGCTTGAGATCGGCAAGTGGCTGGCCGTGAACGGGGAAGCGATTTATGGGACTCGTCCGTGGAAGGTCTTCGGCGAGGGCCCGACCAACCTGGGACGAAACACCAAATACGGCGCGGGCGAAATTCTCGCCCCGGAACTCACCGCCAGGGACGTCCGTTTCACCCGCAAGGGCGACACGCTTTACGCGATGGTCATGGGCTGGCCGGAAGAGGGCAGGGTTGAGATCAAGTCGCTGGGAAAAAACGCCGGGCTGCTGGACTTTGAAATAGCGTCCGTCCGCCTGCTCGGCGCCGGCGCCAAAATCAAATTCGAATCCAGAGACGACGCGCTCATCGTCACCCTGCCGGACGAAAAATCCAGCCAACCCGCGCTCGCACTCGCCATCTCCGGCCCCTCCCGCTAGCGCCGGGACTTAAGCCATGAGCGGTTCTGCCGCGGTCGCGCATGGCGGGAGAGACGGAAGCCCCTGCGCCTGAATTGTTGCGAAATCAGGCCCACTCCGAGCCATGGGCCTATCCTGAAATTCATAATGCAATTTTTTTCTTGACAAACTTTGCGCAAAATGCTAGAAGGGCGATGCAGTTCGAAAATCGGAGGAGCAGTAAAAGATTGAATCTTGGAATGCCCGACGATTGCTTGATTGCAGAGCACTCGAAATCATCGGGTGCTCTTTTTGTTTGGAAAGGAGGGGGCGATGAAAAAGAGAGTCTTATTCATTTCATGCGTCTTTGTTTTTGCTTTCACAATTGGCGCCACGCAGAAGACTTGCGACCCGCCGGAGGTTCCTGTCAATGCCCAAAAAGAACTGC
>Ga0315274_10003460_pt1 | contig 23465 bp, 25 predicted proteins | sample YL17G02_20_MG_FD_203700 | JGI IMG/M metagenome (GOLD analysis project Ga0315274, IMG submission 203700) | Sediment microbial communities from Yellowstone Lake, YNP, Wyoming, USA - YL17G02_20 | ecosystem: Environmental > Aquatic > Freshwater > Lake > Sediment | place: USA: Wyoming | collected...
AGAAGAGGGTGTGCGGGCAGTCGCCGGCGGAGACCTGGAGGAGTTGAGAGAGAGGGGGGGAGAGAGAGAAAGAGAGGGGGGGAGAGAGGTTTGTGCAGGAGGTCGAAGGAGTGAGTTTTTTTTTTTCTTTTTTCGAACGCGACGACGAACAAAGGCACGACGTCGCTCTCTCCTTTTTTCTATCCCTTCCTTCCAAGACCACTCTCTGTTACCAGTTTCTGCAGAGCCTCGCCGATATCCGAGTGGAAGACGAGCTTGTCGAGGCGCGTGGGGCGGTACTGAGTGAGTTTGAGACGGGGGGGGTGGTAGGAGAGGAGAGAGGAGGAGAAGATGGCGTGAGCATTGAGTTTTTTGATGCCATCGATGGGGGGCGTCGATGGCTCCACGACGTCCCTCATTCACTCTCTCCTTAAAGAAGAGCGCCGCTACGGCGACAGGAGAGATCTCTTGGCGCACCTTGTCGACCCACAGCATGCTGGGCCAAATGAAGCGAAGGCGCGGAGGACGAAAACAAGAGGAAGGAGCTGGCAAAGGGAAGAACGCCGCGTCTCGCTTTTTTTCTCTCTCATTCGCCGGCGACGGTTTCTGATTTCTCCACACTCTCTGATCGACCGGAGAAAATAAAAACGCAAAACATGGCCGACGTCCTCGCGCGCCTCGAGGACGGCTCGCTCGCCGCCGTCGACGGCGGCCTTCTCGCGGAGAAGGTTGAGTCTGCCGTGAGCCTGCTCGACCGTACGCTGGACCTTTACGGGTAAGGAGGGAGGGAGAGAGAAGAAGAAGAAGAGTTTCGGTCGGCCACCATCGACAAAGTGGTGGCCGTCTACGCCCTTCTTCTCTGAATTCGGAACCTCCTCGACCTCATCAAAATCACACACACAAAAAAAAACAGGCCCTCCCGCGTCGCCCTCTCCTTCAACGGCGGCAAGGACTCGACGGTCCTCCTGCACCTGCTCCGAGCCGCGGTAGAGAGGAGGCGAAGGCGAAGGCGGAGCGGCGACGAAGCTGACGAAGAGGAGGAGAAGGAAGAGGAAGACGAGGGCGACCTCGACGGCGTCCGCTCCTTCACCTTTGAGCGCGACGACGACTTCCCCGAGATCTCCCAGTTCGTCTGCCAGGCAGACCGAGAGCACCGCCTGCGGCTCGAGAGGATCACCAGCCCCGCCGCCACCGGCAGCGGCTACGAGGATCTCCTCTCGGCGCTCTCTGCCTACCTCGCTCGGACGGGCGTCGCGGCCGTCGTGCTGGGCACGAGGCGCGGGGACCCGAACGCCGGGGGGCAGGACGCCCTGTGCGCCTCTTCGCCCGGGTGGCCGCCCTTTCTCAGGGTCAACCCCGTGCTGGAGTGGGGCTACGGTGACGTGTGGGGCTTCCTGGATACCGTCGGGGCCCCCTACTGCTCGCTCTACGACCGCGGGTTCACGAGCGTCGGCGCCGCGCCGTCGACGAGCCCCAACCCGGCGCTGAGGAGGCCCGACGGGTCCTACGCCCCGGCGAGGGAGCTCTCCGATGGGAGGACGGAGAGGGCAGGGAGAGAGAGGAAGGGCGGCGGAAGCAGCGGAGGAGGCGGGAAGAAGGAGGCAGAGGAAGGGGAAGAGGAGGCGGGGGAAGCAAAAGCGGAGGAAGCAAAACAGGAGCGACGGCCCCGACTCCCCACCAGTCCCCCTCTCGCCCTCCGCTCCAGCCCCTCCCTGCTCGCCCCCTCCGCCGCCATTGTGCTGGTCGGCGACGAGCTCCTCTCCGGCCGCGTCGCCGACGCCAACGGCCTCTGGCTCTGCCGCAGGCTCCGCGAGGCGGGCTGGCTCCCGCGCAGGCTGTCGGTGGTGCCCGACGACGCCGCGGCGATCGCGTCCGAGGTCGCCGCCGCGGCCCGCGCGCACCCGGTGGTGCTCGTGGCCGGGGGCGTGGGCCCCACGGACGACGACGTGACCGCCGCGGGCGTCGCCGAGGCGCTGCGGGTGCCCCTCGTGCGGGACCCCGACCTGGCAGAGAGGCTGCGCTCGCACTTTGGGGAGCGGCTGCGGCCCGCGCACCTGAAGATGGCGGACGCGCCGGCGAGGGGTCTGACGGCGCTGGACGCTTTCCAGAGCGACGACGACGACGGCGGCGGCGGCGGCGGCGAAACGAAGAGGCGCTCCCCCTTTCCTCTCCTCGCGGTGGCGTGCGCCGCGACCAACGCCACGGTCTACATCCTGCCCGGCGTCCCCCACCTGCTCAGGAGGAAATGGCCAGCCCTGGAGGCTCATTTGGGCACGCTGCCTGCCGCAGGAGGAGGAGGGGGAGGAGGGGGGGGAAAGAAGAGCTCTGGCGGCGAAGAAACAGCAGCAGCAGCACCAGCCGCCAACGGCGACGACGGAGCCAAAAAACTCGGCAACGACAGAGCCAAAAAACTCTCACCTTTCCACGCTGCCGCCCTCCGGCTCCTGCTCGACGACGAGACCGCCGCCGCTCCAGCGATGGCCGCTGCCTCCGCAGCCGGGGGAGCGATCGTAAGCGTCGGGTCTTACCCCCTGGCGGCGGCCTCGTGCGACGACGGCTGGGGGAGAAGAGGGCAAGGAAGGCGAAGGACGAGTGAAGAGGCCGACACTGCCACGCCGCGCGGCGGCAAGGGCGGCGACGGCGCGACGGTCTGCCTCCTGCTCGAGTCCAAGGACGCCGCGGCCCTCTCCGCCGCGGTCGAGGCCGCAATCGGGGCCCTGCCCGCGGAGGCGCTGGTGGCGGCGGAGAGGGACCCGGAGGGGCTCGGCGGCGGGGGAGCAGAGCAGGCGAGGTAGATAGGAAGCGAAGGATGGGAAAGAACATGAAGAGATCGAGTTCGTTTGTGTAGTTTTCTTTGCAAAAGTGTGACGTTGAGTGTACAGATTTATATCCCCAAAGGCGAAAGCGAAATCACAAATCAGAGCTCCTCGATGAGCAGGGAAGAACCAGGCGCGCTGCTGCTGCTGTTATTTCTTGGGGCCGAAGAGGAAACCGAAGACAGGACTTCGAGCGCGCTCTTTCTCCCTCCTTGTCCATCTTCTTTCGCTCTCCCCGTTTCTGGCGGCGGCGGCACGGTCGCCGCGGCCTCCTCCAGGGCGGCGCCCACGGCCTCTGCCGTCGCCGAGAGAATCTCGGAAGGGGCCTCATTGGACCAACACGTCAGGAACAGGACCCTCTTGGCGGCGAGCTTGAGCACGGAAGCAGTCGAGGAGGAGAAGGAGGAGGAGGGCCCCTTTGTCGCCGCCGCCGCCGTCGCCGCCACCGACGGCACGTGCGAGGCCGCTCTCGTTCTTCCCAGAGCCGCCGGCACCCTCTCCTCGGGCAGGCTCATATCCCGGGCCTGCTCCGCGGCAGCGGCAGCCGCCCTCTTGGCGCGCAGGGCCGCGAGCTTTCCGCCAGGAGACGACGAGGGCGACGCCGGCGCCCCTCGCGCTTCTCCTTCTCCTCCTCCCTCCTCCCGCTTCTTCAGAGCAACGGAAGGAGCGCTCGCCGCCGTCGCACCTTCAAGCAGCAGCCCCCGCAGGTCCTCGAGCGCGAGCACGCACGCCACCCGCCCGGCGGAAAGGATGGCCCGAACGTCGGCGATGCCAGCAATCGCCGAGGCGCGCCGCGCTGCCGGGGAAGAAGACGATGACGACGAAAAAGACGACAAAGCCGAGTTTCCCCCTCCTCCTCCGACAACGTCGTTGGCCGCTCGCTCCACGCACCCGGAGAGAGCGGCGCGCAGAGGCGGCGGAGGGACCCCGGGCTGCGGGGGCTGCGAGAGCCCGCTGATGATAAGCGCGGTCTCGGAGAGAAGAGAGGAGGAGGAACCAGGGAGGCGGAGAAGAAAAGAAGCAGCGCCAGCGCCGCAGCCGGGGTCGTCGTCGCTGCGCCCTCGCTCTTCTTCCCCTCCCTTCCCTCCCTCCCCCCTCCTCCTCCACTCCCCGCGGCACCCCCGCATCGCCCAGCAGTAGCCGAAGAGGGCGCAGACGACCATGGCCTCGACCCCCGGGGCCGGGACCCCGTTTGCTCGGGTCGGGAGCAGCGACGCCAGGCGGGGCAGCGGCGAGCGAGGAGGCGGAGGGGGAGGAGGCGGAACGGAGGGAGAGGAAGAGGGAGCAGCCTCTTTGTCGTCGTCGGCGTCGTCGTCGTCGTCGTCGTCGTCATCTTCGTCCAGATCATCGCCGCCAATCTCAGAGACGAGCGCCGTCCCGTCTTTCGAAAGGGCCGGGAGGTGAAGGAGGCAACCGCTTAGAGATTCAGAGGAAGCTTGCCACCAAGGGATCCAGGGCTCCTCTCGTTCGCTCTCTCCCTCCGCCTCTTCCCTCCTCCCGGGCCCCTCCTCCGTTGCCGCGACGGCCTCGAAGAAAGCCAGACGCTCCTCTTCGCTCAGCGCGGCAAAGACGGCTTCTTCTGGGGGGCCTTCGGCAGAGCCGGCGTGCTCCCTGTCGAGCTCACGGAGCCTGCGGGAGGTTTCGGCTGAGAGAGTGATGCCGAGGGTCTCGAGGGGGAGAGGGGCGGTTTCGTCGAAGTCGCCTCCTTCGAGGTCGTCGCCGAGGCCGTCGTCGTCGTCGCCGTCGCCGTCGCCGGAGCTCTCTCCCCCTCCTTCCTCTTCGTCGTCTTCAGTATCATCGCCCAGCGTCATCTTCCCCCGCAGAGACGCCACCAGCGCCTGCTCCGGATCCAGGGGCGCCGAGGCGTCCGCCTCGCGAATCCTCTTGAGGACCCGGAGCATCGCCCCCCGAGCGGTTTCGTTGCCGTTGCCGTTGCTGCCGGCGACAAACCCGCCCCCGTCGCCGTTGCCGCCATCCGTCGCCGTCATGCCTCGGAGCTCCTGAACGATGTGCTCCCTCGCAAAGGCCTCGGTGCACTGCTCCGAGTGCCGCTGGTAGCACCCCGATGAGCAGTAGCGGGCGTTGCAGCGCGGGCACGAGTAGGGCGGGTCGGGGCGGGAGCAGCTGGTGGAGTAAAAAGTTGAGGTTGAAAATAAAAGAATGAAGGGTTAAGGGTTGCGATTTGTTTTTGTTTTTGTTTTTTTGAAGGAAGAGAGAGAGAGTGAGCGCAACGAGCACGGGTCCGACGCCCGGAGAGTGCAGCCTGCAAGTTGATGACGTCTCTTCGATAGCTCTCGTCGCTCGCCGATGGGAAACAGGCAACGCAAAAAAGCGGAACAGGAAGATGGAAAGCGACGGGGTTTCAATGCTTCTTCTTCTTCGACGGCTAGACAGGCTGTTTCGGCAGCTTTCTTTCCGCCTCTCTCACGACGGAAACTCACACACGGCACACGCCGCTATCTTTGAGGCCCTCTGCTGAACGCGCCATCGCGGGGACGCTCTGGCTGCCCCTGGCGACGTTCAGATAGAGAGAGCGTGCTCAAGGAAAGATGCGATTCACGGCATCGTGTTCTTTCGTCGAAGCCGTTCTTTTCTTTTCTTCTTTTTCGATTCTGAAGAATTGTTTCCCGTTTTTTTTACAGCAACCTCAGCTCGCACATCGCCTCCCTGCGAGCCGGGGACCACCACCCGCAGAGCCTCAGCGTCCCTTCCGTGCCAGGCAACACGTAATCCGCTCCAAAAACCGTCTCGAGCCTCGCAGGGCGGATCCTCCTGGCCGCGTCTGCCGCGGTCGAGGCTGCCGACGCCAGCGCGCCAGCGGCGCCCCCTCCGAGGCTGCGCCAGTTGAATCCAGGACTATTGCCTCCCCCTCCGCCGCCGTTCGAGGACCCGAAGCCGAAGACGCCGCCGCCCCCTCGCCGCCCACCATAGCCTCCCGTGGAAGAACTCGGCCTGCTGTTGTACCTTACGGGCGTCGCGGGCCTCCTCAGCGGCGAGAGCGGCGGCAGCAGCAGCCCGCCGCCGACGCCGTCGCCGCCGAGGCACCCGGCGTCGGCCGGCACGGCCTCCAGCGCAAACCTCGCGTCCGCCCTGACCCGCAGGGGCCCCGCGACCTGCTGGACGGCCGAAACGGAGAGGGCGTGCCACGTTCCCCTCCCGTGCAGAGGGTGCGACCTCCCTCCGTGCAGCAGGGCAGGAGGAGGAGCGGAAGAAGGGTCTGACGACGACGAGCTGTTTTGGCCGCCGACGAGGCCGGAGAGGGCGCCGTGGCTCGCGAAGCCGCCGATCCCTCCGATCGCGCCCCCGTTCTCGTTCTCGCCTGTCCCGGCGCTCGTCAGGCCCAGGTCCAGCCGGGCGGACAGGTGCGTGTAATCTAAGACGGGGCGGATGAACCTACCGAGCTGCAGCGCGGCGCCGACGGAGCCAAATGCCCGCAGGGCGGTGTGCCTGAGGTACGGGGTCCAGGCGTCGCCGTCGAGCGCCGCCGCGGCCGCCGCGGCCGCGGCCGTGGCCGTGGCGACCGGGGCGCGAAGCAAAGAAGCTGCTGCGGCGGCGACTCGGCGAGGAGGGGAAGGGGCCGAGAGGGAGGTTGTGGCTCCTCTTTCTCCTCCTCGGGGAGAAGAAGAAGGAGAAGCGGAAGAAGCGGTGGCACAAGCGCCGACGGCGTCGAGCTGCTGCTGCGAGGGCGACAGCGGCGGCCTCCCGGAAGCGGGGCGGCGCCGCCTCTGCGCCTCTTCCGCTGCTGCGGAAGCGAGAGCGGAAGCAGAATCGGGGGCAGCACTGGCTCTTGCCCGGCCCCCAGCTCCTCCTCCCCCCCTCCCGACGGCGAAGAGCGCGCCCGGGAGCGGGATCCTCGCGAGACAGCCGACGGCGCCAAAGAGCCTCGCGCCGGGCTGGCCCACCCCGGGCGCGTAGGGCGTCGTTCGGGCGCCGCCGCCATCGTCGTCCAGCGGGGGGACGCGAGCCGCGGCCGCGGCCCTCATCGCCCTGCGGAGGCGTCCCGTGAGCGAGCGGGCGGCCGTCGCGGCCGAGGCGGCGGAGCGGACCCTCGCCTCGACGTCGGCGGCGGAAAAGGGGATCGTCGGAGGTGTCGCCCTCGTCGCGGCGGCGGCCTCCTTCTGCTTCTTTCTCTTCGACGGCGAGGAGGCGACGGGAGCGCTCCCGTCGGCGCCCAGATCGATCACAAAGTCCGCGCCGACGAGGGAGGCGAGCGGGTCGTCGCTTCCGGAGGAGCAGCTGTTTCCCTCCTTCCCATCGTCGCCTTCGCCGTCGTCGTCGCTCGAGGCAGAGGCGGCGACGGCGACCCCGCTGGCCTTGAGCTGCCTGCGCTGCCTCCTCTCGGCCGCCTCGAGGCGACCCCCTGGCAGGGGGGGTTGCCTCAGGCGCGGCGGGCTGCCAAAGGGCGCGTAGCGCGGCCAGATCGAAGGAGAGGTTGCGTCCGAGGAGGAGGCGGAGGAGGAAGAAACCGCGACAGCGGCTGCCCTCGAGTCGGCTTCGTCGGCGTCGTCGTCATCATCTTCGTCGTCTTCCTCGTCGTCCCTGCTCGTCGCCGCCGTCGCGCGAATGAAAGTGCTCTTCTTGGCGGAGAGCGAAGACAGGGAGAGGAGAGGAGCAGAAGAAGAAGAAGGAGGAGAAGAAGAAGACGAGGGGGAAGAGTTTTCGTCTCTCTTTTCCTCTGCTGCTGCCGTCGCCGCTTTCTCCTCTTCCTTGCCTTTTTCTGCTCCCGCTCCGGCAACACTCGTATCAGCTGCTGCAGCGTCAGCAGCGACTGCCGCCTCCACAGCAGCCGCGGCGGCCTCTGCCGCCGCAGCAGCAGCCGCAGCAGCCGCGTTCTTAGCCCTCCACCCTCTCCTCCTCGGCGGAGGGGCGCGCCACAGGGTGGCCTCCCCCTCGACGGCGACGGCCCCCTGCAGGTGCGTCGTCGGGGGCAGCAGCGCGGAGGGGCGGGAGGAGGAAGAGCGGCGGCGGCCAAACCCGCGCAGCATCCTCCCCTTCCCGTCGTCGTCGCCCTCCTCCGCACCGTCGTCTTCGGCAGAGGCCCAGACCTGGTGGAGCCCCACGCGGTACTGGATCCCGTCCGCCCTGGGGCGGGACGCGACGTCGGCGGCGACGGCCAGCGGGACGACCTCGTAGCTCGCGGCGCCGTCGACGAACGGGCAGCCCTTGGCGACCGAGAGGCGCGCGTCGTGGCCGGCGGGCAGGGGGGCCGTGAGCCAGACCCGGCCGCGAGGGGCCAGGTCCTGCGCAGGAGGGAGAGAGGTCGGGGCGGGGAGGAGCCTGCGGCTCTGCTGTCGCCCCCGGCCGCTTTCGCCCCGCGGCCCCTCTTCGGCGCCGCCCGTTCCACCGCCGCTGCTGCGCCTCTTGCTGACCGCCTTGAGCCCGCGGAGGGAGCGCGCGTCCGGGGCCTCGAGCATGATGTTGAGGGCCGGACCCGAGGTTCCCGAGCCCCCAAAGGCGCCCCCGGCTGCGGCAGAGTTGGAGGAATAGGTGCTCCTGCTGGAGCTGCTGCTGCTGCTGCGGTTGCCGAGGCGGATGCGGGCTCGGAGGGCCAGGGAGTAGGCAGAGAGGTCCTGGAGGGCCTCGGACTGAAAAAGGAGAGGAGGAGGGTTTGATTGGGCGAGAGAGAGATAATGAGAGAACGAGAGAAGGAGGGAAGCAGAGCGGGGGCGTGAACGAGAATGAGGGGAGAGAAGAAAAAGAAAGAGAAGAGGGGAAGGAAAACGAAAAAGAAAACCTCCTCTTTCTTTCCCTTCTCACCAAGGGCACGCCCCTCGCGTGCGTGGCCCAGAGCCTCTGGATCCGGGCCCGGCCCAGCACTGCGGCCCACCAGCGGCGCCCTCCGACGCATCCCAGAGTGCGGTCGACGAACTGGAGGAAAATATAGTTGATTTTGGAGGGAAAGAGTCGGGGGGGAACGGAAAGAGGAAGAGGGTGTTTTTGAGAAGAGGAAACGAGAGACAAAGAGAAAACTCGAAGAAAGAAAAAGGAAGGAAACTCTCACCACTCCTCCGTTCGACCCGTCGTAACCAGGGGTGAGCGGCCCCACGCCGGCCTGTATCGCTAGCAGCTGCTGCGCCCTCACGGCCCCCTGCGGGGCCAGCGCCGCGAGCGGGGCCGGCTCGCAGGGCAGCGCCCCTGCGGCGCCGTCGCCCAGCGACCGCGCGCTCGAGACGGGGAGCTCCCAGAACTGCGCCGCGAGCGCGGTGCGGACCTCCTGGCGCTGGGTCATGCGCTCGGGGACGACCATTGTGCTGCCGTCGGGGATCGGGGAGAGATAGAGCGGTCAAAAGGCAGAGCAGGGGCGCGTGTTCTCCTCGGCTCGACGAAGGAGGTCGAGCAAAGAAAGAAGAAGGGATCGGCGACAGAGCAGGAAAAAAAACAATCGAAGGACGTCTCTTCCTTGCGAATTTCTCGACGAATATGCTCTCGCTCCTACCGTCTCTCTTCGGGAGCGCGGGGAGCCTATCCAGGAGAGGCTCCTGCGAGGAGAAAGGAACACGAAGAGCTCGTTTGCAGCGTCGCGGCCAGCTGGAAAAGGCGGACCCCTCGTGCTTCTTCACAGCTGAAGTTTTTTGTGTGTGTGGCGTCGTCGGTGCCGATGGCGATGCTGGAGAGCAACCCCGATTCACTTCCGCCGCCCAACGCCGAGAGGAGAGGGAAAGCGAAAGGCTACAGAAGAAGAGAAAAAAAACAAGGCATCTCGCTCTCTCGTGCCCGTCCCTCCTCCTCCTCTCTGCGGCAGCGCGGGCCCTGCGCATGCACGCGCGCGCGCACGTGCGAGAACCCTTGCGTGGCGCCTGACAGCGCCGCAAGAGCAGAGAGAGCAAGAGAGCAGCCAGGGAAGCACCGAAAAGAGAGAGTCGACGGCAAACCGGACCTCTTCTTTCGATGGCGACGCTGGACCGCTTCCCGTACTCGTCGGCGCCCGTCAAGCGCGTCAAGGCGATCCAGTTTGGCATCCTGGACCCTGACTTTGTGGTGAGCAAAGCCGCGACGAAGAGGAAAAAGGCGGCGATCGGGGCGTTTCTCTCCCGGCGAGTGAGAACAGTGCTGGCCGTCGCCGTTTTTTTTCCATGCCGCAGTGCCTTGCTTTGCGCCGCCCTTGTGGTTGCGCTTTGCTTCGACTGTTCCGAGTCGCTGGTGCAGCCTCTGGCGATCGATGAGCTCCTGGATGCGCGAAAAGAATCGCCCGTGCTGTCCTCCACACGAGGCTTAACGAGTGCATTCATCTGGTGACGCCGACGCCCGCTTGCCTGCTTTCTTTCCGCTCTGATTCCATCGCCGTCTGCCAACGCGCTTGGCTCTGCCGGGGGGCGCTGCTGCCCTTCTGAGAGCTCGCGAAAGGCGCTTTGGCGAGAGTCTTGTACACGCATTCGCGCACCTCCGTGTGGCTCGCTGCTTTATAGAGCACGCCATTACAAGGAGGTGGCGACGGCAGAGAGGGCAGCTGCGACGGCGACAGCGACGATCCGCCGCCCCCTCTCGTGCTCTCCTTTGACCTCTTCTCGCTTTTTTCCCTTCTCTCACGCATGACCACCACCACCAAAACCTCCCAACCGAAACCGCCCCCCAGCGCCGCTACTCCGTCGCCAAGATCGACTCGGGCCAGGCCTACGAAAACGGCCGCCCGCGCCTCGGCGGCCTCGCCGACCCCAGGCTCGGCACCGTCGACCGCGCGCTCAAGTGCACGACCGACGGCTGCGGCGTCGCTGACTCGCCCGGCTACTTTGGCCACGTCGAGCTCGCCAAGCCCGTCTACCACATCGGGTTCATGAGCACCGTCGTCAAGGTGCTACGGTGCGTGTCGTACCACACGTCCGGGATCCTGATCGCGAGGGACGACCCCAAGTTCAAGCAGTGCAACGCGCACGCGAGCCCGGCCGCGCGGCTGCGCGCGTTTTCCGCGGCATGTGGCTCCAAGCGCGCCGACGACGCGACGGGGTCGCCGCAGCCGACCTACCGCATCGACGGGCCGCGCGTTTGGGCCGAATTCCCCAAGCTCAGGCCCAACGCCGACGGCATGGACGACGACGCCGCGGCGGGCCTGCCGCCGGACGTCGACCGCAGGCAGGAGCTGAGCGCCGAGAGGGCGCACGAGATCCTGCGCCGCATCTCCGACGCCGACTGCCGCGCGCTGGGCTTCGACCCCTCGCTGTCGAGGCCCGACTGGATGCTGCTGACGGCGCTGCCGGTCCCGCCGCCGCCCGTCCGCCCCTCAGTCGCCGTCGACGCCGGGTCCCGCTCCGAGGACGACCTCACCTACAAGCTGGCCGAGATCGTCAAGGCGAACAACCGGCTCGCGCGGCAGGAGGTCGCGGGGGCTCCGGCCCACGTCCTGAGGGAGTTTGTGGCGCTGCTGCAGTTCCACGTCACGACCTACATCGACAACACGCGGCCGGGGCACCCCGTCGCGGCGCAGCGGTCGGGGAGGCCCATCAAGTCGATCTCGCAGCGGCTCAAGGGGAAGGAAGGTGCGTTTTTTTTTTTTGAGAACAAGAAGAAGAATCGCTGCGAGAGAGGTCCGAACGGACGAAAACAACTCACTCCTTCTTTCCGCTCCTCTCTCCTCCTTCTCTCCGCTCCTCTCTCTTTCCTCTGACTTCTACAAAACAACTATCACCTGCCCAGGCCGCGTCCGTGGTAACCTGATGGGCAAGCGCGTCGACTTCTCCGCGCGCACGGTCATCTCGGGCGACCCCAACCTGGCCCTCGACGAGCTCGGCGTGCCGTGGTCGATCGCGCTGACGCTGACGGTCCCCGAGGCGGTGACGCCGCACAACATCGGGAGGCTCGCGGTACTGGTGGCCAACGGCCCGCACCCGCCGCCGGGGCAGACGGGAGCCAAGTAAGAGGAGGATTTTTTTTGTTTTTTGAGTGCTTATTTTTTCACTTTCTTTCTTCCCTCCTTCGTTCCTTCCCTCTTCCCTCTTCTCCCTCTTGTCTTCTTCCTTTCCTCTCCCACGAATAGCTTATCGCTAACACTTGATAATCCTTGCCCATTCAACCCCTCCTCCTTATTAGGTTCATCGTCCGCGAGGACGGCCAGCGCCTCGACCTCCGCTTTGTGCGCCGCGATGCCGACCGCCACCTCGAGTACGGCTTCCGCGTCGAGCGGCACCTCCAGAACGGCGACATCGTCCTCTTCAACCGCCAGCCCTCGCTCCACAAGATGTCGATGATGGGCCACCGCGTGCGCATCCTGCCGCACTCGACCTTCCGGCTCAACCTGAGCGTGACGAGCCCTTACAACGCCGACTTTGACGGCGACGAGATGAACATGCACGTGCCGCAGACGCTGGAGGCGAGGGCCGAGGCGATGGCGATCATGGCGGTGCCGAGGAACATCGTGTCGCCGCAGGCGAACAAGCCCGTGATCGGGATCGTGCAGGTGAGAGAAGAGTTGGAGAGAGGGGGAGAGAGGGAGAGAGGGAGAGAGAGGAGAGCTGGCTCTTGGCTGTTGCCGCGCTCCGGCGTTTAAAAGAGGAGGGAAAAAACTCACCTTTTTTTTCCCTTTCCTTTTCGCTCCACCACCAACCATAACCAAACCAAAAAACACAGGACACCCTCCTCGGATGCCGCCTCATGACCGCGCGCGACTCGTTCATCGAGAAGGACGTCGCGTTCAACATGATGATGTGGCTCGAGGACTGGGACGGCCGCGTGCCGATGCCGGCGCTGCTCAAGCCGAGGCCTCGCTGGACGGGCAAGCAGTTTATCAGCGCGTTCTTGCCTCCTGGAGTCAACTGCCGGCGGACGACGTCGTGGTACCGCGACGGCGAGCCCGCGGACATGAGCCCCACGGACTCGCAGGTGCTGATCCAGGGAGGGCAGCTGCTGACGGGCACACTGTGCAAGAAGACGCTGGGAGCAAGCGCCGGGTCGCTGGTGCACGTGATCTGGGCCGACGAGGGGCCCGAGGCCGCGAGGGCTTTCCTGAGCCAGTGCCAGGTGAGTGAGGAGAAGGGGAGAGGGGGGGAGAGAGGGAGGGAGAGAGAGAGAGAGGCTGGGGGAAGGGGAGTGGAGAGAGAAGGGGGTCGAAAAAGAAACTCGAAAAAAAGAAGAAAAAAACTCGCCACTCACAATTCTTCAAAAAAAAAAACTCCTCCCGAACTCTTTTTCCACATCAGTACATCACCAACTACTGGCTGCTCCAGCACGGCTTCTCGATCGGCATCGGGGACACCGTCGCCGACGCGCGCACCATGGCCATCATCTCCCGCACGATCGAGGGCGCCGAGGCCGAGGTCAAGAGACTGACGCAGAAGCTGCAGGCCCGCGAGCTCGAGGCGCAGCCGGGGCGGTCGATGATGGAGTCGTTCGAGAACCAAGTCAACCAGGTCCTGAACAAGGCGAGGGACGACGCGGGGCGACAGGCGCAGGCCTCTCTCAAAGACACGAACAACGTCGTGAGAATGGTGACTGCCGGGTCGAAGGGCTCGTTCATCAACATCTCGCAGATGATTGCCTGTGTCGGTAAGGAGGAAGTTATTTTTCGACGTTTTTTTTGAAGTTTTTATTTTCGAGGTCGAGAAAACACTCACACACTATATAAAATAAAAACCAACAGGCCAACAAAACGTCGAGGGAAAGCGCATCCCCTTTGGGTTCGCAGGCCGCACCCTGCCGCACTTCACCAAGGACGACCTGGGCCCGGAGTCCCGAGGCTTCGTCTCCAACTCGTACCTTTCCGGATTAACGCCACAGGAGCTCTTTTTCCACGCGATGGGAGGCCGCGAGGGGCTCATCGACACGGCTGTCAAGACGTCGTCGACGGGGTACATCCAGCGCAGGCTCGTCAAGGCGATGGAGGACTACTCGATCCGCTACGACGGTACCGTGCGCGACGCCGGCGGGGCTGTGGTCCAGTTTTTGTACGGCGAGGACGGGATGGACGGGTCCCGCGTCGAGGGGACGAGTTTGGACGTGCTGCGGATGCGCGAGGGCGCGTTTCGCTCGGCGTTCAAGTTTGAGCTCGACGACCCTGCGTGGGCGCCCGCGTGGCTTCCCGCGAGCACGCTCGAGGCGCTGAGGGCGAGTGTGGCTGCTCGCAGGGCGCTGGACGCGGAGTACGTGCAGCTCTGCGACGACCTGGCGGTGCTGCGGACGGTAAGCAAGGGGAAGGAAGTTGGTTTTCTTTGTTTTTGTTTTTTTGGGTCTCGAGGAGGAAAAGGTCGAGGCTGCGAGAAAAACAAAAAAAACGAAGAAAATGATAACGCGAACTCACCTCTGTTCTCTCTCCCTTCCTCCCCCCCCCTCTCTTCTCACCCCCCTTTGCTTCTCAAACCCCTCACAGGAGGTCCTCCGAAGCGGCGACGCGTCCGTCGTCCTCCCCATAAACCTCAAGCGCCTGATCTGGAACGCCCAGCAGGCCTTTGGCTGCGGCGCGGGAGGCGGCGGCGGCTCCGCCTCGGGCGCCTCGGCTGGCGACGGCAGCAGGGCCTCGGCGGCCTCGTCGTCGTCCGCACTCGACCCGCTCGACGTCGTCAAGCGCGTCAGGGACCTCTGCGAGACCAGGCTGAAAGTCGTCGACGGCGACGACGCGCTCTCGGCCGAGGCGCAGCGCAACGCGACGCTCCTCACGTGCTGCCTGCTGCGGTCGACGCTCGCTGCCAAGCGCGTTCTGCGCGAGCACCGCCTGTCCCCGGACGCGTTCGAGTGGCTCGTGGGCGAGGTCGAGGCGCGCTTCTTCGCCGCCGTGGCGCACCCGGGGGAGGTTGTCGGCACCGTCGCCGCGCAGTCGATCGGCGAGCCGACGACGCAGATGACGCTCAACACGTTCCACTTTGCCGGCGTCTCCGCGAAGAACGTCACGCTGGGCGTGCCGCGCCTCACCGAGATCATCAACGTCTCCAAGTCGATCAAGACGCCGTCGCTGTCTGTCTATTTGGCCGGAGACGCCGCGAGGGACCGCGAGGCGGCCAAGGCCGTGCAGTGCGCGCTCGAGCACACGACGCTGCGGCGCGTCGCCGCGGCCGCCGAGGTGCACTACGACCCGGACCCGTCGACCACCGTCATCGACGAGGACCGCGAGTTCGTGGCCGCCTACTTCGAGATGCCCGACGAGGAGCTCGACGTCCGTCGCATGTCGCCCTGGCTGCTGCGCATCGAGCTCAACCGCGAGATGATGGTCGACAAGAAGCTGTCGATGGCGGACGTCGCCGAGCGCATCAACGCCGAGTTTGAGGACGAGCTGTCGTGCATCTTCAACGACGACAACGCCGACAAGCTGGTGCTGCGGATCCGGATCCTGAGCGACGAGGGTGCCATCGACAAGGACGGGTTCGCCGCGGGCGTGAGCGAACACGACGACGGTGAGTTTCGGTTGGTGGAGTTGGGAGCGGGAGTTGGTTGGTGGAGTTGGTGGTGGAGAGGTTGGAGGTTGAGAGGGCGAGCGAAGAGAGCAGCGAGAGCGAGGGAGGGCTAGGTCAGGCGCTGCGACGCACGCTCACCAAAACGAAATCCTCTTCCGTTCTCCACCGCCCCCCCCCCCTCCCCGAAAAAAAAATCTAAACAGCCTTTCTCAAGAAGATCGAGGGCACGCTGCTCTCCCAGGTCGCGCTCCAGGGCGTGGCCGACATCAAAAAGGTCTTCATCCGCGAGACCGAGCGCCTCGTGCCCGACGCGGCGGCGCAGGGCGGCTACGCCAAGGAGTCGGAGTGGATGCTCGACACCGAGGGGGTCAACCTGCTCGAGGTGCTCTGCCACCCGGATGTGGACGCGACGCGCACGATCAGCAACCACCTGGTCGAGGTGATTGACGTGCTGGGCATCGAGGCCGGGCGCGGGGCGCTGCTCAAGGAAGTGCGCGGGGTCATCGAGTTTGACGGTGCGATGTTTTTTTTTGAGCTTTTTCGAGCTTCTTTTTTCACTTGCTTGCTTCCCTGCTTGCTTCCTTGGCTTCGGTGCTTCTTCTACTTTTCGCCCTTCCGCGGCGTCGGCGATTTCGTCTTCTTCAGCCTCTCGTTTCGTTCGAAGCTGAAGAAGAAGAAGAAGGAATCGCCTTTCCCCTTTTTCCGGGTCTCGACGATGACGACGACGGGAGAGAGAAAAAAACTCACTCTCTTTCCTTCTTCTTTCCTCGAATTTATCGACCACCACCACCACCGCCACCACCACCAAACCTCCCATTCAACAATCCCAGGCTCCTACGTCAACTACCGCCACCTGGCCATGCTCGTCGACTCCATGACCTCCCGCGGCCACTTCATGGCCATCACCCGCCACGGCATCAACCGGTCCGAGGCCGGGCCGCTCGCGCAGGCGTCGTTCGAGGAGACGGTCGACATCCTGTTCCGCGCCGCGGTCTTCGCCGAGCGCGACGGGATGACGGGCGTGTCCGAGGCGGTGATGCTGGGCGCGCTGGCGCCGATCGGCACGGGCGCGTTCTCGCTGATGCTGGACGAGGCGAGGCTGGCGGACGCGGTCGAGGTCGGGCTGCTGGGGGGCGGCGAGGGCGGGGCTGGCGGGGAGTACGGCGCCGGCGGGTTTTACGGCGGCGAGGGCGGCGGCGCGGGGGGCGGAGCCGGCGGCGCGACCCCGGGGAGGATGACCCCGGGGATGACGCCCAGCCACACCAGCCCGAGCGTGTTCCGGTCGCCGGGGGTGTGGTCCCCGATGGTCGGGGCCGGCGGCGTGGCGGGCTTCTCGCCCGCCGCGGCGGCCGGTTTTTCCCCCGCGGCGTCTCCCGCATACGGAGCGTCGCCGGCGTATCAGGCAGGGGGCGGAGGGGCCGGGGGAGGGAGGGCGGGGGCCTCTCCGATGTACCAGGCGACAAGTCCTGCGTGGTGCGTGTTTCGTTCTGTTTTCTTTTTTTTGTTTTGGGGGTCTTGAGCGAGAGGAGAACGTGGACGTTGCTCCGCGTCTTTTTTCGTCGTCGTTGTCGACGGCAGCGACGGCGACAAAATGTTTCTATTCTTTCTCTCTCGCGCGCTCTCCTTCCTCCCTCGTCCTCGCCCTCCCCTTTTCTCTCTCTCTCTCTCTGCCTCCTCCTCGTGCGATCGACTCTCACGGATCTCTTCCCTTCAAAACTCCACGCGCAAAATCGATCTGAACAAAATCGATCAGGTCGCCGACGAGTCCCGCGTACTCTCCGACGTCGCCGAGCTACGCCCCGACCGGCGCCGGCGGCGGAGCGGCCGGAGGCGCCTCCGTGCAGTATTCCCCGACCTCTCCCGCCTACTCGCCCACGTCTCCAGCCTACTCGCCCACGTCTCCAGCCTACTCTCCGACGTCGCCGGCCTACTCCCCGACGTCGCCGGCATACTCTCCGACGTCGCCGGCCTACGCTCCGGGGCAGCAGCAGCTGCGCGGCGGCGCAGCCGGAGGAGGAGGAGGGGCCGTCTCGGCGCAGTACTCGCCGACGAGTCCCGCCTACTCTCCGACGTCGCCGGCCTACAGCCCGACCTCTCCCGCCTACAGCCCGACGTCGCCGGCATACAGCCCGACCTCTCCCGCCTACAGTCCCACGAGTCCTGCCTACAGCCCCACGAGCCCTGCCTATTCGCCCGACGGCGGCGGCGGGGCGTGAGAGAGAAGAGAGAGAGGAGATGGAGAGAGAGAGGAGAAATGTTTTTTCGTTCCTTTTCTTCCTCTTTCCTGTCTTGTTCTTGTTCTTGTTTATTTTATTCATGGTGTTGCGTATATTCTTGTAGCAGGAGAAGGTGTCAGATCGCATCGCAAGTTTTGAAATCGAAGAAAAAACTGGAAGACGTAACTCTTGATCATGCTCATGTCAGCATTTATGAGAAAAAAAACAAAATTCCAGGGTTGGCAGAAAGAGAAGAAGAGCATTTTTTTTATGTTTCTTTCATTTCTTATTTTTAAGGCAAAGAACAAAGCAAGAGGCGGCGGTCCCTTTCCCCGTGACACACAAGGGAGAATAAAAAGGAGAAGGAGAAAGAAACCTCAAAGCGGCGAGGCCCACTCTCTGAGCAACCCTTGCTCCGAGCAACGACCCTTTCTGAGCGACGACGGCCTCGAGGTAAGTCTGCCCTTCCGGCGGCTCAAGCCAAGCTCGTCCTCAAACAACCTCAGACGCTGGAGCATTTGAGGGTTTAGGCCAGGGCGCCGGCGTAGAGTGGCGGGAGGAGGCTAGGTAGTCGCCGAGGTTAGCCGAGGAAAGGGGAAGAGGGAAGAGGCAAGGCCGCAGAAAAAGAGAAGGTTTCGAAAGAGAAGAGTGAACAGTTGGCTGCACCTCCGCCACACTTTCGTCGTCCTCTTTGTCTTTTCCTCCATCTCGGGGGTAGAGTTTCGGGAGGACGCTAGGTCGTCGCCGAGATTGGCCGAGGAAAGAGGACGAGGGAAGAGTAAAGGCCGCAGATAAAGAGAAGCAAGAAGACTGTTTCGAACGAGAAGGTTGGACAGTTAGCTGCACTGTCGCCACACTTTCTTCGTCCTCTTTGTCTGTTCTCCTCTCTCCACCCTTTGAGCCTTTCTTCAAACCCTATGCCATGCGATCCAGAGCGGTGGTGCTCCCGCTGCTGGCGGGACTCATCCTGCTCTGCTCTGCGACGAGAGCGCAGGTGAGCGTTTTCTTTTTCGTCCGTTTGAAATCTCGACGACGAAGAAATCGTTCAATCCGATGTCGCGTCGCCCAAAGTCTCGACGTCTCTTCCTCGGCTCGGGAGGAAGAGGGCGGAGTTATCGCTCTCGGCTCTTGCTTGCTGTGCTGAGACACGTATCATTCACTGCGCCTGACGAAGTTTTGAGAGGACAGCAAGCCTGTGGCGGGGAGCTGAGAGCGCGTTGGTTTCTGCGTGCTGGCCCAAAAATTGAATCCCGAAACAATGCGTCCTCCTTTGTCCTCTTTTCGCCGCGACCGCACCGACAGCTCGCCGCATCGAGTGTTATTTCCTTTGAATTGGGCGATGGAAATTGTCGAGTTGCCGGACCTGGGGAGATTTCAAGGGACAGGAGCAGCGAGGAAACTCTCGAGCGGCATCCAAGTTGGGGCGTTTCGCAATGGCTGAGAGAAGAAAAAAAAGAGGAGGGAGAAGACCATGCGCGCGGCGCTCGTCCGCCGCAGCGGGCAGAGGGAGAGAAGGGGTGAGAGGGCTCTTCTGTCCCTCGGCTATGTCAAGTTTCATCTCTCTCTCTCTCTCTTCTCGTCCTTGCGCTCGTGTCTTCAAGAAAACTGAAACCATTCTCCCTCTACCCCCACCCTCCCCCTTTCGTAAAACCATCTTCAGGCCACCGACCTCACCCGCCTGCCTCCCGTCTCCCTGACCGCAGGGAATAAGAGCTTCCCTTGGCAGCTCCGCTCGTGGCTCCCGCCGAACAAAAACACGACCTCCGGCGCCCTCGGGCGGGCCGTCGGCTCCGTCGCCAACTCCTCCAATCCGCTCAACGCCACCAAGGCCGTCGCGCAGGGCCTGGCGCTCTACAAGCAGGAGACCAAGGCCTTGATCTTGGGGCAATCCGGTCTGGTGACCTACGCGTCTTCCGTCAGCGCCTCGCCGGCGGCGGTCTCCGACTTGAAATGCTTCGTCGACCCTGCGACGGGGCAGCTCGTCGGGCTCGAACAAGGCGGCGGCACCGTCTTGTGCTCGACGGCGGCGAGCGTCGTCGTCGTGCCGACCTCCACCGCGGGGTACATCTCTCAGGTCAAGCTCGCGTACGCGTATGACGGCGCGCTCGTCGGGCGTTTGATCTTCGAGCTCAAGGCGAACGCGACGGCGGTGAGTGAATATATGACGGGGGGTGAAGATAGATCAAGGAAAGAGAGAGAGAGAGAGTTACATTTTCTCTGTCTTTTCGCTCACACAAACGCAAACACTTTTCGACTTTCAAATAATAACAACGCCAACACTAAAAACAGAAACCCACGACCTACACCTGCGGAAGCGCCGGTGGCAAGGCCGTGATCCTGCTCCCAAACGGCAACGGCTACGCGATCACCAAGCTCCAAGTGGGATGCGCGCCGCTCCCTGCGATCAGCGCGGGACGACGCAAGCTCAAAGCTGCTCCCGGGCTTGGGATCTCTGCTGGGTGAGTTTTTTTTTTGGTCGGGAGAGGTCGACGCGAAACTCTGAAAAAAAACTCACACGTTTTTTTGCCTCTCTTCGACCCCGATTCGATTTCCCTCCTCAAAACAGCAAGTTTGCCGCCACGGCTGCGCCGCTCTCTTCGCTGCCGGTGGATCCGATCACGGGGCTCCCGCTGACCACCATCATTGGGAACGTTTTGGTGCCCGGCAGCCCGCCTGGGCCCTCGCCGCCGCCGCCCCCCGGCCCTCCACCTGTCACGAAGACCGCCTTCGTGGTGAATCAGGGCGATAACACCGTCACACAGTGCGCGATCAGTGGTGGCGGGTCCATCACCTCGTGCGCCGTCCCCACCGGCGTCACCTGGAACTTCGGCGGTGCATACGGAATCGCCGTCGCGAACAACGTCGCGTACATCACCAATTCCAACGGAAACTCCGTCACGCAGTGCGCGATCAGCGGCGGGTCCATCACCTCGTGCGCCGTCCCCACCGGCGTCGCCTGGAACTTGAACCTCCCAGCCGGAATCGCCCTCGCGAACAACGTCGCCTACATCGTCAACATCGGCGGCAACACCGTTACGCAGTGCCAGATCAGCGGCGGGTCCATCACGTCGTGCGCCATCCCCAACGGCGTCACCTGGAACTTGAGCAGTCCAATCGCAATTGCCGTCGTGAACAACGTCGCCTACATCACCAACTCTGGCGGAACTTACGCAAACAAGGTCACGCAGTGCCAGATCAGCGGCGGGTCCATCACCTCGTGCGCCGTCCCCTCCGTTGGGTCCTGGAACTTGAACCGTCCAAGCGGAATCGCCATCGCGAACGACGTCGCCTACATCGTCAACAACAACGGAGATACCGTCACGCAGTGCCAGATCAGCGGCGGGACCATCACCTCGTGCGCCGTCCCCGCCGGTGTCACCTGGAACTTGAACGGCGCGTATGATATCTCCATCGCGAACAACGTCGCCTACATACCCAACTTAAACGGAAACACCGTCACGCAGTGCCAGATCAGCGGCGGGTCCATCACCTCGTGCGCCGTCCCGTCCGTTGGGTCCTGGAACCTGCTCGGGCCCGTTCCAATTGCAGTCATCTAAAGCTTTCACGCATCCAGAGACGTCCTACTAGACTCTTGAGAGAAAGGTTATTCGGGGAGGGGTTCAGAGGAACCGAATGAAACTTTCTTCTTCTCTTCCAGCAGAAAGGTCTGTAGCTGCCTCGGAGGGCGGAGGAAAGAGCGAGATGGAGAGAAAGAGAGGGGAGCAGGGGGAGAGAGAGAAGAAGGGAGAGAGAGCGAGAAGAAGGGAGAGAGAGCGAGAGAGAGAAGGAGAATAATAATTGAGAGAGAGAGAGAGCGCGCGCGCGCGCGAGAGAGAGAGAGAGAGAGTGAGGCTCGAGGCCTTTTCTGCCCCCTTTTTTTTGATTTTTCACAAATGGGACCTCTTTTCTTCTCTTTTAGGCACGATGCGTTTGTTTTGATGGTGGAGATGGGGGGGACGGCGGCGGCGGACGCGAGGGAGGGAGAAGGAGGGGGAAAGTTGGGGAAGAGAGGGGGACGCTCGGCAACAGAGTGAAAGTAAAAAAAAGACACAACAAAAAAAAACACAAAAAAAAGAAGGGAAAGAAGATAAACGAACGAGCGAGTAGGGTTAGAGTAAGAGAGAGAGAAAGAGAGAGCGGCCCTTTTCTTTTTGCCTGGTTCCTCTGGGGGAAAAAAAGCGAGGGACAAAGGTTTGATTGAAAGCAAGGGAGAGACAGAAGAGAGAAGGGAGAGAGGGAGAAGAGAGAGAGAGGGAGGGAGAAGAGAGAGAGAAAGCAACGAACGGGTATTTCGAAAGTTGAAGAAGAGCAGCTCAAGAAAGAAAAGAAAAGTTCAATTTTCGGCCGCCATTGAAACCCATGCACAAACTCTTCCTCCTTCCACCTTCTCCCTCTTCTTCTTCCGCCTTCGTAGTTTTCCCGGTGAGTACACTCGTTCGCGCTTCCCTTTCTCTCGTGGAACGCGCACAACTGATTGTCTATGGTCTCTGCGAGCGGGATTGGAGCAGACGGAGGACCTAGGAAGCAGCGCTCGGGGGGTCGGCGGATGCGCGGACCTGCTCGTTGTCGACGGTTGAGTTGAGTTTTCTCTTTCGCGCGCCCCGACGCCGCCGCGGGGGCCGTCCAGCCTCGATGTTCGCGCGTCGCTCTTCGCTTCGTTTCGGGCTCCTCGCCCTGTTCGCCTCCGCGAATCGCCGAGGCGTTTCTACGCCTCGCGATAGGCGCGCGCACAAAGGACGGAGACGGGGAGGAAGACGTGTTCCGAGGCACGAGAAGAACTCGCAATCGGAGCGAGCGTTTTCAGGGTGCGCAGCCGAGCGAGCATCAGAAAGCAATTTGAATTGATCGTTTGTCGAGTCGCGTTCTTTTCCGTTCCGCCGCTCGAAGCACTCTCGATTTTGCGCAGGCACTCGAGGACATCCGCGGACTCTCGATACTCGCGCTTGTCGCATTCCGAGAAGGAGCAGAACGCGCGCTTTGGGACGGAGAGCATGGACTGGCGACGATTGGCTGCACAGCACAACAAAATAAGCGATGATTGGCGCGAAAGGCTGCTTTTCTGTCGGCTCTCGCGCCCTCACGCCACGTGCTCTGTTGGTTTGCCAGCGTCGAGAGATTGAGGCCCTTTTTATTTTTTGCGCTTGGCTCACAAACGTTTGTTCTTTTCTTCATCCCCGCTGTCTCCTTTGCCTTTGTCTGAAGCGCGCCATGGCTCGCATCCGCGCTTTCGCCCTCGCGGCCGTCGTATCCCTGGCACTCGTTGCCCAGGGCGGTCTGGTGAGATTTTGACGTTCAGAGAGGAAGGGCTCGGAGGGAGCGTAAGAAGGCTTGCATGCCCAGACTTTGGATATAGGCGTCCTCGTCGTCCGACAGACGAGCGGACATGAATTTGAGACATGCGAGCGGACATCAATTAATAGCGGCCTTCTGAAGGGATTTTTGCGTTCCAGCGAACGACAAACGACAAACGCGCTTGAGACAAAAGATGTCTCAAGCGCCGGTTTTCTTAATCAGTTGTCCCAACCATCCAGCCCGGCCGTGTCGGTCAATGGGACGGACGGCATCTTGGGAAGACGGATCTCTGGTTTGCCTACCGCCTCCATCACCCCCGGTCAGACCCCCGGGCCCCAACCTGCTCGCGGTAGCGTAGACTATGCGCACAGCATTGCTCGAAGCGATGGTGTCTAAATGACCCAAAACGCCCCCCCCCAAAAAAGAGACAGACAAGACAGAAAAAAAAATCATCACCAACGATCAACCACCACCTCACCACAAAAATGACACGGACAGGCTACCGCGCGAGAGAGCACCGCTTCCTCCGCGGAACGTTCGCTCTTGGGACTGCCGACGGCAACGTCCTGCACGCCCCCGCAGATCTCTTGCTCCAACGCCTGCATCGACCCGACGACGTCGGCGGCCAATTGCGGGGCTTGCGGAAGGACGTGTCCGTCAGGGTACACGTGCACATCAGGAAACTGCGTTGCCCCCACGCCTGTTCCTACGCCGACGACGTGGGCCGTGGTCGGGACCGCAGGCTTTTCTGCGGGGACATCAGACTACATGTCCCTCGCCCTCGACTCGACGGGGACGCCCTTTGTCGCTTACCAAGACAATGCCAACAGCGGAAAAGCTACCGTCCAAAA
>Ga0315274_10003461_pt1 | contig 23465 bp, 25 predicted proteins | sample YL17G02_20_MG_FD_203700 | JGI IMG/M metagenome (GOLD analysis project Ga0315274, IMG submission 203700) | Sediment microbial communities from Yellowstone Lake, YNP, Wyoming, USA - YL17G02_20 | ecosystem: Environmental > Aquatic > Freshwater > Lake > Sediment | place: USA: Wyoming | collected...
AAGTTCACCCGTCGCGACCTGGAACAACTGCTGCAACGCCTCCAAACTCATGACAGCATAATACTGGATAAGGCCGCATGAAACCAATTGTATACGTCACCGAATTTATGGAACGGAGGACTTAGCTGCGAGATTGGTGGAAAAAAGGAAATAGGAGGGATGATGAACCCGAGAATCTCCGAGCGCAGCTTCGAAGAAGCCATCGAGTCCAGCCTGCTCCGTTATGGCCCGGAGGCCCGGCCTTCGGATGATGCGCCTGGGGTCGAGGTGACACCCTATGGCGAGGGCACCCCTGGTGGCTTTCGGAGGCGCCAGCCCGAGGACTATGATCGTGCCCTCTGTCTGATCCCCCGCGATGCGCTGGACTTCCTTTACGCCACCCAGCCGAAAGAGCGGGAGAGGCTCAAGCAGCAATATGGCGCCGAGGCCAAGGAGCGGCTCTCCAAGCGCCTCTCCTCCGAGATCGCGCAGCGGGGGACTTTGGATGTCCTGCGCCGGGGCATCAAGGACGCGGGATGCCGGTTCCAGCTTGCCTACTTCCGGCCTTCAAGCGGCCTCAATGAGGCGTTGCAGCGGCTCTATCTCGCCAACCTCTTCTCCGTGGTGCGCCAACTCCACTACAGCGAGAGGGATGATCAGAGCATCGACTTGGTGCTCTTCTTGAACGGCCTGCCCCTCTTCACCGCCGAGATCAAGAACCCCTTCACCGGCCAGAATGTGGAGGAGGCCATCCGGCAGTATCGCTTCGACCGCAGCCCCAGTGAGCCCCTCTTTGCCTTCCGGCGCTGCCTGGCCCATTTCGCGGTCGATCCCGACCTGCTTTATGTGACCACTCGCCTGGAGGGTGCCAAGACCGCCTTTTTGCCCTTCAATCAGGGAAAGTTCGGCGGAGCCGGCAACCCACCCAAGCCTCCCACCGAGAAGGGCTATGCCACCGATTACCTCTGGGAGCGGATCTGGGCGAAAGACAGCCTGTTGGGCCTGGTCCAGCGCTTCATCCAGGAGATCGAGGTGGAGGACGAGAGGGGGAAAAAGACGGGCGAGCGGCAGCTCATCTTTCCCCGCTACCATCAGTTGGACGCCGTGCGGCGCCTGGTGGCCCACGCCCGATCCAACGGACCGGGAAGCCGATATTTGATCCAACACTCCGCCGGAAGCGGCAAGTCCAACTCCATCGCCTGGCTCTCTCACCAGCTTTCGATTCTCCATGATAGGCTGGATCGTCGCGTTTTCGATTCCATCGTGGTCATCTCCGACCGCCGGGTCATCGACCGTCAGCTCCAGCGCACGGTGCGCCAGTTCGAGCAGACCAACGGGCTGGTGGAGAATATCGATACTACCAGCCGCCAGCTCCAGGAGGCACTGGAGTCCGGCAAGCAGATCATCGTCACCACCCTGCAGAAGTTTCCGGTGATCGTGGAGGAGATCGGGGAGCTTCCCGGAAAGCGGTTTGCCGTCATCGTGGACGAGGCACACTCTTCCCAGGCAGGAGAGAGCACCAAGAGCCTCAAGACGGTCCTATCCTCGGGGAACCTGGAGGAGGCCGAGCAGGAGGAGGCCGGGGCCCAGACCCCGGAGGAGGAGCTCGAGGATCTGGTCCTGGAGGAGGTGAGAAGTCGAGGAAGGCTTCCGAATGTGAGCTGGTTTGCCTTCACCGCCACGCCCAAGCCCAAGACCCTGGAGCTCTTCGGGACCAGGCGGCCCGATGATCGCTTTGAGGCTTTCAGCCTCTACTCCATGCGGCAGGCCATCGAGGAAAGGTTTATCCTGGATGTCCTGGAGAACTATACCACCTACAAGACCTACTGGAGGCTGCTGAAGAAGATTGAGGACGATCCCCACTACGAGAAGGGGAAGGCGAGCTATCTGCTGCGCTCTTTCGTCGATCTCCACGAACATGCGATCCGGAAAAAGCTGGAGATCATGGTGGAGCACTTCCATGGGCAGGTGGCCCATCGCATCGGAGGGAAGGCCAAGGCAATGATCGTGACCCGCTCCCGCCTCCACGCCGTTCGCTACAAGCTGGCTCTGGATGCCTACCTGAAGGAGCGTGGCTATCCCTACCAGGCGCTGGTTGCGTTTTCCGGCACGGTGCATGACATGGGCATCGAATACACCGAGGCCAACATGAACGGGTTTTCCGAAAGCCAGACGGCCGAGGTCTTCAAGCGACCCGAGCGTCGCTTCCTGGTAGTGGCCAACAAGTTCCAGACCGGATTCGACCAGGCGCTGCTTCACACCATGTATGTGGACAAGAAGCTGGGAGGCGTGAACGCGGTCCAGACCCTCTCGCGGCTGAATCGGGTGGACCCGGAGAAGACGGAAACAATCGTGCTCGACTTCGCCAATGAGGCGGAGGAGATCCAAAAGGCCTTCCAACCCTACTACGAGAAGACTCTTCTCTCGGAAGCCACTGACCCCAACCTCCTCTATACCCTGGAGCGGCAGCTTGCCGACTTCCCTGTGTACGTCCAGGCAGAGGTGGAGGCCTTCGCCCGGGTTTATTTCCGCCCCAAAGCGACCCAGGATCAGCTTTATGCCGTCCTGGCGCCCTGCGTGGATCGGTACCAGGCCCTGGACAAAGAGGAGCGGTTGGACTTCCGGGGGAAGCTGACCGACTATGTTCGGCTTTATGCCTTCCTCTCCCAGATCCTCACCTTCGCCGACGCGGATTTGGAGAAGCTTTACGTCTTCGCCCGTTTGCTGCGGCGTTATCTGCCCCACGAAAAGGAGGATCTGCCTCGCGAGATCCAGCAAAAGATCGATATGGAGTCCTATCGGGTGCGGGAAGGCTACCAGGGCAAGATTCGGCTGGAGCGAGGGGAGGGGGAACTGGAGCCTATCGGGCCCAAATCGGGTTACGGCCCCGGGCCCGAGCAGATGGAGCCCCTCTCTCAGATCATTCGGGAGCTCAACGAGCGCTTCGGGACCGATTTCAGCGAGGAGGACCGGATCTTCATCCAGCACCTGGAGGAGCAGCTCGCCGAAGATCCTGCCCTGGTGGCGAGCGTCCAGGCCAACACCCCCGAGAACGCCCGCCTGACCTTCGACTATGTGGTGACGGACCGTCTGCAGGAGTTGATCGACACCAACTTCAAGCTGTACAAGCGGATTACGGACGACCGGGATTTCTCCAAATTCTTCCTGGACTGGCTCTTCGAGCGCTTCCGCAGCAGCGTGAAGGAGGAAGGATCTGAAAGATGACGGATATCATGGCGACGGGTGAACGGGCGGATGAACGGGACGGTCGTGCAGAAATGCTTTGGGACCGGATGGACGGGACGTCCAAGAAATCATAACATTCTTCTGATAAGTGGATTAGGATAACGGTCACGTGGCTGACCTTTATCGAATCATAATAGGCTCCTTATCGAAGGGTGGCAGAAAATGTTGAAGCGACGAACGAATTTCGCTACTTACCTCAAAGACCAGTTGAAGGACCCAGATTTTGCAGATCGGCTCAAGAAGGCCGGCGGGGCCTGGGAGGCAGCCCTTCGATCAGGCCGCGGCTGGAGGACATCCCGTTTTTCCCGGATTGGTCCCCACCGAGGCCGAACTGGCCCGCTGTGAAGGCCGCTGCTATGAGCCCGCTTCCGCCCTCCTGGCCCGCATCCAAGTAGCACGGAAGGCAACGCCCACACTGCCGAAAAGGGCAAGAGTCACGGGTCTCCATGTCGAAAGCCCTTGACATGGCATCGGTTATCATAGCAAGATAAGCCGTTTCGAACTCCTTGCCGGTAATTGAGAACCGACAGGATGAGAGGAGTCTTGTGACAATCGCGGCTGCGTACCTGGTTTCGGAAGGTGTGGTTTTTGGAGCAGATAGTTCTACCACCGTATCCGTTCTCACTCCGGGCGGCAGGAGCGCTGTTCTTCAAGTACTGAGCCATGCTCAAAAGCTCTTTGAAGTAGGAGAGAACTCAAGGTTAGGAGTATGCACCTGGGGCGAGGGGTGTGTCGGAGATATTAGCCACAGGACGATTATCGCTCGTTTGGCTGATGAAATAGGAGAAGATATTACGGTTTTGGATGCTGCGAACGTGCTCTCCAATATAGTCGAGCCATTGGTCAAGAAAGCTGGTGTTGAGTTCGTTGGCTACTACTTGGGCGGTTGGGACCCGAAGACACATGAGCCCGCTTGTTGCAAGATCGAGGTACGACAAAAGGGGAAGGAGATTGAAACATTGGCTTTAGGCCTATGCTCGTTTTCTGGCAATCCGAATTTTTTCACTAGAGTCTTCAGGGGTTTCGATCCTCAACTGATTGAAAACCTTCGCGAGGAAATTCGACGCCTTCTCCCCCCAGCAAGCGTGCCGGACACTTTCGATGAAATCTTCCAGCAGGCTTTTGAGAAGGCCTCTATTCCCCTCGTTGCGGCAGGATACAAAGATTTACCCATCCGGGAGGCTATAGATTTCGTCCACGCATATCTGCATATAACCATTAAAGCAACCAAATTCAAGTTTGGCGCTCCAGGCTGCGGCGGACCGATTGAGGTTGGATTCATTTCGACTGATCGCCATTTCCGATGGGTTCGCCACAAAAGCTTTTCCAGCGCAATTCTGGAAGAGGAGGCTGAATATGATGTCAACAAATAGGGTAAATATTCTTGCTGGGAATGTGATGATAGTCTCATCTCAGGATTCCTACTCTGCTGCTGCCTGCAACATATTGGCCCAGGACTACCTCCGGTTCACCGGGGATATCAACAAGACTGTGCAGCTTAGGCCCCTTTCGAGCCAGGCGGTTGTTGACGGATCATGGGCTCGTATTAAGAAGCTATTTGGGGCTTGGGTTGAAAGTGGGGAAGAGGATAAGCAACTTGAGGAGCTGTACAGATCCAGGCTGGTCCCTTCTTCTATGCCAGATGAAGAGGAATGAGCTACCTGATTGATTCGGATATTGCCTCTTTTTACCTTCGCGGCAGATACAACCTCATTGGCGCGTTTGAAAAACGAGGGCAATCCAGTCTCAGGCTTTCGATCATTACCGTCGCGGAAATGGAGGTCATAGCCTACAAGAATCCCCAATCCAAGGTCAACCTGGCGAATATCTGGGATCTCGCTCATGCGATGGGCATTCTGGATATCGATCGAGAGACTTGGAGGATATTCTCGCTGACGAAGGCCGAGGCAGAGAGCAAGGGAAAGCCCAAGGGCGACTTGGACATCTTGCAGGCATCGGTGGCCAAGCAACATGGTCTGATTGTGGTCACCCACAATACAAAACATTACGAAGGCATTGTTGCATGTGAGGATTGGACGAAGGCCTAGCCGGTTTGGCGAGTTTCCTCTGACAACCTTTAATTCCTCTAACTCCGCCATTTTCCCTCCATATCCCGTCAACCGCACCTCGATGGATCTGGGAAAAAGAAACCAAACGTGGATCCCAAAACAACCATGGCACGGGAATATGGGACGACCGCAGGGACGAGGACGACCGCAGGGACGTTCTTCAATAACTCAATAAGTGGACACATCACGTAGGGAACAGCCCTCATGACAAGATGGGGGGATTCGTCGTTCACTGATCGCACGAACTCCCCATCTCCCAAGATCCGCTCATCCGCTGCCTGCCTTTCTCCCCGCCTCCTCAAGGCCAAGACGGACAGGTGCTTGAACTTCCTTGACATAGAATATTCGTTCTCAGTATAGTAACCCTGCCCAAAAGCGAATTCGTATCAGTAGTTTTTACCAATCTTGTCAGGAGGGAGGAAACAGTATGTTCAGGAACGATGAAGGTGCCCTGGACAGGCGAGGCTTCCTGAAGATGGCCGCGGTGGGGGTGGGGTTGGTTGCATTCGGAACCAGGGCGACATCGGCGGGGGCCGGCGCGAAGGTGGCGCGACTCGCCACTGTCGTCGCGCCCGGTGGGGCAGTGGACAGGGCCTGCAAAGATTTCGCCAAGGCCGTGGCTGAAAGGTCGAAGGGGGAGCTGACGGTGCAAGTGTTCCCTGGGGGACAGCTCGGGGGCGAACGCGACATGGTGGAGTCAGTCCAGCTGGGCTCCATCGAGATCGGGGTGTTCGGCTCGTACATCATCGGCAACGTGACGCCCGAGTGGGGGTTGCCGATCGACACACCCTACGCGATGCGGAACCAGGAGCACTTCCGCAAGGTGGTGGACGGGCCGCTGGGGAAACCCATGTACGATGCCATGCTGCAGCGCAAGGGCATCCGGCACGTCGCCTGGGCCAACCGTGGCCCGCGATACTTGACCAGCAACAAGCCGATCAAGACGCCTGCAGATCTGAAGGGCGTCAAGATGCGGGTTCCAGAGGTCGAAACGTACCTGGCCGCCTGGAAGATGCTCGGAGCCACCGTCACCCCCATGGCCTTTCCCGAGGTGTTCATGGCGCTGAAGCAGGGTACCATCGATTCCCAGGAGAATCCTCTCGAGCTGATCGTCACCTCCTCCTTCTACGAGGTGCAGAAATACGTCAACCTGACGGCCCACATCTGCTCGGGGTACGAGATCACCGTGAGCCAGCGATGGCTCAAGACCCTCTCGCCGGAGCTGCAGAGGATCGTCATCGATGGGCTCGTGGAGATGGGGAAGATCGAGGACCGGTACCAGGCGGCCGATGAGGCCGAGCTGCAGCGAAAACTGAAAGACAAGGGTATGATCTTCAATCCGGTGGATTTGCCCAAGTTTCGGGAGGCCCTCAAGGAGTTGCCGAACCAGTTCAAGACCAAGTGGAAGCCCGGCTTCGTCGAGGAGATCAAGGCCGTCCGCTGATCGGGGTGAGGGACGGAGCGGGTTCCTCCTCCGCGCCTTTTGATATCCACTTTTAGAAAAGTGAGCGATCCGTGTCGGCAATCATGAAGGCTTTCGATCGTGTCCTCTTCGTCACCATTGGCCTCTTGCTGGCGGCCATGGTGGTGGACGTGGCCATCCAGGCGTTCTTCCGGTATGTGATCGAAAACCCGCCCACCTGGACCGAGGAGTTGGCGCGCTTCCTGTTTGCCTGGCAGATATTCCTCGCGGCAGGGCTGGCGTTTGGGCGCGGAAGCCACATCGTCGTCGATGCCCTGCTCCTGGTGCTGCCGAGCGGGGGACGGCGGCTTCTGGCGGGGGCTACCGATGTCATCGTGCTGGGCTTCCTGGTGGTTCTGATCTGGCTGGGGATCCGCATGGTGCAGCTGACCTCCGACACCTACTCCACGGCGATGCGCCTGAACATGGGAATCGTGTACGCGTCGCTGCCTCTCGGGGCTGCGATCTCTGCTGTGTACGTGGTGATGCATCTCATCAATGTAATGCGCGGGAAGACTCTGCAAACGGCCGCGCCCTCTCTGCTGGTGGACTAGCCATGCTGACAATCATCGCCATTGTGCTGATCTGTCTGTTTGCCATCGGGGTGCCCATCTCGATCTCCATGGGCCTGGCAGCGTTCACCGGCCTTCTGCTCCGCGGCAATATCCCGATCGAGGTGACGGCCCAGCGGTTTGTGACCGGGGTAGACTCCTTTCCACTCTTGGCGGTGCCCTTCTTCATGCTGGCCGGGGGGCTGATGAACACCGGGGGGATCACCGAGCGACTCGTCCGGTTCGCCAATGCCCTGGTCGGACGCTTCACGGGAGGCTTGGGTCACGTGGTCGTCGTGACCAATATGATCATGGCTGGAATGTCGGGCTCGGCCGTTGCCGACTGCTCGGCGACCGGGTCCGTGCTCATCCCTGCCATGGTCCGCGCCAGGTTCGGCGCGGCGTTTTCCGCGGCAGTGACCGCCTCCGCTTCGACCATCGGGCCCATCATCCCGCCCAGCATCCCCTTCGTCGTCTTCGGCGTGATGGCGAGCGTCTCGATCGGCCGACTCTTCCTGGGCGGCGCGGTGCCGGGTATTCTGATGGGGCTGTACCTCATGCTGGTGATCTACATCATCTCCAAGAAGCGAGGCTACGCCAAAGGGGAAAGGGTCTCCACCCGCGACATCGGGGCAGCCTTCAAGAAGGCCATCCCGGCGCTGTTCCTGCCGATCCTCATCGCCTGGGGAATCGTGGGGGGAGCGGTGACCCCGACCGAAGCCGCGGTCCTGGCGGTGCTGTATGCGCTCTTTCTGGGGCTGTTCGTGTACAAGGAGCTCACGCTCTCCAGAATGATCCAGGCCTTCGGCGAGGCGGCGCTCACCACGGGCGCGGTGATGTTCATCGTTGCCGGGGCGTCGCTGCTCGCGTGGATGATGACCCGCGAGCAGGCCGGACCGGCCCTGGTGGCGGGGGTGACTTCGATCACGCGGGACAAGAACATGGTGCTCTTGGCCCTCAATATCATCCTGCTGATTCTGGGCTGCTTCTGTGAGACCCTGTCTCTGATGATTCTTCTGGTGCCCGTGCTGATGCCACTGATCACCGCCCTGGGCATCGATCCGGTCCACTTCGGGGTTGTGTTCGTTCTGAACCTGATGATCGGACTCATCACCCCGCCCGTCGGCATGGCCATGTTCATTGCCTGCGCCATCGCGAAGATCCGGGTGGTGGACTTTGCCCGAGAGATCCCCATATTTGTGGGTGCGCTGATCCTCGTGCTGCTGCTCATCACTTATGTTCCATGGCTGGTCCTCTTCCTGCCGAACCTGTTGATGGGGAAGTAGCCGCTCCCTGCGCTCGCGGGCGGGATGCGCCCCGTGTATTGGATCGCGGTAGGATTACTGGTTGCCCGGCACCCCCCGCTCAGGGATACTTGGGATTCCGGGGACACCATACTTAATTCCAAAGAGATGGGTACGGTGTCCCTGGGGACTGGCTTTGAGTGCTGGTCGAGGTATTCGAGCGGAAGATCGAGGCCAAGCTCGATGAAATCTGGGGCAGCACATGATTTGGAAGCTCGAAAGAGCTCGCTCTTCCAATAGAAGAGTCTTTGCGCGGACCGGGACTCAAAAATGCGTTGACAAACTGCGCGGTTGCGCGGTATATATGCGCATATGAACCTCTTGGCGGAAATCCTATCTTCCAGCACGCGGGCGGAGGCGCTCCGGTTACTCTTCGATCTGTCGGATGCGGAGTTGCACCACCGAGAAATGGTTCGGCGCTCTGGCCTGAGCGAAAGCGCCATGCGCCAGGAATTAAGCAAACTCGTTCGTTTGGACCTGGTTCGTCGGCGGCAGGATGGAAACCGCGTCTATTTCAGGGCCAATCGTGAGCATCCCCTGTTCCCGGAACTTCAAGGCTTGGTGCTCAAGACGGTCGGATTGCCTGCTGCGCTGCGTTCCAGGCTTCAAGTGCCCCAGGTTCGGATCGCCTTCATATTCGGCTCCCTGGCAGCGGGTCAAGAAAGGGCCGGCAGCGATGTGGACATCATGGTGATCGGCGATCTCGGCTTGCGGGCGCTCACGGCTCTGCTCTCCGGGATTTCGGAGACCCTCGGTCGAGAGATCAATTCTCATGTGATGACCGTGACCGAATATCGGAAACGGAATAAAGCTGCCGATCATTTTGTGACGCGTGTTCTGGAAGGTCCTAAACTGTTCCTTGTGGGAGCTGAGCATGAGTTTGAAGCAATGGGCGGCTAACCGATGGCTCCAGGAAGAGCCGCCCAGTCCGCATGAGATCAAGAACCTCCTGGCCATCGCTGAGCGCGACCTGCAGGATGCCGCCGGAGACATATCGGCCGATTGGCGATTCGGCATCGCCTACAACGCGGCTTTGAAACTATGCACGATGCTGCTTCGTGCAGAGGGATACCGCGCCGCTCATGGCCTTCAGCACTACAGAACCATCATGGCCATGCCAATGATCTTGGGAGAGGATCGCAAATCAGACGCCCAATATCTCGACGCATGCCGGATCAAGCGTAACACCGTCGAATATGATTATGTCGGCGGGGCATCGGAGCGGGATGCCGAGGAGTTGATGGCGTTCACGAAGGCTTTTCAGCAGACCGTCCTGCATTGGTTGCAAGAGCATCACCCTGAGCTTGCTCCATGACCAAGACCATCAAGGACTTGCCCGAACATGCCCGACCCCGCGAGAAACTGCGGGAGAGGGGCGCATCCGCCCTCACCGACGAGGAGCTTGTTGCCGCCATCCTCGGCAGGGGATCGGCCGGCGTCGATGTCCGGACGATTGCCCGGCAAGTCGCCTCCCTCATTCGCGAGCACAAGCAGGGCCTGACGCTCGATCACCTGCTCGAAGTTCCCGGCATAGGATTGGCCAAGGCTGCTCAGATCCTGGCCGGCTTCGAGCTGGCCCGACGGCATTTGCTCAAGGAGACCATCAAGATCACCGGGGCCAGGGATGTCCTGCCCTTGCTCAGCGATATCGCGGGCAAGCAGCAGGAATACTTCGTCTGCATCTCCCTGAACGGCGCCAACGAGGTCATCGAGAAGCGGATCGTGACGGTGGGGCTTCTGGACAAGAGTCAGGTTCATCCCCGAGAGGTCTTCGCAGATGTGCTCACGGATCGGGCCGCCGCCGTGATCCTGGCCCACAACCATCCCTCCGGGGAGCTGGAGCCCAGCAACAGTGATCTCAAGATCCAGGAACAACTAATGGAAGCCGCCAGGATCTTGGGGATCCGAATCCTGGATCATGTCATTGTGTCCAAGAAAGGCTACTATAGCTTTCAGGAGGCAGGCCTGATCTCAAGTTAACGCGTGCCTTCTCTATACCTGATACCCGCCTTGTCTTAGTCCACCAAACCGGCACCCATTATCTCCATTGCTGATTCTGACCCTCAGGTTTATTCGTCTATAAAAGGCTATGCAACTCAGAGCAACTCTCTTGGCCGTTGGGGTGGTGGACCGGTCAGTGCCGAAAGGGCAGGAGGAGCAGCCGAGGCAGGATCAGGCGTCGGGGATCGCGAAAATAGCCGAGGCCGATGGTCATGCCCTCGTGGCCCGCAGCCGGCTGGGCCCGGTAGGTGCCGAGGAGCCGGTCCCACCAGGGTAGGTTGAAGCCGTAATTGCTGTTGGCCTCCCGCATCAGGACGGAGTGGTGCACCCGGTGCATCTCCGGCGTGACCACGAAGAGACGTAGCACCCGATCGATCCATAGGGGAAGACGAACATTGCCGTGGTTGAACATCGAGGTGCCGTTGAGCAGGACCTCGAAGAGGATGACCGCCAGGGCCGAGGGCCCCAAGACCACGATCGCCGCCAGCTTGATCCCCATGGAGAGGAGGATCTCCACCGGGTGGAAACGCACTCCGGTGGTGACATCGAAATCGAGGTCGGTGTGGTGTACCATGTGCAAACGCCAGAAGGCAGGGATGGCGTGAAACATGGCGTGCTGGAGATAGATGATCAGGTCCAGCGCCGCCACGGCGAGGGCGATTTTCAGCCCCGGAGGGAGGGAGAGGTTGTTCAAAATCCCCCAGCCGCGCCCCTGGGCCAGCCAGGCCATGCCGGTCGCGGTCAGGGGGAGCAGCAGGCGGAGGGCCAGGGTATCGATGAAGACTATGCCCAGGTTGGACGACCAGCGGAGGGATTTGCCCACCGTCAGGCGGCGGCGCGGGGCGAGCCATTCCCAGAGGACCATCGCCGCCAGGACCCCGAAGAAAAAGCCAAGTCGGATTCCGGATTCATGTTCCAAGATCCATCTACTCACCTGCGGCCCCAGCCTTTTTGAAGAGGATGTCTCCGTAATAGGCGGTGGCGGACTCTCCGGTGTTGTCGGTGTCGGTCATAATCGCCACCCCCGAGGTCATCGGGGGCTCCTCTCCGAAGGCCTGCCGGTAGTCCTGATACAGATTGCGCTCCTCCCGCACCCATTGATTAAGTTTTTCCGGTCCGCTCTCCACCACGATCATCTTGACCCGCCGAGTATAGGGATTAGGGACGATGGTTCCCATCGGGGCCTTGCTCTCCCAGATGTAGTTGATCGCCGCCAGGGGTGGATACTGGCCATAGAGCAGCCTGGCCGCCTCGTATTGGGCCTTCTCCAGGAGGCCCAGCTTGCCGGGGTCATACTCGAAGGTGATGTAGATCCGGGCCGGATAGTCATCGCCCTCCTTCTTGCTCACATCCCCCTTTTTCAGGATGTTGCCCACCTTCCAGCGCCATTCTACCATAGGAAATGTTTTAGGATCGATCTTGATCTCCCGGATCAGGCCCGAGGCCGAGGCGTTGGCCTCGGCCTTGACCACCACGACACCCTCCTCCTTGACCAGGGTGTAGCTGGTGTGGCGCTCGATCTTCTTGAAGGTCAAGGGCTTCCAATCGGCGGGCAAATCCTTCCCCAGGGCCGCAGCCGAGAACTTGCCCACCTCGATGACCGTGGGGGATTGACCACCAAGGCTGCCGGGGAGGACTAAGAGAGCGGCCATCCAGCCTGCCGCCGCAGACGCGATGCCGATCTTCCGGTATCCTTCCATCCAGGCCTTCCGCATCCTCATTTCAGTCCACCGTCGATGAGGGGATAGGATCCCCCAGCAGGTCTTTCAGCTGAGTGCCCCACAGCAACTGCTCCCCTGGCCTGCAGTGCATCCGAAACAATGATCTCCGCTCACGATGGGATGTCCCTCCAGATCCACCCCCGCCAGGTCCGACAGATGAAGAGAGGTCCGGCCCCCGATGCGCATGGGCAGGCCGAGCATCTGGTTGAAATCGCAGTCATAGACAATCCCCTGCCAGTCCAGGCTGATCAGGGATCGGCACATCACTGCCTCCAGATTGGCTTCCTGGTGTGCCTCTCGCAACAGGGCCAAATAGCACTGTAAACGGCCCTCGGCCATCAAAATATTCGCGAAACGCTGGATGGGCATGTTGACCAGGGTGAGGAGAGAATGGAAGACGATGTCGTATCCTCTACCTAATCGCTTCCGGAAGTCCTCCTCCAGGGCCTTCTGGGACGGCGGCAGGAAGGGCCCCCCGGGGTTGTAGACCAGGTTCAGCCGAAGGGGAGAGCCCTCGTGGCCGTAACCCAACTGGTTGAGCAGCTTGAGGCCGCGAATGCTGGCGGCAAAGGTCCCCTCGCCCCGTTGAGCGTCCACCCCCTCCTGCAGATAGCAGGGCAGGGAGGCGATCACCTCCACCTGGTGCTGGGCGAGGAAATCGGCCAAGCCCTCCTGTCCGGGGGCCTCCAGAATGGTAAGATTACAGCGATCCATGACCTGCACGCCCCTCTTTCGTGCCTCATGCACCAGGTGGCGGAAGTGAGGGTTGAGCTCCGGCGCGCCGCCAGTCAGATCCAGCCTCTTGACGGCTGATGCCTCCAGATAAGCGATGACCTGATCGATGACCTCCCGCCCCATCATTTCCTGGCGTGCCGGCCCGGCATTGACATGGCAATGGACGCACTGCTGGTTGCAGCGGTATCCTAAGTTCACCTGGAGCGTCTCCAGGCGGGCGCGCCTGACGGCGGGAAAATCGCTCATCTCCAGCAAGGCTGGCGTCTCCTGCATTGAATTCCTCCTTTTCTATGTTCCCTGTCCCATCTTTGCCCTCCTGGATTGCCACCTCTTTGCCAGGACTGGAAGCAGCGCCAGGAGCCCGAGCAGCAGCAGGGCGCTGGTGGTCTTGGCGGAGAGGAGTTGGCCTGGGGAGTTGATTTCTCCCAGGGACTGTCCCAGATGGGCGAAGATGAAGCTGGCCGGCAAGGTGCCGATTGCGGTCGCCGCCGCATAGGTGCGGGCCCGGATGGGGGTAAAGGCCGGGGCCAGATTGACCAGCCAGAAGGGAAACAAGGGGACCAGGCGCAGGAACAGGAGATAGTGAAAATCGTTCTCCTGGAAGCCGGCCATCATCTTCTGGCCCAGCAGTCCCATGCGCCGCTGCACCGCCTCGGCGAAGAGATAGCGGGCGGCGAGGAAAACCAGCGTAGCCCCCAGGGTGGCGGAGAGGACGATGATCGCCGTTCCCACCCACCGGCCGAAGAGAAAGCCAACTGCCAAGGATAACACGGCGGCAATCGGCAGGCTGAGGGCGACCGAGCCGGTATAGAGGGCCACCGCACCCGAAAGGCTCATCCAGTAATGATGCTGGGTATAGTCGTGGAGCTTCATCCGATCTGCCTTGAGGGCCGCGAAGCTGAAGAATTGATTGCCGCCCAAGGCGAAAAAGGCGACCAATCCGCTCCCAAAGAGCAGCAGGAGGAGGAGCTTCCTCCAGGGGATAGAACTGGGGGATCTACCCTTGGGGGGGTCGGTCAGGCGCCGTGCAGTCGAAGGAGGAACTTGATCCATCTCTTCACCTTTGGCGTGAGGGTTTGCTTCAGAGGCACCTCTGCCACCGCCCGGTTGATTTGGGCCAGCGTCGGGTAGATGTGAATCGGCCTGGCCAGATCTGAGGCCTTCATCTTCTTCGACAAGGCCAGCACATATTCGTGAATCAACTCCCCGGCGCGCGGCCCCACGATGGCGGCCCCTAACAACCGGCCCCTGGGGAGGGTGATGATCTTAATGAAGCCTCTCAGCTCCCCCTCGGCTTGGGCCCGGTCGATCTCCTCAAAGGGGTAAGTATAGGCCCGATAAGGGATGCCCTGGGCCTTGGCCTGGCCCTCCGATAGGCCCACCCTCGCCAACTCCGGGTCGGTAAAGGTGCACCAGGGGATGATCCGCTCCTCGGCCCGAGCTTTGAGGCGAAAGAGGGCATTGCGCAGGATAACGCCCGCCTGGTGTTCCGCCACATGGGTGAACTGGTAGGGGCTGGTTACATCTCCGCAGGCGAAGATGCGAGGGTTCGTCGTGCGCAGATAGGGATCGGTCAAGATGCGCCCATTGACGAGGACGACCCCTGCCGCCTCCAGGCCCAATCCCTCCACATTCGGCTTCCGACCTGCGGCCACCAGGAGGTGGGTGGCTGAAAGGGGCTTTTCTTGTCCCTGCTCTGGCTTCAGCCAAAGGCGAAGGCCGTCGGCCTGTCCCTCGACTCGCGAGGCTCCCTGGTCCAGGTGAAGCTGGATCCCCTCCTCCAACAGTTGATCGGCAAGGACCTGGGCCAGGTCCGGATCCTCCCGCGGAAGGATCTGGTTGCCCCGCTCCACCACCTGGACCTCGCTGCCCAGTCGGCAAAAGGCCTGGGCCATTTCAATGCCCAGGGGGCCACCCCCCAGCACAATCAGGCGGGGGACTGGCCCATTCAAGGCGAATACGGTCTCATTGGTGAGATAGGGGATGGAGCCCAGGCCGTCCAGGGGCGGGATGGCCGGCCGGGAACCGGTGGCCAGGACGAAGTGTCTTGCCGTGATTGTCCTACCATTGATCTTGAAGGTGCAGGGGTCCAGGAACTGGCCGGACCCGAAGAGGACCTCCACCCCCAGGCTGCGAAATCGCTCCGGACTATCATGGGGGGCAATGGCCTGGATGACCGAGGCAACCCTCTCCATGACCGCGCTCATCTCGATCCTGGGGGAAAAGGGTTCGAGGCCGAAATGAGCCGCCATGCGCATGGTCCGGGCCACCTTGGCCGAGTGCAGCAGGGTCTTGCTGGGGACACAGCCGTGATAGAGGCAATCGCCGCCTAAGGCCCGCTTTTCGATCAGGACGACCTTGGCGCCCAGGGCGGCCCCACCTGCGGCAACGACCAGCCCGCCCGACCCACCCCCGATCACGCAGAGATCGAATTCCGGCTTGGCCATGATGATTCCGAAGTCAGAGTTTGTCCTTTAGCCCTATCGAGAGAGCTCGATGGCCTTATCGAAGGCCTTCTCCATGTCCGGCAGATGAGTCAGCTCCGGGACCACCTGGAGATATCGGACGATCCCCTGCTTGTCCACCAGGACGACGGTGCGGGTCAGGAGCATCAGTCCGTCAATCAAGAGCCCGGTGGAGCGCCCGAAGGCCCCCTCCTTGTAGTCTGAAAGGTATTGAAGCTGGGTGAGCTTGGCCTCCTTGGCAAATCGCTTCTGGGCGAAGGGTGTATCCCGGCTGATGGTGATCCGTTTGACGGAAGGAGGCATCCTCTTGCCTTCCTCCCCCAGGTAGTGGGTCTGGGCCTCGCAGACCGGGGTGTCGAGGGAGGGCACGATGGAGAGGAAGAGGACCGAACCTCTCTCCGCCGAGAGGTCCACCTCTCCCATGGTTGTGGCGTCCGTCAACTTGGTCGAGGGCAGGGGATTGCCCACTGCGATGGGCGATCCCACCAGGGTGAGGGGCTTTCCGATGAAGGTGACCTGGCCCCCTGCCTGGGCCGAGAGGGAATCTGTTGGCATCTTCGGTTGCATGGTGGCGCAGCCCAGCGCCAGTAGCAGCAGGGAACCTGCGAGGGCGATAAGGATCTTTTTGGAGATCATGGAGATACCTCCTTGGCTGAGAGGTTGGAAACAAAAGGTGACATCCCCCTATATCTGGAGGGAAAGGCGCCATGGTCGCTCCTATCCTATAATTCTCTTAGATGCCGGGTCGAGGCAGCAGTTCCTCGGATTCGAGCGACTCGCCCTTTAATCCTCTTTCACATCCTAACTGGACGATCAGTTTAAACTCACTTATAATAGATTTCCGGAGAAAGTCAAGATGGCTTGGAAGATGCGGAAGATGCGGCTCACAAGATGAGTAAAGGAAACTGGAAGGGATGGCTCTGGGCGATCCTGGGCACCTCTTTCTTTTCGACGGGGGCAGTCCTGGTGCGCCTGGCCACACCTTTCTCCCCGTGGGCAGTCACCTCCTTTCGCCTGCTCTTGGGGGCCGGATTTGTGGCCCTCTTCGCCCAGATGGCCGGGCAGCGGCTGCGGGCGGGGCGCCTTGAACTGACCCGCCTCCTCCCCATCGGGGCGATCACGGCCTTGCATTTCCTCTGCTTCGTCGCCTCCCTCTATTTCACTACTATCGCCCATTCCCTCACCCTCACCTACACCGCCCCGGTCTTCGTCACCCTGCTCTCCCATTTTCTGCTGAAGGAGCCCTTGCCACCCAAGAAATATGGGGGCATCGCCCTGGTCATCCTGGGGATCTTTATCCTGACCGGCTTCGAGCCGAGGATGAGCTGGCGCATGGCCGGGGGGGACCTTCTGGCCCTGGTCTCGGCCATCAGCTTTGGGTTCTATTCGGTGTGGGGCCGGCGAGAAGGGAGGCATTTCCCCTTGTTCCAGTACACCTTCTGGATCTACCTTTTGGCAGGGGCCTTCACCTTGCCTTTGGCCCTCCTCTCCCTGAGGCCTCCTTTCCCGGCTCAGGCCTGGCTCGCCATCCTCCTGCTGGCCCTCTTTCCGCTGGCCCTGGGCCATACCCTCTACAATGCCGCCCTGCGCCTCATCCATCCCACCTATGTGAACATCATCGCCTCCCAGGAGGTGACCGGGGGAATCCTCTTGGGCTGGCTCGTTCTAAGTGAAGCCCCTGGCGTCAACTCCCTGGTGGGTTGTCTGGTAACCCTTTTCGGCATCATCCTTACGGTTCTTCTTTAGAAATCTGCCACGGATTTACGCATCATCCCTGGAAGGAGTTCAAAAAAGTTGACAAGACGAAATAGAAGGGTGTAAAGAGGGAATCAAGAGGAATGAATCTCAGGGAGAAATCGAATGCAGATTTCCGACGGCTTGGAAGAGTTCAAAAAGGATGCAGAGCATTGGAAGCTTACGAGGGACCTGGAAAGGCAAGCGGCAGGGATCGTTGAACTCCTTCGCCAATATTCTGACTCGACTCCTCCCAAAGAGGCCATGAAAGAAACCAAAGCCTTTCTCGCCGAAGTGGAGCGCTGGAAGGGCATGTCCATGCAACATCAGGTAAGGTTGGCCAAGAGTAATCCCGAGGCCGCCATCTGGAGGGCCTTTCAGCAGGCCGTGAAGGCCCAAACGGACCTGGAGGCCGTCCGCTCCATCATGACCCTTATCGGGTTCGGCTCATCGCCCCACCCAGAGACACACCTGAGAAGAGCGAAACGGGCCACCGCGGTTCTCAGATTTCTGAAGCCCTACGAGTGGGGCGCGGTCGATTGGCGGACGATCGAGCTCCTGAGGTTGCTGGACAAGTATGCTCTTGATGTGGAAGCTGCCCTCGCCGATGCCAAGACAGAAGACCCGAGGAAGCTCAAAAGGGACCTGGATCACATTAACGAAGACTGGGCCTGTGAGGCAAACCAGAAATATAGGGCGATGAGAACCTCAGAGCTCCCGCGAGCGGCAGATGTGGAGATGGCACTGTTCGGTTTATCCATGATCGCCTGGCCATTATCGTTATGAAGAAGCGCGTTATCTGTTTTTATGGGATCAAGTCCAGGCGCTGAAAATGGTAAGAGGTGGGGATTGTTGCTCGTTCAGCCGTTGAGGAAAGGAGGTTTCGAATGGCCACTTATATTCTTTTGAGCAACCTGACCGATGAGGGTGCCAAGACCATCAAGAAGAACCCGGGGCGCATCAAAGAGGTGAATAAGGAGTTGGAAGGGCTGGGGGTGAGGGTGATATCCCAGTACGCGGTGCTGGGCCCCTACGATTTCGTGAGTATTGTAGAGGGACGGGACAACGAGACCATGGCCCGTGTGTCAGCCGAGCTGGGGTCGCGTGGCAGCGTGAAGATTCTGACCATGGCGGCCATCTCGATTGACGATTTCATTGCCGGTCTCAAGTGAAAGCGGAGACTGTTCTACACGAAGTCCGGGCGGCGCGCTGATCAATCCCCACCCTGCGCCGCCCGGTGACGGCATCTCAAGCGACCAGAAAGTCGCTCAGCCAAAGCGGTTACACTGTTCGGTTATTCGAGAGCCGAGATGGCCCGATTTCCTGGGGTGACGAATTGACTCAAGAATAAAGAATTTGACCCCTGGACCCCTTTGACCCCTGGGCTCCCCGGCTCCGGAACCGGATTCCATATTTCAATCGGCGGCATCGGCCTATTCTTTCCTTAGAAGTTGACAAGAGAGGGCGAAAGCGGTAAAGAAGAAGGCAGGCGCTAAAAAGATGAAATCAGAAATGAAAGAAAAAATGGGGCGACTCGCAGGCCAATATCGTCTGCAGATTATCTATGCCTTTGGGAGCAGGGCAAAAGAGGCTCAAGATCTCGTCGAGGGCCGCATCGATCGGCTTTCATCCGCCCTTTCGGACCTGGATATTGGCGTAAAGCCCGAAAGGCCTCTTACCGTCGCGGAAAAAGTGGAAATTGCGATATTCTTTGAAGATCTTTTCCGCCTGCCCCGAGTAGATGTGGTTGTTCTTCCGGAAGCTCCCGTTTCCCTAGGGGTGGAAATCGTTCTGGGAGAAATTCTTTATACGAGGGATGCCACCTACGAGGCCGAATATCAGCTCTATATCATGAGGATGGCGGCGGATCTTCTCCCCTACGAGCAAGCCAAACAAGAAATGATCCTGGGCGCATAGAATGACTCCTGCCGATATTGATCCGAAAGTCGTAACCCAGCGGGCCGCATGGGTTCGGGAAATGATCAGCGCCCTGCGTGAACTCCCGCTCGAAGACAAAGGAGCATTTTTTCGAGAAAGGCATAACCTCGCCGCCGCCGAGTCTTATCTGAGGCGATCTCTTGAAGCTCTCTTTGATATCGGCCGGCACATCCTGGTCAAAAGGTTCGCTTTTCCGGCCACGGAATACAAGGAAATCGCCAGGGGCCTCTTGGAGAAGAAAATCCTGAGTGAAGAAGAGGCAGAGTTGATGAGAAAAATGGCGGGGTACCGGAATCGGATGGTACATTTTTATCACGAGATGACCCCGGATGAACTTCATGAAATCTGTCTCAACCATCTTGATGAAATCAAGGTTTTGCTCACCAGACTGCTGCAGTCGACAAAAGGAAAGGCATAAGGGGACAGAGGGCTATTAAGGGTCCGTTCCTCATGCAGAGGACTAATCGGAAAGTCCCCGTAATGACAGATGAAGATGCGACCCTCCTTCCCTCCCCGAGACAAGGCTGGAACTCGGAAGACGAAACCCATTGACAAAACCAAACCGGAGGAGTAGATAGGGCACATGCGAATACGGAGCTAATTCGACAGCTTAGGATCTTCTACGGGGCGGCAATGCCTTTCGTGGTTGAGTCGCCCGGAAATTGCGGAGGAGTGGATGAGATAAAGCACCGGCAATCTGGAACGAGATTAACGGTGCTTTTTTGTCTTAGGGCCACGCAAGTTGCGGGTTGAGGTCCACGATATCGACCACCGAAAGCTATCGGTTTTCAATATCCAGCTCGGCCTTGGCTTCAGGTTGGATCATCCTGGCGAGTTACAGTATGGAGGCTTGACAGAAGGGGGGGAATGATGAAAGCGAACGATTACTTCTCCGGAAAGGTCTTTGTAATCCTCATGACGCTGCTTTGCAGTTCCCTGTTTATCCATGGACAAAGCGGCGCGGCAGATCATGGACTGACCCGACAGATCGTCCAGAAGCAAGACGGGGACAGAGCCGCGACCGACTCCGATAAGGCCGAGCAGGCTTCCTTGGTAGAGGCCTTCGGAAGGCTTCCCCTCTATTTCATTGAGAACCAGGGACAGACTGAGCCTAATGTGAGGCTTTACACGGTAACGAGCCAAGGAACGGTGTTCTTCACTCCTGAAGAGGTCGTTTTTGCCTTGCGCGCTGGTCCGAAGAACAAGGGACCGTTGCCACGAGAAAGCAAAGGGACAGCAAGCGAACATCAAACAGACCAGGTTCTGCGATGGAAACCTCTGGGGATGAAAGAAAACATACAGCTTCTTGGCCTGGACCCACAGGAGGCGAGAGTCAACTACTTGATAGGGGACGATCCGGGCAAATGGCATACCGATATCCCCACCTATAAAGCAGCGTTATACCGGGAAGCTTATCCGGGTATTGACATCAAGCTCTATGGGACGGAACAACATTTGGAATATGACATCCTGGTTCAGCCCGGGGCCGACCTTTCCTCTCTGAAGTTTCAGTATGAGGGCATCGAAAACCTCAAGATCGACCCCCAGGGGGATCTGGTGGTTTGTCTGCCCGGCGGTGGAGAGCTACTTCACCAGAAACCGTATGCCTACCAGGAGATCGAGGGGCAGCAGATCAAGCGGGAAGTGAGATTTCAGCTCTATTCAGAGGTCCCTAACAGCTATGGGTTTGTGGTAGCCGGCCTTGATCCCTCCTATCCCCTGATCATTGACCCGATCCTGGTCTATTCCACCTACTTGGGAGGGAGTTATGGAGACGAAGGCTACGGCATTGCCGTGGATGGGGCCGGCTGTGCCTATGTCACTGGCTATACAGGGTCTACCAATTTCCCCACCCAGAATCCGCTGCAGCCGCAGAATAACGGCGGCGACTGGGGGGATGCCTTCGTGGCCAAATTGAATGCCTCCGGCTCTGCCCTGGTCTATTCCACCTACTTGGGAGGGAGTGGTTCTGACGTAGGCATGGGCATTGCCGTGGATGGAGCCGGCTGTGCCTATGTCACTGGCCTTACATCCTCTACCGATTTCCCCACCCAGAATCCGCTGCAGCCGCAGAATAAGGGCGGCTGGGATGTCTTCGTGGCCAAATTGAATGCCCCCGGCTCTGCCCTGGTCTATTCCACCTACCTGGGAGGGAGTGGTACTGACGACGGCATGGGCATTGCCGTGGATGGGGCCGGCTGTGCCTATGTCACTGGCGATACATCCTCGACCGATTTCCCCACCAAGAATCCGCTGCAGCCGCAGTATAAGGGCTACTGGGATGCCTTCGTGGCCAAGTTGAATGCCTCCGGCTCGGCCCTGGTCTATTCCACCTACCTGGGAGGGAGTGGTACTGACGACGGCGGGGGCATTGCCGTGGATGGGGCCGGCTGTGCCTATGTCACTGGCGATACATCCTCGACCGATTTCCCCACCCAGAATCCGCTGCAGCCGCAGAAGAAGGGCAACTACGATGCCTTCGTGGCCAAATTGAATGCCTCCGGCTCGGCCCTGGTCTATTCCACCTACCTGGGAGGGAGTGGTAGAGACGTAGGCTCCGGCATTGCGGTGGATGGGGCCGGCTGTGCCTATGTCACTGGCCATACATCCTCGACCGATTTCCCCACCCAGAATCCCCTGCAGCCGCAGAAGAAGGGCAACTACGATGCCTTCGTGGCCAAATTGAATGCCCCCGGCTCGGCCCTGGTCTATTCCACCTACCTGGGAGGGAGTGATGATGACCAAGGCCGGGGCATTGCCGTGGATGGGGCCGGCTGTGCCTATGTCACTGGCCATACATACTCGACCGATTTCCCCACCCAGAATCCGCTGCAGCCGCAGAAGAAGGGCCCCTTGGATGCCTTCGTGGCCAAATGGAATGCCTCCGGCTCGGCCCTGGTCTATTCCACCTACTTGGGAGGGAGTGATCCTGACTGGGGCTACGGCATTGCGGTGGATGGGGCCGGCTGTGCCTATGTCACTGGCTATACATGGTCTACCGATTTCCCCACCCAGAATCCGCTGCAGCCGCAGAATAAGGGCGACGAGGATGCCTTCGTGGCCAAGATCCGAGATCCCCTCCTGGGATGGCCCTTTATCGAGGGAAGTGGATGGGCGCCCACGGGGTACGGGACAGGGGAGGGGACCCATTGGGGCGATGACTATTACGCCCAGGACTGGAACTTCGGGGCCGGCTATGAAGATCTGGGCAAGGTCCTCTTGAGCCCCGTCTCGGGCACGGTGATCTTCTCCGGATACTGGGATGGGTATGGCAACGAGGTGATCCTCCAGCTCCAGCAACCCATTCAGGATTATGCGATTCGCTTTGCCCACCTCCAGGAGGCCCGGGTGGCCAAGGGGAATCTGGTCTGCCGGGGTACCCCCCTGGGGGTGGTGGGATGTACCGGACTCACCAGCGATTTCTCGTCCCACCTCCATGCGGTCCTCTACCAGAAGATCCACGAGGCCTCGGCTAAGGGAAATACTGGGCTCTATTGGCTGGAGCGGGGCGAGATCATAGAGAGCATCGCCAGCGGAACCTCCCCTACCAAGTTCGCCTCCCCCTTCTCCTGGGGGCCACTCCTGAAGGGCTCCGGCTGCACGCAGGCCTTCGCCCTGTCCGGTCGGGTGACCACCCTAAAGCGGCAGGCCCTTTCCGAGGTGACCTTGCAGTTGTCTGGGCCTCTCAAGATGGAGACCAAGCCCTTCGTGATCAGCGTGGGTGGGATCGGGAGATGGGAGGGCGGAAACTATGCCTTCCATGGCCTTCCCAACGGCACCTATACCGTCACCCCTCGAAAGCCCGGCTACCTCTTCAATCCGACCTCCGTCAAGGTGACCATCTCCGGGGGCCACATCTCGGGTCTGGACTTCCTGGCCCTTCCTCGAGGGGGATGGTAGTCGGCGACGGGGGACCGCCAGGGAGCATGAAAGGGGACATCCTATATTCCCCCTGTCAAGAGAAAAGGGGGTCATGGGGTCAATCTTTATTCTTGACAAAATAGAATAGCCGCCTTCCATTGTGAGGTCCAAGATTTCAAATCCCTTATCAAAGTTAAGATTAAGGATTTGACCCTCTATCCCCCCCTCTATCCCCAGTTTGAACGTGCCTTGGGATCTTCCTCGTGCTTTCCTTACGAGCGCAACATTTATCGCATTGTCCTTGAATGTGGATATCCTTTGGGTGGTCCTGATAGGATCGGCAATCTCCGTAGCTGTCTTATAATCAAGGGGGGTATCAACTTGACGCAAGTTACCACA
>Ga0315274_10003463_pt1 | contig 23459 bp, 21 predicted proteins | sample YL17G02_20_MG_FD_203700 | JGI IMG/M metagenome (GOLD analysis project Ga0315274, IMG submission 203700) | Sediment microbial communities from Yellowstone Lake, YNP, Wyoming, USA - YL17G02_20 | ecosystem: Environmental > Aquatic > Freshwater > Lake > Sediment | place: USA: Wyoming | collected...
TGGGCTTCGCCTCTCTGATTAATCATGGCGAGAATGCCAACGCAGAATTTCTAATTTCCACCGAATCAATCATAGTCAGGGCTCGTCGGACCATTCCGAGCGGCGCAGAAGTCACTATTGACTATGGCTGGAGAGCCGAGGAGTGGGCGCTGATTGGAGTAGGATTCCCCCCACCAGCCTAAGTATGGTGACCGATAATGGAACAAACGCATGACATCAAAACATCATGCGCTTGCTCATTTATGAACTACAATTGTAAAGAAAACTATTCCAGCCCAAGTTGGACTTGAAGTGCATTTGCGCGCTCGATAAACTGCTGAAGTTCGGCACGCATTGAGCTTAGATAGTCTTTGAGACCTTGATTCTGTACTGATGCAAGCATACCGCCATCAAGCAAATCAACAAGTTTTTGTTCCGATGTAATCTGCTGTTGAAGGTAGCGCTGATCAAATGCAGGGCCTTTTACCATATAAAGCATAGCTAAATCACGATACCCCTGGCCGATCAGGAGCAAACTCGTCGCACTCTCCCATGGCCTAATTTTCTCTTTGTTTAAAACCGCATCAAACTCAGCAATAAATTTTTCGTGGTCGGTAGTGACAGCATTCACGTACTCAACCAATTCCGCATTAACAGCGTGCTTCTGAGCAAACTTTGCTCGATTTATGATCTGCTCGTTAGCCACATGTACGACTCGAGCAATCTTTGGATCGCTATTGCGAGCTTCAAGATCCACCGCGTCTTCGCTAGCAGCATAGGCTGTGACAGTGGCCAATCCCGTAGACAATGACGATGCCAAAACGGCAGCCAAAATTGCGGAACGTTTATTCAGTAAAAACATAAGATAACTCCTTAGCAAAGAAATTTATCCAACTTCAAGTTTGATAAATATCGTTACCGGAATTAATGCAATACAATTTAATATTTTGTTTTGTTTTTTGAAAAAAACCGCAAAAATAACGAGTTTTTTAATCCAAATTGTATTGAAATCACTCTAATTGAATCAAATTTACTACACTCTGCGCGCTTCGGTATTACGGTGACACTTGTTCCTTCGCCCATCCATTGACGACCGGGCGATAGATAATTCTATCGTGCAGACGGCTAGGCATCGACAGCCAGAATTCACAAATATCAGGGATAAGTCGAAATCCACCCCAGTGCGACGGACATGGCACATCCTTGCCGGCAAACTCTGCTTCTAGATCTGCATATCTCTTGGTTAAGTCGCTGTAATTCTCTATGCGCTTACTCTGCTCAGACGCCCATGCGCCTATTTGACTACCGCGTGGCCGACTATGAAAATAGCTCTCGGACGCTTGCCGGGAGGCACGTTCTACATGACCTTCCAAGCGAATTTGCCGCCCCAGTTCTGGCCAATGAAAGGCAAGTGCAGCCCAAGGATTTTGGATGAGCTCCTGGCCCTTTCGGCTATTGTAATTAGTGAAGAATAGAATCGCGTCCTCATCGATACTTTTGCAGAGAACTATTCTTAGCGAAGGCCTTCCCTCTGAAGTAGCAGTAGCTAAGGCCATCGCATTTGCTTCTGGCAATTTTTTGGCAACGGCCTCGTCAAACCAATGCTTCAACTGAACTAAGGGATTGGCATGGAGTTGATCGATCAGAGTCATCTTGATTCCTTTACGCGCTAGTAAGATCGCGCCACCTAATTCGCTGCGGAGAGCTGCCGGCTACTTAGTGCGCCAAAGAAAAGTCGGCAACACTCAAGATAGCTAGCGCTTCTTCCTACATTTTATAGGATAGCCTAAAAATGGACCAAATCATAGTTGTCGGCTAAAATGAGGTAGAGCCTCTAAAGGCTGCAAAATAATGATTTAAGGCAGCTAGCATGAACAAAGAGATCATACTTGCGAAGGCAGCTTTTTGGTCACTAATCTGTGGCATAGCTATAATCACAAATCCAAATACAGAAGCAGCACATGCAGCAGGCATGGCAGTAACCGCACCCAAACAACCGTGCATCGTACGTATTAGTGACTTTAAGCTAGACAATACTGGCATGAGTTATCCAATGGCCATACTTAAGATGGCATTGGGAAAAACAGAAAAAGAATATGGTCCCTGCCAGATTGAAATGCGTCCTACTGGTAGTCATTCACGCCTGCTTAAGCAAGTTGCCGACGGCAACATTGATGTCGCTTGGTTTGTTTCGACCGCGGAACGGGAAAACTCCTTGCAGCCAATTTTTATCCCTATTTTCCAAGGTCTGCATGGCTACAAGGTCATGATCATCCGCAAGGGAGAGGAAGAAAAGTTTGCAAATATTCGGGATCTCGAGGGACTACGAAAGCTAACTGCGGGTCAAGCTGTAGACTGGCAATCCACCGATATATTAAAGGCTAACCAGCTACCAGTAGACACATCAGGTAGCTACGATCAATTGTTCACGATGCTGGCTGCCAAACGCTTTGACTACTTCCCACGGGCATTCCACGAGCCTGTAAACGAACTCGAGCAAAAATCAAATCTATCACTGGCAATTGAGCCACATCTGCTTTTGCATTACGTCGCCCCAGATTACTTCTTTGTGAGTCGCACAAACAAAGCTCTGGCTGAAAGAATCCGCCTGGGCTTTCTGCGTGGAATCGCCGATGGAACTCGAGATCGGATCCGAGAATCCATCCTAAAACTTAGTGACTTAATCCGAACGATTCAACCAAGTAAACGCTACGTCATCGAACTTGAAAATCCAACTTTGCTAAAAAGCATACCGATTAAGCAAAAAGACTATTGGATTGATTTGCAGACTGCACCTAACTGAAATCATTCACAGGCCCCGTACGAAGCGCAGTACCCTGAGCAGCATTCACCGTCTGAGCTGCATGCCTGACCACCATAACTACAAGCACCGCTGCTGCTGATGTCACTATAAACACAAGTTTGATACGAGCAAATACCACCGCAGCAATCAGACGAAGCGTCACAGCGATCGCCGTTCTCTACGCACTGGCCAGCTTGCAAAGCAAAAGCGAAAACGCGGGCAGATCGAGGCTGTTGTTGATTTTGACCGAAGTTTGCGCCGAAACCCACTGCCGCAGGCATGATCCAGGTTAACAACAAGGTGCTTTTCATCAATTTAAGAGACATGTTTTACCTATTTCCTATCTGAGATTTTATGCTTTCGAACACATAGAAAAGTTCTGCCATGGTTAGTGCTTAGACTTCTCTTCGCTCGTTGCCTCTGTTGAGTTCCCTAAAACACAGCCCATCAAAGTAATTTCTTGGCGATCGTGATAAAGATGCTTCGCTTTCATCACAGCCCAGGGATAGCGGGAAAGCAAAGATAGTGCCTCTTTGATGACAGGCCATGGCTGCGCTTGTGGCAGCTTTACATTGAAGACAAAATTTCTGGCCAAGCCATCTTCCAACCAACGCTCCAGCACACGCAAGGTTTCCCGAGGTCCCACGAGCATGTCACAGGTCACCCAATCAACGGCCAATGACGGCTTATAGGTGAGTCCATTCGCCAGTAAATGAGTGACGCGCTCATTGAACTTCTTATCCTTTGGCAACATCAATGCGCCGTGATCGACAGCCGTCACAGTTGCCCCGTGCCGCACCAGGGTGAAGGTCCAACCACCAGGAGCCGCTCCAAGGTCGACTGCAATCTCCCCAGCCTGCGGTGGCCGCCCAAGGACAACAAAGGCCTCCTCCAACTTGCTTGAACTACGCGAAGGGGCACCGGGAAAGTGCCGCATTCGCTGATTGCCAGCGATAAATATAGAAGGACCGGTGCCTGCACCTGCTGCCGAAAACCAAAGCTCGGTCAGTGAAGGCAAATAAATTTGTACGAGCATCCCGGAACTTCCTGGGCTGCCAACAAATTCGCTCTGGGCCTGAGCTGGCGTAATATAGCGCTGAAATAACCGCGGCAGTCGCTGCCGCACGGCAGCGAGGAGGGCTTTTTCAATCTTGCTGGCTAACTGCAGCGCCGGATCATCGTCTTGCGCAAAGGAATGCAGAGTCCACTTAGCTGCATGACGATTAGCGCGGTTAGATAGTGTCTCCAAACGCTTCACTATGACGCCAACGACTTGCTCAATGCTCTCGATTTGCAGACAAGTCGCTCTTGGGAGATACTGCCGACCAAATACGGTCGCATCAAGCGCTGGCAACACCTCGTGTTCATCGAAAGCCACCGCAGCTGTACCCGCGGGCTTACCGAGTAGCTGCCAGAGGTCCTGAAATTCCTGAACCAAAAGGCCAGCAAATCCGGGGCGGGTCAGAACCAGCTGATGCTTGGGGGTACTCATGTCGTCTTTACCTTGGGCTACTTGGGGCTACTAGATTGGGCTGCCCCCGTCTCGAGGCGCGGCCATAACGCCTTTAAACAGCTGCGACGCGCCCAGTCAAAGCCTTTCTTTCCTGGTGAGCTAGTTAGATCGCAAGGCAGGCAATCGATTATTTGTTTATAAACAATTATTTTGCTGCCAGTTAGCCCTCTTCTGAGATAGAAGGCGCAGCGTCAGCAACCCTTAAACCGGACACCGGATGCATGCAATTTCATCAGTTAATTCGGCTGTTTAATCTTAAGGACAGCAGCATAATGAACGCCTGCTGGCAACGGCCCTGCTCCCTAGTAGCCCTATTGGCCGCCTACGGCTGCGGAGCTGCACCCAAACCGTCTGCGACAGCATTCGCTCAGAGTGATGCAGTGGATGCCAGGACCTACTACGACGCGGTCACCGGATTATCTGGCTCCAGTCTTAAAGATGGCCTGCATCAGATCATCCGTCACAGCCGCCGGCTCAACTACAACCAGCTTTGGGCCCAGCTAAAATATACGGACCAAGATCCCGCTCATCTGGATAACGTCCTAATGGTTTACACCGGCCGTTCGCTCAGCAACATGGCGGTTGGCGATAAAGAAGAGGGTCTCATCGAATGGAACCGCGAACACGTTTGGGCCAAGGCCCGCGGATTCCCCCGCGCCGACATGCCTGCTTACAGCGACTTGCACCACCTCAGACCATGTGAAGCGAGCATCAATCGTGCGCGTGGCAGTATGATGTTTGGGGAAGCAGAGCGAGGCCAGGAATTAACTGAAGCACCCGGTGCCTACGTCGACACCGACCATGCCGTGTTTGAGCCACCAGCTCCTGTCAAAGGCGATATTGCACGCATGCTTTTTTATATGGACGTACGTTATCAGGGAGATAGTTCAAAGGAGCCCGACCTTCGGTTAGTCGAAAAAACGCCTGCAGATAACGTCCACGGCATCGACATCAAGGACAACGGCTATTTCGCCAACTTGAGCACCCTCATGCGCTGGCACTTACAAGATCCCGTCGACGACTACGAAAACACTAGGAATGAGCGGGTCTACGAGTTGCAGGGGAACCGCAACCCATTCATCGATCACCCTGAGTTTGCCGACTCGATTTACCCAGGCACCAGATAGTTTGAAGTCCCGCAGCAGCGAAATCGGGGCGTCCGCTCGCGACTAACGCCTGGCTATCTTAGGCCAGCCAGCGATGACTCATTGATATCCTTCGCAAAATTACAGACGTAACGCATCGCCGGGTGATTCAGCAGTCGGTCGTTGATCTGGTCAGAGATCTGCTTCAACGATCTTGCCCCCTGCAATGCTCCGTCGAGAGATGCCCAGAAGACTTGATCAAAGTCGACACCGGACTCTTCTGAGGGCAATAGATGTTTATCAAGGAACATCGTAAAGCCCTCGGGCTTATGGTAGTTCAAGCGCCTGACCAATCCCTCCAGCTGGCCCTGCAACAGGCCCAAATCCCATGGGATGATGCGAGCAAAGACTTCTGCCACGTCGTGGCTTGGTGGCACCCGCGGGGTTATGTCATGCGGATGTTCAAGTCGGTAGTACCTGTCCCCAACTAACTCCTTCAACTGAGCATAAAATTCTTCGTTGCCTATGCGCGGTTGGCCTGATGTGTAGATAGCAGTGACATCGTGGCCAAGGCGCTTTAACTGCATGCCGTGAAGTACCGCTATCGCACCACCGAGACTATGTCCGGTGAGAAACAGAGGCTTCGGATCGGCTTGAATGCGCGCCAAGAGCTCAGGCATAACAAGGGCCGCAACTTTTTCATAATGCTTAAGCATACCCATGTGGCCATAACCGTCGAAACCTATACGGTTATAGGATACCTGCTTAATCAAGGCGTCCTTGAACACTTCCTCCCAGCTCGTAGTCCCGCGGAAGGCAACCAGCCTAAACCCATCCGCCTCACCTAAAAAGGCGTAAACACCTTTGGATGGCTGACCGAAATATTTCACGTCGCGGAACTGCCAAGCCCGCAACTGGCTTTCGATCACATCTTTGCTTTGTTTCTCAACGATATGACTTGCGAACGTCGAGAGGAACGCATTCCCCACATCGTAGTCACTAGTGATGCGAAATCTCACGTTAGGGATGCTGTCGGCACAGTCGATGGATGCCGTCACGGGCAGAGACTGCCAGCCAAATGCCATTCCAGCGCACAGTCCAGAGGACATGACGAAGCAAAAACCAAGAACAGCAACACGGGCAAGGTAGTGCATTCGATGCTCCAAGCTGTCATACCCAGATGATTTTCCTGTGCTTTCACTTAATAGAATAAAGCCCATCCTTGACTGGGTCGAGGTATTTCTACTTAAAGGCTGCTGAGCCTACCTGTCCGTTTCAGCCAGTTGAGACAAAATCCAGCCTCAATCCAGCAAACGGTGAGCGATAAATATGCCAATACCTATCCCTGCCTCAAAAGATTCGCCAGCAAAATTTGCACTAGGAAAAGTGAAACTGGAGAGATCACTGACAAAAGCGACATCACCGCGGTCATTAATCCAGGTAAGTTGAAGAGACCGCACACCTCAATAAATGTCACTGAACAACTTTGAAAAGACGATAGTCAGACCTTGAATTTGATGGTCGATTCTACCTAATCTATAAGGAAATGACACAAACGAATTCCGCTCATTTGGCAAATTTAGCTTGCATTCAGCCGATGAAAGTTGCCTAGTCGGGTACCGAATTGGGCAGCTGAATCAGAGCTACAAAGTCGGATGTTGATGGCAAGCGGAACTCTAAAGAACCACCAAATAACGCGGAGACAAGATGACGACTAGAACGCAGAGGTTCCTATTTACTCTGCTGCTGACTACGCTTCCTGGCGCAGTGCAGGCAGCCGGCAACGAGAGTTTTCGCAGTGGCGATAAGTACGATGAATGCGCCGATTTTAGCGATCAGCCAGATTCCTGTACCGGGCGTGTCACGTGTGAGTGGAACGCAGCAGAGCATATCTGTCAATCGAACGGGCTAGTCCCGACAGTATTAAACTGCGACCAATACAGCGACGAAGCAGAACGATGCGATGACCAAAACGGCTGTTACTACCGCGAAGATCAGGAGCGCTGCGTCTGTCTCGAAGCGAACACGGCCATCGCTAGTGCCACCCATGAATTCCGCCCTGGTGGCGGACGCCCAGGTGGCCCGGGTGGTCCAGGACGCCCCTATCCAGGCCCGGGTGGTCCGGGTGGTCCAGGACGCCCATATCCAGGCCGAGGCCCATGGCCGGGACCAGGTTACCCAGGACGCCCCTTTCCAGTACCGGTTCCAGTGCCGGTTCCAGTGCCTTATCCAACACCGTACCCGCCACGGCCAGTACCGCCGCCATATTATCCACCAGCGCCAGGGCAATGGTGCGATCAGTATACCCATCAGTGTTTCCCTTACTGCACCAATGGCAGTAACAACGGCAATGGCTGGGGCTACCAACCAGAGCTAGGCGGCCCTAACGGTGCCTGCAAGGTCCCTTACTAATTAGTAAATATTGAATTTAGTGCAACTTAAGAACGCCGGGGTTAACCATCCCGGCGTTTTATTGTCGGGTAAATACAGCGTAGTACTTTCGCAATTGCCCCTAACTGAGTCCAGATGATACTGCGGCTCAACGACGCAATAGTCCTACTCGACGGCGGTCTAATAGGTATCATTGACAACAACAATGCCAGTGATAACGTCAAAAGGTTCCCGTCATTTTACATCCATAATCAGAGGCACAGGCTATGGCTACCCTAGCACTCATTAACATTGATATGCATGGACACGTGAACCCGACCTTGGGCCTCACGGCGGAGCTTGTGCGGAGTGGCCACCGAGTCTATTTTTATTGCGCCGAAGAATTCCGCGATGCTGTCACTGGGCTAGGTGCGATTTTCATGCCCTACCCAAGCGAATTTGGCAAAGCTACGGCCGAGACTGCCAAATTGCAGGCCTTGGCAACGGCTGACGGTAAAGCACCACCAAGGCAAGCATCGGTCATGACTCGCTTCATGGCCGAGTTTGCCAGGACCTTCGGGCCGCTACAAAAAAGCCTCAGCACCGTAAAACCAGACTTCATCATCTACGATTTCGTGTCACTAGCGACGAAGATTATCGCGAGTAATCTTAAAGTACCGACGATTAAATTCTTCACGACTTACGCCTCCAACGAACACTACAATTTACTCAGTCAATCATTTGCCAAACACGACTACCCGTCTCCAGAGGATCTGCAATTGGCGCAGACTCTGATCGACCAACAATGTGCCGCCGTTGGTTATGAGGGCATTAGTCTGATCCAAAGCATGGGACTCATAGACGACCAAAATCTCGTCTTCTTGCCCCGTGCACTGCAGCCAAAAGGTGCGACCTTTGATAGTCGGTTTCACTTCGTCGGACCATGTTTTGAGCCAGTCCACTCAGAAGAAGCTAAAGCCCTCATCCCAAAGGGAGATGGGCCGGTACTTATCGTATCGCTAGGATCGCTCTTTCACGAATGGCCAGAGTTTTTTCAAAACTGCATCAAGGCCTTTGGCAACACGCCGTGGCGGGTGGTGATGAGTATAGGTAAACGACTGGACCGCAACTTACTTGGCGAGATACCGGCCAACATTAATATTCAGGCTCATATTCCGCAGGTCGCCCTGTTGCCCCAAGCGGATGTATTTATTTCCCACGGTGGCATGAATTCCACGATGGAGAGTCTTTCTTACGGTGTCCCACTCGTGGTGATCCCCCAAATTGAGGAACAGGGTATTACCGCTAGGCAGGTGGCTAGTTTAGGTTTGGGTGTCCACCTAGATCGCAGCGCCGTCGATGCAGTAGCGCTGAAGACTGCTGTGCAGCAAGTTTTCACAAATAGCAGCGTTCAGGAAAAAGTAGCAACCATCCAGGAGCAAATCCAAGAGGCCGGTGGACCCAAAAGAGGACGCGAAGTAATTGAAAGCATTCTGGCGATGCAACTAACACTAAACGTCAGCAACAACACCACTATTAATACTTACTAATACTACACCAGTTTTTAACCTTTGAGGACTAAACTATGATTCTCTCACGAGTGATCGCCGCTACGATGTTACTCAGTGCCAGCACAGCAGTGCACGCTGCAGACACCTCTGCACCGGAGACAGTTCCTAGTTTCATCGTGTCTCCTGAAGATACCGTCGCAGCAGACAACCTGAGCGGCCCGCTGTTTTTAGCCTTATTTGGTGACAGCGTCTCGATGGCCACCATGGCTGATGCAAAGCTTGGCAACCCAGGCCCACGCTTCTACGCTGACTTTCTTGGCTCCATTGCTGCCGCGACCGTCTACGGTGCCACCCTTGGCAAGCTCAACACCAATCCAACCGAAGAACAACAGCACCAGCTCTTGACCAAACTTTTTGGCAATATGGCGCGCATTCGCCTGTCACCATACTTGGGCACCCAAAGTTACTCATTACCAGTTCTAATCAAGCAGACCACGGGTTATGAACCCAAGGTTTATAACGGCGCGCAAATGGCGGGATCTTATCACTTTGGCCACCTCTATCTGGAAAAATTTGAGGCATTTTTCAAGCGCAACCCTTTCCATAAAAAGCCTGAGTTGATCATCGTCAATTTCAACGGCATGGACTTTATGGATAATCGGACCCCGGAATCCTATGCCGAGAGCGTTCGCAGTTTTTACCAGCGCCTAACGACCTTATCGCCTTACAGCAAGATTGTAGTGACCGGACTTGGTGATCCGATTGCCTTGTTAACTCACCCAGACCGTATCGCTGTACCGCACTCGCCTAATGGCCCAATCACCTGTACGCAGCTTTACAAAATTGTGCGCTTTGCAAACGACACAGGCGTATTCCCAGGCGCTCCACAAGAAAACATCGATGCAGCACGCCGACGGATCGCAGCTCTACGCGACGTCTTGGCCAACGAGATCCGCCTGATGAACCACGACCAGACTGTCTATCCAAACTTCAAAGGACAAGCCGTTTATGTGGCGCCGGGAGAAGATGATGGCAGTGCCGCTGAACACATTGCTGCTGACTGCATCCACCCTGACGTAACAATCCAAGAGGCAATTGGCCATCATATGTGGGATATCGTCGCGCCACTTCTGTAAGCGAACGAAGCAAGAAACAGTGCGTGGACTTACTCCGCCAAAGCCGCCAAAAAAATACTTAACCACCTATTTTAAATAAATTTTTAGTATTTAGTGTGAATTATTTAAAGTTTTCCCCTAATCCTACCGAGACCCCTCTCATGGACGCACTGGCGTCCATTGGAGGAAGTCATGTCGAGACGCCAGATCAGGAAGAGTTTGCTAGTGATCTTAATGCTGGGCCCAAACTCATGTGGCACCGGCGAGACTCCAATTAGTACACCTGCTGCGAGTAGCATCAGGACTACGAGTGCAGGTGCCGAAACAAATTCGGATCTTGGGGTTCGGAATAAAACACAGGTCAAATCCGCCAAGGGTCCTAAAACCAAAGGCAGCTCTAGCCGCAAGCAGATCCCGACAGTTTCGGACAGTGCCGATGCCCTAGCCAATACTGGCGGGACATTTGGCGGGCCACAAACAAATCAAAATCAACGGGCAACAGTTCCTAGCCAAGCAGCTTCCAATCCCTCGGCATCCCCTCTCCCAGCGGCTCAGCCACCAGTCCCAGCCATCTCTGATTGCTATAAAGGCGATGAGTTTACCTGCAAAGTCGAGATCGAAATTGTGCGCCTAACTAACGAGAAACGTGTAGGTTTGTCACCACTTCGCCATGATAAAAACATGGCTTTTGTCGCGCGTGATTGGTCGCGGCAACAAGGCCAATCTGGCGGTATTAGCCACAACGGCTTCCCGCGTGCCAGGGCCCAAGTTTACCAACAAGAATTTGGTCAAAGCGGCTCCGTAAGCGCTGAAAACGTGGCTATGTTTAGTGGCGGCAGCGGCACACCTCCTGCGGAGGTAGCCAAGCGCTTCGTGGACATGTGGTACGGTAGTTCAGGCCATAGGGCTAATATGCTTGGTAGATATGGTAGTCTGGGTGCCGGTATATACAAATCAGGGTTTGGTTATTATGGAACACAGATCTTTGCTAACTAAACCTTCAACTATTTACACAAGGCATCCTGGTTTGACTAGAAACTCGACGCACTTTCTGGCAGTATCCCGCAAAATTTTGCTAGTAGCGCCCCCGGTTTGGGTAGGTAGCAGCAAGACAAGTAAGGGAGTTGCCATCGTGCGATTTGCTAGTCTTTACCTCATGGCCGCAATGACACTTTGTTCTTCGTTTAGCTGTGCCAAACATGCCGTTGCTCAAGGCGGCGCGGCCACTAATCTGCCTCAGACTACGTCAGAGTTCGCGCCACCGCTTCATACCAGCGGACGCTGGATAGTCGATACACTGGGCCAACGTGTGAAACTCAGGGGCATCAATTGGTACGGTGCTTCCGATGGGTATAACGTGGTCGGCGGTCTAGATAAGAATTCCATCAAAAACATCGTGAATATCATTCGCGAATTAGGCTTCAACTCGGTACGCTTACCGTTCTCCAATGCCATGCTTCATGCTGAGTCAACGGCTCCCGAACCCGTTGCTGCTAATCCGCAATTTGCTGGCAAAGCACCTATCGCCGTCTTTGATGCCGTGGTGGAAGAGCTCACTTCGCAAGGCATTTTCGTCATTTTGAACAACCACACCACTAGCTCGGCTTGGTGTTGTGGCTGGGACGATAACGCTCTGTGGTTCAACAAGGAACTCACTACAGAACAATGGATGAAGGACTGGGAATGGCTGGTCGAGCGTTACCGGAGTAATCCTCTTGTAATTGGTGCCGATCTTCGTAATGAAATCCGCCAAGGACCACAGGGCAATCCCAATTGGGGCGGTGGGGGTCAGCAAGATTGGCAGCGGGCCGCTCAAGATCTGGGCAATCGCTTAAATAAAGTGAATGAAGACATCCTGATCATCGTCGAAGGCCTGAATTACTCCACCGATTTTTCTGGCGTCGCCGCAAAGCCCGTACGCCTCACCGTAAGCGATAAGTTGATTTACTCGCCGCACAACTATTCATGGTTTGCCGGCACCGATCCCAACAAAATGACCTACGAGAGTCTGAAACAGGGCCTAGATAAAGGCTGGGGGTTTATTAGCGAAGGCACCGCTGGCATTCAGGCCCCGATATGGATCAGCGAATTTGGTGCTGGTCCAAATGAAAATCATAATTGGTTTAATCATTTTGTGCGATACGTCAGGGAGAACGATCTCGACTGGTGTATCTGGCCTTTAAACAACGGCATTCGCGCGGACAAAAGCGCCGTCGAGGAGTGGGGTTTTGTAAGCGGTGATTGGCAAAGACCCATTGTGGACTGGCGCACGAGCCTGCTCAAGACGATCCAGTAGACTTTAAACAAGTTTAGTCCTTGGATTCACCTTGGTCAGCTACCTAAACGATTAAAGCTTTTGACACACTGCCTTTGAAGGCAGTGACTCAGCTCCATCTATGACCGCCGTGACGACGAAACAGAAGTTCTTACCGACATAAGGAGCTAACGCTCTGTTGGTGCTCTGAATCGTCACGGCCGGTTTTGCTCGATCGAAACTCTCGTCATCGGCTTTTACGGTCATAATTGGAATCTCGGCATCCTTAAGATTCGGCATCCCATACACTTGGTAAGATGTAGCGGGCGTTCCCTGGGCAGCGTCCCACGAAAGTGCGATCGACTTGGCTTTAGTAGCGGCTGAATTTCCTGGCTGGCCGCTCCCTGTAGCCGAAGTTTTCCCGCATGAGCTAGACATGCCTAGTCCCAATACTAGAGTAATCATCGGCAGTATTATGACCTGTCGCATTGGCCTCACTCCGTTTCATGCTTATCTTTTCTTCTGCCGCCTAAGTGGTCGGCTTCACTACTACCTTCAGATTCGTCGGCGCAGCTGGCGTTTTAGTCGCCCCCGTATTTCCGCCGGTACCGGTCGGTGTGTTAGAAGGTGGAACCTTCGGAGCCACCGTTCCAGGCGTATTACTAATGCGGATATCAGCACAAGAATAATAATTCGATGGCATCGCCGGGTTTTCAGTCATCACCTGAATGAGTTGTATCGAGCAGGTCTCACACAACTTGCTGGGAACAGTAATCGTCGCGGAAAACTGATGATAGGTGGTTGGATCGATATAATTCACCAGACCGTTCTGATTATCGGCAATATTGTTTAGCAGCACATTTTGGTCGAATCCAGTTTGGCCATCGGGAGAAAAGGCGATACGAAAGTAACCGGGGTGCTGGATGGTCTCTTCCCAAAATACGGTAAACTTTTGCCCTGGGGTCAAAGAGGTGCGCTTGCTAGCATCGGTCGTCGGTGTTGTGGCACCGCAAGGACCTGTTTTTTCCCCGGAACTAGTACTACGTGGATTTAGCGTCGAGCCCGGCTTGATCCGCGTGTGCCCACTCACAGGTTGAGCAAAAAGCACCGCGGTGAGACCCGCTAGACCGACTATTCTCGAGTAGAGCACAAATGCCCCCATATTTAGTGACGGACTTCGCCTAGATACCTATCGGATTGCGGACGGGAAACTTGAGAAACTCTGCCGAGGGACGCTCCAGATCGCCATAACTACATGAATTTTATCACTTATTTGCCTATTTGACCATCTAACAGGCAACTAGAAGACATTGCCAAACAACGGTTATTATTGTTGTTTTTGGCTTCAAACTGGACGATTATCTACTCTCTAATGATTCACTAGTCTACGCTTCCCGTTACGAGTGCTCAAGACACTCGATCCAGGGGCTAAGTAGGAAGGGGCACTGACAGCATGCAAGAAATCCTGTGGAGGGTCGGCGCCGTAGCCATCCTCGTATTTGCCAATGGATTTTTTGTTGCCGCGGAGTTCGCCCTAGTCACCGTGCGCCGCAGCAGAATCGATGAACTAGCTGCCGAAGGGGTGGTGCGCGCCAAGCACGCTGCTCGCGCAATCAAACACCTGGACACTTATATTGCCGGCACCCAAATCGGTATCACCATCGCTAGTATCGGCCTTGGCTGGATTGGTGAGCCAGCCCTGGCAAAACTATTGGCCTCGCTCCTTTCGCACATTTCAAAAACGATCTCTTTAGCCACAGTAAACAATATTGCTGTAGCTATCTCGTTCGCCTTCATCACTTTACTACATGTACTCCTCGGCGAGCTGGTGCCAAAGTCTTTAGCTCTGCAAAAGCCGGAGACCATCTCTTTGGCGGTCGCGGGACCGATGGCAGTGATCGTGGAGATACTGCGTCCGCTAATTTGGAGCCTAAACAGCGTCGGGAATTGGCTGCTGGGAATCTTTGGCCTAGAACCAGCCGGCGAGCTTGACGCCGTCCACTCGCCCAAAGAACTAGAAATTCTGGTTGGCCGCAGCCACGCGGCGGGTCATCTCGACGAGTTCGAGAGAAATATTTTACAAAGGTCTTTCCACTTCAGCGAAACTGCCGTCTCCGAAATCATGGTTCCCCGCTCCGACATGATAGCACTGGACCTGTCGAAGCCGACGTCTGAGCAGATGCAGCTAGCGGCCGACTCACAACATACTCGTTTACCCGTATTTGACGGGGATCCGGACGTCATGATCGGCATCATCTTCGTTCATGAAATCTTCCGTCTGTCGCAGCAAGGTGGACAGATCGATCTACGTAGCCTACTCCGTCCAGCACTCTTCGTACCGGAGTCGCTAAGTTTAGAGCCGCTGATGGGGAAATTCCGCGAAAAGCAAACTCAGCTTGCTATTGTCATCGATGAGTATGGTTGTGTTGCAGGCCTCGTTACTCTAGAGGATGTGGTTGAGACTGTCTTTGGTGAGATGCAAGATCAGAACGAAGAGCCATCTCCTAGCATCCTTAAAAGACTAGACGGTAAGATTACGATCAGCGGCGACACTCGACTGGCAGAGCTCAACAACGTCTTAGGTTGGGATCTGCGCGATGATGAATCCGACACTATTGCTGGCTTTGTCATGCGCAAACTAGGCACGGTCGGCAAAGTGGGCAAAGAAGTCAAAATACCCGGTGGGCTTCTCCGCATCACGGAGGTTGAGCGCAACCGCATCCTGACGTTGGAATTCACTCCGATTCATCGCTGATGATGCGTTTTAGCTCAGGAAAGACCCGCGCTACTTTAGACAAGATATAGTCGCCGTATGTGCCCTTAAAGTCATAAACTGACCGAAGGTCCCAGCGCTCTGTATTGTCAACCGAACTCACACTCATATTAGGCAACAAACCTACGTCCACATCAAAGCCTGGATCAAAAAATAAGGGATAGGAGTAGCGACCGCGGCCCGACACATTACACACACGGTGTGGTGTAGAGCGGTACAAACCGCCTGTCATCCGTTCGAGCATATCGCCAATATTACAGACGAAGGCATTATCTATCGGCGGGGCCTCGATCCATAGATCTCTGGACTTGATCTGTAGACCACCGCAGCCGTCCTGCTTAAGTATGGTCAAAAGGCCGTAGTCTGTATGCTCACCAACTCCCCAGTCTCCTGCCGATTGTTCTAGCTCTGCTACCGACAAAGTGGGTCCCGGTGGATAATGAAAGATGCGAAATAAAATCAATGGATCACTGGTAAAGTGACGAGAGAAATATTGTTCATCCAGATATAGACTCAAGCTCAACAGCCGCATCAAAGTGTGGCCGAGATTGGTCACTGCCGCCATGTACTCTAACACCGTCTCGCGAAAGCCGGGAATATAAGGAAATAGGTTGCTCCCGTGCAAGGGAGTACCCGCCTTCACTTGCGGATGATCTGGTACCAGCTCTTGGCCAAAGTAAATGCCTTCTTTTAAGTCTGGCCGACCCGATGTCAGCTCTGCACCGACGGGGAAATAGCCACGCCATGCTTTGCCTCCGAGCTCCATGCGTATCTGCATTTTTGTCGCCTCATCTGCAGCGAAAAAATGAGCGCTGTGTTCTTCTAGGCGCGCCTGTAATGCCGGCTCGATACCGTGACCACGCACATAGAAAAAGCCGAATTCTTGGCAAGCAAGTCTTAGCTGCTGGACCAGATCTTTCTTCTCGATATCGCTGCCGTCAAACCCACACAGATCGAGCAGCGGTACTTTCGCCATGAGAGGAGTGTCCAATTTTCATGTCCTCACAAACTTCAAAGGTCTCTTGATGGCCCGCAATCTGTTTTGGCGTCAGACTTAGCGCCTAAAAATATATTACGATCGTTTCTGTAGTTCATGGTAGAATTACCAGAATTCTTCCCAGTAATGCCCATTTAATGCACGATTAATCCTAGATTTTAGTTAGGAGCGATTTTATGATCCGTCGCGGTATGCTCGCCTTGATCTTCGGCGTCGTTGCAAGTGTTCCGACCGCTAAGGCGGCCGACAGTAGTAACGGGTGTGGACCTGGTTGGTATGTTTTTAAAGATACCTCACTCGTGTCGTCGTCGCTGCGCACCATAACGAATGCCGCGCTGTTTCCGAGTGCCACGGTCGGCATGACCTTTGGTACGTCGAATTGTGCGAAGCACAAAATCGTCGAAGAACGTGACCGCGAAAGCGTCAAATTTGCTACCCTCGCTTACCATGATTTGATGATCCAGACGTCACAAGGACACGGCGAATATTTGGCGGCTTTCGCCTCGACCTTGGGCTGCAACTGGCAAGCACAGCCTGAGTTCAATCGCACGATGCAGGGAGTCTACCCAGCCATATTTACAAGCGACGAGACTTTACCCGAAGACGTCGTAGCGCAGTTTAGAGCACAAATTAAACACCATCCCGGATTAGCCCAAGCATGCGCCTTAGGCATGGGCTAAGGTCGCAGCCTTCGGGCTGCACCCTCAATTGGCGCCGTAGAATGTCCTGGTGGTTACTTGCTGGGACTCTACTTGCGCCCACCGCAGTCGCCGAAGTACCGCTCTCGGTGGCTTCGGCGGCTTCGGTGGCTTTAGTTGCGGACGATCCGCAGTGGTTAGCTCTCGGCCATTGGACTGCCAGCGGCTCGGGTTGGACCAGCGATATCGAGAATCCAGATTTTTACTTAAGCCCAAATGGCAGACAAAATCCTGGAGCCGAACTAATCACCACAGCAGATGCCATGCAGACAGCGGCGCCGATGGGCAAAGACAGAACACCTGCGCCCTGCGCCTATCCTGGTAGAGCCGCCTATCTAAAGCGACTTGGACTACCAGTCGCCTCGGTAGCCTGCCCTGAATTTCAAAAATTTGCCGACAAGTTAGCGGTCAAAAGCGCCACACTAGTCTTTGCTTCGGCATACGCAAATAATCCAGCGTCCATCTTTGGTCATACGGTACTTCGGCTCAATCACGAAACGGGAGTAGATCACCCCCCGCTGCTAGGAAATAGCGTCGCTTTTCTCGCCCAGATAGATACGGACGACGACCCCATTGCCTATACCTTCAAGGGCCTTGCTGGCGGCTATCCCGGTACTTTTAGTGTCGACCCTTATTACGTAACGGCAGCCTATTACACGAGTGGCGAAAGTCGTGACCTGTGGGAATATCCACTCACTCTAAATCAGCCGGAAATAGACCTGCTCGTGGCTCACCTGTGGGAGCTGACGCAGCATGCCCGCTTTGCCTATTATTTCTTCGATAAAAACTGTGCCTATCAGTTGCTGGCACTGCTGGCAGTGGCCAAACCAGACACTGACCTACGCGCGAACTTCAGAACTTTGGTGCTACCGCTCGAAGTCACCCGCGAGATCCACCGTCGCATTGGACCAGGACAACCAGCGATTTGGCGCGCATCGCTGAAGACAAGCTTGCATCAACAACTGAACCAGCTATCCACCGCAGATGCCGAAAGCTTCCGAAACCTTCAGGCAGAGGCGCCAAGCCGCAGCACCGAAACCAAGCCCCAAGTCCTGGATACTTATATTGCTTACCTAAATTTTTTACGACTTAACAAACAAAACCAATTTCCTAAGCACGAAAGACTGGCCCTACGCGAAGCACTGATCGCTCGAGCCAAACTTGCGGATTCTAGACCACCGGTTCAATTAACCGCGCCCTTGCCGCCTGACTCTGGCCATGCCCCATTTATGTTAAGAGGCGGAGCAGGGGCACGCGATGCGAACTCATATATGCACCTGCGCCTTCGCCCAGGGCTGCATGATCTCCTCAACGCCGACGACGGCTACGAATCTTTCGCAGCGATCAGTTACTTCGACCTAGCGTTCCGATCATACGGCGCCACGCGCAGCCCAGCGATCGAACACCTAACCATTGCCGAAGTCAATTCCCTGGTCCCCTTTACGTGGCTGCTGCCCGCATGGTCTTGGCGCCTTAAACTAGGCTGGGACCAAGTCGCGGAACAAGGCGACGGCAGGGAGTTGCAGTTCCGTGTCGAAGCTGGCGGCGGACTAAGTTTCAATTTATGCTCAGATCACCTCGTGGCATACCAGCTGCTACTGGCTACGGTGGACTACGGATCGGCGTTTTACCGCGGAGTTCGCGGTGGTCCAGGGAGTATGAGTGGTCTTAACTTGCGCATGGGCCGGTTTCACACCCTAGCGGAAGTCACCTATCGCCTGGATCTTTTTAAGGGTCAAAATAGCCGCCTAATTAGCGTCGGCCAGAGCCTCAGTCTTGCGCGTAATTGGGATTTGCGCGCCGAATGGCTGCTTGCTACGGATCTTCACACCGCCCAAAGCCACAGAGATGCAGTGCTCACGTTGGGTGCGTACCTTTAGCGATAGCGAAGATTTTCTAACCTGATAAGCTAAAAACTCGGTTTTGAATCCTATGACTCACTTGGGAGCTTGCCCCCGTGGACGCATTTTTGGCAGATTTCTTCACCTTACCAAATATGATCGCACTGCTGTCTCTGGCTGCACTTGAAATCGTGTTGGGTATAGATAATATTGTCTTCCTAGCGATCATTACGAGCAAACTGCACCGCTCGCAGCAAGCCAGCATGCGCCGCATCGGCCTGATCCTAGCCATGCTGCAGCGCATCTTGCTGCTCTTTGCCATCGGCTGGGTAGTGAAATTAACTGATCCACTGTTCACCTTACTTGGTAGAGCCGTGTCTGGCCGGGATGTGATCCTGATCGGAGGTGGACTCTTTCTGATTGCTAAAGCCACCTTCGAAATCCACGGCACCATTGAGGGCGATCACGATACTTCAGGTGCACCGGCGCCGACTAAGCAAGTCAATCGAGCCGCGATGCTTCTGCAGATCACCTTGCTCGATATTGTTTTCTCTTTAGATTCCGTGATCACTGCCGTTGGCATGGTCAATCACCTCGCTGTGATGGTTGCTGCTGTGCTGGCTTCCGTAGCAGTGATGGTGGTGTTTGCTAATCCGGTTAGCGACTTCATTGTGAAACACCCAACGGTCAAGATGCTCGCTTTATCTTTCCTATTGCTGATTGGTGTAGTTTTAGTCGCTGATGGTAGCGGTCGCCACGTAGAAAAAGGCTATATCTACTTTGCCATGGGCTTTTCGATTTTAGTCGAGGTGCTGAATTTCAGGCTACGTAGCATAAAGAAAGCCTCGCAGGCTGATTAAGCCTACGGGCGGCAGCGCGGGAGTCCATATAGCTCGGCAGTCCATGTAGGCCCTTCCCCTTAAAAGGAGGGGCCATTATCCTGGCTAGATTCAGTCCGGAAGGCGCAGCCCTGCGCAGCGTTGGAGAGCTGGAATATGGCGCTCCGCAGAAGCCTGACGCAAATGCAAAAACACTGCTATGGCCTCCTCATCCGAGGTGTCTTTGAGCAGGCGGTCGTACATAGCTACATTATATGTTTCGGCCTCCAGACTTGCATCGCAAGCTGAGACGACACTGGAATAAAACTGTGCAATAGGTTGATAAATCTTTAACGGCGACCAACCGTTCAGCTGAAAAACTTGCTCCAGTAAATTCATGTGTCGCTCTTCAGAGCCGACAAGATTGCTGAATGGCATAATGTCGCCAAACTGCTGAATGATGGATTCATAGCGCATATAGGCGTTTAGTTCGTCTTGGTAGGCTTCTACTAAGGCTGACTTCAACGAAGTGCTCGCCATTGCAGAGGGTGCGAACATAAGAACCAAAGCAGTGAGCCATTTTACCGCGCATCTCATAATATCGTTCCTCCAAGAATAAAAACAAAAAGAAATCCACACTCTTAACATGCAATATTCAGTCCCTTTGGCTCCGCAATCCTGAATCGTTAACAGTCCGATCAGAACTTTTTCGCAGTGTCTTGCGACTACACAACACACAGGCCCGACCAATCAAATTACCTAGTCCTAACCGAAACATACGGATCATAGGGGGACGGTACAAAACTTGCAAACTCAGCGTATCGGAGGCGCAAATTATGCTGCTGTTGCGATATACGCTGAGCCTTAGCCTGATCCTAACCACGATGATTACTGCCTGTGGCACTTCGCGCCCTAGTGCGCCATTAGCGTCACCTGACAGTCATGCCTGCTACTCCGTGAGTGACTTTAAATTATGCGTACCGCCCCCGGGCAAGGGTCGTGACGTGATCGCTAAAACCAATTTGGACCAATCGCAGCTTGCAGCAGTTAACGAGTGCAGTTTATCACAACCGCATCACTGCGCCGCCGCTTCAATTTAGTAGCCCCCTGCCACAATTTGAGCAGCCCCCGCGATGATAGCAAAACCAGTGCTAGCGCGAGCAGCAGCGACAAGAAAGTCCCCACCACTCCCAGCGGCTTCAGAGAGTGGAGCGGCAGCAGTGCGCTGGTCCAATGCGACCAGGAGGTTCTGGTTTTTAACAGGGTAGCCGTTGCTGGATCGATATAAAGCCGCGTGTTGTCACGATAATAGAAGATAAAATACGGCCGATTTTCTCTTGGGTGGTAAATTTTCACCAAATCTTTTACGTCATGTGCCTGTGCAGCAGTCACTGCCGCAGCTTCAGATGCCTTAGCAAGGTCGACATTGGCCGGAGCGGTACCCACTTCTCCAGCCCCCAACAACGGTGCGGCCAACGTTGGTACGGGATCAAGCCACGCACTTAAGACCTCACTATAATTAAGCACCGCACCCAGACTGCCTACGGTTGCTAGTGGTACCCCAAGGCATAGCCCAACTAGCGCGTGCCGTGAAATGCCCTTAACGCGCACCCGAATCAGGGCCTTGCTACCAGACCAGACCATCACCCAAAGAGAGAGCCCCAGTGCCGAGATGAGCAACTTACCGGCCCAGCCTGCGACTAAACTACGGTGAATTTGATAGACCAGCGGCCAAGGGTCACCCCACTGCTGCGGCCATACGACACCCACATACTCTTTCAAAGCTAAGAGGCTACCCGTGAGTGCCACGACGGTAAGCGGCACGCATGCGACTAGGCCAAGCAACCTATGCCAGCGCCAAATCTTATGAATATGCTTCCGTTTAGCCATGCACCGTCATCTGCGCGCGACTGCGATCTTGGGCGCTTGCATTCAAGTCTAGTTCAGGCTCTTTGACATCAACCCACGGGTTACCCAGAGATACGTATGATGCCTCTGCATCTTTGCCTACTAGAACGCGCGTAATGAGATTGGTTTTTGCGGGAAGTGGCGTCCCGGCGAGTAACTCTGCAAGCATTGGTACATCGGCAGGCTCGCCGTGTAGGCGCAAAAACTCGCTAACGTGATACCGCACGCTCTTCCACAGGAGCGGCTCTAGCTCTGGTCGGGCAAAGCTGAGCTGCCGGATGGCCTCGACAACATGATTGGAGAAGAGACAGTAAGCAAAGCGCTTCCAAGACTTTATTTCAGAATAATTGAGCTCACGTTGTTCGGAGTCGGTAAGGCGCGAAGCAACCTCGGCACTCACTCTGCTACTGACTAACCGAGCGTTCTCAAAATCCCGCAAGTATAGCGACGAGGGACAACCGTTGCGAAATCCCACCACGATATTTTGTAGGTGCGGCTCGAACATGATGCCAACTTTGCTGTAAAGATAAAGCAGCGGTGGTAGCAACTGGCCTAGATAAGCGTCAAACCAAGAGACCACCAAACGTGGCGTGAGACTCGCCGTAATAGATCCGGTTAAACCAGCTGACTCAGTGATCAGCTGACGCAGCAAATCACGTCCCTGCGCGGCATTGCCAAATAGACTCGCCGCAACCATGCACACTTCCCCAGAATCTATCCCTATATCTAGATTTCGCCTTAGCATCATACCGAAGCCGTCACTGATCAAAGCCTGCTCTTCGGCGGGAGCGTCTGGCAGACTTACGGAAAGGTAGCCGACCTCGTCTAAAGTACGGAACGACGGAAACGACTCATTCAGTTCCGGACGCAACGACGCCATCATGCGATTCACCCGCAGCGATGCCGCCAACTCGGGAACAGCGTTGCGTCTAAGGCAGTTGGTGATGCGAAAGCTGAGCGCCATCTTGTAAAAGAACCGACTGTCCTTGGCGTGAAGAGTACGTACCGACGCTGTCGGTCGGAACAGCCTACCGTGAGCCCCCAGATAACGCAGTTGATCTGCCGCTTCTGCTGCTTGCACTCCAGCGAGTCGGCGTAGGTAACCAGCCTGCCATGGATGCGCCGGGATCAAACTCCAACCGGCTCCCGGCAGAAGTTCCGACGGAATCTCACTGGCAACCATCGCTGCAGCACTCTCCTCACCGACGGAATCCTGCACGAGATATTCGTTGCGCACGGCAAAATAATGCAGCGCAAATTCCGCTCCTAATTCGGGGGAATAACGCATCAGGTCATCAGTGCTCAAACCACTGCGAGCCTTTGGTGTGGGATGGAAGGGATGCCCAAATACCAACGATTGCTCTGATTGCCAGTAGGCCTCGGCCGGCGATTTAAGATTTACGATCGTTGCGGGTCTCTCGGCGAAGATCTTAGCCGTGACGTCGACACTGCAGCCCATTTGCACGATGAGGTCTTCATTGACGGGACGCTGAAAACGCAAAGCTAGCTCTTCGACCAACAGCCTAGCGAACATAGCGTGCGTCAGTGTGGTCCTCTCACCGGCCCCTTCCAGCCAGACTCCACCGATGTGGCGTATACCCACGCAGGAGCGCCGGTCGACGCTAACGAACAAGGACTGCTGCAGAAAGGGCATTTCTAGCTTGGCTACATGCCAGTTTTCGTCCCCAATCTGGTAATGTCGGCTAGCGACATCAACATCCAAGTCGGCCACAGCGGGCCAGGTGACTAAGCCATGCGGCTCCGCGATTTCACGCCAGTAGCATTGCACCAAGA
>Ga0315274_10003464_pt1 | contig 23456 bp, 35 predicted proteins | sample YL17G02_20_MG_FD_203700 | JGI IMG/M metagenome (GOLD analysis project Ga0315274, IMG submission 203700) | Sediment microbial communities from Yellowstone Lake, YNP, Wyoming, USA - YL17G02_20 | ecosystem: Environmental > Aquatic > Freshwater > Lake > Sediment | place: USA: Wyoming | collected...
TTTAGTCCAGACAGTGAATGGACGGCCGGGACACGTCACCAGCCCTATCCCGTTGGTGGGATTGGCAGCCGTTCCTCCACTGTACGCCATGACATATCTGCCGTCAGGCATCTTAATCACGGCGCTCATCCGTTGAATATATTTATCGTCCCAGGATCCGCCACCGCCCACGTCAATAACACAACCCAACGTCCCAGGCCCGTCCACGAACGTCCAGCCCACCTCTGTTGTGCCGATGAACGGCAGTGGCACCAGGTTTGAGAGACTACTTTCATTGTTAGTGCTGTACTTCTCAATCCTCTCCCGCTCAAACACATACCCTTTTACCAGCCCCGCGCCGGCTCGTGAGGCTACAGCCTGGGCAAACGCTCCATCGTTACGATACCAGGAGGGCTTGGCCTGGCCGCTTGTCCCAGAGAAGTAGAGGAACTGCCCCCTGGTAGTAGTGGCATTGACATAAACATCTATATAGCCAGCCAGCGCTACAGCGCCAGCAGCGTTGTCGGCGATTACGGCGGTAGCCACAACAACCTGAGCGTCCTCGTCCTCGGCGGCGTAGTCAAACGAGTCGTTATTGTCGGGGTCAAGGCGGTAGACATAGCCCACCACCGTGGCGGCTCCCGCCTTGTTGGTAAGCGTGGCTATCAGTGTTGCGCCTCCAACTGGTGCTGCTGGTGCCGGGATCCACTCGCCCGCAACATTGTCCCAGGTAAGGACATCATCAGCTGCGGGGGCGGGAGCGTTGACATCAGCCAGGTCGTCCAGGTTGATAACCCCCGCTAAGCCTCCAGGCGTTACCACCTGCCACTCTCCAGCTACGGCGTTCCACCATATAAGGTCCCCGGCGGCAAGCCCCGCCAGGTTGACATCAGCCAGGTCGTCCAGGTTGATAACCCCCGCTAAGCCTCCAGGCGTTACCACCTGCCACTCTCCAGCTACGGCATTCCACCATATCAGGTTCTGGTTGGCAAGCCCCGCCAGATTAACGTCCCCCAGGTCGCCCAGGCTGACGCCTGACAGGTCTACCAGGAGGTTGCCGGTGGCGTCTACCAGGACGGGACGCCATTCCCCCGCGGCGGAGTCCCAGCCCCAGAGTAGCTTGTTTGCTCCCATAGTTTAGTTTCCTAAGCCGCCTTTACCTTGATCGCACCGGCAGCGGTGACCAGGATAGGCCGCCACACCTTATTAACGGCGTCCCAGCCCCAGATTAAAACATTCGCCTTATCTTCCATAGCAACCTCACCGCGGCGACAAGAATGATCAGGGACACAGTCACAATCTCAGCGATCAGCAGGAGGGTATTCTGCTCCACGAGCACCGCCCCGCCGTTGGCATAAATGATGACCAGGGTGTAGAGCACACCGGCCCCGAGCCCGATCAGCAGGAGGAGCGCCATAGGATCGAATATCACTGTCTCACCTCACGGCTCGTTCTGAGTCACTATTATATCATCGAACCACATATGATTAGCCCCGGCGACGTTGTTTACCGCCCTCAGCAGGATCTCCATTGAGGGACTAATCACGCTGGGGGCCACGAAAAGGTTATACATGGACAGGTCTATTGTGGTGCCGTCGAGCACCAGCCGCACATATCTGCGAGCGGTGAAATCCATCACCAGCTTTGCGGTATGGAAGCAATTATCCCAACTGAGCAGGTCAACTCCCACGGCAACTGTTACCAGTACCCAGGCGTCGTTCAGGATCTCGATTATGTCGTCGTGTATCCCTATAACCAGATAAGGATTGAGAAAGTTAGTGCCATCGTGCAGATAGAAGTTCAGGATAACGTGCTGTAGGCCTAGTATCCCGGAAAAGGAGAACTCAAGGCCCATGTTCCCCAGCACAGGGAAGGGGAGAGCCCCTTCCAGCTCGGTCCAGGATCCGGCCCCGGGCATCATGTCAAGCCTGGCGCTGAACGATCCGCTGCGGCCACGGAGGGGGCTGATTGTACCTGTGCCCCCCAGGGGCAGGGTGTTGACGTTCCACCGCCCCAGGGTCCCCTCAAAATCCTCCAGCATTACCACATCGCCGCGTCGGTCATGCGTGTCAATGCTCCCCAGCCGCGCCGCGAGCTCGCTCATATCCTGAACGCCGTAGATTGTCTGTTGAGCCAGGGTTCTCCCGTAGGGCTTAATTCCGTGTGCCATCTAACCTCCTGGCGGTGATATGCCGAAGGCTTCCTGTAGCGCGTCCCGCTCCACCTGCTTTAGTTTGCCGTAGACGTGCTCGGCGATGGTGCGAGGGAGAACGCCGATCCTCACTGTCACCGTCCAATCAAAGAAATCATCCTCGTTCCACGCCCGGAGCTTGAGGATGTAAGGCTCCTCGAAGACCTCGAAATAGTCGCTAAAGCCGATAGTCTCCCCGTCTGAGGTAAAGGAACCGAGGGGGTTGGAGGGGTAAATCATGTGCTCGAAGCGAAAGATGCGGAGGTGCAAGAGGTTGGCGCACCACTTCTCGAACTCAAGCTCCACCCGGTAAATGACGCCGTTGGCTATGGGGATAACCTCGGTGACCGCTGCGATCTCGGGGGTGTTGGCGGCGACTGTGAGGGGGTAGACATAGAACACCGGTTACCCCCTTTCTAAGCCGCCTCTCGTTCCGTCCGAGGCCTCCAGAAAACAGTAACACTCAGAATGTTGAGCGTCAGTTGCACAGACAGGCCGTTATCCAGCTCGATCCCCGGTAGAGTCTTGAGAGGTATGGTTTGACCCGCTAAGACGTTCACGACTGCTATAATGCGGCCCAGAGCAATAGGCCCCTCAAAGAAGGTTACCACCCCGGCAGCCGCAGCGCCCTCGATAGACCACCCATACAGAACGCAAGCTCCCCGCGAGACCTGGAGGTGGACCGGGGTATAGATATAGCCGCACATTTCCTCCGGGGGAACGATCTTGTGCCCAATGTCAGGCTTTTCCATAGGTCTCCCTCCGCTTTTCTATGCACAGAAGGGTATGCCGATATTACTTGCGCTCTACCGGCATACCCTGTTCGACTACATTCCCAGTATCAGCTCTTCCAGGATCAAGCTGTAGGGACAGTTGGCGAGTGCTCCGGCGTTGTACAGGGTCTCCACCATGATCCGCCCGTACTTCCGGGAGTCCAGGCTCATATCGTCGATCTGCTCCTCCTGGTTTGGTGGGCAGAACGGGATAGAGTACATTCGGCCAAAGCCGCGTCCCGTCTCCGATATTATGCAAGCATCGGTCGCGGCGCTGTTCACGAAGTCCATCAGCATATCAAACTGACCTTGCTGTAGCCGCCCTTCCATCGCTATCGCCTGGTTGCTCGTAGCCCAGCTCTCCCAGCACCTGTCGAAGAGGCTGGGGATCTGGATAATCCCTATTCCGTTGTTGTTGGTGCAGAAGCGGCGCACCGTCGGATCCCCGAACTGCGAGGAGTCGAGCCGCGCTATGGCCCAGATGTCCAGGTCTACCGGGATCCATGCCCTGTTGTCGGCCTGGATCGTAAGCGTGTTCACATTGAAGAGCTGGTCCATCGCCATAGTGTTTTGGAAGAGGTAGATCCGCGGCCACTTGTAATTCTTGGGCATTTCGGTGAAGTGGGTCGCCCCAGCCGCCGATAGCCACTGATCGATGACGCTCGTTTTGATGTAGCCGCGATAGTTGACGCTATCCGGGGCATAAAGCAGCCGGATAGACCACAGCCCCGCTGGCGCTGCCACGAATCCACCTGCGCCATCTGTTTGCACACCGACAGCGTTATTCCAGGTGAACCGTATCTGCGGGTTGACCAGGTTGTCCAGGGTCAGACCGTACTGACGGTCATAGGGATAGCGGCCAAAGGGGATCGTGATAACCCCGATTTGGTTAGACCCGGCGTTACCGGCAAAGAAGTGATCGGCCTCATTCCCGCCACGCCGCCAGGCTACACCCGCGTGTTGAATCCCGCTCATGGCCTTGATAACCTCAGAGCCACGGTGGATGATCTCGATGTTGGTCATAAGATCGAGGACGTTGCGGCTATTCTCGCCACCGGCGAGGTTTGCCCACTCGATCTCAAATTGCAGCGCGCTTAACTTACCCCTGGTCGGTAGATCCTGCACCAGCATACCGGGCGCAACCGCGAAGGGGTTGTTGATTAGGTATGGTCTATTTTCCCATATCTCACTCATTTGTATTACCTCTCAGTTGATGGGCTGTGGGATCGACCTTCCCTTATGCCCCCAGTCCAGCGATGCGCTTGGCGTTCAGAGCCTGGCCGACCGCCTTCACTCGCTCATAGTTCCTGGCGTCACCGCGAGGAGCCCTGGGCGGAAGCGAAATCGTCTGCAGGACACCGTGATAGGGTTCGAATCCTGTGCTCCAGTCCTGCTGAGCTCCTCCCACGCCCTCGGAGTACCGACCTGCTCCGACTGAGGCGAGTTTTCGGGCAAACTTGCCCAGTTGAGCCGCTTTGGACACGCCGCGCTCAAACTTGGCCTGAATGTTGCCCGCTGAGATCGCCTGGCGGAAGTTTCCGCCCGACGCCTGGGTGTTGCGTCCCCATTTATCGGCGGCGCCCTGGGCGTTAGCGGCAAACTCGGTAGCCGCAGCCCCGGCGTTGCGCGACCACTTTTGAGCCGCGCTTGTGAGATCCTTTACTGCTGGCATTTTCTTGCCTCCTGATTTATTCGAGCGGGGGCGTGGCACAGAAAAAGGCGGTAGACCTCACTGTGCCACGTCTACCGCCCTATTGACATTAGTAGCACTATGTGTATATTATGTCAAGGGGGGATAAGTTTCGTGCAGACGAATAAGGCAACCTGGAAGGAACTTCAAGAGAGATTAAGGGCGCTGCCGCCGCGGGAGCCACGAGGTTCACCGCAGAATATAGAGCGCATGGTTCTATATTCTGCGATAGTGCACGAAGCGGCCATAAAGAAAGAGCACGGCCTTAAAATTAGCCGGAGGCCCCGACTGTGATCCAACAGCGTGAACGTGCGTTGCTGTCCGAGTATATCCGCCTCAAGTTACTGGGGCTACAGGTCCGCCAGAACTGCCCCCTGGGCATAGTCCCCGAGTCCCTAATCGTGGAGTATGGCCGCACCCAGGCCCTCCGGGTAGCACGGAAGTTGCGCCCCGAGGTTGATGCCCTAGTCATAGCGCCGGACTCACTCATACTCATCGAGGCCAAGGTATTGCGCTGGGTTGACGGGCTGGCTCACCTGGTAGTCTACAAGGCCCTGGTACCGGACACCCCTGAGCTGGAGGCGTATGCCAAACTGCCGGTGATCATGCGCATGGTGATCCCCTTCACCCAGGAGAATATGCAGAGCGTGGCCGCCAGGATGGGAGTCGAGATTGAGGAGTTCACCACGCCGGCGATTGACGAGTACCTCAACAAAGAGCTACCCAAATACAGCACACAAGAGTACAAGCGCAAGCGCGCCGAGATTATGAGGCAACGCGAGATCCTGGGGGTGCAATAAGAGCATGGGCTGTCGCTGGAAAACCGTGGGGGGAAAAAGGGTCAGGGAGGATAGGGTCAGCGGCCCTGTATCGATGAACCTGCTCGCCTCCTTTAGCATCGGGGATCTCCTGGCAGAGATCAAGGCTCGCATGATCAGCGGCTCCCCCACCGTTACTGCCGAGGAGCTGCGCGACGCCACGTTCCGCTTGTTCTTAAACCCGGAGACCGGCTATTGGCTGGAGATCCGCCGTGGGCCGGGCTTCCCCCCAGCATACCAGAATATCACCCAGGCCGAGGCTACCAGGCTCGAGGCGCACCGTCCCGAGCCCTCGTTTATAGCGCGAATGTTCCACTGGCCGGAGGTCGCAGAGCACTAAATAGAAGGAGTCTCCCCCTATGATGATGAACTATGTCGAGGTGAAAGACGGCGAGACCAAGACCTTCCACTTCACCGATCAGTATATGGTGGACAGAACGATATGGGATAAGGACACCGGCAAAGAGAAAATCGTGCGCTCACTCGTGTTGCAGGTAGACGAGGTGGACGGACAGATGGAGTTCAAGACCTTCTCAGTCTTGTCTGCCAAGTTATACGATCTGCTGAGTCCCTACCTCCCCGATAACGCGTTCAGAGACTACCGTTTTAAGATCACCAGGGTCGGATCGGGTTATCTCACCTCCTGGCCGTTCGAAGCAATTCCATTTCCTGCAGCGTGATCCGCTCGAATTTTTGTCACCGCTCATTTTTTCTCCGACGCTCCGTTTTCTTGTCACCGTTCGGCGAAAATCCGCGACTTTATATCCCGGTACCGCGGTGTGCCCAGGGTTAACAAAACGTTTGCCCAGGGGTGAGGGTCAAGAGTTCTAGGCTGCCTAGAACTTTAGGCCCCCCTTAGGTAGAGGAGTCGCACAACGTTATCTTGCCACAGAGAGAGCCCCCTGTGCGAGGACGTGTGGAAAGCCTGCACCTCTACCCCACGTCAGTCAGGGGGCTCATAACCTAATGGCCTCCAGGCGGCCTTAAGGTCTTAAGGTGTAACGGCCACTGGCTTTTGCCCATCGCCTCCGTCATGCCGGGCTTTCCATGCCAGGCCGAAACACTCCGGGCATATAAAGGCCGGGCGCAGGTCTCGGGGCTCGTGCTCCGCCTTACAGATGTCACACCGGGGCTTAACAGGGACACGTGGCGTTCTGGCGGTAGCCTCCTCCGCTGGAGGACCCTCCATAAGAGCCAGAACGGAGCTCACCTGGTCATGCAGGGCTGAGATAGACCACTTCCATACCTGGTACTTGGCCAGGACCTCGGCTTGCTGCGCGTGCTTGGGGAGCCTGGCGATCTCATAAGCATGGCCGATACCGATAACCTCCGCGTCCAGGGCCTCGCGGAGCTCAGGGGATCCCTTTGACACAAAGAGGTACTTCTCAATAGTGTCCCGGGAGATCCCGGTGCGCTGGGAGATCTGGTCGGAGTCGAGCTTATGCTCCTCGTTTAAGCTCTGAATGACAGTCACCAGCTCGCTGGCCTTGACCTTCCCCCGCAGCCGGTTAGTGACCAGGTTGAGCAGCAGGACATCCTTGGGGTCTCCCTCCCGGACCACCGCCGAGATCGTCTTATCCCCCCGGGCTCTGGCCTCCTCCAGCCGGTGTCTGCCGTCCGCGACATAATACTGTCCGTCGTGAGAGATCACGATGATGGGCACGACCTGGCCCACGGCGTCCAGGGAGTCGTGCAGCATCTTCTGCAGCTCCTCGTCGTAAACCGCCGTGATACGGACGTCCGGGATAACGCATTTCTCGACTGCGACCATTGTTATACGAGGCACTTGACACCCCCTTAATTATAGTGATAGTCTATGGCCGGTTCCTAAAAACAGCAGAGCCCCAGTTGACTAAACGTTTTGCGTTATATCTCCCGGGGCCCATAAAGGAGAACCACATGAGTATTGAAGCACAAAAAACAGCTTATGTCAAGCCCCTAGAGGAAAACCCCGCGCAACCCCCGCTTTCTGGTTTCAAACGTAATGTCCCCACTGATAACGGCTACCTATCCTTATATAACTCTAGTCTATTAAAGATTCGGAGCCCCCGAGGACCTCAGCAGGGACATTACGATGGATTATTGATAAAGCCCCTAACCGCGCCAGGGCTGTTTTTTAAGTACTTCGACGAGCTCTACCCGGTGTTGCTGTGCTTGCTCGGCTCAAAGAAAAAGGCCGAGGTCCTGAAAGAGGCCCTTCGGTTACAGGCATGCCGCGGGGAGTGCTTCCCGTCAACGAAGTTTTTAGCGGCCAGGGCTCACTGTAGTGAAAAGACAGTAGACCGGTGCTTTGCGCAGTTACGGGAAATGGGGCTCCTTGTCACTTACCGGACGTCGAGGACGGACGGGACCTTATCGGTGTGCCTGCTGGACCTGGAGGCATTGTGGCGGGCAATCAAGGCGTTAGTAATAAACGTTCGTGGGCTGGTACAAAAGATAGGCCGGCGTCTATGGATCAAGGTCGCCGGCCTGTGGGTGTATCCGCCTGATTATGTCAAGGAGCTGAGGGGTCGTGCCCCCCCCGCTTTACCCGGATAGACCTATCGCCCGCTTTCAGTAGGCGCGCTGTTTCCAGTTGCTGCTCCCCCTCGGCCTCCGTCCGGGCAAACCAAATGATAGCGCTGTGAAACCAGACATTGAAGGGCTGTAGCGCTCTGCCAGGCACGTATTCAACCCCCCTGAAGCGCGGTTCCTTTCTCATTATCGCTTAAACCACCACCTGGGGATGTCGGATGTACTCCGCAAAAGTCGTACCTATTTTAAGGGCCTTCGCTATCCTGATACGGTCTGCCACACACGCGGGGCACCAATACTGCACCCTCCCGTCTACCCTGCTGACCTTTATGACTTTACCCTCTCCGAGACGAACATAATGGCCGCAGCCGAAACACCGCGGGGCACTCATTCCCCGCCCTCCTCTCTCACGGACTCGGACTTTTCGGACTGCTGTTGATCAATAAATTCAGCTTCAGGATATACTTTCTTTAGGTCTGCCACCGATAGTCCGTCGAGCTGCTTCCCCCACGTCGCCAGCCAGTTAACGTATTTGTGATGGTTCCACTGATCGAGCAGCCCGAGCAGTGAGTCAATCGAGTCGCAAAGATTAACCGCGTCCCACTTCTCCGTGATGTAACGAGGGGCTTTGCCCGAGATCCCCTCCCCGTTTTCCATGAGGATTGCGAACACGACCAGTCTGGTCAGCTTAAGCTCCATGTGGGACCTCCTTTTGCTTTGTCCAGACCTTGAAAGTTTTAACCCTGCGGCCCTTGCTCGACTTAACTTCCCCCTGGTACACCACCTTGACCATGGTGCCGATTGGGACATTGATAAGCAGAGGCTCCAGCTGCACGGTCAGTAGGAAACCCACATGCTTGTCCTTGGTCTGTACTTTTGCCCTGCACACGTCACGGTCCTGCAGCTTGATCACGTCTATTGCCGTGAGCACTCCCACAACCTCATCCCCGGCCTCGTCAAAGGTCTCAAACTCCGCCGATCTCTCCTGCCATTCCGGCCCCTGCGCCTCAGCCGGCTCGGAAGGCGGAAAGAGCGGAGCGGCCTTGCAAAGTACTTTATGCTCCTCCAGAGCGTGCAAGAATGCCGCTAGGTCAGATCGAATTATCTCCTCTTTGCAATCGAGGCACGTCCAATTAAACATTCCACTTGTCACTGTTTACCTCCTTTATATGTCGTTGCCACGCCGTCACCTTTATCAGCTCGTTATCGATCTTGCTCAGCCAAACCAGTCCTTAAAATCATGTAGGCTGAGCACTACCAGGTCGTCGCGGGATCCCTTCTCGTGTAGGATCAGGAGCCCCAGCTGGTGTTCCGAGGCATGGCCCCGGGCTGTAGCCAGGCCGTCCTCGATCCACTGGGGGAGCTTGCCGCGGAGTTTAACCTCCACACAATAGGTGTCCGATTTGACATCAGGGCTTTTGAGGCCGCACATACTCGCTCTTCTTCCCCCCAGGGCTCGGGCCGTGGCCCGCTCCCTTCGCTTCCACAGCTTTTCGCTCATGCTCTTTCACCCCCAAAGTTAGTTCTTTCAGATTCCAGTACTCGATCAGAACACGGATCACAATGTCGAGTGAGTCATTCCCGTGCTTCATGCCGACCAAGGTATCATGGGTTAGCTTGCTGACTCTAATCATCGGCATTATTGCCCCCCCTTGTGAGAGTGAGTATCCCTTCCTGGCAGGGATTCTCCCTTTTCTTCTAGCCCTAAACCAGCTTGCTCATTTAGTATTTGCTGCCTTTGGCGAGCTAAATGCACATACTTCTTGAACGGGTTAGGCTCATGAGTTGAATCGAGATTATTGAGATGTACCCAGATAGCGGCCCAATATCCAAACATCATAAATTTGTATCTAGCCAAAGAATCTATTGCAGTCTCAAGCGCTTCTTGCTTCGCAGTTTTTATATCCATTTATTTACCTATTGCCGAGGGATAGCTACCTGTGAGCCCAACCAGCTTTTCCGCCAGAGCAGCTGCCCACGCCGGTATACGAGTTTCAAGATCCCTGAAGGCATCGAGCTCCTCGTCAGTCGGCTCGTGCTCAAGCTCGAATGTCACCTCCTTGGTACGCAGGATCGCGTCATGGTAGTCATGAGGGTTTACCAGGCACGGGACGACGATCCGTTTAGAAAGATCTCTCGTTATCGCATACCCCATCAGGATGAGGACCTCCGGGTCTGAGCTCGGCAGCATCACCGTTACGTTGTACTTTGTCTCCTGCTTCATGTTCTCCTCTCTTTGCCGCGTCCGTGGCCTTTAACGCTTTACCGTACGCCTTCTCCGCCTGGGCTGTGGCTTCCTGGTACGCCTTCCGCGCCGGGGTTATGGCTTCCACGTACGCCTTCTGCGCCGGGGTTATGGCTTCCTGGTACGCCTTCAGCGCCGGGGCTGTGGCTTCCTGGTACGCCTTCCACGCCTGGGCTGTGGCCTCACTGTGCGCCTTCCGCGCCGGGGCTGTGGCTTCCTGGTACGCCTTCTCCGCCTGGGCTGTGGCCTCACTGTGCGCCTTCCGCGCCTGGTCTGTGGCTTCACTCATCCGTATCACCCCCTTTCGAGTATGCCTGCTACTCTCCGAATCCATCCCCGTCGTGCACGTTCTCGTCTGGGGCATAATTGGGTTTAGGCTCGAACGCAGTGGGGTCGTTGAATATCCGATCGTGTCGCCCAAAAACCTTTTTACTCACCCAGGATCCGACCCTGGCGTCATATACCAGCCCCTTCAGCTCCATCTCCTCTGCCGTGAAATCTGTGTTTGTCATGTTCCCCTCCTCTCTAGTCTCAATATAGCACATTCTGTCTACATTGTCAACAGGGTAGACAGGCAGAAGCATTACATTATTATTACATTTTGTCTGTGGGGTGAGAGGATTCTAGAAGCTTGATGCAGCTATCACTCCTCGTCGCCGAGGAGTTCGTCAATTTCCTCCTGGATGAGCTCTGGCTCGTCCAGCCCCAGATCTTCCAGTGCGTCCGCGTCCATAACCATAGGCCCGTCCTTTTAGCCCCCTCAAATCGAATCGAAGGGGCTCGGTTGCATGGTTGTGTTATAATAATACCGGCCCCTGAACTCGTCCCTCACTGATCAGAACCTTACGAGTAGGCCAGCAGCGGGGGGGAAGGGGCCGTATTTATTACCAGGGCTCCCCCTATGCCCCAACCTTGCCCGTTTCGACCAGGGCTGCAAAATAGAGCTCTTGCCATCTGAGGTCGTAGCCCAAGAGAGAATACCCCTCGCTCCACTCGTCCAGGGTGATCAGCCCCAGGCCAATCCACTTATCTTGATCTGCCTTGCTGGGGATACTGTCCAGATTGGGCTTCTCCCAGTCCCAGAGATTGTATAACGCCTCGATTCCTGCGGAGTCGAACTTGAGAGCGAGTAGGAACTCATTACATTCAACCTTAGTTCTTAGTCCCTTTTGATAGAGGGATTGAATCTGGGATAGGGTGAGATCTCGCGTAGCAACGTCTGCCGTTGTCCTGGAGGAGTCGATGATAACCCTGATCTCGGCCTCGATATACCCGTAGTCTTTCAGCCAATCACGCAGCTCCGTCTCCGAGAGGATCCGCTTCTTGTAGGCCGATACCATCTCGGCCTTGGTGAGGTCCTTCTCTGCAGCCGTGGCGGTGTCTGCGTTTAGGGCAAGGGTGAACCTGGTCAGAGCCGCGGCCTTCTCGGCGTTATAGCCTATGTCCATATACGCCGTTTTGACCTGGGCCTCGGTGAGTATCCCGACCTTGTGCATGCGCCTGATATCAACGCGGGTGAAGGGGGTATAAGCGAGATTGACCAGTTTGTCTCGCCAGAATGGCATGACGTCCAGGGCCCGCAGCAGGAGCTTGAGCTCGTCCTGGGTGATAATGCCACGGTGCAGCATCTCAAAACCCTGCATGGGGCTGGGGAGATCCCAGTGAGCCGCCCAGTATTGCCGAGCAGTCGGCTCGTCGATCCCCACCTTGGCCGCCTCAGTGACGAATTGAGCGGGTAGATCCTGGTACTGGCCGAACTTCTCTGCAATCTCAGGAGTGTAGGCTTCACGGACGGCCATGCGTACAATGTCGCTGATACCAGGGTAGGCGGCCATCGACTTGTAATAGTCGTCGGCCTCCTCGAAATCATATCCCAGGAAGTACATGCGGTCGAGAAAGTCCTGAGCCTTGATAATCCCCCGGTATTTCAGCGTACATAGCAGGTCCTCTTTGAGCCGGGAATGAGCCACGTCCTCCAGCAGCTCCGACCTTTCCTCGCTCCAGCCCTGGTCTTTCAGGTCCTGATCAATTAAGGCTCGTACATGGGCCTCAGTAGCACGGCCTGGGCGACCTCGTCTGAACTTGATCGCCAGCGCCGTTTTAGGGTCAAATCGCTGCTGTATCGCATGTTTGTTCGCGTTGTACTCGACGAGCTTGAGCCAGGGGCCGATGATAGACGATATGAGGCCGCCTGTTGTCTGAGATAACCCTACCTGGCCGACAAGAGCTCCCGCTTCACCTTCCGCTTTTATAGCGTCTTTGATCGCCGCCGTGTCCTCGGCCGAGAGCCCTGTTTGCACAGCCATCTTGTCGATAACCTTCTCGGTGTGCTTCAATAGGCCGGCGGATATAATGTCAAAGAGGATCTCGAATCCGTGGGCTAGAGCGACCGCGTACCAGTCGATGATTGTAGAAAATGCCGTCTTACCTCCCACGAGCAAGGCGTTAAAAAACGTCTCGAATATGTTAGCTATGAATCTGCCCAGTCGTGTCAATTAGACCTCCTCGTTGAGCCAGTTGTCGATCTTGTCGAATATCCAGCCCGGGGGATTGGCAAAGAACTCGCCGATCTCCTTAGCGAAGCGAATCAGGAGGTTGAGAGGATCGGCCAGGGCCCCCAGGGCGGCGGAGATCGCTTGCTGCACAAAGCCCTCAGTTACCCCCACGACGTAAGTATTAACCGTCTGATAGACGTTGGTGAGCGTCTGATAGACGTTGTTGACTATGTTGTTGGCTGTCCAGTAGATGGTCTCAAAGGTCTGATAAAGCGTCTGGTAGACATTCGTGATGGTCTGGTAGACCGTTTGGATGATCTTAGCCCCCAGCGCATAGGCCAGGTCCCAGGCAGACTGCGCCAGTGTCCACGCCCCCGACGCTGTGTTGTACACCATAGTCAGCCAGGAGCTGACCACGGAGAGGATGGACTCAAGGCCGGAGACGATCCAAGGGCCTATAGCCAGGCTCACATTCACCCAGTCGCCCGCGGTGAATACCCGCCAGCCCAGGATGTCCAAAGTAAAGGGCGGCAGGTAAAAGTAGAAGTTCAGGGGGAGCAGCAGGGAATACACCCAAGAGGGCAGACTAAGGGTGATCTGCAACCTACACCCCCTTTATAGACTCGATTAGCTTCGCTTTGGCCGTGAGCACCTTCTTGACCTTCTCCTCGGTGAACTCCGTCGCCGGGACCTCCTCCGTGAAACTCACCCCGCTCAAAGTGCGAGCCGAGATGCGGAAGATCTTGACGATCTTGCCTTCCGGTGTGATCTGTACCGTCTCGATGATGTTGACGTTGCTGTAAAGCTCAGACATTTTTGCCTCCCTTCTCTTTTCCGTTCTGAAGCAGCTTGCTTATTTTAGGCGGGACAATCGTGATCCCGTAGTAGCCGCAGACTACCCCCAGCAGGGAGTAGGCGACCACGGTGTCTTTGCCCATGATGAGCAGCGTGGTACACGCCACGACCACGCAGAATGTGATCAACCCCTTCTCGGTGAGCTGTATTTGCATAGGTTATCCTCTCCCTAGAAATTAGCCCCGAAGAAAAGTGCGCCAGGTACATAACCGTAAGCCTGCAACATATCAGCTTCTGCGTAATGAAGCAATGTGCCCATGTCTGAGGCAGGACTTAGCCAAAACGGGTCGGTGGCAAAAGCCCGTGCGCAGTAGGCAAAGTCTGCAGTTGCCCGCCCTGATGTAAAGTATAAGAGGGGATGTACAGTATCAACAGTATCACTAGCAGCACCTATCCAGTAATAAGCTCCCAGGATTATTTGTACCGGTGTCGTTAATGGAATCAAGTTCCACTGATTGGCAGTAACGAGAGTAGCGGTTTGTTGGGACGCCAGAAGTGTGCCTGGGTGGTCATTAGAACCTCCGTCATTTGCATAGAGGGCCACCTTGACACTTCGCCCCACACCACAATCCCCACCCTTAACCCTGATATGTGCGCAGAGTCCTGTCTTCGTAGCAGGATACTTGCTAAGAAGCGCGAAGTCGGCTGACTCTTTAGCCTCACCCGTTTCAGTATCACCGGAGCCAGCGAGTTTTTCTGTCATGTTAGAACCCCATCGTTATGTAGCTACAGTCGTAGGTATCCGCAGCTACCCTCCACAAGATCACATCGTAGACACCCGCATTTTGAGTTAATGAGCTCAGTGCAACGTTGCCTGCCCAAAGAAATGTCCCGCCCCCGCCGGTCTTCTGCCAGGTCAAGGCTCGGGCCGTGGCATCAGCGGACTTCGTCAGCCTTATCCTGCACATGCAGGACACCCCTGGGTCAGTGATTGAGATGGTGCAGGCTTGGTCTACTGTCCCCGAGTGCTGGAAAGCAGCGGACATATCGAGGGTGTGAGCCGCCCCCAGGTTTCCGTGCGCCTCGATACCTAACGACATAATGAGGTTGTAAAATAGCTCGGTTACGCTGATTCCCTTCACGGCGCCGGCAGTCAAGCGCCCCAAAAGTTGCTGCACGGCCACATTGACCACAGCAGCCGTATTAGCTCCCGTGCCTACTGCTACGTCACCTGCGACATCCCATATAGGGTCAGTAGCGACAGCTCCACCGCCGGCTGGGGCCGCGTTTATCCACTTCGAGGTCGCATCATCCCAAGTCAGGACCTCGTTATCTGCAGGGGTAGGGGCGTTAACATCGCTGAGGCCGTCCAAAGCATAGCTGTCGGTATTCTGGGTGTGCTTCTTGGTTACGGCATCCCCAACCTCGGCGTCGGTGTTAGTGGCTTCTACCGGCAGGCCGTTGGCATCTGCCTTGAGCATCTTGCCTGCTGTCGCTGTACTCGTGTGATCTGCGGCAGTAGTGATAGCGTGTTGCCTGGCATGGCTTGCCGCTATGGCTGCCTGGGCCGCCGCAGAGAGGTTAGCGTCTACTGCAATATCGGATTTATCAGCTATGTCTGCCGCCCCATGAGTCGAGGTGTCGGCCTCGTGGGTAGTCAGGTCGGCGCCCGCAGAAGCTGCGGCTACCCACCTCATGGCAACAGCATCCCAAGTCAGGACGTCATCGTCTGCGGGGGTAGGAGCGTTGACATCCCCAATTTCGTTGAGCTTATTCACTGCACTCACCTCCAGTATCTTCCCTTCTGCGTCGACCATAATAGGGACCCATATCTTATCGGTGGGGTAGTATCCCCACATCAGCTTGTTTTCTCCCATAGTTTGTTAAGCCTCCCATCCCCAGATCAGAACATTCGCCTTATTTTCCATAGCAACCTCACCGCGGCGATAAGGATGATCAGGGACACAGCCACAATCTCAGCGATCAGCAGGGGGGTGTTCTGTTCCACGAGCACGGCCCCGCCGTTGACATAGATAATGCCCAGGGTGTAGAGCACACCGGCCCCGAGGCCGATCAGCAGGAGGAGCGCCATAAAATCGAATATCACAGTCTCCCCTCACGGCTCGTTCTGTGTTATTATAACATCATCGAAGTAGATCTCTTGCGCCAGCACCGTGTTGTTCTTCGCCGTGATTAGTAGCTCCAGAGCGGGCCTTTCCGTATCTGCTTCTGAATACAGCCCGTAGCTCGACAGGTCATAAGTTTTACCGTCAATAAGGAGGCGCTTGTATTTGCCGTTCTCTGAATCATACACGACCTTCAGGGTATGCCAGCAGTTATACCAGTCAAAAAGGGGCAGGTCGGCGTCTATTGTCACTAGCGTATAGCTCTCGTTGCAAATCTTGAGCGTCTTGTTCACAAAATGCACCTCAACGTAGGGATAGTAGTATTTGGCTCCGTCCCATGAGTACAATTCCAGGGTGACATATTTTATGTTGTCAATACCGGCGAACGAGAACTCGACGCCCATGTTGCCTAGAACTGGCAACGGTATCGAGGTATCAATAAAGCCCCAGCTTATAGCCCCGGCGGGAAGTGGAAGTTTGTAGGAAAATGAGCCGGAGCGAGCGTTCTCGGCCGAGATCCCGCCGTTATATAAATTGCCGAACTGCCAATTGCGCCATCTCCCGGCCGCCCCCTCAAAGTCCTCCAGCAGCACCACGTCGCCGCGGCGGTCGAATCTGACAATACTGCCCAGCCGCGCCGCGAGCTCAGCCATATCCTGCAGCGAGTAGACCGTCTTCTTCTCGGCATATAGCCCGTAATCGGGGCCTCCGTGTGGCATTAACTCACCCCCTGTGGGAGATTGAACGCCTCTCTGAGCTGATCTCGCTCCTCCTGGGTGGACGGTCCATAGATCGCCCTGGCTACCCAGGCCGGGTACATCCCGATCCTCACTGTGATGGTGTGGGGATAGGTATCGTCCAGGTTCCACCCCCTCAGTTTCAGCACATAGGGAGGGCCGAGCAGCTCGAAATAATCGTCGATGATGATGATATGAGCATCGGTGTTGAAAGCCCCTCCGGGGTTTGTAGGCCAGACTTGGTGCCCCATGTGGTGAATCTGGAGATAGGCCAGGCCAGCGCAGCCAGGGGGGGACTCGATCTCCACGCGGTGGATCACGCCGTGAGTGAGCTTAACTTCGAGGTCCTCTGGGGAGAGCTCGAGGGTGTTAGCAGGTATAGTTAAGGGAAAGTCGTAATACACAGATCACTCCCAAAAAGGGGGGCCCCGAAGGAACCCCCCTTTAATACTTGGCGATTGCCAACAATTTGCCGTCTACTCGGTCTGCTGGAGCTTGACGAACTGAACGGTTACACTACCCGCAAGAGTGGTGAAGACTACGTGCAACCCTTGCGACAGGTAGACAGGCACCGGCGGGTCATAGCCGTTGCTCGCGGTATTCGGTGCGATTACATCTACCACCGCGGGAGCGCTCGCGTTCACCCCGTTGTGAGCCGTGGCATAGCCTCCCGTAGTTATCGGGGACACTAAAAGTGACACCAGCAGACAAGGCCCTTCACAGATCGTGGTCGTGGCCGTTATACGGCGCGTTTCTACGTCCTTCGGATCAAGGGGATACTTCATTTAGAGTACTCCTCTCTATCCGAGCTTCATGTTAGGGCGGACCTGCTCGATCAGGATTCCGCACGTTGCCGCGACCGCTTCGGTTACAACCGCCTCGATCTTGCCGTACTCCTTGGGGTTGAACCAGGTGTCCTCGCGGTTCATGTGCCCGAAGGGTATGGCGAGCACCGCGTGAGGACAATGGCCTTCCTCAACCATGGTGTAGGAGCGGTCCGTGCCATCGGCGACTCCGGCGTGAGTCGTGATCCACAGCTTGATCTGGCTCGACCACTGATAGGCGATCCCTATGATGTTGGCCAGCGCCTGGTCTACCCAATGGATCCGGCAATCCGGCTCCTTGTTCATAACGAGCCGCACGTCCTCGTCGTTGGATACAAATATGTCGTGTTTGACTATGGCGCGTCCGAAGAGCTCCAGCGCCTCGACGGTGAGGTCGTTTACCTTCCGGTTGAGCGCGACATATTTGTCCGTGTCACAGGTGAGCTTGAGGTCCGTGAGGCACTCGTTGATGTCCGATCCCTGGACATAGGCCCGCAGCAGCATCAGCCGGTACGGGAAATCGGTGGGCAGCTCGATCCGGCGCTCGCCGGAAGTCGAGGACGTCCACCGGTTGATCGACCTGGGCATAAGGTACTTGGAAGGGCGGCTGCCCGCGTTTTCCATGATCTTCGCCATGACCGAAACCTTTAGGTTGTCCCCCGTTTTGAAGGCGGTCGTGTCGCTCGCCGCTCTCACCGCGGCCTTGTTGAGGGAGATCTTGAGCTGCGGATTGCGGAAGGCCTTGGGATCGAAAGCGAACTCTTGATCCCAGAGATCGCGGCCGAAATAGATAAAGCCCCCAGCTCCCTGGCCGCCGCTCGGCCACTCCGACGGACCCGACAGGGGATAGCGGCCCGTCTTGTAGAAGTTGAGCGCCATCAGCTCAAACATATTCATGCTGAGCAATACCTCGGAGCCGTCCACGATCTCGACCTTAGTTACCACGTCCTCGATAAAGTTGCCTTTATTCGACGTGGTCCCATTGGTGCCCGAAACGCTGATGTGCAGCGCAGATATCGGATCCACGATGTCGAGATCCTTCTCGTACACCGCGTTATCCGACTTGGTTAGCTCATAGTCCAGAACAGCATCTCTAGCTCTCATGTTATGCCTCCGTTATGATGGGCTGTGGGATCGACCTTCCCCTATGCCCCCAGTCCAGCGATACGCTTGGCGTTCAGAGCCTGGCCGACTGCCTTCACTCGCTCATAGTTCCTGGCGTCACCGCGAGGAGCCCTGGGCGGAAGTGAAATCGTTTGCAGGACACCGTGATAGGGCTCGAACCCTGTGCTCCAGTCCTGCTGAGCCCCTCCCACGCCCTCGGAGTATCGACCCGCTCCGACTGAGGCGAGTTTCCGGGCGAACTTGCCCAGCTGAGCCGCTTTCGACACGCCGCGCTCGAACTTGGCCTGAATGTTGCCGGCTGAGATCGCCTGGCGGAAGTTTCCGCCCGACGCCTGGGTGTTACGTCCCCATTTGTCGGCGGCACCCTGGGCGTTAGCGGCAAACTCGGTAGCCGCAGCCCCTGCGTTGCGCGACCACTTTTGAGCCGCGCTTGTGAGATCCTTTACTGCTGGCATATTTACGCCTCCTGGTTTAAGTAACCTGGGAGGCCGGACGAGAAAAGCTTGGGACAGTTCCGCCCGGCGTCCCAAGCTCTATTGACAACCATACTACCGCTGTGTATATTATGTCAAGGGGGGATAAGTTTCATGCAGACGAAAAAGACAACCTGGAAGATGCTTCAAGACAGAATGTCGGCGCTGCCGCCGCGGGGGACACGAGGTTCACCGCAGAATATAGAGCGCATGGTTCTATACAGCGCGATAATGCACGAAGCGGCCATAAAGAAAGAGCACGGCCTCAAGATTAGCAGGAGGCCGCGTAAATGATCCAACAGCGTGAACGCGCGTTGCTGTCCGAGTATATCCGCCTCAAATTACAGGGGCTCCAGGTCCGCCAGAACTGCCCCCTGGGGATAGTCCCCGAGTCCTTAATCGTGGAGTATGGCCGAACTCAGGCCCTCCGAGTAGCGCGTAAAATGCGCCCCGAGGTCGATGCCCTGGTCATAGCGCCGGACAAACTCATACTCATCGAGGCTAAGATCCTGCGCTGGGTCGATGGCCTGGCTCACCTGGTCGTCTACAAGGCCCTGGTCCCGGACACCCCTGAGCTGGAGGCGTACAAGGACCGGCCCGTTGTCATGCGCATGGTGATACCGTTCACCCAGGAGAATATGCAGAGTGTGGCCGCCAGGATGGGGGTCGAGATCGAGGAGTTTACTACACCCGCGATTGACGAGTACCTCAACAAAGAGCTACCCAAATACAGCACACAAGAGTACAAGCGCAGGCGCGCCGAGATTATGAGGCAACGCGAGATCCTGGGGGTGCAATAAGAGCATGGGCTGTGTCTGGAAAACCGTGGGCGGGAAAAGGGTCCGGGTGGATAGGGTCAGCGGCCCCGTCTCCATGAACCTACTCGCCTCCTTTAGTATCGGAGATCTCCTGGCAGAGATCCGGGCTCGCATGATCAGCGGCTCCCCCACATTCACCGCCGAGGAGCTGCGCGACGCCACGTTCCGTCTATTCCTGCACGCGGAGACAGGCTATTGGCTGGAGATCCGCCGTGGGCCAGGCTTTCCCCCAGCCTATCAGAATATCACCCAGGCCGAGGCTACCAGACTCGAAGCGCACCGTCCCGAGTCCTCGTTTATAGCTCGAATGTTCCACTGGCCGGAGGTCCCGGACCACTGAGAGGGGGGTTACAATGGGCCTCTTGATGAACTATGTTGAGGTCAAAGCTGGCGAGACCAAGGTTTTCCACTTCACCGATCAGTACATGGTAGACCGCGAGATATGGGATAAGGATCTGGGTAAACCCCGTATAGTGAGGTCCCTGGTGCTGTCCACGGACGAGGTGGACGCCCAGATTGAGTTCAAGAGCTTCTCGGTTCTGTCCACCAAATTGTACGCTATGCTGAGTCCCTACCTCCCCGATAACGCGTTCAGGGACTACCGTTTTAAGGTCACACGGCAGGGGTCAGGCTTCCTCACCGAGTGGCAGGTGGAAGCAATTCCATATCCCCCAGCGTGATCCGCTCGAATTTTTGTCACCGTTCATTTTTCTTCCGACGCTCCGTTTTCTTGTCACCGTTCGGCGAAAATCCGCGACTTAATCTGTCGGAGCCGCGGTGTGCCCAGGGTTGACAAAACGTTTGCCCAGGGGTGAGGGTCAAGAGAATTAGGCTGCCTAGAACCTTAGTCCCCCCCTATGTTGAGGAGTCGGTCTACGTATTCTTGAGATAGGGAGAGCCCCTGCGGCTGCCAGTAGTGTGGAGTTCCAGACTACGAGGCATCCACCAACAAGGGCTCACGTACTTATAAGGTGGGCGGCTCCGCGTGTTTCTCTGCCAGTTTACTGAGGGGTTTTGCCTCTTTAGCGCGTTCGTTTGCCAAATTCCAGGCGTCGCCGTAGCACTTGAGGCAGAGAATTACCGGCCTCAGATCGTGGACCTCATATTCCTGATTACATACCGCACACTTGGGCTTAATCGGTGCCCTTGCAGGGGGCGTTGGCACAGTTGGCACCAACTGAGGCTCCATGAGCGCCAAGATCGCAGAGATTTGCTCTTTCAAAGCCTGGACCGGCCACTTCCACACCTGGTACTTAGCCAAGATCTCGGCTTGCTGCTCAAAGCGGGGAAGTCTGGCGATCTCGTAGGCATGGCCTATCCCGATAACTTCCATGTCCAGGGCCTCGATAACCTCGGGAGATGCCGTTGCCACGAAGCAATACTTCTCGATGGTGTCCCTGGTCATGCCGGTGCGCTGTGCGATCTGGTCCGAGGTGAGCCCATGATTCTGGTTCAGAAGCGCAATCACTTGTACCAGCTCTGACGCCTTGACCTTCCCCCGCAGCCGGTTAGTGACCAGGTTGAGCAGCAGGACATCCTCGGGGGCTCCCTCCCGGACCACCGCCGGGATCGTCTTATCCCCCCGGGCTCTGGCCTCCTCCAGCCGGTGTCGGCCGTCCGCGACATAATACTGGCCGTCGTGAGAGATCACGATGATGGGCACGACTTGCCCCACGGCGTCCAGGGAGTCGTGCAGCATCCTTTGCAGCTCCTCGTCGTAAACCGCCGTGATACGGACGTCCGGGATAACGCATTTCTCGACTGCGACCATTGTTATACGAGGCACTTGACACCCCCTTAATTATAGTGATAGTCTATGGCCGGTTCCTAAAAACAGCAGAGCCCCAGTTGACTAAACGTTTTGCGTTATATCTCCCGGGGCCCATAAAGGAGAACCACATGAGTATTGAAGCACAAAAAACAGCTTATGTCAAGCCCCTAGAGGAAAACCCCGCGCAACCCCCGCTTTCTGGTTTCAAACGTAATGTCCCCACTGATAACGGCTACCTATCCTTATATAACTCTAGTCTATTAAAGATTCGGAGCCCCCGAGGACCTCAGCAGGGACATTACGATGGATTATTGATAAAGCCCCTAACCGCGCCAGGGCTGTTTTTTAAGTACTTCGACGAGCTCTACCCGGTGTTGCTGTGCTTGCTCGGCTCAAAGAAAAAGGCCGAGGTCCTGAAAGAGGCCCTCCGGCTACAGGCGTGCCGCGGGGAGTGCTTCCCGTCAACGAAGTTTTTAGCGGCCAGGGCTCACTGTAGTGAAAAGACGGTAGACCGGTGCTTCGCGCAGTTACGGGAAATGGGGCTCCTCGTCACTTACCGGACGTCCAGGACGGACGGGACCTTATCTGTGAACCTGATAGACCTGGAGGCATTGTGGCGGGCAATCAAGGCGTTAGTGATAAACGCTCGTGGTCTGGTACAAAAGATAGGCCGGCGCTTTTGGATCAAGGTCACCGGCCTATGGGTGTGTCCGCCTGATTATGTCAAGGGGCAGAGGGGTCGTGCCCACCCCGCTTTACCCGGATAGCCCTATCGCTCGCTTTCAGGAGGCGCGCTGTTTTCAGGTGCTCCTCCCCCTCGGCTGCCGTTTTGGCAAACCAGATGATAGCCCTGTGAAACCAGACATTGTAGGGCTGTAGCGCTCTGCCGGGCACGTATTTAACCCCCCTACAGCGCGTTTCCTTTCTCATTGTCGGCTTCTTCTTTCTGTCTCAGTTCCTTTAAGAGCATCTCCAGCCCCGGGTGTAAGTGAGCGGGATGGCCATAGTCGTCCCAGACATACCTGCCTCCCTCATCAACCAGTATGAGCCGAAGCTTCCAACCCTTGGCTACTTTTACTCTGGGGGTCATTTCTCATTCTCCTTAATCACGGACTCGGACTGTTCGGACTGTTCTGCGGGCACGTTTTCAGCTTCGGAGGGCTCCGGGATCTCAGCTGCTGCCGATAGTCCGTCGAGCTCCTTTCCCCGCACTATGAGGTAGTTACTCCACGTTGATTGTTGCCAGGGATCCAAAAGCGGTATCAGGCTATCAAGTGAGGGGCTGCGATCCACCGCTTTCCACATTTCGAGGATATAATTTGGGCTTTTTCCCAGGACGCCCTCGCCGCTCTCTATGAGGATAGCAAATACGATCAGTCTAGCCAGTTTAAGCTCCATTGGGAACCTCCTTGTCTATTTCGTCTCCCGCTGTCTCCGCCTCCTCAGCCCAGATCGGCAGGTCCGGGAACGCCATGCGGAACGCAAACCGCTGCGCCTGTTTTTCGCACATCCTGGCCGTCCACTTCCGCCAGGTCGGGTTACGGTATTCGTCTGACTTCTCCGATCGCTCGTCCAGGAACTCCTGGGTCACCGTGTGCATCCCGGTGAACGAGTGAGCACACCCCTTGCGCCAGACGTGCGCTATCCATGCGTGCTCGAGCACCGGTATCCCGTACTGTTCGCGCTCCGCCATTGTCAGCGGCCTGGAGTCGCAGCCGTCCATCTCGCCGGTCTTCTGCGCCAGGCAGTAGAGGCCGTCGATCTCGACGAAGGGCCTGCTGTACATTAGACAAACATGCCCCCGGTAAGGATCGAGCCCATACCGCAGCGCAAAATCGATCAGCTGCTGCACCTGTTCGGGACTCGCAAGCTTGCGAGTCCCTGCGTCTTTGACGTCGGCCAGCTCATACCCTCGATAGGCGACGATCGCGGCGCCATGCCGGGTATCAACCTCCCGCTTGTGCTCGATCGCCTGGACAACATAGGGATCGGCGACCTCGCCGCGCCGGTATCCCTGGGATAGACTGCCCAGCTCGGTGAACCGCTCCGATGTTTTGTGTTGGGCACACCGGGCGTCGTAAT
>Ga0315274_10003466_pt1 | contig 23454 bp, 16 predicted proteins | sample YL17G02_20_MG_FD_203700 | JGI IMG/M metagenome (GOLD analysis project Ga0315274, IMG submission 203700) | Sediment microbial communities from Yellowstone Lake, YNP, Wyoming, USA - YL17G02_20 | ecosystem: Environmental > Aquatic > Freshwater > Lake > Sediment | place: USA: Wyoming | collected...
TGATTTCTGTCCTTGGGACGATGCAATCGGTGACAACAGAAGAAGCACAACCCACAATCATTAAAGGCCATGCTCGGTATCCTCCATCCACAGGCTGAGCACCGAGCCCTCCATATTTTCAGGCTGTTGATAAAAGGCGGGGAAGGCGGGGCGGAACCCGGGGCCCCGTATCCTTCACTTGGGTTCGCGAACACGGTCCGCAGGTTCACTCCGGTCCAGTTCTCGGGAACATAATGCCACTTCTCCAATCTCCAGCCCGCGTTACCGCCACACACCCCGCCGTGGAACTTCCAATGCCTGGACGATTTCAAGAACTCGCGTGTCTCCTTCATGGCCTCGCCGGGAACAACGGAAAGCTCCTGTCTCCTCACAACCTGCCATGCGTCAAGACCCTCGGGCGCGCCAAGATGCGGGGAATCCTGCTTGTGTTCGAGCTCGACAATGGAGGTCTTGCCCGATTTCTTGTTCTTACCAATGACCATGAAGAAATCGCTGTTCCTGTCCTCCCACATGTAGCAGGTCCTTTGCCAGGCCCAAAGGTCGTAGTCCGGGTAGTACTCGGAAAAATATTCCAAGACACCCCGTCCCTCGACCAATCCGGGAGAACTAAACTTCTCGGCTCCGTGCCATACCGGTTCTTCCGTGTCCTGGATATCGTCCATGGGGCGTTCCTTGCATTTATCGCAAACAAGCTCCTCGTCCATCTCACCGTCGCAGATACAGCAAAGAATTTGTCCGGTCGGCGGGTCTGTCACTGACCGAAGGCCCTCACATTCGTTCCCGCACTCGGTACACTTGCCATCTATAGGAGCGCTAAACCCTGTGTCCTCGGGACACTTTCCACCCTGATGCGCTCCAAGCCTCTTACCACAATGTTCGCAGAGTTCGTTCCACTCTTTCACACCCCAAGGCGCCGGGTCCTCGGAATACTTGCCTGTTGGATTGAAGTCCTTGCGATTCAGCCATAACCGACAAGTCTGACAATAACCGTCCTCACCGAGTTCCTTCGTGCCCGTACAGCCCTTGCACTTGCCTTCCGTAGCGTACCGAGCATCCTCGACCATGGCCTTCGGAAAGTTTCCGGCACGGGCTCGAATCTCCTCCGCCAATCCCGCTGGGAGCTCGGACTTTATGTAGAAGTCGAATGCCTCTTTGATTTCCTTGTCCGACATCTCGGACCAATCTTCGTCGGCACCGAACCGCTCGACCTCCAAGCGTTTCGAGATTTTATCGACGAGCTCCTGCCTGAGCGCAATTGGAACCTCGTCGGGACCGAGGGTCGCACCCCATTTAGTGAAATCGGCGAGCTCGGACTCGGTGTAATCGTGCTTGATACCTAGTTCGGCAAGAAGTTCCATTCTATCTTTACCTGTCTTACCTTCGAACCAACGACCGTTCGCCTCTCGGACCGCGGTGCTATGCAACCATTCCATCGGGTCGTACTCGTCCGTGGCCGCCCAGAACCGACCTCTCCTGTCCCAGGCGGAGATGTTCGTGCTACCGCACTTGCGACATTTCATTTCGCCAAACTTCTTGGAGAACTTGTTGAAGTAATCGCCACAGTCACGGCAACGGTACTTCGTTGGCCTGCGGTAGGTTACGTGATAGGGCGTGTCGATTTCTTCGTCATCCGTGGCCGCGAACTTCTTGAACTTACTACCAACAAGCTCCTCATACTTGTCCAATACTTCTTTCATCAACGACTTATCCTCACGGGTTTCGGGCGCGGAAATCGGGGAACCCAGGAATGAGAAAAACTCCTTCATGCGACCATGGTACAGAGCAAGACTGGGCATAACGACATCGGGATGAGCATCATCCTTGCTCAATACCATGACCTCTTCCAAGGTCAATGGAAGGGCTACAAGGCCAGTCTTGTGGTGAAGGGAGAGCGGGATACGAACAGGGGAGTTGGCCTTGTTGACCTGGTAATCGACCGTTAATTGCCCTGGAACGTGTCCTACGGACCCTCTAACGGGGATACCGAGTTTCTCGCAGGTCGGTTTAATATATTCACCGACCACGCCCTTGGCCTCGTGAATCCCGCCATAATCTCCAATGATACCGTTATCGGGCCTCTTGCACCACAGGTGCCAGCTCGACCCAGTGAACACGGGCATACAGGTCAGGCCCTTTGCCTCCATTTCCTCGGCCACCAACAGGACCTTCGGCCTCACTTCCTCCTCCGGCATGTCAGCGATATCGAAGTCATACAGTACATATCTCAAGTTTGTACCCTGTACATTAGGTACAAAGAACAGGGTGGCGAGGCCCTTGTCATACGGCCCCTTGGCAAACTTGCCCTTCCTTGTCATGAGGTCTTTGATTTCTGCCTCGGAGGAAATAATAACCGGAACACCAGCGATATTCCTGACAGGTAACGGAATGCTCTTGCCGTCCTTGTCCTTGCCGAACCAGCCCGAGCCCTTGGAGAACTTCACAAATCCCAATGGACAACCCATAACCACATCGAGCATTAACGGGACTGCCTTGGACCAATAGACCATTCTCCGCTCCTGTCTCGCAGTCGCTTCGTCCTTGCCAACGACCGGGACCTTCACGCCCATGTTCGGCACTTCGTCTACCAGTGCCGGTGCATAGGATGGACGGCCAGTGTAGGCCCCGACCAATGGTTGTACGGACATTTCTACCGCCTTAACATTATCTTCATCGCCACGCCTATCCCCAACACAATCGATGCAACTATTGCAAAGTTCTGTAAATCCTTGAATGTCAATTCTTCTGTCATAGAGTTTGGTTTTATCTTCGGGGCGTCGAACTGGTAGTGTTCGAACATTTTCTTGTACTTCTCGAACTCTTCCTTGGATAATTTTCCTTCGGCGAACTGTTTCTGCACGTCGACCCAAATCTCGCGGGCCTCGGCGTGTTCCTCGTCAGGCTCCACGCTGTCAATCTCCTTGACACGCTCGGCCTCCTTCTTTCCCTCGGAAATTAGGATTTCGTAGTCCTCTTGGGAAAGCTTACCGCGATTGTTGAGGTCCTCGTAATGGGCCAGCCTTTCCTCGATGGCCTGCAATTTGGCCTCCATTAATTCCTTACCCTCCATCTCACCACCTCGCGGCCAGCATACCCAATACCATGTTATCTGCAACGTTCAATGTCAGGAAACGGGAGTCCCCGACCTGGGAGAACACCATGTCCATGTATCTCGGAAGGGCGAGCGCCATGGATATGAGCCAAATCTCCTTGTTGCCTTCCTTGGACCAGAAGTGTTTCTCGTCGAGCGTGAGGTCGGTCCAGCTCCTGTCCGCGAAATGTTCTTCGAAGAACACATGAGCGCTCTCGGTATATCTCGCCCTGTCCTCTTCGTTCAGTTCCAGGCTGGTCTCGGCAATGTGCCTCAGCCAGGTCTCGCGCAGGTTGGATAAATCGGACAGTATCGCCCTCACATCGGCATGGTGGTAATGCCAGACACCCATGAGATACTCGAACGGGTTCAGTGCCACTTGAGACACATGATGTTCGAGAGAGCCACTCATCGTCCTATCCCTGACCATCACGTCTGCCATGAACTCGGCGTACGTAGGAGGGTTTTCGTCGGGCGCTCCCATTTTAATTCCAGGAGGGAACATGCCACGGGCCATGGCGGAACCGGGACCGAACTTGTCCATCATCATGTCGAGCGCATTCTTGGCCTCAAGCATTATTTCCATCTTGCCCGGCTGTTTTCTCGGCCTACCAAGTTGTTCCTTCGAGTCTTCGGGCGCGTTCTTGGACGAAACCGTCTTTCCGCAACGGTCACAGACCCCGTGCTTTATGGAAATATCAGGTTGTTTCGGACTGAGCCCGCCTATGCCGATTGGCGTAACCTTTGCCAGGCCGATACAATCCTTGCACAATCCCATACTCTCACCGGATTGCACGACCTGAACATTCTACGGGTCCCACATACTCACCAGCATCGACCATGGGCCTTGGTGTCTCGGCTCCGTATATCTTGTAGGCTCTCGGAGCAGCATATCCACCGGGCGCCGTCTTTGGGGTCTCCCAGCTCGGGGCAATGGCGGCCTCTGATTCCGGGGTCAGGTCCGTCGAAACATTACCTAGGCGATAGGCGATATCGAAGCGGTGCTTCCAAAGGAAGTAAGCAGCCAGGCCACCCAGTGCAAGCAGACCGAGCAGCGTAAGCGGGCTCGGTCCGGGAGCCTCGTACTCCTTCTTCTCCTCGTCCTTTCGGTGGAGAATCCTCTCCTCGATTGTCCCGTCCTCGTATTCCGTTACTTCTCTTACAATACGACTGTTCTCCATGTCTATCCCTCCTTCTTTCTGAACATGAAATATCCAATGAGAACTACAACACCGACACCGGCCAGGAGCCAGTTTGGAACGTTCGGAACGACTTCCTGAGTATACCAGGGAGTTGCCACTGCCGCAGTAGATTGTTCGCCAGGATTAAAGAAATCCTGGTGCATCGGTGCGCTTCCATGACACCTACTACCGTCCCAGTACCAACCACATTCCTTACAATGGGATTCGCTGACTATAGAAGGGTCCTGACCACAGCCACCTATACCCTTCGAATAATCTTCAGCATTGAACTTCACGACCACTTCGTATGGCTTGTACAGTCCCATCTCGACAGGCTCGTAGGCCCCATCCTCTCCTTCGAATACTGGCATTACTTCTTCCTCCCGTACTTCAGATAGCTCACAACTCCGAGGGCCACGACCCCTGCAATCAGATATGGAATGTAATTAAAGCCTGCCGAAGGCACCGGTGCTGGTCCCGGTGGTGGTGTGAGTGGTTCGATAACCGGTTCAGTTACAATCGGGGGCTCCACGATTGGTGGAACTACAATAACCGGTGGCTCTACGATGACCGGTGGCTCAACGGGTGGCTCGACCGGTGGGATGACGGGTGGTATGACCGGTGGCTTTCGCACACACCTCTCGAGAACGTAACCGGTCGGTGGAACAACGGACGGGGACGAGCAGCACCTGTCCATGACATAGTAAGCGGACCTGAAACGGCACCTGAAGGGCATATCGTTGGAGCAAGCGGGAGCCACTTCATCAAGGTTGGGCACCGAGGACGTGATGGGCCACCTTGCGATATTCACGCAGTCCGCTGTCTCCATACCTCCTCCTACCACCTGACAACAGTCGTGATATGTTGCATTGACAATCCCCGTGGCACCGGGTGGCATCTCACTGCACGGTATCCATCCAGCGGGACACTCGACGGGAGCGGTTTGCATGGACGGCGTGACTACTAGCTGGCCGTAGAGCTCAAGCGGGCCGTAATCCGCATCCGTCCCCGATTTCCTATGCAACATGCCTATACCTCATCAACTGGAGCTGATTGCTGTTTCTTCCAGTGTCTCCATAACAGGAAGCCACCGATACCGACAGCAAGCAGTATCATACCGCCGATTATATCGAGGCTCGTGCTAGGAGGAGCGCCCGTAGCGCCCTCGATTTCCACTTCCTCGATATATCCCATGTCCTGCAACGCTGACTGGAATTTTATCCAGTCCACCTTGTCACGGTTCTCGACGGTGACTTCGGCGGGGTTCACGCCGGGATTTGACTCCTGCATGGCCTTCATTACAACGTCCTTGCCTGGAAAGATGATGGCCTTGACACGGTTGGACCGCTGGGTCATGTGGAGGTTTGGGTAGGTGAGGAACAATACAATCTCTTTGTCTTCGTCCCGGGACTTGACAAACTCGGAAGCAATGTCCACTCCCGAGAAGTGCTGTCGGCGAGCCTCTTCCGCAAACGTTCGAATCGGGTGCATGTGGACCGTAGCCACGAGCTGCTGCGGCCTCTTGTCGCAAGAGGTCTCTCCGGCCCCGTAGGATTTTGTTTTTGTATCAGCGACAGCGCCACCGTTCAACTTACAGACATTGATATCCTTGGTCAAGACCCCGCTCGGACTAACAAGGATGCCCGAATAGTTGCCGTATGTTGGTTCGCCGAGGGAGTATTTACCGTCGACCTCGTAGACGTTAGCGAGCCACTCACGACGGCCACCCTCCTTGTCGTTGCGTTTCTTGATTTCCATCAGTGCCGCTTTATCGAACCGGGAAAGATACGCCGTGTTCGCTCCCCAGAGTTGTGTCGGGCCGTCCATGGTAACCGCCTCATTCGATTTCTAGTTCGGTATCCTCTTTCTTCTCCTCCTCCACCTTTTCCGCCTCCTCCCTTTTCGCAATAGCCTTTGCCCTGATTTCCTCGTATTTGGACTTCAGTTTATCTTCCTTCTTCGGCTCTTCAACGGGCTTGGGCTCTTCTTTCTTCTCTTCCTCAACGGGCTTGGGCTCTTCTTTCTTCTCTTCCTTCTTTCCTTTCTTGGACTTGGGCTTCTCTTCTTCTTCTTCTTCTTCCTCCTCCTCCTCCTCATCGTCCTTCTCTCCATCGTTGAACCAAGAGTCCCAAATCTCCTCGATTGCCGTGCCCTTAACCTTTACGCGAACGGCCTTGTCTATCTTCTCCCAGGTCTCTTCCTTGAAGTCCTGGACGGCCTCGCACCCGTAAATCGCGTCGAAGAGCTTCTTCAACTGGTCCTCGTCGACCTTCTTGCCGAAGATGAGGTAGACTATGAAGGCAATCAGAACAATTACCATCACCGACAGCATGTAAACCAGTATCATGGGTTCCATGTCACTCACTCCTTCTTTGTGAACCACCACAGGCCGACACCAAGTACAGCGGCAATCCCGATAGTGCCCACCAGGAGCATCTGCTGATTGCCACCTACCTGTAACCAAGACTCAGGCGGGTTCGCGTGACATGTGGGCGGGTTGCCCATTCCTTCCTGCCACCAGACATGATAGTTCGCCACACAGTCGGCCTCCGAGTAGCACGTCTCGGGGGTTTTTATCAGTGCCGCCGTTTGTACCGGAACATTCGGTACAAACCTATCGGGAAGCACTGATTGTCCAATCGAACGCACTGAAATATCTCGTATTCCAAACATGTTTCCTCACTCTCCCTTACCGAAAACCTTGACGTGCCTATATGCCATTTCAAGCACCTTCCTTCTTCGACATGACCAATGCGGTGACAATAACAGCACCGGCAATCCCAGCACCAGCGATAGCGACCAAATGAAGCGGTTGTAATCCATACACGCCGGGCGTCACCGCCACCGTCGGTGGCACATACGGCAATGGGTCCGGCGTCGGTGTCGGCGACGGACACGTAGCGGAGGTCGATACTACCGACCCATCAGGACATGTCTTCGTCCCGTCCACGGGTGGCGGTGGTGGCGCATACGGAACCACGTCCCGCAGAAAGATTTTCTTTCCATGCATCCGTTTCACACCCGACGGTACCGAAAGACCCGGAATGTAAGTTGTGGTGCTCTCGCCACTCTTCTGTGGCTGGAGCTCGATTGCCGCACCGTCCTCCAAGTACTGGAAATCACTCTCAGCACCCCAGGACATACCGGTGCATTTGCTCGCATAATCTATCTTACGTACACCTTCCTGTACCTTGTAAACCAGTCTCCATCCTACGGGAGCTGTCAGGCGTATGGTTCCCAGACCGCTCGCACTCCGCGAGGCATCGTAATGGCCCGGACATTCGCCCGATTGAAGATAAATCTCGTAGGGTGCCCTGGATACCTGGCTGGGGTTCCTCGTGACAGTCACGACGGTAGGGGTCATGAAATTGATGGTCGCCATATTCGATACGCTTCCGTAAATTTCGAGTGGGTCGTACTCGATGAAAATCGCTCTCATGTCTTTACCTCCTTCTTTTTACGGGTCAATACATAAGCCGATACCCCGACTATCGAGATACCGGCGATAAGCGCAACGCCCAACAATAAGGAAGACGAAGGGGTCACGGGTGTGGGGCCGAAAACCGTGGGCACCTCACCGTCTATCGGAGGCTCCGGCACACCAGTTGTAGAGGTCACATCCTTCAGAAAGACCTTCATACCATGCATCCGTTTCACTCCGGAAGGTATTACATTAGGAATACCCTTAATCACAAGCACTTTCTGGGTGCTCTCACCGCTCTTCTGCGGCCTGAGTTCCACGGACTCTCCCGGTTCCAAGGTCACGGGTCCGCTCTCGTCGCCCCATGTCCAGCTTTTGCATGTCTTAAGAAGGGTATCGACGGCCCGCTGACCCTCTTGGGTCGAATAGATAATCCTGTATCCCGCAGGAGCTGTCAATCGAACCGTACCAAGACCGCTCGCACTCTGCGACGCAACGTAGTGTCCTGGACATTTGCCAGACTGAAGATAGATATCCACAGGGTTCGTCGAGACCAAGTCCGCATTCCGCAGAACAGTCACCACGCCCGGTGTCGAGAAGTTCACCTTATCGACCTCGAGAGCGCTACCGTAAATCTCCAACGGGTCGTATTCCATGAAACGGGCTCTCATTTCTTTCCCTCCTTTCCGCCTTTCATTACCACATAGGCCGTCACCGAAAGAACACCGGCAATGCCGATGCCAGCCAATGCGAGAATGTGTATGGGTTCGAGCCCGAGAACCGTGACAACCGCTGGTTGTGGCTGAGGTAACACATACGGTGGAACCACTGGCGGAACTACCGGTGGAACATACGGTGGAACAATCGGTGGCACGACTTTTGGCGGAGGGCACGTAGCGGAGGCCGCAATTACGGACCCATCCGGACAGGTCTGCGTCTCAGCAGGCGGTGGCGGTGGAGGAGCGAAGGTCACCACGTCCTTGAGATAGACCTTCTTGCCCCACAAATACCCGTAAGGACCGCTACCAGCTCTCTGCGGTTTAATCTCTACAGCAGAGCCGTCATCCAAATACTGAACAGCGCTCTCCCCTTCCCAGCTCCAGCTACCACAGGTACCGGCCGGTGTATTGACCTTCCTCTTGCCAGCCTTCGTGGTATAGACCAACCGCCAGCCCACGGGAGCCGTCAATCGGATTGTCGCAAGGCCACTATCACTCTTGGCGGCTTCGTAATGACTCGGACATTTCCCGGATTGGAGTTCGATTTCGGTGCCCGAGACCCGGGTCACCAGCTCCGAGTGCCGTGTAACGGTCACCACGGTAGGTGTATTGAAATTAATCGTGGACGTGCCACCGTAGAGCTCCATCGGCGAATACTCTGCATCCGCACCCTCTTGTCTGATTATCATGTCGCCCATCCCATTCTTCCTATCCCACTGTCAGCCTCCCCTTTCCCCAGGCAGGTATCTCGCACAGCCCCGCCTGCGGAGGCAAATTGGTCACTTCTTCGATTGATAGTATGCGGCATATAGCAAGGGTCCCACTGTCAGACCAAGGCCCATAGCCCAAACCGCCCAATCGCTCTTGACGGTTTTATCGGCGAGCTCCTTGAGCTCCTCGACCCCGAAACCGACGGTCTTCTCGACGGTCTTCTCGGCGGACTTGGCGTCCTCGGCGATTTCCTTGAGAGGTTCCTCCACGAGCGTCTTCTCGGCCTTCACCGCGGCGTCTTCGACGGATTTCACGGCGTCGCCGGTGGGCGACGCGAAAGACTGTGCACCCTCTTCGGGTATGATTGACGTTGGCGGATTCGGTGCGGCCATTTCGACGATTTCCTCTTCGGTTATGATTTCGTCGGCAGGCGTCTCAGGCAACTCTACCGGGGTATCCTCGACCTTCGGGGCAGCGAGCTCCACGATTTCCTGCTCCTTGATTTCTTTTGCAACCTCGTCGCAATTGGAGCATGGCTTTACAGCCTCGGCCACGGCCTTGTCCGCGGCCTGGAGTTCTTCCTCTTCCTCAAGGAGCACCTTCAATTCTTCCTCGTCGATTTCCTCGACAGGTATATCGAACTCCTTGGAAACACTCTCCTTCGTCTCCTCCACTTGTTCTTTAGTTACCATGGTTTCACCTTCTTTAACGACCGGTTTGACAATGACCTCGACAGTAGGTACAGGGGGTTTTGCCTCTCCTTTATCACCAGACGGCGCAGCGAGCTCCACCATTTCTTCTTTTGGTGCAAGTTCGTCCAATCCAACGGGGATTTCAACGACCTTCGGAGCTTCCACGACGGGTACCGGAGCAACGGGGACCATCGGAGCCTCTGCAACGTCGACCCTTTTGGACCTGGGTTGTTTCTTCGGTTTCTTCATGGTCCTCTTCGCAACCTGTTCACCGAGCTCCCTGAAACCGGTCTCCAGCGTCGATAAATCGACGGGACCGTCGGTCTCGTACATACCAAGGACCGCCTTTCCATCCCGTAGAACAGGGGAGTCATGCTTGAACGTCACCTTGTTATCGCTCAGGAAACGGACCTTCGTAACGTCTTCACCGTCGAGCTTCATCCATTGGTTCCGGCTCTTCGAATAAAAGAAGCCCTTGTCAGTCAGGAACTTTTCCCACTCAGGTCTAGAAACTGTCCTTCGCACCATGGTCACCCATCCTTGCGCTTTAAATATGGTACAACTATGCATAGGTGGAAACCATAATATAAATATTGCTTAGTTTACATAGTATGAGAATTCTTACCACTTAAAGTTATCTATTGAAATGTTTAAAAGACCCAACGTGAAATAGATGTCCAAGACACCGCACAGAGTTAAGGAGTTTGGTTAACAAGACACCACTTTTCATTGTACCGGTTGGCTACTCGATGCTGGTTTCTTGTGAACTTTCCACGACTACCTGGTTTCTTGGGAACTTTCACGGGCGCTGGTTTCTTGTGAACTTTCACGGAGGACCTTGTTTCTTGGGAACTTTCACGGGCGCTGGTTTCTTACTAACTTTCCACGGACAACGACGAACTCACGGCCCTGTTTGTTCCGGCTCCATTACTCTGCAGAGCTCCTTGAGAATGTTCATCGAGACAGGCATCCATGTCCGCCTCCTTGCAAACGCCACCGCCCACGCCGATATATGCCTTTCTCTCTTTCGTAAGGTCGTCCTCTATGACCACGATGCCAATGTTCCCGAACCAAACGTCGTCAATGTCCGTGACGGTCATAGAATTACGCCCTACGCTTGGTGATTTTGCCGGTCACGAAGTCGAACGTCTCGTCGGGTTGCATGTTATACTTTTTCCTGAGCTCGGCATCAAATTTCGAAACCTCGGCCTCGCCCTTGTAGAACTCCACGGCCTGCAGGTGCCAGGTCCTCTCGGCCCTTCCGAGCTCCCTTTGATGGTAGGCGTACTTTTGCATGAGCTCGATACCTTTCTGTACTTCCTCGACGGATAACTGTCTCACCGGGGGAACGGCGGGTGCAGGCACTACGGGAGGTTTTGCCGGTGGCGGAGACTTATCAAGTGGCTTTGGTGGTATTGTCGTCATGTATCATCGAAAGACCATCCCGGACTATAAGGGTTTTCCGTAATAAGATGATTGCAACACGGCCTCACTTCATTTTCTTTAGCTCTGATTCGAGATAGTTCTTCCGTCCCTGGAGCCTTTCAATCTCCTTATCGATATGGGCGGATTCTCTGGTCAATAAATTCTTCAGGTCGGTCATGTGCCTATCCACGACCGGCTGAATGGTCTTCTTCACGACCATTGGCTGTATGTTCTTCTTCTTCTCCTCCGACGGAGCTACCGCCCTTGGCGCTACTGCTGGTTTTACCGGTTTCTTGGTAACCATGTCCTTCACCACTCCACTTCCCTTATGTTAATTGTATCATCCAGGTGATATACCTTGTCATTGGGGGCTTGCCGGGTCACGTTCACATCTCTCCCGTTTCCCTCACTATCGGCGGAGGCGGTGGAGAATATCCCGCCTGGCCTGTTGGATGCACGAACGCGGTAAGTGTCAACGGACCGACGTAATTATCGTTATAATCGCCATAGAACAATGCGTCCTCGGGTGCGTTAGCATGATACTGAACCTTGAACCCTGTTGAACTGTTTACATTTCCTTCATACCCGCCCATGGCATACGGGTTCCCATTCTCGTCCACACCAGCCGTGAGATAAGATATTGCTCCCCAGGCCCCGGCACTGTATTTTATGTATCCCAACTGCACGTTCAACGGAGACCCAGCGTATCTAGCACCCCATAGGACGTGGACATCCCCGGCCAAATCACGGGCTATTGTTGCTGGCCAATGGTCATAGGCATCTGCCGTCACATCCTTAACAGCCGACCAGACACCAACAGCCGACCGGTCCTTGTACCGAATCTGGTAATTGGCTCCAGCACCCACGAAACCCACCCAGACAACACGCGCTAACCCCGTTGTTTCTATTTCGATATCCGGTAAGTACTGTCCCTGAATATCCACCATCACCGGCTCGGTAAGTCCCCAGATACCCCCGGTCCGCTTCTTGTAACACATATTATTATCATATGAGTAAACCACCTGCAAATCGCCCGAACCGTCTACTGCGATTGCTGGGTACAATGCATCATGACCGATTGCCCCGACCTCTATGTATGTTATGCCACTCCAGCCGACCGTATAGACCCGATGTTTGACATCGAAGGCCGAGAATGGGACCCCAAGCTCGGACTTGCCATAGTAAACCAAATGAATGTCGGTGCCTTGCAGGGCCAAGGACCTTCCGCCACCAGAATACTGGTGGTCCCCGACCGCAGCAGCAGTCAAGTCAATAACCGCGCCCCATCCTACACCGAATGTGAAATAACAATACCTGATTTGGAACGTTGCCGGAGACGCTGCACTTTTTCCACTCCAGACCACCATGAGGTCATTGTTGGGTCGGGCACATATGGCCGGGTACTGTTGCGAGGGATTGCTGGTCGCATCAGCCGTGAGCTGGGTCAGTCCCGCCCATGTTGCCCCACCATCATCGGAATACTTGCAGCAAATCTGGTCGTTGTTTGCACCGTCCCTGTAAGTATAAACAGCGTGGATTCTTCCGGTGCTGTCCTTGGTCATACCGTCGGTCATATAATGAAAATGGTAGGGATGCTGGGCCGGGCACGCCCGGTTATCGATTGTAGTTTGAATGAGAACCATTATACATCCACCTCAGAGGAACGTCACGCTCTTACCCGCTGTGAAGTCTATTTCCGAGGCCGCACCACATGTAATACTCTTTAGCGCCGATATGGTGAGATTTTCGGTCAAGTCCACTTCCGCGTTGCCTTTCAATATGAAGTCCGAGATTTGCTCGACCGTATCTGTATCGAACACCGTGTCGCCCGTAGTTACGTCCCAAACCGTAACGTTATCCGTGTTGACAGGCGGGACCAATAGTTCGGACATACTGACCTCGCCGAACACGTAGATATTGGAAGCAGTCCCGTTGTTACCGTCGGTGGCAATCCCCGCTCTACCGACTGCTATGGTGATATCGGGGTTCGCGGATGCGGGAGACCATGTTACGGTTGTGAAATTATAAACTCCGTTCGCAGTATTCGGTACCCTTATATCAGAGCCGGAATGATTCGCGGCCGCCCCCGTTGGGTCCTCGTTGAATCTAACATTGGTCGCCGTGAACAATAACACACCCGACGCAGCGGCGTTTACATAGAACCCGTTAATCCCGTCACCGACCGACAGACTGCTTATGGTAACGTTCGTGGGAACGCCGACCCAATCCAGCGAATAATTCAATGTATTGTAGATATGGCACGCTGTAATGACCCACGTAGAGGCGGTGAATATTATGATTTCTCTCGCCCCGTCCACGATTACCTCGTCGAGCGATATGGCTCCAGCGCCCGTCAAAACGCTCCCAGCCGACGTTCCGGCCCAAGTTATGGTGAAGTCCGAGCCGTTACCGTTGATATCCAGGATGCCGGTGACCGTGATTGTCGCGGCATCGGCCATATCAATCGAGCCACCGCCCGCGTTAGTCCCGGTAAAGATTCCGACCGACGAAATCGTTAAATCGTCGCCGAACGTGCACGCGGAGTCGTTGATTTCGAAATCGTTGTCCACGGTCGTTACGCCCGTGACTTCCAAATCGTATCCCGCGGTATCGAAGTCGCCACCCAGCGCGTCCAGGGTGGTCCATACGACATCGTTGTCCAACGTTATAGCACCCGTGTAGTTCGAATGTATGTCCACGTATCCGGAGACACTATCTATGTCCCAGGTACAGTCTTTGGCACTAGCGGCAAATAGAACATCGTCTGTCGTCCCAGGAGCTACGTCCCCAGACCAGTTGTCACCGGAGGAGGCCAAGTTATCGACCGCGCCACCATCCCACGCAAACACGCCAGACGTGAAGAGCCAGTTATGATTATTCAGCGAATCGGTGGAATTCGATGCTACACATTGAAGGCCACCGCTTGCATCCGAGTCCATGACATCAAGGTACACGAAGTCCTGTGTACACCCGACACCAAGGTCCAGGTTCCAATGGTTGCCATCAATCGTGGAGCGCAGGGTCAATATGTTCAAGGCAGACCCGCTTATGTGGCAATGGACCGCAACGTCCTGTGTCTTTCCGTCCTCGAACTGGTACTCGCAAGCGTTGGTCAACGATATTTCCAGCGTATCCCAGGAGTTGTCTCCAAGTATCAGGTAGGGCGAGTTCTGGCCCTGGAAGTCGACTTTACCGCCACTGGAAGTGAACGTTCCACCGGCTGTATTACTCCAGGCTATGTTGGTTCCGGTGGTCTCGCTGGTTATGGTTGTCGTGCCCGAGGTGCCGGTATATGTTCCGGTAGCACCGATTGTCAAATCCTTGAAGGAGATAGCGCTGGCACGGCCAGTAATCGTCCCGGAGACCGATACATCGCCCGAGCATGTCAAGCCCCAGCTCGATGCCAGGCTTGTATCGACTGTTGTGCTTGCATCGACGGTCATTGTAGTTACGCTGGTCATGTTGGCTCCCAACGTGTATGATGTGTTGAATGGAGTAGCATATACATCAGCGACTTTTGTGGTAAAGTCCGCCGTGGCATTGGCCGCCCTGTATCCAGCGGGCGCGGTCTCAGACGATGCCAGGACGCCCATGAAGATGTAATTGGACGTCGTGACGAGCTTCTGCAAGAGCCAGCCACTCGTAGCATTGAACCCGACCTTGTTGTGGGTCAATGTGCAACTCCCGGCAGCCACGCCAGCTCCGGTCCCTATGGATATGTCAGGACCGTTGTCCCAAGCGGTGGTCGCATTGAGCCCGTGGAATGTGGCAGCGGTGTAGGTTTGAACGGTCGCGGTCGTGACGGAGAAAGACTTGAATTGCGTGAATGTCCCGCCAGTTATTGTAGCCGAGCCAGCAATCGTGATATCCTTGCCAGTGTTACAGTTGACCGTGTAAGTGCTGGAGTTTGCAATCACATCGTTGGCTGTTACTGTGATGGCATCGACGGTTAGGTCGCCAGTTACCGTGATTGTTATCGAACCGCCTCCGGTTGTCGCGTCGAACTGGATATCAAAGAGACTGATGTTCATGGTTGCCCAGTTCCAGGCTGTACCAGCGTGGGTTAGGACACTGGTCGTTGCCGAAGTGCCGTTCAGCGAACCACCGTTGCAGTTCAACGTCCCTGTCGTGTTGGCGATTATCGTAGAAGCTGCCACGGTCTTCGTTCCGGTACCGAGGTTTATGGTTCCGCCCGCGTTCGTGTATCCAGCGTTCACGGTTCCGGTCCAAGCCGTGTTGGAACCAAAGACCGCTCCCGCGCCTGTAACGGTGACCACACCATCGTTCCTGAACGTGCTGGTGGCCGGGGTGAGCGTTCCATTGATTGCACAGGTCGACGATTGAGTTGCAATGAATGCACCACTTAGTATCCAAGAGCTCGATACCACGACGGACAAAGTAGTTCCGGTGTATGCCTCATCGACCGTCACTGCCGTCGACGCTCCAGAGGTAGCCATTGCTCCGTAGGTTGTTATTGTTCCCGGATGGAACGCCTGGGCCGCTCCTTTATCGAATGTTATTACGCAACCATTATTTGTCACGGTCGCTCCTGCGTCTATATCGACGGTTGCCGAGAACGTCGGTGTCCCGGCATTCTGGGTCAGCCAGGTAGCGCCTGTCGTCTGAGAGAAGTTGCCGTTGCAATCAAATGTGTGCGCCGAGTTACTTCCGAAGCTTCCCGCAGACAGGGTTACGGTCGAGTTGGCAACAACCCCGCCGGTCGTGAGCGTTACGGTCCCTGAGTTGGCTATGGCCGCTGAACAGGTCAGAGTGAAGGAAACGATTTCCAGGGTTGTGCTGGCAGCGCATGTCATGGCGTTAACGTCCGCGGCGCTGGCACCAAGCGTGTACACCGTATTGAAGTTGGAAACCGTGGCATTGGAGATAGTCAAGTTGCCCGTGATGTCCGCTGCCCGGTACCCGGCATCAGGCGCCTGGCTTGCCACAATACCAATCACTATGAAGTTGGCAGAGCCGTCCTTTTGCACGAGCCAGCCACCGGGCCCCTCCGTTCCCGTCCTAGAATAGGTCAAGGTACAGGTATTGGTCTGAACCTTGGCCGCATTGCCGATTGACACGTCCGGACCATTGTTCCAGGCCGTGTTCGCGTTAATCCCCGTGAACGTAGCGTTGGAATAGGTTTGCGTGGTCGTTGTTGTCACAGAGAACGATTTGTAGCCGGAGAACGTCCCGCCCGTCAACGTGGCCGAGCCACCAATGGTGATGTCCTTTGCACTGTTGCAGGTGATTGTTCCTGTGGAATGTGTGATGATATCGTTCGCTGCCAGAGTGAACGCATCGAGGCCCAGCGTGCCCGCCATAGCGATGGTTATCGTGGCATTGCTTGTTGTCGTATCGAACTGAAGGTCCACGGCGCTGATTGTACAAGATGCCCATGTCCACGTCCCACCGCCAGTTATGAGGGTTGTGGCAACGGACGCACCGGTGATTGTGCCACCGTTCACGTTCACGGTCCCGGTCGTGTTGGCGAATGTGAGAGCGGCCAATGTCTTCGTTCCGGTCCCTAGGTGAATCGTGCCACCGGAGTTGGTGATACCGGCATTAATTGTTCCGGTCCATGCCACGTTTGTACCGAACACGCCACTCCCGTTGACTGTTACAACACCGTCGTTACGGAAGGTCGTTGATGCCGAGAACGTCAAAGTCCCCGTGATGCTGGACGTTCCAGTGACCGTAAAGTTGAACGTTGAGGTATTGAGTATACCGAGAGTAATCGTCAGGTTACCGGATACCGTGTGGTTGTTCGTAGCCAGAGACACGTCTGCGGCGGCATTGTTGATAATGAGATGGTTCAATGCATTTCCGCCAGTATCCAATAGAGTGGTCGTGGCAGTGGTAATCGTCAGTGTCCCTGAACCATTGTTCAGAGTGTTGGTATTGAGGAGCACATAGTTGCTGGCCTCGCTCGTGAGTGTGCATGTGTTCGAGGTGAGGGTCGTAATGCCTGCGTTGGTCAGTGAATAGGCGGTCACCGCATAGGACGCCTGGAGGAACGTTGTGGACGCCACAATCGAGATATCGTTCGTGTTCACCATCGTTGCACCGAGCGTGTAACTCGTATTGAAGGCGGACACGGAGGCGATTGCCGTCGTGAAGTTGCCGGTGATATCGGCAGCCTGATAACCAGCGTCCGGAGTTTCGGACGATGCCAGAATACCGATGAATATGAAATCGGGCGTGGCGTTCTTCTGCAGGAGCCAGCCACTTGTAGCCTGTGTGCCGGTCTTGTTGTTGGTCAGAGTGCATGTGTTGGTCTGGATTTGGGCGCCGGTGCCTATTGAGAGGTCGGGTCCGTTGTTCCAGGCAGTGGTCCCGTTGAGGCCGGTGAACGTAGCACTGGTGTAGGTCTGTTTGTTCGTGGTCGTTACTTGGAAGGACTTGTGACCAGTGAACGTTCCGCCCGTCAACGTGGCAGAGCCAGCGATTATGATATCTTTGGTATTGTCGACGGTGACCACGTATGTGCTGGAGTTCGCAATCACGTTGGACGCTGCTACCGTGATTGCATCGACCGTCATGGTACCGCCGATGGTTACGGTGTATCCTCCGGTAATGGTCGTATCGAATTGCATGTCCACCAATTTAATGTTCATGGTAGCCCAGTTCCATGTTGCACCGCCACCTTTCGTCAAAACCGTGGCCGTATGCGTTGCCGAACCTCCGTAGAGAGAACCACCGTTGCAGTTCAGGGTTCCTGTTGTGTCGGCTATGGTGACACCGACGTCTACTGTCTTCGTCCCGGTACCGAGGTTTATGGTTCCGCCGGAGTTCGTAATCCCGGCTTTGATTGTTCCAGTCCAAGCCACGTTAGTACCGAAGACACCGCTCGCATTTACAGTCACAACACCGTCGTTACGGAAGGTTGTCGATGCAGAGAAAGTCAATGTACCTGTGATAGAAGACGTGGTCGTGACCGTCAGGTTGAACGTCGAACAATCGAGTATTCCGAGAGTGATTGTCAACGCCCCAGATACCGTGTGAGCCTGTCCAGCCAGGGATATGTTCGCGGATGCGTGGTTGATAATCAGGTTGTTCAGAGCGTTCCCACCGGAGTTGAAATTCGCGGCCGAAGCCGTCGTAATCGTCAGCGTGCCGGACCCGTTGTTCAATGTACCGGAGTTGAGAAGCACATCGCTACCGGTCTTGCTTGTAAGTGTACACGTGTTCGAAGTGAGGGTCGTGATGCCTGCGTTGGTGAGGGAGTATCCAGTGACAGCATAGGATGCCTGCAGGAACGATGAATTCGCACCCACAGAAACATTGTCCACGTTTACCATCGTAGCTCCAAGCGTGTACGAGGTGTCGATATTGGAAACGGTGGCGATAGACAGGGTCAGGTTGCCTGTTACATCAGCGGCCTGGTATCCGGCATCCGGAGTCTCGGAAGACGCCAATACACCAATGAATATGAAGTTAGGTGTGGCATCCTTCCTCATAAACCATCCCGAGGTCCCTTCTGTTCCGGTCTTGGAGTTGGTTAGAGTACATGTATTGGCTTGTACCTGTGCACCGGTGCCTATGGATATGTCAGGACCGTTCTTCCAAGTCGTGGTCCCATTGATACCAGTGAACGTCACGCTCGTATAGGTTTGCTTGCTCGTAGTGGTGACCTGGAAGGACCTGTGTCCGGTGAACGTTCCGCCAGTCAATGTTGCAGAGCCTGCAATGATTATATCCTTGGCGTTATTGACGGTGACCGTGGAAGCGGAGTTAGCGAGCACGTCTGGGGAACCGCCACCCGTAACCGTGATTCCATCAACGGTCAGGTTTCCCGTTATGGTTATGGTCTTGCTGGTTCCCGGTGTGGTGACATCGAACTGGATGTCCACGAGACTGATGTTCATGGTAGCCCATACCCAGGTGCCGGCACCGACCAGGACACTCGTCGTAGCCGAAGTTCCATTCAATGTTCCACCGTTGCAATTTATCGTTCCGGTGGTGTTGGTCAGGGACGTATTGGCAGCGATTGTCTTGGTGCCGGTACCGAGGTTAATAACGGCTCCTGCGCCGTTGTTGGTGACCCCAGCGTTGATTGCACCGGTCCAGGCCGTATTACCGCCCCACGTTCCTCCAGCGTTGACCGTGACGGCTCCGTTGTTGGTAATCGTACTCGTGCCGGGGGTGAGTGTTCCCGTTACACTCATTGCCCCGGCGTGGGTAAGAGCGTATGTTACCGTGCTAAGTGTGGTGCCGTTGCTAATCGTTATCGCATTGGCCGTGGTCCATGCATCATGGAGTGCGGTCGTTCCAGCGAAATCGAAAGTAGCAGTACCCGAGTTAGCCGTGTACGTGCCCGTCGTAGTGAAATCGTCGCCTCCCATAGTAAACGACCCGCCTGCGCTCGGAGCGCTGAAGATACCGCCTGTATTGATTACCATGTCCGCGTCGCAGTTGCAGGTCCACGCGCTGTTCACTCCCAGCGTTCCGCCATTGTTGATTGTTACAGTCCCATCGAAGTGACATGTTGCCACGTCAGTATCGAACGTTGACGATATGGTGGTCTGACCGGTTACCTGAACACCCCATCCGGCTGTATCGAATGTTCCGCCAAGCAGGTCGAACGTGGTCCAGACGACCGCATTGGCAAGCGTTATGGTGTTAGCATAGGTGGCATGAACGTCCACGTAACCGCTCGCGCTCGCTATGTCCCAAGTACAGCTCTTGTCGGCAGCGAACAGAACATCGTCTCCGGTGCCTGGGGCCACGTCCCCGGCCCAGTTCTCTTTCGTGGACGCAAGAGCGCCAACTCCACCGCCGTCCCAAACAAAGGCGGACGAGAAGGTCCAGTTGTGGTTGTTGTCCGATACTTCTGTCGAGAATACAGCGATACATGCCAGTCCGCCGTTCGCATCCGAGTCCCTGACATCCAGGTACGCGAAGTCCTGTGTGCAAGAACCGCCAAGGGTAAGCATCCAGTGGTTGCCGTTCGATGTCGACCAAATCGATAACAACTGGCTGCTCGCGCCGTTCAGGTGACAGTGAGCGTTCACGGTCTGGGTCTTCGCGACCTCGAACGTGTACGTGCAAGCTGAGGCCAACGTTATTTCCAGTTCGCTCCAGGTGTTGTCACCGAGGATTTGGACCGCGGTTGTCGTACCACGGAAATCGACCTTGCCACTGCTGTTGGTGAACGTCCCATCATTGTGCCATGCAACGTTGGAGCCGTCCTTGCCTGTAATTATTGTCGTGCCCGAGGTAGCGGTATAGACACCGCCGACATTGATAGTTATATCCTTGAAAGATATGGAGCTGGCGCGGCCGGTAATCGTTCCCGTGACCGATACATCGCCCGAAGTTGTCAATCCCCAGCTCGATGCCAGGCTCGTATCCAATGTCGTGCCGGTATCGATGGTCAGCGTTGTTATGCTGGTCGCCGCTGCACCTAGTGTATAACTGCTGTTGAACGACGACCAGTAATAGTTGGCCTTCTTCGTTGTCAGACTTCCGGTTATATCCGCGGCCCGATATCCGGCTGCCGGAGTCTCGGACGATGCCTGAATACCGTAAACATTGAAGTTGGCAGAACCGTCCTTGAGTAGCAACCAGGTAGCGCCGGTCGCTTGCATACCGACCTTGGTGTTGGTTAGTGTGCAAACCCCGCAATACATGGAGCAGCCCGTATTGATTAACACGTCCATGCCATCGTCCCAGGCCGTTCCATTCGTTCCCGTGAACGTAGTGTAGGTCGCAACCTGGGGTGTGGCGTTGTTCAGAATGAACGCCTTGTACCCGGACCACACGACATTGTTGCCGTTCGTCCCGGTCGAAGTCAGTGTCCCGGAAATCGTGATGTTCTTCGCAGCGGCCCCAGTAATCGTGGTGTTAATCGTTGTGCAGGCCAGGGTATCGCCCGCTGTTACTGTGATGGCATCGACAATCATGTTACCGTTGATGGTTAGAGTAATCGCAGCGCCGCCGGTTGATATATCGAATTGCACGTCCACCAATTTAATGTTCATGGTGGCCCAAACCCAGGTTCCGCCGTTGGTCAGAAGGTCGTTTCCAGTGTTGTTTCCGACGAGCGAGCCACCGTTGCAGTTTAACGTTCCGGTGGTGTTGGCAATCGTGACGGAAGCGGCCATCGTCTTTGTTCCGGTACCGAGGTTTATGGTCCCACCGGCATTCGTAATCCCTGCATTGACCGTTCCAGTCCAAGCCGTGTTAGAACCAAAGACCGCACCAGCCCCTGTTACAGTCACCACTCCACCGTTCACAAACGTACTGGTGGCCGGGGTCAATGTTCCGTTGATTGCACTTGTCGACGACTGGGTTGCAGTAATCGCACCGCTCAATATCCATGAAGACGATACCACGACGGACAGAGTCGTTCCAGTGTAAGTTTCGTCCACGGTCACAGCCGTCGATGCACCGGAAGTAGCCATGGCTCCGTAGGTAGTAATCGTTCCCGGGTGGAACGCTTGGGCCGCTCCCTTGTCGAATGTTATCACGCAACCGTTGTTCGTAACGGTCGCCCCTGCGTCTATATCGACAGTCGCAGAGAACGTCGGTGTCCCGGCATTCTGGGTCAGCCATGTTGCGCCCGTTACCTGTGAGAAGTTGCCGTTGCAATCGAAGGTGTGCGCCGAGTTGGAACCGAAACTGCCAGCAGACAGGGTTACGGTCGAATTGGCAACGATTCCGCCGGTCGTGAGCGTTACGGTCCCTGAGTTGGCTATGGCCGCCGAACACGTCAGAGTAAAGGAAACGATTGCAAAGGTTGCCGTTGTATTCACTGTCACAGCGTCGACATTCGGAGCGCTTGCGCCCAGTGTATACGTTGTATTGAAGTTAGCTACAGACGGATTGGTCACGGTCAGGTTGCCAGTGATATCAGCGGCCTGATATCCGGCAGCCGGTGTCTGGCTCGCCAAGATTCCAACAACCAAGAAATTCGCGGACGCGTCCTTGTTCAAGTACCAACCAGAGGTCAACTGGACACCGTGCTTGGAGTTGGTCAAGGTGCAACTGTCAGCCTGAACCTGAGAACCGGTTCCCAACGATATATCGGGTCCGTTATCCCAAGTCGTGGTCGCATTGATTCCAGTGAACGTGGTAAACGCCGGGGTCTGCTTCGTTGTAGTGAGGATTTGGAACGACCGATAGCCAGTCCACGTTACCACATTGCCTGCAGTGCCTGTCGAGGTTATGGTCGCAGTAGCATCAATCATGATGTCCTTGGCACTCTGTCCGGTGATGGTCGTGAGAATGGTAGTGCAAGCCAGGGTATCGCCCGCGGATACCTCGAAACCGTCAACGGTCATGTCGCCGGTGATGGTGATTGTTTTCGCACCGCCACCAGTTGTTACCGCATCGAACCGGAGGTCCACGAGCTTGATGTTCATGGTAGCCCAGTTCCAGGTACCGCCGCCGGTTATTATGGTGGTCGCTGCCGATGTTCCGTTCAGCGAACCACCGTTGCAATTCAGGGTCCCGGTCGTATTCGCCAAGGTTATAGATGCGGCCAGGGTCTTAACCCCAGTCCCGAGGTGAATAGTTCCCCCAGAGTTCGTTATTCCGGCGTTAATGGTTCCAGTCCAGGCCACGTTGGTACCGAAGACACCGCTGGCATTTACTGTTACCACGCCACCATTCTGGAAGGTCGTTGTCGCCGAGAACGTCAACGTACCTGTGATGCTGGACGTTCCGGTGACCGTCAAATTGAATGTCTGGCAATTGAGTATACCAAGCGTAATAGTCAAAGCACCCGCAACGGTGTGTGCCTGACCAGCCAACGAAATGTCTGCGGACGCATGGTTGATAATCAGGTTAAACAGGTTGTCCGTGGCAGTGTTGATTTGACTGGCTCCGGCGAACGTAATCGTAATCGTTCCGCTACTGTGGGTCAGGTTACCGGTCGCTCCGGTCAATAGACAGTAGTTGGCAGCGGTCTTCTCGCTGTTAATCGTTGTCACGTTCGATGTGCAGGTCCAGAGCCCGCCATTTGCAATATTGATGGAGCCGTAAGTATGTGCAGCCGCGGAACCGCCGGTGAGCGTCCCAAGGTTATTGATAATCACCGCATATTCGGACGTGACACCGGAGCCAAGGGATACCACCGAGCTGTTGCAGGCCAATGTACCTGTGATATCGGTCAGGTTGGTTGCTGTGAGCCCGTAGTTGGAGCCCGTGTCGAGTATCGCGCTTGCATTAATCGTAACGTTGTAGGCCGTGGTCCACGCGGCACCTAGAGTGGTCG
>Ga0315274_10003467_pt1 | contig 23453 bp, 24 predicted proteins | sample YL17G02_20_MG_FD_203700 | JGI IMG/M metagenome (GOLD analysis project Ga0315274, IMG submission 203700) | Sediment microbial communities from Yellowstone Lake, YNP, Wyoming, USA - YL17G02_20 | ecosystem: Environmental > Aquatic > Freshwater > Lake > Sediment | place: USA: Wyoming | collected...
CCATCAAGTTGGGCGTTACGCGTTGCACCATCTGGCCCTCGGCTTCCGTGGTGTTCAGCTCGTCGCCGGTGCGCCCTATAAGCAGGGAGCGTCCACCGGCAGAGAGTTCGATGCGCTCGCGCAACTTGAAAACGTGGTAATTGGTGATGACAATCTTGGCGCGATTCACGTCGTCCAGCATGTCGTGCGGAACGAGTTCACGACTGGCGTAGTAACTATCGGGGTCGTTGGGGTGCAGAACGCGCAGCCTGTCTTTGATCGTCAAGCCAGGTGCGCAGACGAGGAACCCGCGTGTGAAATGTTTGCTTGCTGGGCGTCGTACGGCGTTGATCGTTTGCCAGGCGATGAGCATGGCCATGACGGTGGTCTTGCCTGCCCCCGTGGCGAGTTTAAGCGCCAGACGCATGAGCTCCGGGTTGGCGTCCTTGTTGGCCGCAGCGAGATGGTCAAGCAGGCGCTTGCCGTTCTTCGATTGGGGCGCAACTTCGGTGAGCCAGATCACGGTTTCGACCGCTTCGACTTGGCAAAAGAAGGGGCGGAAGTTGTCGAACTGGTGGTGCCGCCAGTGCTGAAGGAGGCGGACGGTTTCTGGCGTCACTTGCCACTGATTCGGATGAGGTAAGGAACGCCAGGAGTCCACATAACCGCGCACTTCGTTGATGATCGAGGTGGGGTCGTATTGCTGCTGTTTCGTCGAAAGCCCCTTGCCTTCATCAAAAACAATCTCCTCCTGTGCGGACGCACGTTTTCGCTTCTTCGGCTTCGGGATCGGCGTAATGAACTCGGCGCGGCGACGATCCCTGATGACCTGTTGTGTCGGTTGGCCCTGGGGGTCCAACTCCCAATGCTGTTGGGGACACTCGTACGGCGAGTTGAGAATAGGGTGGTCGAAGAACGGATTAGACATCGTTAGCTTAGGTTTCCCTGGCACTCGAGACCGCCGAACCTTCTGGCGTGGGGCACCGGATATCGTGCCGCTGTCGACGGTAGATGAGGGTGGTATTTCTGCAAATGCTCGCAATCTGATAGATGTACTGTTTGAAGATTGCCACTCATAACGCTAGGACGCAACGCGGAGGATGCTGGTGCCGCCGGATTGTTTCTCCACGATGATCTGCGTGGCGATCCGTTCCTTCAACAGACCGACATGGGAGATCACGTCCAGTTGGCCCGGTGATGGCAAACAGCCCGGCGCCCGCGAGGGGATCCTCGGCAAGATTCACTTCGTGCTGGCCGCGCAGCGAGTTGAGGTTCGTCAGCCTGACGCGCAGGATCTTCATCCCTCGCCTCCCGACTTGCCTTGGCCAGCGCCCGGGGCCTCACCCTGCCGCGCCTGCTCGGCGTGCAGGTCAAGCAACTCCTGGAAGACTGCCGTCAGACCACCCCCTCCTCGTCGGTCAAGGCGGGTTCAGCCGCCATGCGGTGGGCGAAGACCTTGGCCGGCTGGGCCAGCAACTCTCCGATGCCCTTAATGCCCGTCGCGTCCGGAGCCGTTATCCCTGGCACGGCGGTCGTGCGTTTGTCCACCACGCGGATGACCTCGAACCCTTTGTCCCGCGCAAGTTCCTGCACGCGGTCATAGAGGTTTTCGCCGGGCACGGGGTCTTCGACCACCACCTCCACCCAGGGCTTCAGTTCGCTGGGAAGCGGCTGGAACTTCTCCAGGTCGGACTCGAACGACTGACGGCTCGTGCAAAACTGCGCCAAGGGGCGGGACAGGGGGATGTCCAAGTCCAACTGATCAACCAACTTTCTCTCGGCAAAATCCAGGAGTCGCACCGCTTTGCGGTCGCCGCCCTCGCTGAAACTCAGTGGGATGGGCGAACCCGCATAGCGCATCGTCTCTCCCCCGCCGGCGGCTTGAGGGCGGTGGAGGTGACCCAGCGCCACGTAGCCAAACACTCCCGGGAAACAGTCGGCACCCACTGCGCCGAGCCCGCCCACGTGGATCTCACGCTCGCTGTCCGAGGGTTTCGAGCCCACCACCGCGAGATGGCCGGTTGTCAGCAGAGGTATGCCTTGATCAATCCATGGTTTGGCCTCGGTCGCAACCTCCTCATACGGGCGCTTGATGCCCTCGACCAATGCCCGCTGGATGTCCGCCGCGCTTTGGCCGGACTGCCCGGAGCGCAAATCGCGGTCGCGCAGGAAAGGGACTGCCGCCACCAGCAAACGTGGGGATTCCGCGTCGGGAACCGGCATCAGCGCCTCCGCGGCGGATTGGGGGAACGCCCCGACCACATGGGCGCCCAAGGCCTTCAAGACTTGCTTGGGCGCTTCAAGATGTGCCGGTGAATCGTGGTTGCCCGCGACGATGACCACCGAACAGCCGCCCTGGTGGAAGAGGGCTGAAAGGAAGTTGTAGTAGTCCGCCTCGGCCGTTTGCGGCGGGTTGGCGGAGTCAAACACATCCCCCGCAATCACCAGCAGATCCACCTGATGTGCACGGATGGCTTCCATGAGGAAGGCCAGGAAACGCCGATGCTCCTCTTCCCGGGAACGCTCCCCAAGCATTTTGCCCAGGTGCCAATCCGCCGTGTACAGAACGCGGAAATGGCTGTGTGGTTTGGCTTTAAGGCTTTTCGGGTTGGAAGAGTTTGCCATGGATAGGAAGCTGTGCCACTCCACGAATATGCCTTCCCGGAGGCACCACAGACTCCGCGACGACCAACGGGAACCCGGCCAAGGGCTGCCAGCCAGCGGCGTGAAGGAGTCTCATGAGGACTTGAGATGATTAGTGGTATTCCGGGACATCGTGGCAAGGTTTTTCGCAGCTAACTCCATGCCGTTGTCGTCTGCCGGTTGAGTTAGTGGTCACTCCTTGAGTCCAACCGGCCTCTGACATCGCTTGTCCGCCTGGAAGCTTATACTTCCCCCAATGACTCAGAGACCCGTCGTCAGCTTCGGTAAGGTCAGCGAAGCGGCCGACCGATGGATTCCGCAGCGTGCGGCAGCGCTCCAGGCGCTGCGGGGCATGCCGCTTTGCCGGGAGCTCACCTCGTGTCGGGTGAAGGTGGCTCGATCCGAGGCTCTCGAGGCCTGGTTCGCCAGCGCCCAACCCCTGCCACAGGGGGCAGCACCCCGGGTTGACGCGGCACTCGACACCCTCGAAATAGTCGGTGGCATCGGCCTGAAATCCGCCTGCAGCATCATCGACAACCAGGAACCGCCGTTCCGCTCCGTAGCGCGGCGTTCGGAGGATAGGCTCGAATTCCTGCTCTCTCCCCGATTGCTCGAGTCCAGCCGTGGGCCCGCCCTGCTCTGCCAACTCGCCTTGGCGGCCTACGAAGCGCTGCAGCGGGACGCTTCCCTCTTCCGTTTCCTCATGGCCCGGGATGCTCCCCTGCCGCTTCAACTCAGGCTCGCGGCGCTGGATTACATGCGGTTGCACGATTACGCAGCCGCCTGTTTCGCGTTTCACTGCGTCCGGAGGCCGGACCTGGTAGCCCAAGTGTGCTATCTGCACCGGCGGGGACTGAACGCCGGGCGGGCCGGGCTCGACCTTCGGCAGATGGCGGTCGCGCTGCTCGGCTCAGGCGGTATCCCAGCGGCCAGGCTCGTGGCCGATTCCCAGAAGGCCCACCCATACTCGCCCACGCTCCCGCTTGTGCTGGAGCTCTTTCAGAATACGGCGGTCTTCCGCGCCGACGACGATGGCGGAGAGGGGCTGTCGCTGGACGCCTTTGCGGCAAAGGCGTTGGAGATTGACCGGCGCATGCATCCCGCTTGGGAAGCCGCTCCTGCTGACCAGCGGGCATTCGTCACGCTGTTCACGCACCTCGCCGCGCGCCTTGTCCTGGAAGCCAGCGGTCCCTTCACCAGCGAGCGCCGGCAGCAGGTGATGGAGTTCCTCGAAACGGGGCGCGCCGCCCTCGAGTCCGCCGCCGCCCAGGTGGGCGGCAGCCTCGATGCTGAGCTGGATGCTGGGCATCAACTGGGCTGGCTCGTGTCAGGGCCGCGAGCCGACTGGGCCAACCTGCATTGCGTGCAGGTGCTCGCCGACTGCTGGCAGCTCGCCTCGCTCGAGGGAGTGATCCCGCCCGCTGGCGGACCAGCCGGCCTTCCTGAGGAAACGATCGCCGCCTTCCGTCGCCTGGCGGGGCTGTGCCGGCTCCATCCGATCGAGCTCGACTGGGTCCTTGGCTACGCGGCCAGAGAATCCAGGACGGCCAGCGCCGATGCTTATCGCGTGTAGCGTCCTCCAAGGGTGGAACTTGTGCCAAACAGGTTACCGTCCACGGAGAGCCTGCACCACCAAAGTCGCCAGCGCGCCCGGCAGTTCGTTGGCCGCCAGGTTCACACGGCTGACCGGAAGAAACTCCTGCAACCGCACCGTCTCCGGCCCGAGACCCAGGCCCACCATCGAAACTCCGTCCTCGGCAAGCCGGGCGATCTGCCTGCGGACGGACTCATCATCGTCCGGCTCTCCATCGCTTAGCACGAAGACAAACCGGTCCTGAAAAGGCGATTCTCCCACGTCATTAGCCACCAGTTCCAAGGCGGCGGTGAGATTAGTGCCACCACAAGTTGATTCTGGCAACGATCCCAGCCTGGCACGGACGCCAGCCGACAGTGGCTCGTCATGGTGCACGAGACGCTCGGCGCGACTGCCAAACGCATAGACATTGAGCGGCACGCCGACTCGCCGGCAGACTTCGCACAGGAGCACGGCACCGTGGAAGGATTGCTCAATCCTCTCTCCCCGCATGGAGCCGGAGCGGTCGATCACCAGGCTGAAGTGCGGATCGATTCGTTTGGGTACCAGCGGCCGGCTCCAGAGCTGGTCGTAAAGCCGCGGATCCGCCTCCAAGCGGATGGCGGTGCGCAGGTTGAGGCGGCTTCCCCAGGGGCAGCCGTGGCGGAAGCGGATTCTGCCATGGGCCTGGAACCAACGGAGCAGGCTTTCCGCCAGCAGGTCAATGGCGGTGTGTTGTCGCTGCCAGGATCGGAGGTAGGCATCCAGCCCTGTCGGCGAAAGGGCGCGCTCGAGCGGGCTCGGTGAAGACAACCAGACACCCGTGACCGTGACGGGCAACCTTGCCGTGGAATGGTTCCCAAACAGGTGGCGGCTCGGCATCGCTTCCATCAGCAGGGAAAAATAAACCAGCAGAGGTTTGCCGAGGTTATCCTCCGGCGGCAGCAGCCGGAGGTAGGCAGGGAGGATGTCTTGATGGACGATGGACCACATCTCGTACTGCGCCATCCGGACGGCCTGTTCAAGTGCATCGGGAGGTTCGTTGTTGTCGATGGCCGTGTAGCAGCGGGAAACCGGGCTTCGGGCATAAGCGGCGGACAGATCAGCCAGCGGTCCCGGAAGGCTGGGCTGAGAACGGAGCGGCCAACGTAATCGGCCGGGTTCATCGTGGCGAACATGTGAAAAGCCGGAGCGACTGGCACCGTCCCCCCGGCACCGAAAATCGTGCCGGCGCTCTCGCTGAGAACCAGCGAAGGCGGCTGCTCGATGACCGGATTCAACCGCTCGAGCACCTGCGGCTCCGCCAGGTTCATCTCGTCGAGAATGACCCACCAGCCTTGGCGCATGGCCTTTGGAATGTAACCTTCTTGGAACACCCAGGATGGGGTAGCCGCCCGCTCATTAACGGGGAAGGTCCCGCACTTGTTCCAGCGCATCGGTCCGTCGGATGTATGCGAGGCCGGCTTGTAAGTGTTCTGATTTTCATTGCCAGGACCGGCAGCGCGGCGATGGTAGGCATCGCGGCCTTCACCGTTGCGGGTATCGCAAGGAACATAACGCCCCATCAACTCGCCCGTGTCTGATTGACCGTGCAGGTTCAAGCGCACCACGGGTTGGCCGACCAAGTGAGCCACCCACAGAATTGCGGTGGTCTTCGAGGCCGCTGTCTCGCCTTCCAAGGCGACAGGCAGCCCATGGCGAACGCCTAGTGCCACGGCCCGCGCGTTGCGCAGAAAGCACCCGTCCAGACAAACGTGGCGGAACTGGTCTGCGGAAGGGACTAGCGGGCTCCTGGCCTTGGATCGCGGCAGCACCTGGTCCAGGATGCGAACGAAGTCCACGCTGATTTCGATCGCCGGGCGATGGGATAGTTCCGTGGCAGAGGGCGGGGTAATGGTCGGGTCGCCCATGCGTGCGCGGAACTCGCTCCACGGCGCAACCAGGATCCTGGCTTTCTTCGCGGCCTCGACCGCCGGAGTCGCGCTGCCTGTGCCGACGATCAGGGCATCCGCCAAGGTGATGGAGGTGACAACCTGGTAACCATGTTTCACCAGCAGACCCTCCGCTTCCGTTTGTTCTTCCGGGTCGAAGCCGCGAAGCAGGATCTTCTGCCCTTTGATTGGGGTTGGAGTGGTCATACGAAGCTCGTGAACTCAGGAGACCTCCGTGTGGTTCCCCATCTCCTGGAGCAGTTGCTCCAACATCTGATCTTCAGCGTCCGCAGCAGGACCCTGGTCGTTGTTGTTCTTGGGAGGTGCGGGAGTCGGGGTGGTTGGAACACGATCGACGATGCCAAGGGACTCCGCCGCTTTGTGCCCTGCCTGCCGGACGTCGGCGTCCGAATCATGAGCTGCCAGACAGATAACGCGTTGGATGATCCGGTCGCGGTGCGAAGCTTCCGCGAGGCGTGAGCCGATGCCAGCAGCCAGTAAGCCGGCAATCTGGCGTGCTTCCGTGTGCGGGGAGGCGGAGGCCTGGAGGAATGAGGCGGCAAGCTTAGTGGAGTCCGTCCCGTCGAAAGTTGTCCTCACCGCTTCCGGTTTTGTCCAGTCGATGCCCTGGCGAATCCATTTGCTGCTTTGATCACCAGACAGGGCAAGGGCCTCGAGCAGGTGCTCAGGCTGCGGACAAGCCGGCGAAAGCTCCGCGAACAACGGCTGCAACGGCTCCGCCAACGCGCTGGCGTGGTTGAACGGCAGTGTGGGCACCCCAAACCGGCTCCATCGCTGACGGTCTTCCCCAAATGGATTGCGGCTCCGTTCCATCCAGCGCAGGCAGCAGCCGGCGACGATGCGGGTGCCAGGGGAGGTGAGCAGCAGCAATTCCTCGGCGGACTGCCGGATCTCCTTGTCTTGGGTCACAAGCAGGCCCAGCAGTTGTCCCACCATCGCCGGAGATTCAGCCAGCGGTCCCCCAATAGCGTGCCCAAGGCAGCAACGCAACTCCACTGGGGTGATTGCGCAATCACTGGCAGCCCCTGCCATGAGCGCCCCGACGACTTGGAGCGTCTTCGGTTTCTGACTGTGGGCGGCTCCGAGCCAATCGCGCACTGTCCCTGACGGCTCGCCCAGCGACATCAGCACCCGGTTCACCGCGCGCACGACCCGCGAATCCATGTTGACCGCCTGGCGTCGAAGATCTTCAACCCGGGACGCGGCCGAGGCCGGTAGCTCGCCAACCAGCAGCGCGTTCAACAGGCACTCGAACCGCGCCTTGTCCGTAAGCCTGGCCGCGGCCTCGAAGGTTCTGCCTAACGGTGCTTCACCGCACCGTCGGAGAGCCAGGCCGAGTGGCACGGCCAAGCACCGCACAACGTCGCGATCCTCCTCCTGCTGCAGTTGCACCAAGAGGAGGTCCAGCAGGTTGTCTAGCCAGCCTTCCCGCGGTCGGTCCGCAGATTGCCAGCGAATCAACACTGCCTCCTCAAGCCGCAAGCACTGGACACGCTCGCACCAGTTTTGCACCCGCAACAGCCCGTCCAACAGGTCGGCGTCCCCGGTTTCCGCGAACGCCAGCGCCCATCGTGCCCGGTCCACCATCTCCGGGCGGAGACGGTTCAGCAGGACCTCCGCGGGCATCTCCGCGTCCGGGACGCCCAGCCGGGTCAGGCAGGCGATCGCCGCCAGAACAAACTCCGGTTCCTTGTTCTGGAGCACGCACGATATGCGCGGGGCCAGTGCGCGTAGCCCGCTTCTTCCGATGGTTTCGAGCAGAGCGACGCCTTGGTCAGCGGGGCCACCTCGGAACTCGCCCTCCCGATCGAGGCAGCACTCCAGGATCCGCGACCAGACCTCAACCTGCTCCCTTTCCGGCTGCTTCTGGAGCAGGTGTTCCAGCACCCCAAGGAGAGGCCCCGGACCGGAATAGGATCTGTCGGAGCTGGCGCCAATCGTCCAACCCGTCCAGTCTGCCACCGCTGTTGACGGTTGGTGCAGGGGTAAGAGTGCGGCGAAGAGCGCCTGCGGGATCGGGGCGTTCTGCCTCAGAGTGACAGCGCCGCTCGCAGCCGCCGGGAAGACTGCCGCGCCGAAGCTTTCCAGGAGATTGTGCCGCGGGTCCCGCGGCCACAACCGCCACCAGGGCGCCAGCAACACAAGGGGGACGCCGTCCGCTGGGAATGCTGGCAGTGTCTGTGAGAGTCCCATCTCGACGAAGCGGCGGGGCAGGGCGGACGGCGGTGAATTTGGCGTGGTCATAGTATCTGATTGGGTGGATAGATGGCGCACCGTTGCCTTCTACTGGCAAAGGCGCACCGCCCCTCCGGTTGCTTTGCCGACCTGTGGTTGAGCATGGGAGCCTGATCATTCATGCGGTCCATATTAAACGATGGGGTGTGACATTCGGTGTTCGTTGCGAGGAATTCACCAAAATCAGAGCCCACCCCAGTAGGATGTGTGACCGCGGATGTCACCGCGCCGTGGCAGGATCGGGCGCGTCAATAGACACTCAACAGAAAGACATCCTCAGGAGCTTACTGTCGGTGTGGGCGACGGGAGTTGGCCGCCGTGAACGAGGAACGCCGCGTGGGTTACGTGGCTTTTAGCCCCAGTTTGCGCTGGCCGGTATTCTCGAGCGGCTTCGCAGGCGCGGCGTATCGCTCCAGGAGTGCTGTCGCAGCAGCCGCTACCCGGTCCGCCAGCGCCTTCGGCCGCACCACGGTGGCGTGGGCACCCCAACTTAAGACCCACGGCTCCACCTCCTCGAGGTTGTCCAGGCGGAAGGTGATCCGCAGTTCGCCACCCGGCAATTCCGTTACCTGCCGTCTGCAACGGCCTGTAGAACGGCGTTCCCTTGTAGTGGGCCACCGCCTTCTGGGCCACCAGCAGGGCGAACAACTCGGATTCACTGACCACAACGCCAGGAAAATTCTCCACCGGCCGGGTGTAGTAATACCCGCGACGCTGCGGATCGTATTCGATCGGGAGCAGCAACTGATCCCGCATGAATTCGATGTCACGAAGGATCGTGCGGGTACACCCGGCCTCGATCTCAATCTGGAGCTTCGTGCAATTGGGATAGGTTCCGCGCTTGAGTTGTTCGTGGATGAACAGCATCCGCCTGATCGGCGGCCGGGTCTGCAGTTGTCTGACGCTCCGGGGCTAGGTTCGGTCTGAATACGGAACTCATAGTCCTCTGGTAGGGGAAGGTTGTCAAACCGGAGTCGGGGACTGCATTACTTCTTCGACCAGGTGACAGCAAGTGTCACACTCGGTGGTTATGATCGGTGTCATGCTCGCGAAAGCAGTCTTGGGAAGCCGGAGCGTTGGGGTGCGCAGGCGAAGAAACTCGGCGTTCGCACTATTCTCTGCCTCCTTGACGAGGACCAACTTCAATACTATGCGGGCGTTTCCGGGGGCTTGCTCGAGTGCTATAGCCGGCTGGGCTTCGTCGTGGTTCATCGGCCAGTTCAAGACCACCTCTGACCGCCGGTTCCGGAGGATGTCCTTGTCCGAGTCTATTCGGATTTCCTTTCCGCGGACAAACCTGTGCTGGTGCACTGCTCGGCCAATTGCGGTCGGACTGGGGCGGTGGTCAGTTTCCTCCAAGTCAAAGGTGCTCCCGGTTTCCGGGAGGCGGTTGAGAACCGCAGGCAGTTGTTCCATGGCGGTCGCGGTCCGGGGCATTTCCTCCGGGTCACGGACCTGGCGGTTCGGCTCTACGACCGGTTGGAGCCGAAACATCAGCTCCCGCCCCGATTTCGCACCGTGCTGTGGGCGGCGGCCATGTTGCACGACATCGGCACCGATTCGAAACTGCAGGCGGGGCGGGGCTCCCACGCCTGGAGGTCGGCCGACAAGATCCTCGATGACGGTATCGCGTGCGAGTTCGCTTCCGCGCCGGAAATTGCCACCGTCGCGTCTCTTCACCGAGGGGAGGGCGGGACGGAGCACGGGGTGCTGGGCGAGGTCTATGAACGCGTACTGAAAGTGCTGGGGGCGAATGCTGTTCCCGCGGAACTGCTCAAGATTGCTGCTATCCTCAGGGTTGCGGACAGCCTGGACCGTTATGCGCCGACGACGATCACCGGCCTCAGGCTTGAGGATGGCACGATCGTCGTGGAAGGCACTGGATCCGGGTTTCTGAACAGCCTCGGGCAAGCCCTCAAAAAATCTGGGTTGCTCGTGGAGACTCTGGGCGTGAGCGTGCAGGAGGAGCCAGGGTTACCTGACTCACCCGGCACAAAGCCGGACTTCGCTCGTCCAAAACGCAGGAGAGCCCCCTCCTCGCTAGTCCGAGTCAAGCCTAGCCGGGTGGTCCTGTTCGATCTCATGGGGACACTAATCCATCACGAAACCAACCAGGCACTGCCCATGATGCCCTTCGTGCTCCAGCGCCTCGCTCAGGAAGGAAATCGGATTGCGACCCTCACCCGCTATGCAGCGGAAACCGCCCGCGCGCTTGTCGCGGATGCGGGCCTGCCTCGCGATCTGCTTGTTTTTGCTGGCAGCGATCGTGGTGACCTGATCCGGCAGGCTCTCGCGCATTTCGACAGCCCTGAGAAGGCATGGTATTTCGACGACAAACCCGAAGGTCTCGCCGCGGCCAGACGGCTTGGGGCGGGTTGCCTGGAAGGCCGGGTATTTGGCTTTGTCGGCAGTCGCCGGTATCGGAAGCGCTTGGCGACTTGGTGCAGAGACAACCGGACCCCGCTGGCTTTGGGACCGCACGACATCGTGCAGATCCTGGATCGAGGGACGGTTTTCCATGAGTTCTGCCTCTCGCGACGCGACGCCGGGCTCAGTGCTGAGGAGGTTGGGTTCCTGTTACCGGGGCTCCCGAATCCTTGCTTATGTTTTAGTTATGAAGACAGGGCTATTGGTGATCTCTACGATGCAGCCCGCGAAGACTGGACCCCGATCTGGAGAAACCTGGGCTGGATCGGAGTGGCACACAGCGCCTTCATCCTCCTCGCCGAGTCTGCAAAGCGTGTCCTCGGCTTGGCAGTGGACCTTTACGCGAAGGGAACGGAGGCCTCGGCTGTCTTGGAAGTCGTCAATGGGTTGCCGGACGCGGATCGCGCCAACTTCAAAGCGCTCGCGGAACGAATCCACGGGCTGATGCAGCTAGGGATCGAGGAACTAGGGCCTTGTGCAGAGGACTGCCGGCCTGCAGGCGAGGGGGAAGTCTTCCGAATGGACAAAGACCGGATGACCACCTTGCGTGAAAGCTTCCTTGACCAGGTTCGCGGTTGATAAGGTGGGATTGGGTCAGACCACGAAACTGAACCACTGGGGGCGCCTGCGCAGGACAGGAAGGGCTTTTCCCAATTAGCCTTGGCCAACCCACTTACCGCCGAGTCCTGCCGAATGGCTTTCGCCCTGACTTCCGTCTGGACCAGGCCCTGCAGATGGCGGCTCGGAGTTGCGGAACGGTGAAAGGGAGAAGCCCAAAGTGATCAGCGCCAGCGCGGCGGACACGGCGGGCAAAGGCAGCGTCGGGGCAGTAGCCGGAATAGACGACGATGGGGGTCGGGCAACTCCGTTTTGCCTCCGCCAGGGCGTCGATGGTCTGTTCGATCCGGTCCTTCCCGGGGCTTTCTTTGGCCAAGAGGTTGTTGAGGATCAAGATGCACAGGTCAAATTCCCCCGACCGGAGCTGGCGTCGAAACCCGGCAACGTTACCCGTGCAGTTGAAGCGAACGGGGGTCCCGGGAGGCAGGAGAGCACCAAAGAACGCCTTGAACACGCAGTTCAACATCGACTCCGAATTGGCAAGCAGAATGCGGACTTCGCGGCGGGTCACGCGCAGGAGTGATGCGAGGCTGTCGTTGCCTCGCCACGCAAGCGGGACTTCATCTATTTTATTCATACTGCGGATCGTAGCAGACGTGGTGTGACAGGAATGGTCACAGGCTTCGGGCAAGCACGATGGAAGAGAAACAGCCGGCAAATTGGATACGAGGCTCCCCTGACTGGCTCCCCCTGTTCCAGATTTCCCGCAGCCACGACCACGGATGTCACACTTCTTGTGCCATACTGCCGCCTATGAAACCTATTCTTAATCGCAGCGGTATGGTGATTGGACGCAAAGGCCAGGGGTGTTCGTCTGGACAGACCGGCCACGCTCCAGAAACGGTGTTCCGAGGTGCTCAAGCTGAAAGCCGAGGGGAAGGACATCCGTGAAATCGCACGGCAATTGAAGATGCCCGTGGCCAGCGTGTTCAAGTTAGTGAAGCAGGCGGCGTGATTTATGAAAACCAACATCACACAGGACGCAACTTACTCAACGCAATCCAAACCACTTGACCTATGAAAAGAGAAACCCTCCGTGGCAGACACAACGAAATAATCGGATACCTTGAAGAGAAACAGGACGAAACCATCTTGAGGGACGCCCACAACGTCATTGCGGGACGATACCTAAATGGAATGGACCGGACCTATGACGCCCACGGGCGGATTGTGAGCGCAAGCGGGAACATTCTCTTGACCCTCCTTTGCCAAGAGTAGGGCGACCAAACGATGCGTTTGCTGAAATAAATGATGATACGGCAGCGCCGACTGTCCGCACAGCCAAAACTACGTGGCTGGGTGCGCATCAGGACAAGTCCTGATCTTGGCCGACCAAACCGCTGGCTTCGGTGCTGGAAACGCAGCGAATCTCCTGACTCGGGATCTGAGCTCCGGAGCGAACCATGTAGCCGGTAGCCGCTCGGCTCTTTGGCCGCGAGCCGAACTGCCCACTTCCCAGTCCGCGGCGGTCATTCCTTCTGTCCCAGTTCCTTCCTGGCTGTCTCGAGGATTGATTCATAGACGGCGGCGGCTTCGGCCTTGTTTAAGTCGCACCATCCAGCCAACTCGATCAATGCCGGTCTAACGGCCTCAGGGATTTCCGCTTCATGTTCCGTCAGCGCCAGCAGGAACGCCGCCCTGAGGATAACCACACAGTGGATATTGGCCCACTCGGTGCAGCGGCGAGTCAACAGCTCTTCCAGCAGTTGGCGGGTGTTGCTTCCGTCCACTCGTTTCCACCCCGTGGATTCAACGATTTCGGCCAGTTCGGTGGACTCCAGCTCAAAGAACTCGAGGAAAATGTCCAGGCGTTTCCTGGTCACTGTGCCCGCCGCCTCCATGATGAAGTGTGCAGCCAGCAGACTCGCCACCAGGGTAAACCGCGCATGCTCTTCCGGCAGGTTCTCCAGCGGCGGGTGGGCGTTTCGATCCAACTCCAGGACTTCGCCCTCAAACTGCTTTCTTGAGGTGCCCCCGCCTTTGCCGAGGCAGGCGTGGTTTGGCGTCAGCACAGGATTCCCAAAGACTGCAAGATCTTGCGGCCATCGAATCGCAGAGCCTTGCCCATCATGCTCCGGGCGCGTCTGACCGTCTGGCGGCGATTTTGCGAACGCTCGAATCACGTTCCGCTCAGATTGAATCCCTCACGGTGGTTGAGGAGAGGGACCACTTGCCGACGCTTTGGGTTCGGCTTTGCGATAAGTTGGGCGCCGTTTACAGACCTGCGAATGGGTGTCCGCGGGCCAAGGCTGACAGGACCGATTCAGACCTCGCTACAATCCAAGCTCGACTGGTGGATCAGAAATCCTCCGTCTCGAAGAAGCTCCACTTGCGGCACGATGGGTCGGTGGTTTGCCTTACGGCACACTCAGAAGTCACCCTGGCGAAGGCGGTCGCCCAGTGGGTGCACGCGTGCCGTCGCGATGGCACAACCACTCTACTTGCGGGAGAGGAGGCCAGCGTCCTCGAAAGCGCCCTTCTCGCACAGGATGAGCCCGCCTTGGGATTAGCTCCCCGGTCACGGGTCGTCTCAGAAGGCGACTCGCCGACGCTGTGGCGGCCAGTCCGGGGATAGGCGGTCCCAAGTGGAACGAGGCCATCGAGGCCGCCCGTGCCGAGGCACGAGGGCAATCTGACTCGGACGCCCAAGCCAAGGCGCTGCAACGCATCGACGAAGACCTGGCGCATTGGCTTGTATGTGCAAGGTTCAACCCGAGTAACGGCGCCCCGGGGGATGCGTTGTCAGAATGCTGCGCCAAGGTAGCGCGCTGGGCGGGTAGGCGCGGCGGCGTGGCCGGAGTGCAAGCATCGGAACGCGAGCAGGTTCTGGCTTTGGCTTCCCTGGCGTCCGAGTTGGCCGATTTGCTGCGCGCATTTCCGTCGGTGAAACGCGCTCAACTGGAGGGCCTCAATTCGTGAGGTGGCATCGACCGGGTGGTCCTGTGGGTCGCTGCCGGCAGAACTCGGGCATGTGCAGCGGGTATCTCCGCCAGTCCAACCCCTTGGCCTCGGCCGGCACATTCAGACCAAAGGCTTCATGGATCACGCGCCTGCCCCGGATGGTCAAGACGCAGAGCTTGCCCGTGACATGCCTTGGGTTCAGGCACCGAGCCAGGTTGCGCTGTTGCATCTGGCGCAAGACAAACCAGACATCCCGCAGTTGAATCCTGGGCGCAAACGCTCGCGCCGCCGCACAGATCTCCGTCGTCGTCATCGGCTTCCGCAGCACTTGGGCTACGGCCGAACGTTGCCGTCCCCGGCGAATCCATTTCGAATCATCATTCTTGAGTGACATCAATTCCGTCACCACTTCAGGGTTAATAAAGGTTGCGCTCGCAAGGGTCGGAAGTCCGCGACCGGAAATGCGGACTTGACGGCTCTGTCTGGCTCGCCAAGCGTCGAAGCAGCCGCGTATGAGCCAGTTGAACGCAGCGACCGACCTTGTCAATCTTGGCGGACCGGAGGGCAGCTTCGGCCGGCCGCGCGCTCGGGCTGTGGTTCTGTTTGGCATTTTATTCCTGTTCTTCTTCCAGATGCTCTCGGACTTCGTGGCGGGTCTCTACGGTTTAGGCCTCCGGCACACCTCGATTCCCCCCGAAATCGCGAGCCTGGGATTGTTTCTTTCGCCCCTGCTCCTGGGGCTGTTTCGTCGGGGCTCTGGTTCTGACGATCTGGCTCAATCAAGTGCGACTGCCCAGGCTCCGCGAGGCCTACCCCGTCGTGGCCCCGCAGAACACGCTGTTGATGGAGATCGCCCTGGTCGTGATGGTGAGCGCATTCCCGATAAGTTTGGTTGACTGTGAGTTGTTCGCGACCGCTCTGCACCGGACGCGCCCGACTGCCCGCATGATGGGCGGCGCGTTCAGTCTGGGAGCGCTGTGGATGCTGGCGCTCATTTTCGGGCAGGTTTTTACCACCGTCTATGATTACGTGCCCATGGTCGGGCCATGCTTTCGGGACCGGTTCTGGATGGTATTCATGGCCGCCGGGTTGGGACTGGCGGTGCCGGCATTGGCTTTACCGAAGGGACAACGAGCGCTGGAGGCAGGGCGAAGTAAGGGGATCATCATCGGGGTTGCGTCTGTGGGCGGCATTGCGCTGGCAGCCGCGTTGATGAGGGTCGCGCATCCGGCTCCTTTGCCCGGGCCAGGAGACAGGGTGCGGGTGCTGACCTGCCGCAACTGGAAGACCTGCTCAGCTCCTTGGGAGGCAGGGACAGGATCATCCTCATGGGGGACTTCAATTTCCGTCCGGGCACGGAGCAGTACCGACGTGCGACTGGAGTGCTGCGGGACGCCTGGGTTCTGGCCGGTTCGCCCGTTGCCGGCCCGGAATGGAGCGCGGACCGGCGGATTGACCACATGTTTGTCTCATCGGATGTCGAGGTGCTCGACGCGCGTTACGTCCTTTCCATGGCGTCGGACCATCCCGCGCTGTGGGTTGAGGTGAGGTAGCATTCAATCTCCAACCGGTGTGCGCAAAGCCATCGGAAAACGGCTGGGATTGGGGTGCACGACCGGCGTGGGTGGCCACGGCGAACCGGTTCTGTTGTGCGAACCAACCGGCTCACCCTCGGACCTCGATCACCGAATTGAGCGAACCGTGCGGGTCGGGCACATTCTCCTGCGCCTTCGGATCGTGCAGCCACTGTCCATCGGCGACGAACTTGTATTGATAGCGTCCTGGCCGCACCGCAATGGTCATCACCCAATTCCCGTCGGGCTGCTGCCTCATGGGTGTTGCAGCGGGCGCCCACCCGTTGAAATCCCCGCAAAGCGACACCTGTTTGGCTTGGGCTGCCTGCAAAACAAAGGTCACGTTGACCGTCCGGGATGCGCTCGGCGTTGGGGCTTGCGCGGCCACCGGTGCCTGGTCCGGCGTTTTCCATGCCGGCCGCGGTGCCGAAGGCTTTGGCGGTTTCGCTGAGGGCTTAGGCAGTGCGGGTGTCGCGGCCGACGGCGCATTCCCGGTCACACGCTCCTGCGCAATCCGCGGTTTATACTCCACCGGATTGGCAACAGTTAATGCTGAAGCCAGCGGTTTCGTTGGTTTCCTGTATGCTCTTTTAGCCATATCGTCTCTTTCAGTTTGCTAATCCGCTTTGTCAAACGGGGAGATACTGGATGGCGCGCGCCGCCGGTCAAGCCAAAGTACTCTCTGATTTTCAAGGTGAAAGCGGCGGCGAGTTTGTCCGGGTCGACCGGGTGGGTTTGCGCCAGTTCAGCGGCCAATGCCTTCAGCTCCTGAATCTCGCCAGCCCCCATGACTTGTCGCTCGAACAGTTGGCCATCGGCGTCGAGTTGCTTGAACTCGCCCGGCGGTAACACTTGCTGAGTGGTTACTTTGACGGGTAGCGCCAGATCCAGTCGCCCTGGTTCTCGTCGTACAACACTCGGCCGGGCACCGCGCCATCGTCTTTTCCGTCCCAGCCGATGGAGTAGAGCACGAATTGTCCATCCTCGATCCGGCGATATTTGTATGGTTCGCCGGTGAGCACGTCGTGGGGCGGTTGGCGCATGAATCGGGGCGCCAGCGCATCCAATTGCTCGGGGAATTGTCCCTGGGCCAGGCGGTATCGTTCCAGCGCGCAAGCGAGCGCGGCCTGATTGGCGGCGGTCTGCGCCACCGCGGATTTGCGGAGCACCCGGCTGAGCGCGGGCAGCATCTTCCTGGCGATGACCCGATGGTGAAAGATGGCGCTCAAGCCGCGTCCAACGTCGCTTCGCGCACTGCCTTCGATCGCCCGCTCCAACTGCTGAGCCGCGGCATCAGTTTGGGCTGGCGAAAGTCGCTTGTTGGCTGCCTCCAGTCCTGTGCCCAACCCCATTTGGAAGAGCCGGCAGTAATTGAGCTGCTCTTGACAGTACCACCCGCGCGGGATGATGCGACCGAGCAGGTTCGCCAACGCGCGGGACGACGATGCCGGTGACTGCTCGGAGCCGATAGCGAGCAAATAGTCAAACCCTCTTTCCCTGATCAAATCGACGGTTAGAACCACCGCCGCCCGCTCGCCGCCGAGTGGCCGTTTCGTGTCCGTCAGGAAATCGTACTGCCGCAGGCGCGTTTGGAGCTCTTGCAGTTGGGCCTCCGACCAGCGGTGTTCGGCCAATCCTTCCCAGATCGGCTGCAGCGCGATTTGCAGGCAGGCAAGGCGCACCAGGTGGGAAATCAGAATGGGTTCCTCTTTTATCGAGTCGGCCAGGTAGAGCAAGAGCCGCACGTCTGCCAAGGCGTTTTCGCTCTGGCCAGCGGCCAGTTCAGCGCAGGTCTTGAGTTGCAGGCGCAGGCAGGCGGCTTTCGCGCTGGCGAGGTGGGGCAACAGGATCGCCCACGGATCCGTCTCTTCGTACTTCACCGGGTAGCGCACGAACGGCCGGCGGCTGGCGAGACGGAGCTCGGTCCAGACCGCCTCGTCGGCTTTGAGTTCTTCCAGCACGGCCAGCGCCGCCTTGGCACGCGACGCGGCATCGCCCTGGATCGATTCCGGCTCTTCGTCGTGGTCCGGCTCGCCGGATCGAATGGCGGCAAAGGCCGTTTCCCAGGCGGTGAGGTCCACCAAATGCCGCTCGGCTGGTTCGCGATTCGCCTTGGGGCTGGAAACGTTCGCGCTGGCTTGGTTGTACTCGTCCTGCCAGAGTTGGTTGCTGTCGGGCGGCGGCCTCTCGAACCAGGACTTGACGAAAGGAGTGGCGGCGAAGTTTTGTTCGTCGGGAACCGGTTTGGGGATGAAGGCCCTGAAATCAAGCGGTTCCCCCCGGGCTTCGAGTTGCCGTCGATACGCGTTCCAGGCGCGCCGGCCGCGCCAGTTTTCCTCGCCATAGAAGAGCACAATGACCGTAGCCGTCCAGGCCAGCACAATCAGCAGGCACCGCAGGCCGCGCCAACTGAACAGCCAGCGGATAAAGCGGGCGATTGGACTGCGATCGAGAATGGGGAGGTGATCTGGGGCATTCATGTCAGGCGCTGACGGTGGAGGATTGGTGTTGGCGCTCCGGCAGCGCAGTCAATTGTTCGTGTTCAGCCACTACCAGCATTACTACCAGTGGAATGCGAACGGCGAGAAAAGGTTCAACCCGGAACGGAACAGTCCGGCTAATCACAGGAAAATGGCGCCCAAACGCTGAGCCGTGCGCCGAAGACATCTACAATCTTGCCGTCCAGGATCCTCCTCCCGCGGCAATGCTTCAAGGCTTGAAGATCACCGCGTTGAGCACGATCCGGAGGAAGGCCGGTTGTTGGAAGTCCCGCACGCTGTGCCCTGGCATGAAGTAAAACACCCAGCCATTGCCGGCTGCCTTATACCAACCGCCCGTGTCCTGGGTGTAGGTCTTGCCTGATTTCCGGTCCGCGTATTTCAGTCCCAGCAGGAGGGTGCGCGGGCCGGTCAAGGCATGATTCAGATACACCTCGGAATCGTGCAGGGTGAACGCGGCCATCATCGGCTCGCCACCGGTTGACTCCGCGAGCGGATACGAGGTCCGCCCTTCGTAGGACACCTGATTCGTGGTGATGAAATGCGCCGGCGTCCGGTTCACCATCTCGAAGGAAACGCCTTCGATCCACTGGTATCCCCCGTGGTCCGCTTCGCCCTGCGGCAACGACACGCCGAGGAACGGGAACCAGTCCTTGTTAGCCCGCTTGCCGGAGCTGATGGAATGGTGCAGGACGATCAATTTCCCGCCGCCTTTGGCGTAGGCGATGAAGGCCGCCTCCGCCGCGGCGTCGAGGTCCTTGTGGATATAAACAATCACATCCGAAAACCCGGCGAGGCGGACCGGCATTTCGGCCTGCGACACAATCCGGCTGGCCAGGCCCGCTTCGCTGTTGAGCGTCTTGGCCAGAACCTCCATCGCCGGCAGCTCATCCGCCACGATCAGCACGTCAGCGGCCAACAGCGCGGACACGCAGCACCACCAGCCAAGGACCGCCAGGGCGAGCTTTGTCATGCGCGCACCCTTTCATGCCGGGATCGAACGGGCAAGTCCAGAGGCGCCGGCGCCGCGCTGGACACCGTGGCCGGTATGTTGGTGGAAGTGCCCGTCATGCTCTCAGTCTGTCGAATCTGCAACGCGTCGCTGGCGAATTTGCTGCGGGCCAAGGGGGCCGCCATGGCCGGCGGCATCCGGTTCGGTCTCACACGTTGAACCGGAACAGCAACACGTCGCCGTCTTTGACGACGTAGTCGCGGCCTTCGATGCGGTAACGGCCGGTTTCGCGGGCGTGGCTGACGGAGCCGCACGTGATGAGGTCCTGCCAGTTCACCGTTTCCGCCTTGATGAAACCACGTTCGAAGTCGGTGTGGACCGTGCCAGCCGCCTTGACCGCGGTGTCGCCGGCACGGATCGTCCAGGCGCGAACCTCCTTTTCGTTGAAGGTAAAAAAGGTCCGCAAGCCGAGCAGATGGCAGGTGCTGCGGATGAGCGAGACGAGACCCGATTCGGTGACACCCAGCTCGCTGAGATAGTCCCGTGCCTCTTCAGGCGAGAGATCACCGAGATCGCTTTCGAGTTGGGCGCAAACCGCGACGGTCTCGCAGGCGTGATGGGTGCGGGCATAGTCTCGCACCTGGGTCACAAACGGGTTGGTGGCGACGCCGGCCAGGTCGGCTTCTTTCACATTGGCGGCGAAGATGGTGGGTTTGTCCGTAAGCAGGAAGAAGTGCCTGGCCAGTTCCCGTTCCTCCTTGGCGAGCGCCAGGGTGACGGCGGGCTTGCCGGTGTTGAGGTGCGGTTCGATCTTGTCGAGCAGATGGCACTCGGCGAGCGCGGTCTTGTCGCCGTGCTTGACGTCCTTGGCGATGCGTTCGCGTTTCTTGTGCACCGCTTCGAGATCGGCCAACACCAGTTCGCTGGTCACGATCTCGATGTCGCGGACCGGATCGATACTGCCCGTCACGTGATGGATGTCCGGGTCGTTGAAGCAGCGAACGACCTGCACGATGGCGTCCACTTCGCGGATATGGCTGAGGAATTTGTTGCCCAAACCCTCGCCATTTGAGGCGCCTCGCACCAGCCCCGCGATGTCCACGAACTCGATGGCGGCCGGGATGAGGGTGGTGGTTTTGACGACTTTGGCCAATGAGCCGAGCCGGGTGTCGGGGACACTGACCACGCCGAGGTTCGGCTCGACGGTGCAGAATGGGTAGTTCTCCGCGGGCGCTTTGTGCGATCGGGTCAGGGCGTTGAAAAGGGTGGATTTCCCGACGTTGGGCAGGCCGACGATTCCGGCTTTGAGCATGGCAGGGTTATAAGCACAGCCGGGCGGAAAAGACACAACGAAAAATCACCGCTTACGAAGCGCGTACGCACGTCTCCAGGCTCACGCCTGGGCGGGGATACCTGTTCGGGGCGGCAGGGCGCGAAGCTACGCCGCGGCGGCTCTTTTGACGGCCACGCGGATGGTCTGCTTGAACTTGTCGATGCCTTTGTCGAACGCGGCGGCGATCGGCAGCACCGGTGTCTTGGGGATGCGGCGCTTGAACCGCCGGAGATTATCTTCAGCCACCGGCTCGTCCATTTTGTTGGCCACGACGAGACGCGGTTTCGCCAGGAGGGCGGGATCGTGCAGGCCCAGTTCGGTGAGCAACTGTTTGCAGTCATCCCACGGCTGCCGGCCATCCATCCCGGCCATGTCGAGCAACAGGACGAGGAGCTTGCAGCGTTCGATGTGGCGGAGGAAGGCGTGGCCCAAACCAACGTTGCGGTGGGCCCCTTCAATCAGCCCGGGCACGTCGCAGACGGTGAGCCGATCGTGATCCGGATAGTCAACGATCCCGATCTGGGGATGCAGCGTAGTGAACGGATACGGCGCGATTTTCGGTCGGGCCTTGGAGATGGCGCTCAAGAGTGTGGACTTGCCCGCGTTGGGGCAACCCACCAGTCCCACATCGGCGATGATACGCAATTCCAGCAGGAAATCGCCTTCTTCGCCGGGCTCACCCGGCTGCGCGAAACGCGGGGCCTGGCGACGCGCGGTGGCGAAGTTGCGGTTGCCCAACCCGCCGCGTCCACCGCGGCAAAGCACGAATTGTGGGCCGTGTCCCGTGAGATCGGCCACCAACCCGCCTTTGGGGTGCGCCGGCTGGTCGGGTGTGTCTGGCTCAGCCTCCGCCGCCAGGTCCACCTCGATCGCACGGGCGCCACTGGCCAACCGGATGAGCGGCCGCCCGCGGCTGGCGGTCGGGAGGCCAGAGGGCGCGCCGGCTGCGAGGTCCGCAGGCCGGGTCCCGGCTGGGTTGGGTTGGAGTTTCCAGACCAGCGTGCCGCAAGGCACTTTGACGACGAGGTCTTTGCCGGCATGGCCGTCCATGCCTTTGCCCAGGCCGTGCTCGCCGTCCTGAGCGATGAGGTGGGGGTTGTAATACTGCGCAACGAGGTTGTTGAGGTCATGGTCGGCCTGAAGGATCACGTTGCCGCCCCGGCCCCCGTTGCCGCCACTGGGGCCGCCTTTGGGCCGATACTTTTCGCGCTGGAAAGCGACACAGCCCCGGCCACCATGGCCGGCACGGGCGTCAACCTTGATCTCATCAACGAACATGGGATGAACAACTGCTACGCGGAGGCATCAAAGTGGAACCGGAACGACACGGTCATCAAGCCTTGGTCGGAGACCACGGTCAGGGGCTTCGACGGGAACGATGTCCTGATGATCACGGCAGGGTCTTGGGCTGGGGCTGCTCGGCTGAAACAAAAACGGCGAGGCCAGCGACCTCGCCGTGAGAGTCTTCTGGGTGATCGGCTAGTTGTTTGCCGGCGCGGGCGCGGGCGCGGGTACGGGCACCACATTGATCCGGTGACCATCCTTGTCGAACAACACCTTGCCGTCCACCAGGGCGAACAAGGTCCAGTCGCGGCCGGTCCCGACGTTGCGGCCGGCGACGAACTTTGTGCCCCGCTGGCGCACGAGGATGCAGCCCGCGGTCACGAGCTCGCCGCCGTATTCTTTTACGCCCAGCCGTTTACTGACGCTGTCCCGGCCGTTTCGGACGCTGCCTTGGCCTTTCTTGTGTGCCATAACACTACGCTTTGATCTCTTTGATTTTGACGACCGTGAGTTCCTGCCGGTGGCCGACCTTCCGATGGTAACCCTCGCGGCGGCGCATCTTGAAGGCGATCAGCTTGGGACCGCGCTTGTGGGCGACCACATCCGCCACCACGCTGGCATTGGCCACAGTCGGGGAACCGACAAAGACCTTCCCGTCATTATTCACGAGCAATACGCGATCGAACGTATAGGCCTGGCCGGCCTCCGCTGACAACCGCTCGACCTCCAGCGTGTCACCGGCGGCGACCCGATACTGTTTGCTTCCGGTTTCAAGTACGGCGTACATAAATTCTTTCCCAAAAGGGAGGGAGATCAAACCAAATGACAACCCTGGTGTCAACCCGTGATTTTCCGATTGCCGGTTCGTCGGTTGGCTTGGCTTTCTGTGGTCTTGCCGGGTCGTTTCATTTTCGACTTGAGTAAAGTGAGGAGCCCGCCGATAGTTCCACTGTAGTTGAGCGCACGATCAGCGCTCGAGTGAGTGAGAGAGTTCTTTGGCAGCGCAAGAGCAGTTGAATTTACCCTGCCCATGCTCGTGTATAGAAACTAAGTCCTTGAACCGTAGTTGAAAAATCAAGGGACCTTAGCCAAGGCGGTGGCCGACAGGCCTTAACTGGAAGTCGAAAGCTGCCGGGCCGGTTCCACCTGTTTCTAGCAAGTTCAAAGGAACTGTTACCCACGGCATTACGGCGGGGTTTTTTATTCCCGGCGCACCCCGGGCGAGGGGCGGTTGGGCGGTCGGGCGGCAGGCGAGTCCCGCGCTTTTGTCTTTGGACGCACGCCACGCCACTGCTATCTTGTGGCCATGTCGCGCGAGGATCTATTTGCCACCGCGCCGGAACCGGAGGCCCTCCCCGGGCAGATAGCTACGCCCACGTTGCCTGCGGCCACGCCCTTGGCCGCGCGGATGCGGCCCCGAACGCTGGACGAGTTCGTCGGCCAGACACACATCCTGGGACCGGGCCAACTGCTCCGTCGCGCGA